>ENA-OUOG01002156-OUOG01002156.1-marine-metagenome-genome-assembly--contig:-NODE-2156-length-21103-cov-8.526967_pt1 | contig 21103 bp, 22 predicted proteins | sample MGYA00248635_ERZ508505 | MGnify/ENA primary metagenome ERZ508505 (study PRJEB26176, sample SAMN06267871) | marine metagenome | isolation source: Saanich Inlet, British Columbia, Canada | place: Pacific...
ATTGGCGGAGGTGGTGGCGGCCGAATTTACCACGGCGGACCAAGACATCCGGGTGATGGCAGAAACGGAATTGGCGGCGGACAAGCTCTTAACGGTGGCGGCGCAGCAGTTAATCATGAACAGTCAGGATCAGGCGGTGCAAATACCGGCGGCGGCTCAGGCGGTCGAAATGGCTGGTCTGGATTTAATGGTACTGTTGGCGGAAGCGGCATAGTAATAGTAAGGTATTAATAATGGCAGATTTAAAGAACACAACAATAAACGCTAACGGATTTGTTGAGTTACCGGTAGGTAGTACAGGGGAAAGACCCGGCGGTGCTAACGGAGCAATACGATTTAATAATTCTTACAATCCGCCAGTTTTGGAATTTTGGGACGGCAGTAATAACATTTGGAGACCCGTAACTGGTTATAGTTCAGCTACAGTGGGAACCGGTGGACAAAGCATTTTTTACAAGGGCGGCGGCATTACGCATGTTTTTACTACTGTTGGCAATCACACATTTACTCCTACGTTTACTGGTACAGTCCAAGTATTAGTAGTAGCAGGCGGTGGCGGTGGCGCTGCCAGTCACGGCGCAGGCGGAGGCGCAGGAGGAGTAACATTTAATAGTGCATTTCCTGTAACTGCCGGAACAGGTTATCCTGTAACAGTAGCTGCCGGCGGAACTACTCGTCCATATGGTAACTTTGCTAACAATGGCGGTAATAGTGTATTCTCTAGCATTACAACCACAGGCGGTGGCGGTGGCGGATATTGGAATCAAACAGCTGGTGTTGAAAGCCGCAATGGCGGCAGTGGCGGCGGAGCAGGATCATCAGGCGATGACGGTTCACGTTTTAGATTAAGTGGCGGCAGAGGTACTCAAGGGCAAGGATTTCCTGGAGGTTCTGGTGTACGTTTTAATAGACAAGGCGACAATGCCCATTTAAGTGGAGGCGGCGGCGGCGCAGGCGGACCAGGAAAACATTCTAGTGATAATAGAGAAGATGCTATAACTGCTGACGGCGGAGCGGGTGCTGCTACAAATATACTAGGTGAAGTGTTATACTTCGGTGGCGGTGGTGGAGCAGGTCCTCACCTATCACCGGGCGGAGCAGGTAACGGCGGCGTAGGCGGCGGTGGCGGCGGTGGCGCACATCACGGAAGCCCGCGTAGTCCTGGTAATTTTCCTCTACTATACGGCAGAGGAGGCGGACAAACATTAAATACCGGACAACCAGGTGTAAGTCAAACTACAGGCGGCAACGCAGGAGCTAATACTGGCGGTGGTGGCGGCGGTGGCAATAATGGCGACACTAATCACCAAGGTGGCGGCAGCGGCATCGTTATCGTAAGATATTAAGGAATAACAATGGCAGATTTACAAAATACAACTATTAATGACACAGGGTTTATATTGTTTCCAGCAGGAAATGACACGACTCAAAGACCGGGCGCAAATCAAGGCAGGATGCGTTACAATGCTACTAGAAACTTATTAGAATTTTATGACGGTAACGAATGGAGACAGGTAACAGGTTACAGTGCCGGTACTGTTGGTACAGGCGGCCAAAGTATAACGTATGGCAACGGAGGAATTGTTCATATATTTTCTACTGTCGGTAGCCACACATTTACACCTACGTTTACTGGAAACGTACAAGTGTTAGTTGTTGGTGGCGGCGGTGGCGCTGGATATGACTGGGCTGGCGGCGGCGGCGGCGGTGGCGTTGTCTACAATCGTTCATTTTCTGTTAGTGCCGGTACCGGTGTACCAGTTACAGTAGGCAACGGTACAGGAAATAGATTTGGTCCAGGTTGGTCCCAAGGATCTACACCGGGTCAGAATAGTGTTTTTGGTAGTCTTACTGCTAACGGTGGGGGAGGATCCGGTTGTTGGGGTCATCCACCAAGTGGACGAGCATTTAGTAGTTGGGAAGGTCGTCCTGGAGGTTCAGGCGGTGGTGGTGGCAACACTGGCGACGGAACTGACAGCAGACAACGGGTACGAGGCGGTGATGGAACATCTGGACAGGGGTTTCCAGGTGGCGCTGGCGTAAGATACAATACTTCAAACGACAATGGTCACCATGGCGGTGGCGGTGGCGGAGCTGGAGGACCAGGTCGCGAAACGGCTGATGAGCGCCAGGGTAGTCTTGATAACGGAAAAGGCGGCGCAGGCGCTGCTACAGATATTACAGGCTCAATTCTATATTTTGGCGCAGGTGGAGGCGGCGGCAATCACCTTGGTTCAGGACACAATATCAATGACGGCGGCATTGGCGGCGGCGGTGGTGGTGGCATATACCACGGTGGGCCAAGAAACCCTGGTGATGCAAGATTCGGACAAGGCGGCGGACACTCATTAAGTCAAGGACAGCCGGCCGCGGCACATAGAAACCGTGCAGACGGAGGCAATGGTGGTGCAAATACTGGAGGAGGTGCCGGAGGCGGACAATGGGGTGCAACAGGCGGCAGCGGAGTAGTTATAGTACGCTACTAATCTTTATAAAAATTATTATATAAAAAGTCATGGAGTGACTGTTCATTTTTTACAGCATTACTCCATGACTTTTTTCTTTGACTAAGGTTATTCACAGAAGTTTGCATCCAAACATGATTATCTCCAATAGTTTGATCAAACCCGCTTAAACTAACATTATCAACAGGATACCAATTCATTCCAGCTGCTAAACACAGCATACCGTCATCTAACGGTAGTTCAAAATTATGAAACTTTGTAGATATGCTGTTGTGTATAAGATTTTGATTATATAATTTAGTAGGACTATTAATTGTAGAATACAATGATCTATCAGTAGCTGATCTCCAATATTCTGTATCGTCTCTATGCGAAAGAGCATAATGCATTGCAACAAATTGTGCTAAGTAATCAAATTGATCTATGCTTGTTGCATTATATTCATCAATGTCCCATCTACTTATTGCGCCTCTACGTAATGCTCTACAAAGATTAATTGCAAATTCGTGTACAGTAACAAGACCTGTACTTTCTAAAGGCTCAATAAAAGCTGCGCTCAAACCTACAGCAACAACATTGTTAACCCATAGGTGTTGATGCCTTCCGACACGCATTTTTATATCTCTAAATTCTAATTCGTCTACGTTTTGACCTTTGTTAATTAAAAAGTTTTTAAATTCAGTAAGTGCATCGTCTGGAGTAATATGATTGTCACTATAGACATACCCTGTACCTACTCTACTCCACAAAGGAATATTCCAAATCCATCCATTATCGATAGCAGTACATTCTGTAACAGCAGTTAATTCTTTTTGTTTATCAATATATGGTATTCTAGTTGCCCATGCTCTGTTGTTAGGCAATATATCTTCATATGAAATAAATGGCTCTTTTAGTGCTTCACCTAAGAGTAAACTTTTAAAACCAGTACAATCTACAAACAGATCAGCAGTGTAAACATCGCCAGTTGAAAGTTTTAAATTATTAATATGTCTATCGGTAACTTTTGTATCAATAACATCGGCTACTACATGCTTTACTCCATTAGGAATACATATAGTGTCACGCAAATATACAGCAAATTTAGCAGCATCAAAGTGAAAAGCAGTATCATCAAAAAAATTAAAATTAGGAATGTTAGGATTAACTGATATTTTATTTTGATTTACTAAAGACATTTGGGGATAATAACAATCAACCATATCCCATTCTGGTGTATCTTTATGAAAAGATTTTTTTACAAACCAATCATTTCTTCCAAAAATATTTTTTTCTATATAAGGCGCACCAAAAGGATAGTACCATGTATTACCTTTTTTATAAAAATCATTAAATTTAATAGCTAGTTTATAACTAGCATCAGTTTCTTTCATAAACTCTTTATCTTTTATACCAACCATACGCATCCATCTACGTATGCCTCCTACTGTGCTTTCTCCAACTCCTACTGTGGGTATATTAGAACTCTCTATTACTGTAACATTAACATCCGGAATTAATTTAATAATTGTAGATGCAGTCATCCAACCTGCACTGCCGCCACCGACAATTACAATGTTTTTAATCTTTGCCATCTTTATATTCCTTGTAAGATTTGTATCGCTCTTTTAATGGTTTAAATGTATTTGCATTTCGTAAATCATTACATATAGATATTTCTTCCCACGGTGTTGCACTATTTTCTAACTTTATCGAATCATTAGAATTAAACTTAAAATAAGAAAGTGCATCACCTTTTTTAATACTAATTTGTTCAGTTCTATTTTTTACTTCAAATACTAACTCAATTGGTCTTACCCATTTATTAATATCATACTCTCCTGGTATTACAGTTGTTTTTGTAGTAAAATCATTATAGTGCATAAATGCTGGTAATACTTGTAACATAACTGACGAATCGCAAGTAAATGTATTAAACAAATCAATACCTATTAAGGGATATTTACTTTCTCCTCTTTCTTGCTGGTCTAAAAATCCTACATCAACAATGCTATCAAAAACATCTTGAGAAATGTTTTCACAATATACCTTACAGGAGTTGTCTGTAATCTCTAAATCAAAATTTAAATCAATAGGACTTTTAAAAACATATGTAGACTTCATAAAATCAGTAACTGCAGGACATTTTGTAAAAACTACACCCTTTCTTTCTTTTATTGCATCATAGCTAAGAGGTACATAGGGATTATATGTTTCGTCTAAAATTTCTTTAACGTTGTCTGGATGATTGACATTATGTTTGTGCCCGGTATGAAATGACCATTTAATTGTTTTCATTGAGTACCTTAAACTGATCTGTTATTCGATCAATATATGTAGTATGCAGAACACTATGACTAGAGCAATATTTTTCTTGAAGAATATACTCCTTCATTAACATATCTCTTGAGTTATCTTGAGTAAATCCTGTGTTTCTAGGAACAATGTTAACGTCCATTTGTGCAAACCAAGTAGTCCAGTTAGCACCAATAAAGATACTATTATAATGACCGTCGTATGGTAACGGTTGATTTGGATCCTGTATTCTATCTAAATAATACTGCATACGCTCTGTAATCTTAAAGTTTTCTTTAACATAAGTCCAAAAGGGCGTAGTACGCTTATTATCATAATAATGCATACTAACAAAGTCTGCACAGTCTTCATAAAGTATCGACATTTGTGTATTAAAATAATCTATGTCAAGCTGTTGTACATATTGCTCTCTTATAGCATTGCATAATTGGGTAATACCTGCAGTTATCATTGCAACACCTGTACTTTCTAAAGGTTCAATAAATCCAGAACTAAGCCCAATAGAAACTCTGTTACCAGCCCACATATCTTTATAATAATAAGGAGACCAATCTAATACCTTTAATGAATCTGTAGATATTCTGTTGTCCCAGTAATCGCAAAAATATGTCTTTGCTTCTTCAATGTCTGTAATATTTTTATTGAAAACTAAACCGCTACCTATCCTAGTAGAAACAGGAATATTCCAAATCCACCCGTGATCTACTGCTTCACTAATAACATAAGGGTTCATTTCTGCATCTCTATTTTTATAGGAAACATGACCAGCAACAGCAGCATTACAAAATAATCTATCAAACTCTACCCTTTCTGTAGGCTTACCTAGCACATTTTTCCAACCAGTGCAATCTATAAACAAATCAGATTTTATTGAAAGACTATTTTCAAGTTCTAAAGATTCTATCATAGATCCGTTACTATTAACCTTGCAAACATCTGATTGTATAAATGTTATTTTGTCTTTTAATTTGTTATGAACATAGCTAACTAACTTACCACAATCAACATGATATGCATAGGAGTTTATTTTTTCAACATCAACCTTGTTATCTATGGAAACTTCATATAAAGAACTTGCATATTTTGCAAAATTAAGATCTTGATTCTGCGACCATAAATCTTGCAATCTCATTCCGGTTCTATCGTTGACTTTTGTTGGACGTTTAAAAAAAGGATGCCAAATGTCTTTTCCCTTTTCTTGCCAGTTAGCAAACAATATAGACGATTTGTAAGTTGCGTCGGCATTTACTATCCATTCATATTCTGGAAATCCGCACTCGTCTAAAAAATCTCTTAAGTTTAATAAAGTTCCCTCGCCAACGCCGACTGTTGAAGGAGTTACTTTATCTACTAGTGTAATACTTAGATGCGGCATCTGATTAGACAAATACGCAGCAGTAAGCCATCCAGCAGTTCCGCCGCCGACTATTACAATATTTTTTAGATTCATTATTTCTTCCTAAATGGACATTGCGCTTTATCTTTTTCTAATTCTTTTTTGCGCTTTTTAACTTGCATATATGCATCTGTAAAGAAAGGAAATCCATGATGCATAACTCGTCTTATGTCATTATCATATTCAAGAGGGCTAACTAAGTGACACTTAATTTCTACTTCCTTCTCAGTTAAGGGAATTAAATGAGCCATTGGCCTCCCCGCAGTAAAGTTATAACGTCTTCCCTTCTCTAAGAACATGTTGACGCTCGATGTGTGTTGATATTTGTATTCTATAGTTCCAGGTGGTGTTGACATATTTAATAAGTCTGCAGGTTGGCTCCATGTTGGCTCCATATATATAAAATTTATTCCTGACTTTTCACGTATCCTCCAAGGACTAGTTAATTTAACATGAACTAGCGAATTAAATTCCTTGCCCATTTGATCCAATGGATGGACACCTATATTACTATGTCCGTCGGCATATTGAAACGAATAAGAATTTCCTAAACCGTCTGCTTGTGTTTGTACAACTAAATCACTCCACAGGGGTAGTATAAAACCATTCTTATAGTGATTGATTAATCCAGAACAAGACTTCATTGTTCTATTTTCTATTTGTACCCCAGAATCTGTTTCGACAGGAAATGCGTTTGGCAATCGTTTCCACCAGTTAGGAAAAAATTTACTAGCTGGCATAATAGGAAATGTATCGTGTGCATCAATGTTCGTTGTAAAACAATCTACAACAATTTTTTTGCGTTTTATAAATATATCAAACATATGTCTCTCCTAACATACTTATCAGTTTTCTAGGCTGGTAACTACTAAAACGGCTAATTACTTGTATAATGCTTATTTTTGATAATTTTTTACCAGAACATAAATTTAATATATTATCGGAATTTGTTCTATCGAATAGATTTCCGTGGTTTTATTCTTCTCATGTATCTTTGCCACCTTGGGAAGAGTTTGGAATAGAAGATTCGTATGCACAAGAAACAGACGGGTGGTATCATCTACTTTATGCTGATAATGAAAATAATAGTATGTATATGCGTGACTTTAACATATTTTTTGAAGAATTACAAATACAACTAGGCTATACTTTAGATGATTTAATAAGAGCAAGGTTAGGATTAAAACATCCCAAACTTGGATTTTCAAATAAAAATTATAACTTGCCACACATAGATTACCATTATCCTCACGATACTATAATTTATTATCTAAATGACTCTGACGGAGATACTAGAATGTTTAAAGAACATGCAAGCACATCAGATGATCCTACACAGTTTACTGTAGAAAAAAGAATTGAACCAAAAGCAAATAGATTAGTTTTATTTGATGGTTTACAATACCATACAGCTAGTAATCCTATTGAAACTAACAGGCGAGTAATTTTGAATGTGAACTTACAATGCAGATAGAAAACTTCTTTCCCGTATCATTGATGACTATTAACTTGCCAGATGATATGCTTGATAAAAGTAAGTCAATAGCAGAAACTTATATACAATCAAAAAAATGGAATCAACAAAGACATTTTGGCAGAACAATTACTAGTTATCATTCTGATACAACAATAAATTACGCAGGACATTTTGATCCAAGATTAGCACAATTTATAAATTTATCAGCAAGGGAATATATGAATCATACTGGATTTAATCCAGATTCTGACTTGCGTATTGAAAGTTGGCTTAATCTCAATTTACCAGATACGCATCATGGAAGACATGAACATTTTGGTTGTTTTATATCTGGTGTGTTGTGGTTAGTGACTTCTGAAAATTCAGGAAACTTTACTATATTTGATCCTGTTACTTCTAGAGCGCAAAATAATGTACAATATAATTTTGCCAGAATACCAAATAATGAATATAATAGAAATATACATAGTATAGTTCCTGCTGAAGGTAAATTAATTATGTTTCCTAGCTGGTTACAACATCAAGTAGAATCTAATGAAAGTAACGATGCAAGGATAAGTATAGCTTTTAACATCTGGATGACAAACAATGGCAACAATTGAAACTTGGTTTCCTACCTCAATTTATGTTCAAAAAAATATGCTTCCTGATAGTATGAATTACGATATAAGTCAATACATACTTGAATTGCAGGAAAAAGTTCCGTCCGGAGGCGACGATTGGGAAGGCGGAACGTACACAACTCATGACATGCATGATATTAAGCAAGATAAAATATTTCACGAGTTGATTAATCAAATAACAGAGCATGTAGTTGAATTTACTAAAGCACACGGCTCTACGGAAACATACAAATGTCAACATGCATGGGCAAACGTTGCTAGTAACGGAAATTTTCAAGAGTATCATACACACGACGGTAGTGTATTCAGCGCTGTTTATTATCCCAAAGTTCCAGAAGGATCTGGATGCATAATGTTTGAAGATCCTAAAGCACCTGATATGTTACCTATTGGAAATATTAAAGAAAGAAATCACTTGAGTTTTCATAAAATAGGATACGAAGTAGAAGAAGGTATGTTATTGATATTCCGTTCATATATGCGTCATGCTGTAAGAGCTGGAAAAAACAAAGAACCTCGGATATCTCTAGCACTTAATTTTGGACCTGACGGTGTTTGAGCTTAATAGTCTAGACAAAGTTAATGTACAAGAAGTAGCCGGCACTCGTCTGTACATTAAAGATAATTTCTACAAGAATCCAAATGAAGTAGTCGATGTTTTACACCGTACCCAATCTAATTATTGGAAAAGCTGGGATCGGCCTTCGTTTAACGGTATTCATTTTGCTGATAAACGTCATGATTTTTATAGTGAAGACCTTCTAGAAGTAAACAGACAATTAGAAGACATATGTGGACAAAAAACTGCGCAACCGGGACAAGTAGTTACTAATTGCATACAATTTTTTGATAGATCATTTAACGATTATGAAAATAATTATTGGGGCCCGCACGAAGATCTTGGATACACTGCGCTGATTTACCTTAATGATTTTGACTGCCCTGGAACAAATTTTTATACTAGATTAAAAGAAGATGTTTGGGAAACGCCTGAACATTTTGAACCTTGGCGCAGCAAAGAAAAATTTGAAATTTTACATACTGTTGAGTCGAAATACAATCGCATGGTATTATTTGACGGCAAAGCATTAACACACGGAATGGCAATTGATAACGGACTATTTTTTGATACAATGCGAATTAATCAAGCAATATTCTTTAACGCTGACTTTTAATCATTTCTAAAAATCTTTTATGTGTCATCATAGGAGTGTTAATGTCAAATGTTTTTGTTTCTAATAATGATTGTACAGCAAGATCTTGTACATCATAGTGAAACATTTTATATTCGTTATTGATAGAATTTATATCTAATAAGTCTAATCCATAAAGAATATGAATATAATGATTTGCTCCAAATAATGAATATTTAGAAGTATCTCTAAAATCTTCTTCGATAGGTAAGTTATGTTTAAATTTTTCTAATTTTTCTTGTAAACTATCTGGAATAGGCAAAGACTGCAAATCTCTCCAGAATTTGCTATTGTCTTTTTTAGTCAAGTAATGTAAAATAATAAAGTCTCTAATATTTTTCATTATTCCTTGTATATCATCATTGTATCTTTTAATTGTAGTTTCTGTGTAATTAGGTAGTCTATGCATGAGCAAAAATATTTGCTGAATACTAGTACCTATCGATGTTGCTTCTAACGGCTCAACAAAATTGCCACATAACCCTACTGCTACACAGTTTTTAATCCAAGCATTATCTAACATGCCTGGATCAAATTTAATATGCTTTGCTATATCTACATCAAACCCAAATTCTTTATCGATTTCTTCTTTTGCTTTGTCTGCAGAAATGTAATCTGAATCAAAAATATATCCGTTTCCGTAACGACCTTGTGTAGGAATTCTAAATCTCCATCCGTAATCCATAGTTTTTGCTAATGTCCACAACGGATAATCATTTGTATCAGCTGTAGGAAAAACTATTGCAGATTTCATTTTTAAATACTCACTATATGATTGCCACTTTGCACCTAGTTTTTCTATCAATAAACGTTTAAATCCTGTGCAATCGACAAAAAAGTCTGCTGTATAATTTTTTAAATTTCCTACAACAGAATCTATTTCCCCTTTTTCATTTAATATTACATCTGAAATTTCATCATCAATAACATCTATACCTCTTTCAATAGCTTTTCTTGTTAAAAAATCATTTAGTTTATTAGTATTAAAGTGAAATTGATTATACGGAGCAGAAGTATTTTCTAATTGAGCAAAATGCGAGGGAATTTTTAAATTCCAAGTTCGCTGTGGATTCATTTCCTTTTTTGGTCTATTATTCGAAATAAGATGAGAATATACATAGTAAGATTGACCGTTAAGTTTGTCATAATCTGCAGAAGTGCTGTGTAGGAAATCTTCCTTGCCCCATCCTTGAAACATAATACCTGCTTTAAATGTAGCATCACATTCTTGTATAACTTCTTTAAAACTTACACCGATGTACTTTGTAAATTCAGACCAATGTTCGGTAGATCCTTCGCCAACGCCAATAATACCAATTTTAGTCGACCTAACAACTGAAACTGAAATACTTGGATATCTAGTTTTAAGAATTAATGCAGAAACAAACCCAGCAGTTCCGCCGCCTACTATAGTGATAGTTTCAAGTTTTCTTGTCATTATTATTAACCTATATAAATATTTTTATGAATCAAATTACAGAACACCTACTATTCGTAACATCATGTTATATTACTTATCTCACTGATATAGACAATGCACAGATAAGTGACAGTGCCTTACAACATGAAATTTCTTCAAGTAGTGAACATCGTAGTAACAAGGGCGGCTTTCAATCTCAGCCATTCCGTAATAATAACTTTGATAACGAAGAAACATTTAAACTTTTTCAAAAATTTATTTGTCCCATGGCACAGCAAATATTCAACTCTTGGAATTTAAATAGGAGCATCGACACTCACTCATATTGGTACAATGTAAATAGGCGATATAACTATAACAATTCCCACACACATCCTGGTTCTTATCTGAGTGGTGTTTATTATTCTCAAGTACCTAGTGATAGTGGAAGAATAGTGTTTGATAGATCACAGACAGAATTAGATAGATTAGAATTTCAACAGGATCACATAGAACTTAATAATCTTAAAATAGATAACAATAGAGTAAATACTCAGCACTGGTTTATACCTGAAGAAGGAATGCTAATATTATTTCCGGGGCACTTGTCTCACTACGTAGAGCAAAATCTTACACAAGATAAAGATGATGCTAGAATCAGTTTATCTTTTAATTTTCTCTAAACAATTTTTGTATGCTATTATTTCAGTTTCGTTTGACTGATCTCTAAACTTTTCTTCTATCAAGTTAGCATAAGCAATATGCAGTAATCTATGATCTACATTTAAGTTGCCAAGTAGTTCTTCATCTCTATTTTTTAAATTACAAAATGCATATACTACATTTTCTGCTTCTATACCTATAATATCCCTTATTTGCTCTCTATCTATTCTAAAACGATTATAGTATTCAGTTCCGTACACTGAATGAAATAGACCCGCTAAACATGTAGTTTCGTCGGCACTGTGCGATTTCAATATCTTATAAGTTCCGTACAAATGTTCAAAAAGTGTTGTGCCGCTATGTGGAATGTGTTGAGTAAGATTTTTTATAAACTCGATAGCATCGTTATTATAATCGCCATCTTTAATAAAGAAATCAGATATTGGAAAATCTGAAGAATATTGAGGATGGGTCGGATGACTAAATTTTAATGTTAGTACAAATCTATATTCTGGAGCAAACGCACTAGGTTGTGATGATTTATGCGGAATACTGCCATTAAACACAACTAGCCTATTGGGCTTAAAAGATACAGATGCTAAAATTTCGCTTGCATTTTTATCTCCAAAATGTGTTTCGCCTTCCCAATTTTCTTCCCAATAAGAATTACAATAATATAGCATTGTTACATCTGAGTCGTTGTTACTATCAACATGATAGTGATAAACGTCTTGTGAAGTTGACAAGTTAACATATACTCTATGCAATCTAAATTCATTTTCTATAATAATTTTTTGAAGCTGTTTAGGTTTAAAGAATTCCATATGTAATAAATCAAAAATATTATATTCACTTAATAGTGTTGTAAATTGCTTATTTTGAACAATTGCTTGACTAGGTGTTCGATCTAAGCTATATTTTGACCTTTTTACATAAAAGAAGATACCTGAACTATCTTTTAGTTCAAATAAATTGTCATATATGTCTATGTTTCTGTGATCTATTTTAATTTTTCTATGCATCATTTTCAATAAAGTCAAAGTTTATGACTATACGCCTTCCGTGTTCTATAGGGTAATTTCCAGAATGATATCTGTGTCCGCTAAACGCAATTGCTTCTCCTCTGTTTGGAGTATGCGTATAAACTTGTGTTAATGGTTCTTGTAAAATAGGATTATATTCTTGTCCTGGTATATGTTTTTTATCAAATAAGATTGTGTCTCCGTCACTAATGTCTACATAATATATCAGTGTTGTAAAGTCAACGTCTGAATTAAAGTCAATATGTGGTGCAGCATATTTGATAAAGTTGTGATGAGGTACAGGATGTGTATATCTTATTCTTGCGCGGTGTACTTTGCTTATAGACTTATTCATGATTTGGCAATAAGAATCTAAAATTTGCATAAAAAAGTCACAATACTCGGATCTTGATACACCTTCGTCGTAGAGCATGTGATACAATCCGCCATAATCACTTATATTTTTATCTAAGTATACTTGAGAATCTGTATTGTTAAAATAATCTTTATGACCAATTCTGTCAATAAGATACCAAGGAAAATTGTTTTCACCAGTTAAACAGTTAACTATTTCTTGCTGAAATTCTGCAGGAATTATATTATGAAATGAAAAAATTTCCTCTTTAACGTTAATAGTCTGACAAGCCACGTTTTTTCCTTTCGGCTCTAATATTTGTTACTAATTCTTTCCATGTGTAGCATTCTTGCATTTGTGTGCGCCAATCTTGTTGTAGTTTAATAAAGTCGTTTTCACATGCAGCTTCGAAGTCATCTCCAAAGCCGGGAACTTTTAATTGAAGTGCATTTTTTGCAACATCTGGCCCAAATCGGTTTAACCCTTCTATAACAAAACTATACAACGGCCAGCCAGCAGATCCGTAATATTTTTTAAAATCATGTTGATTAAGTAACCTATGCTTAGACATTTCTAATAGCTCGTCTACATACTCTGTTTTAGTTGCACCTGAAGAAATATATTTCCAAAATTCAGTATCATCTCTTCCTCCCATATAATGCATAACTAAAAAATGTTTAAAGTCGTCAAACATATTTGCCGCTCTATCGTTGTATCTTCTTATAGTACCACTGTTTACTGTTGCCTCTATGCTATCTTGTAAATAATCAAATGTAAAGTTTTTTATCATAACAACAGTTGAATGAATACTAGTTGCTTCTAAAGGTTCAACAAATGCAGTACTTAACCCAATCGATAAACAATTATTAATCCAATGTTTTTTTTGTCTTCCTGTGTCAAATTTTATAGTACGCTGTGCGTTTATCTTTTTGCCTAAACGTTTTTCTATTTCGTCGTGTGCTTCGTCTGGGGTACAAAATTCATCACTAAACACATAACCACACCCCTTTCGGTCAATAAGTGGAATCTGCCACATCCATCCATTGTCTTGCGCCCAAGCAGTAGTGTAAGGTTCGGGCACTTCGTCTTCTTCATAATCCATATGAAAAGGAATAGCAGAGTTAACTGGCAAATTGTCTTGATAGCTAACCCATTCGTTGCCAGGCATTTTGCTAATTAACAGTCTAGCAAAACCTGTGCAATCAACAAAAAAATCTCCGTCAATTTTTCTACCGTCTTCTAAAACTACTTCTTTTATAAACGCATTTTGGTCTAATAATGCATCAACTACTTTAGCGTCAATGTGTTTAGTATTCGGTTTAGAAAGTGTGACTTTTTTAAAATATTGTCCTACTAAATGTGCGTCTACATGCATAGCATGTGTCATATCTAATGATGTACCGGTAATTTTAGAAAAGTCTGTACTGCCATTATGAATCCATGTTCCTGTTTTTGAAACTTTTATTAAATCTTTTTTTGGAAAGTTCTTCATACCGTATGCCATTAGTATGTCTGGACCATAGTCTCTAGTAGCAGATCCGTCTATCGGACCGATATAATAATCTTCAATATTTGGAGTCCATCCTTTGTGTTTGATTGCAAATTTTAGAGTTGCTCCAGTTTCTATAATAAAGTCGTCGTGATTGCAACCAAAATCCCAAATGTTATTGTTTAGAATGTCTGTTAGTAGTCCTGTTGTGCTTTCTCCGACTCCGATGACTCCGATCTTACTTGATTCGACCACTGTAATATTATGATTAGGAAAGCGGCTTGAAATCATCAAAGCAGCTAACCAACCAGCAGTTCCGCCTCCAACAATAACTATATTCATATTTTTTTCTCCGAGTAATAGTAGCAGATAAATATTTATACGAAACGCTGCCACAGGAAAAAAAATGTTCATAGAAACGTATAATATAGATCCAGACATCTGCAATAAACTTATAAAAACGTTTCATGCACATCCTAGAATGGATCCTGATAAGAAGCCGCTTACATTTGTAAATGGCAAGACAGCAGCAGCTGATCCAACTGTAAAAGAATCTGTAGATTTATCTTTAACTGTAGACGATAGTTTAAAGTTTCCAGTAATTGTTGATTATTTAGATGCATTACAAAGTTGTGTAGATTTATATGTAGAAAAGTATCCTGCATGTAATATCACAACTGCCTGGAGAATAACGAAACCAGTAAATATACAATGGTATAAACCAGGGCAAGCATTTCATTCATGGCACACTGAGCGATGCAGTGCAAATCCTTCTACAGTAACTAGACATTTAGTTTTTATGACATATCTAAATACAGTTACAGATGCAGGCGGCACAGAATGGTACCACCAAGATTTATATGTAAATCCAGTTCAAGGAAAAACAGTTATTTGGCCTGCTGACTGGACATTTACTCATAGGGGGATACCTTCTCCTACACAAGAAAAATATATAATCACTGGCTGGTTTAATTTTACGGAATAAAAATGAAAAACCAGTATTTTTAAAAATTATAGGTTGTTAAGATAATTACTTATATAACAAGGAGATTTATATGGAAAATCAAGACTTTACTCAATCAGACACTTCCTCTACCTCAATGAAGCTAGCTTCATTAGATATACTTTCTTTAAATAAAGCAAACTTATTTTCTCAAGACGAATGCAATATGTTAAATGAAGGATGTCTTGACGAGCTTTGGCTACCTTCGAGAGTTGTTGGCGAAGATAGTTTGCATACGTCTAAACGACAAAAACTTAGAGGAGAACCAGACGGATTTCCTTTTATGAACATTCGAGATATTACAAAACAAGCTAACGACGAAGTTTATGATTTTAAACTATTAGGAATAATTGATCAAGACTTCCCACAAATTTATAGTTATGGAGAAGGTGATTACTACGATTATCATTTAGATATTTCTCCTATGGCTACTACTAGAAAATTATCTTTTATTGTAAACTTGTCAGATCCTGAAACTTATGAAGGCGGAGATTTTGAATTCCTTAACACAGATACGTCTGCATCTAATCTTAACGAACAAGGAAGTATCCTAATTTTTCCTTCATTTTTGCCATATAAAATAGAAAAAGTAACACGTGGTGAAAAGCGTATCATATTAGGTTGTATACATGGTGCAGTGTTTAGATGATTTTAAATTATAATTACTTTTATTTTGTTTCTGCTTTATCACCCGAAGTATGTGACGGAATCATAGAACTTGGACTAGAAAAAATGCTGGAAATTAAAAAAGAGTACGGCGAAAATGCTACCCAAGCAACTACAGGCGACGACGATTATAAACTGTCGGCAAAGTTAACCGATGCTGCTGCACCTCAGTATGATTCAACTATAGAAGAAATTGTTAACAAGACGTCAGCTCCAAATGATGTTTATGTAAGAGATTCAAATGTATCCTGGCTAAATGAAAAATGGTTATATGAAGCAATATGGCCGTTTGTGCATGAAGCAAATGAAAAAGCAGGTTGGAATTTTGAATGGGATCATACAGAAGACTTGCAATTTACAAAATATGGTGTAAATCAGTTTTACGGATGGCATGCTGATTCGGCACCACTTCCTTATGAAAAGTTTGATTCTTCCATACACGAATATACATTAGATAAAGATGGTCGTCCGACACCAACTTTAGCTCATCACACTGAGATTCCTCTTATGGAGGGAAAAATACGTAAACTAAGTGTAACTGTAAGTTTGAACGATCCTAAAGAATACGACGGCGGAAATTTGAAGTTTGATTTAGGACCGCATAGAGCAGATAGATATCATACATGTGAAGAAATACGACCTAGAGGGTCTATTATTATTTTCCCATCGCATATACATCATCAAGTAACACCAGTGACTAGAGGAACACGATATAGTTTGGTTGCTTGGAATTTAGGAAAACCATTTAGATGAAAAATCAAATATCATTTCAAGAACAAGGATATTTGCCTTTAAAAGGAATTATTCCGTCAGACATATGCAATATTGTAACACAATATGCTTTACTACAAGAGAATGTGTTACCTAAAAAAGAAGACTCGTCTGGACAAGTTCCTAATTCTCATTCAATATACTCAGATACATTAATGGAAGTATTAATGGCTCATATGAAACCACATATGGAAAAAGCTACAGGATTAGAACTATTTCCAACTTACTCGTATTATAGAGTTTATAGACCAGGGATGACATTAGACAGACATACTGATCGTCCTAGTTGTGAAATAAGTACAACTGTATGCTTTGGTTATGACTATAAAACGTCTGAACCTAATTATAAATGGAACATGTATGTTGATCCTACTGTTAGACATAACACAGAATCTGAGTTTATTTCAAAAAACAATGTAGGAACTTCAATACCACAAGATCCTGGAGATATCCTAATTTATAGAGGTTGCGAAATAGAACATTGGAGACAGCCGTTTGATGCACAAGACGGCAGTTGGCAAGTGCAAGCATTTTTTCATTACATAAATAAAGATGGGCCCTTTTACCCTCAATATGCTTTTGACGGACGTCCTGGTTTGGGTTGGGGGTCTAATATCCATTTTAGATAAATAATAGTAACAATGGGAGCATCCATTTAAAGGAAAAATAAATATGTCAAAAAATTATACAATAGAGGAAGTAACATTAATACAGAGAGGCACAAACCTTAACGATGAAATTTGCTGTACTGTAAAATTTGCTGAATGTTCAGAACCAGTAGCAGTTTTTGCTCATAGAGAGTTTGGATCTGCTTTTGAAAAAGAATTAAATCAAAGATTAGAAGACGGCGAGTTTGGCGAGTTTAGTTTTCCTCCTTCAGACTATCCAGTTTATCCAAAACTTATGGTAGAACGTGATGCAGAAGCTAGAGAAATACGCGATGAACTACTTCTAAAAAGTGACTGGACTGACGTATCCCAAACGTTTACACTAGAACAACGTAATGCTTGGAAGACATATAGACAGGCACTAAGAGATGTACCTGATCAGCCTAGTTTTCCTTGGGAAGTAAACTGGCCTACTAAGCCATAAAAAAAGCAGCATAAAAATATGCTGCTTTTCTAATTTTACTTTTTACCTTTCATTATTACGATCATTATTCCAATTTTCTGGTAGTACATGACCAGCTGGAGGCGCAGGCCGTTTCGCTGCCTCTAAGTCGCTGGTATCAACAATTTCGTGTATGGCGCAACCAGTTGTTAATAACATTCCTGCAACAGAACCTGCATTAAGCAATGCACTTTTAACTACAGCAGTCGGATCTATAATTCCAGTATCGAACATATTGCCATAAGTACTATCTTGCGCATTATATCCAAATTCTGTATCCAATCCTAATACTTTTTCTATTACAACATCAGGCTTGTCGTCCGCATTCAACGCAATTCTTCTTAAAGGTTCTTCTAACGATCTAATTACAACTTTAAGACCGGCATCCTGTTCTAAGTCTCCAGTGATATTCTGATTTAATTTATCAATTAATCGTAAGTATCCTACTCCGCCTCCTGCTACTACACCGTCTCGCATTGCTGCTTTAGTTGCATGTAAGGAATCATCATATCTGTCTTTCTTTTCAGAAATTTCTATAGACGTAGATCCGCCGACTTTAATAAGAGCTACGCCGCCATTGAGATTAGAAAGTCTTTCTTCTAATTGGTGTTTAGTAAAAACAGTAGATCCTCTATTAATAGCAGCAAGTTCTGACTCTACAAGATCAATTCTTTGTTGAATTGTATTTTTATCACCATGTCCGCCTACAATAAGTGTAGAATCTTTTGTTACTTCGACTCTGTTACACTGTCCTAAATCTTCTAGTTCTGCACTTTCAGGACGCTTACCGTTTTCATCTGAAAAGACAGTACCGTTAGTTAAAACTGCCAAATCTTCAATAAGATATTTGCGTTTTTCTCCCTTCCAATCAGGAGATCTAACTGCACAGCAAGTAACGTTTCCTTGAGCATTATTTAATACTAATGTAGCTAGCGCATCGTTATTAATTTGTTCAGCCATAATTAAAAAAGACCTACCAGTTTGTGCTAATTTTTCTAAAATAGGAACAATATCATTTACATTAAGAATCGGTCTATCTAACATTAATAAGTAAGGATTTTCTAAAACAACTTTATTTTTATCTGTGTTGATAAAGTACGGTGAATAATAACCATGTTCATAAGAAAATCCGTTTACTATGTCTAATTCATCTTTAAGTTGCGTTCCTGTTTCTACTGAAACGCCACCATTCTTACCAACTGATTGAAGTGCAGTAGCAATAATATCACCCATTCTAGTGTCGTTATTTGCTGATATAGTAGCTACAGATGAAATTGTGTCCGAATCACTACATGGTCTACTTATAGCTTCTAATTCTTCAATAGCAATTTCTAGAGCTCTGTCGATGCCTCGTTTGATACTTACTCCACTAATGCCTGCTGCTTCAAACTTTAATCCTTCATGAATCATTGCTTGTGCCAACACTGTAGCACTAGTAGTTCCGTCGCCTATGTCGTCTGCTGTTTGTCCAGCAGCTTGTTTTATTAATCTAGCACCTGTATCCTCTAATGGATCAGCTAAGAAAATTTCTCTTGCTACAGTTACACCGTCTTTAGTAACTTGCGGAGGACCATATTGTCTTTGAATAATTACATTTTGACCTTTAGGGCCTAATGTTGTTTTTACTGCATCAGCAAGTGTATTAACACCCCGTACTAATTTTGCTTTTGCACTATTGCCAATTTCAACTTTACGTGAGTTAATTGTCATTATTTGTTTTCCTCTTTTAATACAGCAAGTACATCTTTCTCATCTATAATTAAAAGATCTTCACCGTCTATTTTTACAGAATAACCTGAATATTGTGGATACAAAATTATATCGCCTTTTTTAATTTTAACTGGCAATACAACTCCGTCGTCGTTTGTTCTACCTTCGCCTGCCTCAAGAACTTCACCTTTTGTAGGACGTTCCTTAGCATCGTCTGGTAGAACTAGACCGCCTTTAGTTTTGTTTGCATTATCGATTTTTTTTACTAAAAGTCTATCATTTGTAGGCTCTACAATCGTTGTCATAAAATTCTCCTATTAGTTCTAAGTAGACTACATATTTATGGATTGCTATTAGTAACAGATGCGAAACTGATAAATATATTATAACAGCTAGGATTGAATAATGTCATCAGCACCAATAGTAGATAGAATTAGAATTATACCGAGACCTAATGACTTTCTTGATAGAAATGTTGGATCTAGTGGCGAAGTTTTCTTTAATAAAGAAACCAGTTCGTTGCGTGTTTACAGCGGAAAAGACCGATCAGGATTTGAAATTGCTCGAGCTGATTTAGACAATATTTCTAATAGTGATTTTTCAGCAAAGGCTACAGCAGCTGGCATCAGTGGCGCAACACCTAACTGGGACAGTATTACAAATAAACCAACTTTTGCTACTGTTGCTACTTCGGGACTATATACAGATCTATCTAACACTCCGTCGATACCTTCGGATATTAGCGATCTAACAGATAATAGTAATCTTCTAGCAGCAAGTGGAGTAGCAAGTGGAGTAGCAGATGCAGAATACAACAACGGTGCAATTATCGATGTTGTTGGCAACGGCAGCGACTTCTTCAAGCGTGAAGTTACTGTAAATGGCGTAAGGATTGTTGCAGCAGGCACAGTAGGTGGACAAACAGCAGTGCCTGATGCCTTTGTTGAAAAGGTAGCACGTATGTTTGAATTATTTACTGATCCAAATGGTGCTGGCATTAATGAAACTGCACAAAGAAATGTTATTAAAACACTTAGTGGTGACGCAGGGACATATCACGCAGCCCAAGGCCCAACACTACAACGAGTAGCAAGAGGTGCTGGTGCTGATTACACACCAAACTTCTTAACTGATGCAGGTATTGCTTCTTATAACTTGTCACCACTATTTGATAGTCACGTTGCCAATGATATGGTTTGGTATCTAAACTCAACTGGTGATGCCCCTGGAGACGGCGACAATGATGCACAAGAAGTAATTGAACACGTATTTCATACATTACATATGCACGGTCTTGACGCAGTATCATTAAAGATGTATTCTTATATTAGTGCAGATTGGGCAAGTGGTCCTTTGTATGCGGCTATGGAAGAAGCATACGATGCAGGGAAATGGGATTCATCAGGATATGGCGGAAATGCTTGGAAGACTGATGGAGATGCATTTGAAGTAGCAGCTAAAGAATA
>ENA-OUOG01002157-OUOG01002157.1-marine-metagenome-genome-assembly--contig:-NODE-2157-length-21093-cov-4.519223_pt1 | contig 21093 bp, 10 predicted proteins | sample MGYA00248635_ERZ508505 | MGnify/ENA primary metagenome ERZ508505 (study PRJEB26176, sample SAMN06267871) | marine metagenome | isolation source: Saanich Inlet, British Columbia, Canada | place: Pacific...
ATTTGCGTTTACATAATCCAAAGATTCTGCTGAGATATCAGGTTTTGATAATAACGGTAATGAATCTGTATTTCCAACGGAAATTACATCTTCTACAATCTGTACTAAGTCTTCAATGACTGTACCTTCTGTTGATGTAGCATTACTACTAGCAAAATCTTGTGATACACCGACTTGTAATTCTGTAATATCTGTACCTTGTACAACATCACTAACAATACTTTGTAAGTAATTATACGCTGCACCGAATGCTATTTCTTGAGGAGCTGTTAAATTTTCTACTGTTTGTTCAAAGTATTCTTTTACGTTTCTTATTGTAGCACTATTTCCGCCATATAAGATGTCATACGATAATGCGTCGATAATATAACCTGTATCTCTTTCAACATCGGCTTGTGTATAAGACAATCCTCCATAGTTATCAGTTATATACTGAATTACTTCTGCAATCAAAAATGCTCTGTTTGCTTGTAATTGATCTTTAGCATTTACTTCGTTTGTACTAGAATTAGTACCAGTAGGCAATGCAATAGGATCAGCATTACCTAATCCGTTTTCTAAAACATCGATAATTTCATTAAAACTAGTATCGGCTCTAGTAGCGGCCGCTGGAGCAAACCCTAATGCTTGCACTTCGTTTTGAATATATGCTATAGCTGCCGAAACTTCAGTAGTTAGTGTAGCACCGTATCTTCTAAATGTTGTATATGAACTAGCAATTGCATTATAATTGCCGCCAAACACTGTATCATAAGCAACAGCATCGAGTACTATTGTTAACGTATCTTTTAATACGTCTCTATCATATGCATAATCCGGATAATTAGCTAAGATGTACTTGTGTACTTCTTCAACCATAAAGTCTTTATTTGCTTCTAGAATATCAGTTGCATTGTAATAAACTTGATCACTTACTGGTGCATTACTTCCTGACATAGTAGGAATAGTACTATCACCTGTTGCACCGTTTATACCAAAATCAATATAATCATGAATTTGTCTAAATAAATCACTTGCTAGTCCTGCAACTGTTGCATCACTAGCAGGTCTAGTTAATACTTGTGGTTCAACATTGCCAGCTTGTGGTGTGACAGCATTGTTTTGAAGTACATCGCTAACAATGCTTTCTAAGTGTAGTAATGATTCCAAACTGTATGGAGTATCGGTTGAATCAACTAACGGGCCTGCTGGTGTAATTCTAGTGGAACGTAATTCGTCGCCTACAACAGCAACTTGTTCAGGTACTCTAATCGGAAGTACTTCTTGATAAATTCCAGTCTTAACAAAAATTGTTTTGTTAGCAACTTTAGCTGTAGGAATATTAGTAGTAACCCCAGCTGTAATTGCATCAGTTACAATTTTAGTCAATGCTGTAATAATATCAAATGCATCTACTTCTTCAACAAATGCGGTATCAAACTGTTGTAATACCGGAGTAGCAACACTATTTAAAGTTTGATAATTTGCAAATGGTACAATACCAGTTAGTACAGCATCAATTACTGTTAGTCCATATTCAATACTTGCAACAGTTTCTGCTTCTTGTCCGCTAATATAACTAGCGCCTAGTTCTGTAAAATACGATAATGCTGCTTCTCTTGAGCGAACATTGCCTCCGTGACTAATATCCCATACAAGCGCATCTACTAAAAAGCCCATGTCTCGTTGACATTTTACTTTATCATAAGTAAATCCCGATGTAAATGGAGCAATGTTATTTGAAATTTGATAATCAGTCCACTCAACAATTTCTGCAGCAACAAAGTTTCTATTAATATCAAGTAAGCGTCTAGCGTTTGCATATGCCGCACCTTTTTCAATTTGCTCACATGCATAGCGTAATGTTTTCCAAGGTAGGTCTAATGTTACGCCTCTATCTGGTGCAGGAATATCAATACCATCTTGTTGTTCTACATAGTAAATATGATTTGAAAATCCAAAGTATGTCCATTCAGGTGCATTGCCTTGGGGATTAACATTTAATACTTGCCCTGGACGGCCAACTGGCAGTCTAGTCGGGCCTGATGCACTATAATAAACTAAGTCGCCTATTGTAGTTAAGTTACCTGATTCGGCTCCAGCTGCAATTAGATTCCAAGTTGTTCCATTAACATCTTGATCCGGACGATTGTTTCCTGCTAATGGATTTTCGTCTGCTGTATGTTCTAATATACAAATGTAAGAGTTAACTCCGTGTAAAACAACATCGCCTTGATCATAATACGAGCCATCTGTCCATGCGTCTTTCCAGTATGCTCCGGAGTTTAATTTTTCCCAATAGTCAGTATTCGGAGGACGGAAGCCGTTATTATCAGCTGTGGCAAGATATGTAAATCCACCTAGACGTACAACATCCCCTACTCTATAATCTTGATTTGTTGAATCGTCAGCATAATCTCCTCTAAGATTAAAGCCAGTTGTAAATACGTCCCAATCATTAATCGAAACACCGTTTGCATCTAATGTTTGAATTATACCGCTAGAATCAACAGTTAATACAGTAATTACTAAATCGTTATCGACGTTTAAGCCACCAAGTACAAATCCTTGAATAGTAAACGTGTCACCCGGAGCGTAATCAACTCCGCCGTCATTAATAGTTATTTGATAAGAACCGTTACTTTTTTGTACAGTAAAGTCAAATCCTGATCCTGCAACAGTGTCTTCTACATTTGTTGGATTAACATAGGTCGGAATAGTTGTTGGAAAAATACCAGTATGGTTTGTTTGTGCAATATATGAATAGCCGCCGTATGTTACAATATCGCCTGGTTGGTATGCTACATCAGCCGTCCATGTATCTTCAAACTCCAATCCTGGTATAAAGATAGCCCAATTTGCTTCGTCTGCTTTTAAATTTGCGCCGCTATTTGATGTATGATATGTTGTACAAATCCAAAGATCACCGGAATTTTTTACAATATCGTTAATCTTATAACGAGTATTCTTAGACCAATTTCCTAAATATTCTATACCTTTATGTACATATTCCCATTTTTCTTGATCAGCTTCGAGGCCTAACTCTGCTGTTGCTGCCGCGGTATGTCCTTCGATACAGATATACAATGTTCCGCCATAGCGTACAGTGTCATTAACACGATATCGAGTACCTTCTACCCATACGTCTTTCCAATCATTGCCTTCTGTAAAAATATCCCATTTATCTTGGTCAACTTCTAAACCATCTACAGTATCAGCTGCTGAGGTATGATCTTGGATACAAAGATAAACTGTTGCGCCGTACTTAATAATATCATTTATTTTATATCTAGTATTTACATCCCAGTCTGCTTTATAATCAAACCCTTCAATGAATAAATCCCATTCGCTTTGATTAGCTTCAAGTCCTAATGTATAATCAGCTGACGATGTGTGATCTGTATTAGCAACGTATAAATATCCGCCATACTTAACAATGTCATTTGTTTTATAAACAGTATTCGGCGTCCAATCGCCTTGCCAATCTTGGCCGTCGGACATTTGTTGCCATACCGGTTCTGGAGCATAAACATCAGTTGCAAATTCTGCAGACGATGTATGTCCAATTACACAGATATAAGTCCTACCACCATACCTAATTACATCGTCTTTGTAATACGTGGTACCTGTTACCCACGCATCTTTCCATATAAATCTAATTCTACCTAATTTAAATTCGGCCATCGAGTTGCTCCAACTATACTAATTGTATTTATCAATTCTTTTAATACACGCCTGTATCATCATCTGATCCTGGCGTTACGCCACCTTGTGCAAAGTAGTTCATTGCTACTAAACTACCATTTACATAAGGCCCTATTCTTATTGCTGTTTCCATGTTAATTTTTTTGTTTGTTGGTGTTAATACCGTATTGCCAAAGAAACTAATTTCACCTGCGTTAAGTCTGTTTGCCTTAACGTCTGAACCACCACTTGACACTCTGCCTTTAACATATGTAGCAATTGCCTTTTGTGTTGGAACAATATTATTTGAGTTAGCAGCAAATGTACCATCTGTACTAAATTCTCTAATGACAGCTCCTGTGCCACCTAGAACAACGCCGCCTAATCTTAATTCATCTAGTCCACTTAAATCAAAGTATGCAGCGTTAATACTAATTGTACCTGTTGCTTGTTCAACTTCAAATAATTCACCAACTCGGAAGTTACCATCTTGGTCAGTACTAGTATAGAACACTCTACCACCGTTGTATTGAGAAACTTCATTAAATGGTTGCGGATCTTGTGCCGCTGCATATCCCTCAACATATAGTAATGGGTAACTAGTCTGTTGTTTGTTACCAGTACCAATGTCAAGGAAATCATGACCGGTTAGTCGTACTTGAGAATATTGTTGTCTAATAGTAACATTTGTACCATGCTCGGGCGCCTCTTGTACTCCTAAATTCGGAGAAATTGTAAGTTCAACTGTTAGGTCATCGCCTACACCTTGTATAGAATTAACTTGTGTAACAAAGTAAACAACGTCATCAATTTCGTCAATTGAAATATTATCACCTGGTCCAGGTACTCTGTTTACTCCGGTTAACTTTAATGTAGTTCCTACTTGATATATGTTTGCAAATCCGTCACCTTCAATTTTGCCTTCGGCTCTAGTATAACCACTACCAAAATTAGTAAATGCTGGTTGCGGCAACACATCATTAAATAGCCTAGGAAGGAATGTAGCATCAGCTGTAGATTCAGGATCAAAAATCTCTATTGTTGGTAGTTCTTTATAATGCGATCCTACATTAAATAGTAGCACACTACCAATTCTCCCTGTACCTACAGTGACTCTTGCCTTAGCTTGAGCTCCGTGTTCTACTTTAACAGTTTTAGTTTCAGATTCTGATAAAGATACCCAAGTACCTGATCCATTGCCAGCTACACCAGTCCAGTCGCCGATGTCAGAAACAATTTTTGATCTCCAATTAAATCCGTCCTCAGAAAATGCTACAATATCAGTTCCTTTAGCAAATGTTACAAACAATCCTGAAGCATATCCAATTTCTGCAAATTCACCAGTTTCGATAGTAGATTCGTACCATGTAACTCCATCAAAGCTAACAGCTACTGCACAAGGACTACTATCTGTTCTTGACTGTACAGCAACAAATCTATCATACCCCCATACTATACTTGTCCATAAGCCGCTGTTTGGTAGTACAACATCTGTCCAATTCTGTCCATCATCAGTACTGTATGCTGCTACATTTCCGTTTGACACAGCTACCCATGTTTGTCTTAACGGAGAGTATGCTACTGACGTCCATTCTTGCGCTGTCGGAGGATTTACTGATTGCCAATTTATACCGTCGGAACTAGTAGCAAAAATATTGTTTGTTGACGGAGTATCATCGTATCCGCCTACTGCCATAAATCTTCCATTTCCAAAAGTAACATCATTCCATGGAATATTTGTCGGAAGTCCTCCCATAGAAGTCCATCCGTTATTTTCAATATCTTCTGAATACGCAGCTATAATGCCTTTTGCAACAGCAACAAATCTACCGTCACCAAATGTAACACTTTGCCAATCTGCTGATTGTGGCAATGTAGTAGTTAGCCAGTTGTCTCCAGTAAACGAATATAAACTTTCGTTTGTGCCGTTTCCTACAGCTACAAAAAAGCCATCGCCTGCTGTTGCACTTTTCCAAGCCTGTGCCGAAGAAGCGCCAGCATTATAAACAGTTTCTTGATATCTTGGTTCGTCAATAATTACTCTAGGTTCAATTTGATAATATGACGATTCATTTAATAAAGTTGCAATTGGTCTGCCCGTAACATGTTCCCATCCCGGTTCGCCGTTAGATTCCTTTACTACTTCAACTTGCTTTGTTACTTCGTTAATACTATCAATAATTGCATATTGCCCAAGGCCTACACCTCTAGCAATGTAAATTCTCATTCCTTTATATAATTCATTAGTACCTACATCTGCACCAGAAAGTGTAATTTGTGTCGTATTACCAGCTTGTGCATTGTTTGCTAAAAACTGATAACCAAAACCACCAATTCTATTTGACGATTCTTCAGTTACTCGTATTTCAGATACAGCTTCGTCTCTAAATTCAGGGAATGTTGCATTAGCACCCGATCCCGAACCTTCAACTACAAATGATGCTGAAGTATAATTTTGTCCAGCATGGGTAAAGAATGCTCCAAATATTTCATTACCGTTTGAAATAACATTAGAAATTTGTGCTTGGTTATCATTATTATTAACATTTGCATCAATAGGCTCTTCTCTAGGATCAAACCCTTCAGCTACAGATCCGTATAATCCGTAAGAGTTATTTCCGTTTGTAGCACGAATTTTCCCACCGTCCTCTGCTAGATAACCAATATGACAGTAATATGTAAACACCGATACAAGTTCTGATAATCCGTCATTTGCAACCCAATAACCAATTCCGTCACTTAAAATTTGTGTAAAGTCGTTAGCAACAATAGACTTGTTGCCGCCATTATGTAATGACCCGTCAATTTTTAGTCCGGTACATCCTGTGCCAAACGTAGTTACGTTTTGTACGTATGGTGATTTATTAGTGATCCAAGCATATTCAGAATCAGGACCAATGCCCGGATCTAAACTTACAAATGCTCCAGCTGTTGGTCTTTGTGTTTGGTTATCATTTGGCGTACCTAGTTCGCCATCTAATCCTTGAAGCGTACAATTACGTAAACCTGATCCGTTTCTCATAAAGAACATATTAGATAATTCATAACCAGCTGCAGGTTGTATAACTGTACTACGTAATTCATCTCCAACAATTGCGGTATCTCTAGGAATTGCAATTGGTAGTATTTCTTCAAAAATTCCAGATCTAACAAATATAGTCGCAGGAGCTCTAGCTTCTACATCTGCAGAAATATACTGACATGCATATCTAACGCTTCTAAACGGGTTTGCTGGACTAAACCCAGCACCTGTTTGATCGTTACCTTGTAAAGACACATAATAAACTTTTTGTGTCTCTTCTAACGGATCCCAAAGCAATTCAGTATCCGGCATTACTTTTAATACTGATCCGGTTTTACCAATTTCTAATTCTTTTGTTCCAAAGCCACCTTCAGTTTTTTTACCGTAGGTTCTAATATCGCCTCTATAACGTAAAACGTTTGTATCTTTTCCACCTATGTAAATAGTCCAGTAGTTTTCAGTACCTTTGTCTATATCAATCGACGGACGTGAATTTACTCTATCACTGTTGTGTTCAGTTTTACAAATATATGCTGTTCCTTTGTCAATAACAATATCTCCTGGATAATAAGTTATCGGAACTTCTTCTCCAAAATTATCTGCTTCTTCGTCAGTAACAGTTGTTGATATTTTCCATTCTTTTCTATAAAAGATTCCAGTAACAAGTAATCTCCAAACAGCTGCAAACCCTGGGTACAACTCATCTTGTGCAATTACATCGTCTTCACAAACATAAACATAACCGTTTACACGAACAACAGAACCTACAAGATAGTCGGCTTCTTTATCATATTCGCCTACCATGTTATAACCGGTTGTTAATAATTCCCAATCATTTTGTAGACCGTCTTGCTCTTTTCCTACCTGTGCTGGGAGAGAGTTTTGATTAAATTTTAGTGCTGTATACGAATAACCTCCGTATACTACTATATCGCCTGGCTGATAAACTTCAAATTCGTTCCATTGTGCTTCGTATCCTAAACCTGGGACCCATAATTCCCATTCTAGGTCATCAAATTTTCCTGCACTATTATGACCGGTAAGTGATCTATATAAATTTGGACCAAAGCGCACAATATCATTTGGTTTATAAACTGTTGCAGGGGCCCAATATCCTAAAAACTGAATTCCTTCATATACAATTTCCCACTTTGGAATTGTACTGTCTGTACCTAGTTCATTATACGGACCTTCTTCTATTGTGTTTTCACTAGTATGTCCTATAATACAACGATAAACAAAACCGCCAAAGCGTACAATGTCATCTTCTCTATATCTAGTTGACACTTGCCAATCGCCTTTCCAAGAGTCACTTCTCGACAAAATGACCCATTTTGGTGCAGAGCTATCTCCTCCTAAATCAACTTCAAGTCCGCCTGATAGTGTTGCCGATGTATGATCTTCAACACACAGATATATAATACCGTTATACTTAACAACATCGTCCTTTTTAAAATCAGTAAACGGTGTCCAGTTGTTTAACCAATTTTGTCCTCTAGCTAAAATTTCCCAATCGGCTTGGTTGTCTTCGAGACCCACAGTTTCAGTGGCAGCCGAAGTGTGAGTGTTGATACATCTATAAACAATTCCGCGATACTTAACTAAGTCGCCCAATGAATAAAGGAACTGTGTTTGCCAATTACCTGTCCAAGAATAACCGTCAAGTTGTAGTTCCCAACGAGGTTTATCTTGTCCTAACTCGTCTTGAAAGTAAAAGTCGTTATAAAAGTCTGTTTCGGAAGCCACGTGTGTTAAAGAACATACATACGTTTTACCGCCGTATTGAACAATATCATCCTTTGTATATTGTGTTTCTGCATTCCACGGACCTCTCCATGTAAAACGAATTCTGTCTAATCTAAAATCTGCCATTTTATTCCTCGAAAACTTCTATGTTAGTGTATTTATTAACCGTCACTTGAATGCCCTTCAGGGTAGGTATGCGGTCTATTAACTTTTAGTACTAGCTCGCCTTCTTCATTAATATAATAAAATAATGTTCTATCGTCCCAACGAAGTTGTTCAAAGTTTAAATTTTGATATACTAAATTGTGTTCAGCATCTCTACCTTCAAAAAAATCAATACCCTGATTAAAGTCTGTGTAGTTATCCTTCGGATCGCCCATTTTATTAACTTGTACTACAGCGTCTGCGTCAAGCTGGTCTATTTTTGTAAAAAACAATTCTCCATCGTCTGTTCTACGCAATGCATAGAAGTATCTTGATTCTATCGAATTATAAACTGATTCTGGTTGTTGTCCTGCATATGACATATTTTACTCCTTATACAATATCCACGTAACTTATTACAGCATCTAACGAATCTGTTAAGTCAGACTGTACTATTAATTCGTATTCAGATTGTATGATTAATTTTTCGCCCTGTGTAACACATCTAATAGTTGAGTTTGCTGGGACAATAACATCTTTCATATAATGAACTTCAACTGATGCATCGTCCTTAAGTCTTACATTTGCTTTAACAGCAAACTCTGTTTGGTTTGATAATGTTAAACCAATCACTGTTGAATTTGTTCCCGATATAGGACTAAATGCTGTAATTGGTACTGTTCCTATATTTTTAATTAATTTTGTTTTAAAAAACGTTGCCATATCTTTATCCTAATACTATCACATATGAAATTGCTAATTCTTCTGCATCAACCGAGCTTATTCCGCCTGATGTACCTGCAACAGACACCCAACTAGACCCATCATAAATTTCCATTCTATCGTCATCTGCGTTAAATCTAGTCATACCAATTTCTGTAAACGCTAAGTCAGGCCTATCAGTATTACCACCAACTGGTAGTACTAATCCATTGGCTCCTGAAAATTTAAAATAACCATCATTAGTTGATCTAAATTCAGTAACGCTATCAGCAACAGTATTTGTAATAGTGTTATCTTTGATAGCAAAGTTATCAGTAACAACACTTCCTGTGCCATTTGGTCTTAGTTCTAAATCTGCATTTGAGTTTATAGTCGAAATAACATTTCCGTCTATTTGTACATCGTCTACTACTAATTTATCAGTGCGCAAACGTGTTCCGTCGATATCTGCAACTAATTGGTTATTAGAATAAAATCTAATAACATTGTCATTTGCACCAGGAGTTAATTCAGCAGTAATAAATGTATTTCTGTCTAAGTCAATTACACCTCTTGAAATTGCTCTCCAGTTTCCGTCATAACCTTCAAATGTATTATCATCTGTATTATAACGAAGCATACCTAATTCTGGAGTTGTAGGACGTTCTGCAACAGTACCTCTTGGAATACGTAAACTATTTGTACTGTCAATATCAACCACGCCAGAACTTGGTGTTAACACAATATCGGTTTGTGAACTAATAATATTTGTATTGAAATCAAGATCATCAATTACTACAGCGCCAGTGCCATTAGTTCTTAATTCTAAATTACTATTACTTTGTGTAGTAGTAATATAATTATCATCAATAAAAATATCACCTGTACTAAAACTATTTGCTGTAATAGTACCGGTACTATTAATATCATTTAAAAATGCAATACCGTTTACAGTTAAGTCATTATCAATTTCTACATCATTATTTGGAACTAATATACTACCGGTGCCGCTTGCACGTAGTTCTAGATCTGCATTTGAAGTAGTAGTTGTAATGTAGTTATCGTCAACTAATATCTCTTCAAATTGAGCTGCTCCATTTACATCTAAATCTTGAGTTACTGTTACATTTCCTGTAACAGTTGTATTACCAATTTGTGTTTGATCGCCAACAAATGTAAACTCTCCTGTTACAGTTAAGTCTCCAAGAGTAGTATCGCCTTCGACTGTAAGATTATTATCAATTTGTACATTATTATTTGGTACTAGTACTTCGCCAGTGCCATTTGCACGTAGTTCTAAATCTGCATTTGATTCTATTGTTTCAACTACATTAGTATTAATTCTAATTGAATCTACATCTAATTCACTAACATATAATTTTTTCCATTCGTTAGTAACACTTCCTAAATTATATGTAGCAGGCTGTCTTGGAATTAAATCACTATCAATACCAGCAACAATAGAAATGCTATCACTTGCTTCGTCACCAATTGTAATGTTGCCGCCGATTGTAACATTTCCAGTTACATCCAAGTTGCCGTCAATGTTAACGTCACTTTGAATATCAACAGTGTTGTCTGCTGACAGAATTTCTAAATCACCGCTCAGTGTTTCTACAGTGTTTCCACTGATTCGAATATTTCCAGTTTCAACTTTTTGACCATTAATAACAGTTGTATTACCGCCATCGGAAAATGTAATGCCTGACGAATTTGCAATGTTAAAGTTTGCAGATGTAAAGGTTACTGTACCGTCTTCTTGATTTACGTAAAATAAATCGCCGACTCTAAAATCACCTTTATGATCTACAGAACTATATCTAACTTTTGCATTATTTAATTCTGTTACTTCTTGTTCTTGTATTACCAATGCATCATCGTTGTCAACATTTAATCCTGTGCCAATATATGCAAAGTTTTGCGATATCAGATACATAATTACGCCGTCGCCGTCGCCGTATGCTCCGTAATTTCCGTATACACATGCACTCGCAATAGAACGAAGTTCTGCGCCAAAGTCGGTATAATCAACTAATGTAAATCCTGTAGATGTTGCGCCGGCGCTAAATCTAATATCTTGTGTATAAACTACATCGTCATCAAATGTGGTACTTGTATCAGTGCCGTCGAAACGTCCCATTAATACAGTATCTTCGGTAACATTTAGTCTTGACGGTGACGGTGTAAAGTTACCTGTATATTCAGCCGTGCCTTTAATAATTCTTACTTCGTCTACATTACCAGTCCAGTATGTAAATCCACCAGTGTATCCTGCACCTATAATTAGAGGCTTAGTTGTACCGTAATCGGTATTATCAGTCCAAGTTCCTACACTTGTACCATTTAAATATAGTGTCCCTGTTGTGCCTTGTCTAACATACGATAGATGATTCCAATCGCTTAACGTTAATGCTGTCGAAGAATCAATTTCATAATTTCCGTTTACATAAACATAAGGTTTATTACTATTTCGAACACCGATTGCAACAGCATTATCTGTAGCCTGTGTTCTAAAATCAAAAATAGTTTCTTGCCCAGTGTCAGCTGTTTTATAAACCCATGCTTCTATAGTAAAATCACCTGATCCAAATCCAAAATCATCTTGTGCGGTAATCGAAGCATAATCTCCAGTTCCGTCTAATAATAAACTTGCTGTGCCAAATTTCTTTTCAGTTGTGCTCAACTGTGCATTACCATTGGCTGTAATTAATTTGCCGCCACGATCAAAAGATGTTACAAATCCTAATTGTTTATCGTCAACATAAATTATATTTCCGTCAACTTCGTCAATTGTTCCGGTAGCTATTACTGTTGTGCCGTCAAAGTCATAGTACGATATTGTTTCCCCAGCAGATACAGAACCGTCTATAGAATTAACTTTAAGTTTAGTTCTTCCTGTTGAATATAACCCGTCAGTGCCGTCTATAGCATATAGTCCCTTATTCGCAAAATATGTAAAACTGTTAAGCCATTCTACTCTAACACCGTTAGTCATCGTAACAGCATCAACTCCTGGTGTAATAAATGTTACACTGTGGAACAACATACCTGCTTCTCGTGAATTAGAAGCTACAACAGATCCATCTAGATAAGCGCCTTTGCCAGCGTCACCTGTTAAAAAACTTCTCGGATCACTTGTAGTAGGATTTGTGCCCTTTGTAATAACTGATATATTTCTAACATATGGAGAACGTGTAGTTACTACCATATTTGGTGCAAAACTAAACGCATATCCAGTATCATTGTTGCTGTTGTAATAAAAGTCACTAATTGTAATATTTTCAACTGTACTTTGACCGTTTAATATAAACGCATTATTACTTTGAGTTGCTACTGTCGGTTTAATATTTACTGAACGTATACCAACACCCGACAGTGTTACGCCTTCTTTAATTTCCATCGGAAATTCTTCAGTATACACTCCTGGATATACATAAACAGTATCGCCTGCTTGAGCTAATTGCAGTGCGTCTTTAACACTACTTTTTGGATTATTTTGATTTAACCCTGCATTAAGTGTGTCACCATTTTCTGCAACATAAATTATATTTCCTTGCTCTAAAGCAAGATCAATACCGTCAACAATTAGCTCGTCTGTGATGATTTCTTCACTATCAACAGCGTCAACCCAAACTTTAGACCATCTTTTATCAGTAGTGCCTAAGTTGTGTGTACCATCAACATCTGGAATTATATCAGAAGCAATCTGTGCATTAAAAACAATATTATCAGTGTTAGCATCGCCTAATTCAATATTACCGTCTGCTGTAATATTTCCAGTAGCATGAATATTACCAGTTACATTAACGTCTGATAATATTTCAACAGTACCCGTACCAGACGGTCTTAATTCTAAATTAGAATCGGATATTGTAGTTTTAATTTTGTTTTGATCAATCTGAATGTTTTCAAATTGTGCTGTATTGTCAACATTCAATGTATTAGTGATGCTAACATTTCCAGTAACAGATAGTACTCCTGTTTGATTTATATTACCAGTATGTGTTACTGTTCCTGTTATGTCTGTATCAGCTAGTGTTGTTAATCCGCTAACTGTTAATGTAGTATCTATAAGAACATTGTTACTTGGAACATAAATGTTTCCAGTGCCGTCTGCACGTAGTTCTAGATCACTATCGCTTACTGTAGTAGTAATATAGTTGTCGTCAACTAAAATATTATTATTGTAAAAAGACTCAGCTGTAATAGTTCCTTCAGCTGTTAAGTCTTGTAGAGTTGTTAAACCAGTAACTGTTAAATCTCGATCTATTTGAACATTGTTACTCGGTATATAGATAGTACCTGTTCCGTTTGCACGAAGTTCTAAATTTGCATTTGAATCTACAGTTTCGATTACATTTTCATGTATATCAATACTATCTACGTTTAATCTTTCTTGATAAACAACAGTATTTGCTGTTGCTAAATTAAGAGTATCACTATCTGTACTAATGGTATTTCCACTAATTGTAACATCAGCAAGTTTAGAAATATTTGTAACTTCTAAATTTACAGTTCTAGTAGTTCCGTTAACATCTAGTTCATATTCAGGTGTTGTCGTATTGATACCGATACGCTGATCTGTGTCGCCCGATTTGCTTACTTTCAAATATAAAAGGTCTGTTTCAAATGCTAAATCAACTTCATTACGAAGTAGATCTTGCTTTAAAAGCGGACCCGAAATACGACCAATGGCAGCCATCTCTTCTCCTCAATACGGGGATCCTGTCCCTCTAGCCAAATTTTCATCCCCTAAGGGCTCTTTGCTGGTTAACCACAGTTTGTCCCTGCACTAAGTTTACACTTATTGTGCATTAATAGTATTTATCGTTTTTGAGGATTATCCTAGTACAAGGGTATAAAGATTAAGAAACTCATTCATAACATCTGCACTTACGGCTTCGCCGCCGCCTGTAGCTACGCCCCATTGTGTGCCGTTCCACACTTCCATATATTGACGATCAATATTCCAGCGTGTTTCACCAATTTCTGGATTAACTCTTCGATCAGCATCGCCACCAGTAGGTATAACTACGTTTCCTACAAACTTTGTATAACCATTGTCGATATTTGCAACAGTTATTCCGCCGCTGTGCGTGTTATAAATTATATTATCATTTATACCAAGGTCTTTAATTTTTAATGTGCCAGTACCGTTCGGTATTAAATCTAGATCTGCGTTTGAGTTGACTGTTGAAATAACGTTTCCGTCTATTTGTATTTCGTCAGCTAATAATTGATCAACAGTTAAACTATCTGTAGTTATTTTACCAATTTCAAGATCTTGAACTGTAAATAAAATATTATCATTATTATCTGTTGTAACTCTAGTTTGTCTATTATCTGAATAAACTCCGCTAAATGCAATATTAGATGTTGCAAAACCTTCAAAAATATTAAAGTTAGTATCAAATCTAACATCTGATATTGTATTAGTACGTTCGGCTAAAGATCCCGTCGGAATTTTTACAGCTCCGGTTGTATCAATATCTAAAACATTTTCTTTAGTACTTAAAATAATATCTAACGAATTTTCTGTTCTAATATTATTATCTTTAATATATAAGTCGTCAACCAAATACTACCTGTGCCATTTGCACGAAGTTCTAAATTAGAATTTGAAACAGTTGTCCTAATAAAATTATCGTCTATTTGTATATTCGAAGGAACAATTATATCATTAAAGTCTAACGATGTATTAACATTTATATCAGCTGTATATAAGTCTCCATTAATATACATATTGTTGTCAATTTCAACATTCTGATTAGGAATATATATTCTTCCAAAACTGTTAGCACGTAGTTCTAAATCTGCATTAGTTGACGTTGTAGTAATTACATTACCGTCAAAAAGTATTTCCTCAAATAATGCTTGAGAATTAATATTTAAGTTTTGATTAACACTATAGTTTGTTACAGAATAGTCACCTGTTGCTGCAAACACTCCTCCTAATGTAAGAGTGCCTACTACTGTTATATCTTGTAAAGAAGTTAACCCGTTAGTACTTAAATTATTATTAATTTTTAGATTATTATTCGGAAGATAAACGTTTCCTGTACCATTTGCACGTAGTTCTAAATCTGCATTTGAAGTAGTTGTAGTAATTATATTATTAGAAATATCTAATTCGTCAACTAATGTTTCTGATAAAAACGCTTTATTCCAAGTACTTGTTGTACTTCCTAAGTTATAAGTGCTATCTACATTAGGAAGTAAATCTTGATCTAATTCAGCTTCAAATATTAGCGAGTCTGTTATCTGGTCGCCTAAGGTTAATAGGTCCCCTCCTATTGTAAAGTCATTTACAATATTAAGATTAGGCATATTAACACTATCGTTAAAATTAACAATTCCGGATGCGCCTTTAATTACAACATTTCCGTTAACACTTTGTAAAGTGTTTCCGCTGATTCTAATATTACCAGTTTCAACTTTTGACGAATTAATTTCTGTAGTATTACCTAATGTTTCTATAAGAATACTACTATTTCCATCAAACGCAATATTATCTGTACTAATACTAGTATTACCAGTTTCAAAATCTACAAAAAAGTCATCCCCAACACGGTAAGTTCCAGTGGCGTCTGTTGATGTATAATAAATCTTACCATTATTAAGTTTTACAGTTTCGTTATCTTGTATAGTAAGATTGTTGTCGTTTTCTTTGTTTTTACCTAATCCAATATATGCAAAATTGTGACCTATTAAGTACATCAGTGTATCTACGCCATCTGCTTCTGCACCATAATTACCGTATACACAGGCACTGCCTATTGAACGTATTTCTGCTCCAAACCGTATAGTACTTCCGTCATTTGTTAAACGTCCAGTTGCACCTTGTGTGGCATATAGACCTCTGTTAGCAAAGTATGAAAAGCTATTGAGCCACTCTACTCTTACACCATTTGTCATTGTAATAGCGTCTACGCCTGGTGTAATAAATGTTACACTATGGAATAACATACTTGCTTCGATACTATTACTATCTACATCAGCACCATCTACTAGTGCGCCTTTGCCAGCATCACCTTGGTCGAATCCTCTTGGATCACTTGCACTAGTTACACTACCCTTTGTAATTACTGATACATTTCTAATATAGGGCGAACGAGAACTTATTAATGCTCCGCTATTATACCTAAAGGCATATCCCGAGTAAAAGTCTTTAATAGTAATATCTTCAATAGTTGTTTCGCCTTCGAGCAAAAATGCATCATTATTTTGTGTTGCTATTGTTGGCTTAACGGTACAATTTCTAATATCAACTCCTTTAATAGTAACATTAGAAGGTACTATTAATGGAAATTCTTCTTCGTATTCGCCCGGATATAAATAGATTGTAACAGGACCTTGTATACTTGAATCTGATACAGTTAGTGCATGCTTTATTGTTCTAAATGGTGCTTGTTGATGATCGCCTTTATTAGCATCATCTCCATTAGTTGAAATATAAAATATATTGCCTTGTGTAGTATTAATTGTTACTCCGTTAACAGTTAACAAAGTAGTATTAATAGTATCTGACTCTATTGCAACGGTGTTAAGTGTTGAAAATCTATCAACATCTGATCCCAATATATAACTACTATTAGTTGCTGGAATAATATCACTATCTACATCTGCATTAAAATCGATAGTATCTGTGTTAGCATCGCCAAATGTTATAGATCCATCTAGAGTAATATCACCAGTAGCATTAAGTGAACCATAAATGTTTGCATCATTAAACAGTTCAACAGTACCAATGCCATCTGCTTCAAATTCTAAATTAGAGTCAGAAATAGTAGTTTCAATTTTATTTTGATCAATACGTATATTTTCAAATTGTACTGAGTTATCTACATCTAATGTTGTAGTATTAACATTGCCTGTTACAATAGTTACTCCAGTTTGATTTATATTTCCGTTAATAGTAACTGTTCCGGTTGATGTTAAATCTTTGAGATCTGTTAATCCAACTACATCAAAATCTTGGTCGGCAACAATATTTTTAAAAACAATATTTCCGGAAGCATTTGCACGTAATTCGAAATCGAGATTTGTTGCTGAAATAGTTTCAATAACATTAGACGAAAATTTAAAGTCACCTAAAAATGCTTCGCCCGATGTTGCTAATTGTCCGTTTATAAACAATCTATTAAAAGTAGTCGATCCGTCAATTGTTAGATTATTATCTATACCTGTATTAGTAAAAGTAACTAAACCTGTTCCGCCAGCTCTTAATTCAAGGTTGCTATTACTTTCAACAGTTGTTATAAAATTGTCATCAATGATCATATCTTGTGTTAAGATACTAGGTACTTTAACTGTCGATGCATTAATGTTAATAGGCCCGTCTTGATAGTTGTCAACGCGGCCATTAGTAAAGGATAGATTACCTAAGTCAGCAGACGTAGATGCAATTAGGTCAATTGTTTGAGATGTGCCACTAGTGTCTAGATCTCGCAATGGTAAAACATTATTAATACCAATGCGATTTCCGTTAACATTTAGATAAAGAAGATTTGTTTCAAAAGAAAGATTCTTGCCATTCCTTAACAAATTGTCCTTTAACAGAGGACCGGATATTCTACCTACTTGTGCCATTCAAGATTCCTTATTCGACACAGTATTTAGTTGTATTTTGTTAAAGTTTTATGACGAGATATATTTGATACGTGTAGCGCCTTGGCCGCCGCGCCAACCGTGATCACGTACACCTGGACACGGAACTGATCCCATGCCGCCCATACCGTGAGGTACATGGTGTCCACAACCGTTCATTTCGTAACAACCACATGTTCTATTACCATTCCAGCACGAATGTTCTGGAATACCCGAACTCGGTGATTTACTTAATGCGTTTAGTGCATTAATCAATTGGAATGCACCCATACCTGACCAGTTTGCATATCCATTGTCACCTTCAGTACCAAATGTTACCCAACCACCACAGGATGAGAACATACCTGCCGGATAAGCAACGTGTGTTTTAAACATACACACACATGCAGGATAACATCCAAAGAAACTTTTACATGAAATAGGCCCACAACATGCAACATCAATACCACTTCCGTAACCACAAGCAACAAATGCGCCACTACATTGGTTACAAACAATACCACAGTTTGGTCCTTGTCCCGTAGTACAGAATCCGTTAGCACGGAAACAACAATACATTGAAGGAGATGTTGAACAAAAACTTATTCCGCCTCTGCCACCTTGCGCACACATACATCCAGTTTGCGCAGAGCCTGATCTCCAGCATGTTTGTGACGGTTCTGAACAACCTCTAAAACATAAGTCTGTGTTACCACATGACTTGCCCATACATCCTACTACATAGCCGCCGTCATTAGTCGAATATGTCTTTTTAACATATGCTCCAGCATTTCCCGGTAGTCCATGTCCGCAACAACACATACGAGATCCTGATCCGCCTGCGCCCCAGCTTTCTACAACTACCGTACCATTACCCGGCGAATTCCAACAAAAGCAATTACAGTATCTTGAATACATAGAGCCATTATTGAAAGCCCATACTTTTCCTTTTTCTAAATTAGTCTCTGCTGCTGCAAAGTTTTTTGATCCTAATAATGACTGTAAGCTCGCCATTGCGTTCTCCTGTTTTACTAATATTATTTAGCCTTTTTACTACTTATCGAAATTGTGTAACACAGTTACTGGTTTTCCTGCTGGCACTGGATCTGTAAAATCAATGTACCAACCCGGAGGATAAGCGCCTAGTGGATTTTGTACTAAATTATAGTTTGTGACTGATATTTGAAAAACATTTTCAATTAATACAATAACGGACGCTGCACTTGCAGGTTCTGGAAAATCTGTATCGTTATTAAATAGCGGACCAAATTTTGTTTCTAAATCATCACCGACACCTACATTCTGTTGATGTATAGCTCTCGGTTCTTTAAATCTCATTTTCCTCCAAGCATCGTCTTGGTATAGTTCAAATTCTCTAAAATCAGTATTATAGCGCAAATGACCATTATTAGGTGTATTAGGTCTTTCGTCTGTTCTACCTTTAGGTATTAAAACAGAATTTGACGATTCTAAAATAACTTGATCGTTGACATCGTATTTGACGCCTTTTCTTTTTATACTACGTAAATTTGTAGATTGCGCTTTAATTAATCTCATTTATTATACTTCCAAATAACTAATCGTAGCTGCTAGTACATTAAATGGAGACGAACTACTAATTACAACATAGTCCCCTGCATCTAATACAATTTTTTCTGTATCAAATGTAAATGTTTCTCCTGCCGGTAAACTTAGATTGTTAACAACCATATTTTGATCGCCAATAGATTGGCCGTTTTTAATAATATGCAAGTCAAATGTTGCTAGTCCATCTTCGTCGTGTTCCGGATTTGGCATAAATGTATTACATACCATAATTGTTGTTATAGCATACGAAGTATCAGCCGGAACTGTTAATATTGTAGTATCTTCTATAGCTATAAGTGCATTTGCAATTGACATATTCTTTTTCCTTTAAAATAACATACTAAACAACAACGATCTATTTTTTGATACAACTTCGTCTCGTGTAGTATCGCTATTTACAAAAAATAAGCCAGTGCCGCCTTCGGCACGAGCTTTAATGTATAGTTTAACACCTTCGTCTGGTATTGCTGGATCGATAACAGCATCATCAATAGGCGTAGAAATGATTAGCGAGTCGTCAATTCTTACAGAACCAACGCCTGGAGAACCTAATCTCAAATCACTTCCTGTATTGGTAGACTCAATTTGTGTTCCACTAATACGAATTTCATTTAGTTCAATTGTATTTTGTTGAAAACTTGCTACAAGTTGTCCTTCTACTCCAACATCAATTTTACTCTCGACTCCGGTTCTTTCAAAATCTTTTACTTCTATAAAACTAGTTGATACAACTCCGTCATCAATACGATTTTGAAAGTTAGTTGAAAAGAAAGTTTCTACATAATCATCAACGTATTTTTTATTTGGAAGGTCGTCGTCATGTATAACATTTGATTCATATTCTTCTGTACCAACTACTGATACTGTGCCGCTACCTTCATTAATTAAATAAAGAGATGCTCCCCTAGTAGCAATTTGATTGGTTAATAACGGTATAAAAGTACCGTCTGCATATTTAAATACGATAGTTCCATCGAGTGTAGTATAAGGTTCACCATTTGAAACAAGTTTATATTGTTCAGTTTCGTCTAGTAACATTAATGCATCAGATGCACTTGGTCCTCTATCAATTTGTATTCCTGCTGATCCTTCAGTAACACCGGGTCCAAATTCACCTTTATTTAAAACAATAATGTTGTCTTCAATGTCTAAGTTTTGTGTATTAACTGTAGTAGTATTACCTTCTACTATCAAATCACCCGTAATTCTAGTTGTACCGTTGTTAACTCCGGTATTTAGAGTAATTTCTCCTCCGGGCTGTACTGATATTTTGTAATTACCATTTGGTATATTTAAAAACTTTGACATTTATTATTCCTTAAAAGTATGTAGGGGATTGCTCCCCTACAATATTTTTATGCATCTGGTTCAAAGTCGTCTGCATCAGTAAAGTCGTCAGCAGTACCTGCTTCTTCCATTTCAACTGCATCATCATCTGTTGCATCGCTGAAGTTCCAAGCAATTGACTCGCCTGTATCAAGTGTTACTTTGCGTCCTGCAATTTTTGTAACTTGCTTTGCATTACCTGCATCGTCTTTTACTGTAATTGTCATTTCGCCATCAGTATCAATGTCACCAGTTACTTTGTCTACTAAGAAACAATCTGCTGTAGTTGTGCCATCAGTTACACGAAACTTTTTAGA
>ENA-OUOG01002158-OUOG01002158.1-marine-metagenome-genome-assembly--contig:-NODE-2158-length-21089-cov-7.277698_pt1 | contig 21089 bp, 20 predicted proteins | sample MGYA00248635_ERZ508505 | MGnify/ENA primary metagenome ERZ508505 (study PRJEB26176, sample SAMN06267871) | marine metagenome | isolation source: Saanich Inlet, British Columbia, Canada | place: Pacific...
GTCGATCGCGAAGAAACATTGGCCCGTGCGCGGTGGCCCCCCGATCGGGCCTGCAAAGGGCGTGGCGTCTTTGCCCAAGGTTGCCCCTGATAATGCGGCGGCAAAAATCTCGACCATCAGACCCGCCCCAAAGCCTTTTTGTCCGCCCGAGGGGGCCATTGTCCCCTCCAAGGCGCGAGCAGGGTCGGTGGTGGGCTGGCCATCGGCGTCAAAAGCCCATCCCTCTTCCAGCATATGCCCTTCGCGTGCGCGCAGCATGATCTCGGATTTGGCGATTGCGCTGGCGGATTGGTCAATCACGAATTTCGCGCCGCCCTTGCCGTCGGGCACGGCCAAGGAAAACGGGTTGGTGCCGATCACGGGCTTACGCCCGCCTGTCGGAGCAATGGATGCAGGCGCATTGGTAAAGCATAGGCCAAGCATGCCAGCAGCGGCGATCCGTTCGGAGTGATACCCCAAGATGCCGCAATTATAGCTGTTATGGATTGTCATCGCGGCCAGCCCCGTGTTCGACGCTGCCTCAAGCAGGGCGGGGAGGCCGTCGTCGATTGCGGGATGGGCAAAGCCTGATCCTGCATCCACCCGCAAGGCTGCGGCGCGGGTCTGCTCAACCTTGGGCTTGGCCTCGCCCTCGACCTTTCCGCAGCGCAGATGTTCGGCATAGATCGGTACATATAAGAGCCCATGGCTGCGCATGCCGTCCCGTTCTGCGGCTCTGGTCGAGCGCGCGACAGATGTTGCGGCTTGCTCGGAGGCACCAGCACGGGCCAAAGTATCACGAGCAAGCGCCTCTACATCGTCAAGGCTAAGGGTTTCGGCATTCTGCATATTTTGGTCTTTCATAGTTGAAATTACTCTTGGTCATTCCCGCCTGCTCCGGCGCCAAAGGCACGTGAGGCCGCAGTCGTGGGAACGAGTATTTTAGCCGCCAGACAACCCATTTCAGCCCAAGCTTGTGGGGCGGGCGCCGTGCGTGTGGATTGATACCCGCGATTTGGTGCATCTGCCTTGGTGGATATGTGGATGGACGAGCGGCTCGTGTCTATTTTTGGCCCAAGGGTCAATCTGCCTGCTTTGATTTCAGCCATCATGGCGCCCTGCAGCAAAAAATAGGTCTGGTTCTGGGTCGCAGCCCATCCGCATAGCCCCAAAAGGACCAATGGCTGGGAAATATGTGCCAGATGCGCTTTGGGTGGTTGACCCGCCAAGACAGTGTCGATCGCACAGATCGAGCGCATAATTGTGCTGTTCTCCCCGCAAGCGGGCTCTTTGATTGCACCAAGATATGGCGGAATGCTGTCGATGCCGTGACCCGAGAGCCAGGCAGCCGCCGACCCAAGGTCAAGGGCTTGTCCAATGGGCCAGCCACACCCACGGGCGGCGGCCTCCACCTTGCGCGATATCTCGTTGAGAGATGGAGCATTCACGGTGCGAACCCTGAAGGGGGCGAAAAGAAGGCCCAATCATCTGGATCGCAAACTGCGATTTCACTGGCCAATGGCGCACCTTGGCACAATGTCACCCGTGTCCAGCGGTCTGATTTCGGATCAAAACGAGATGCCCCAAAGAAGGCCAGTTTAAAGCGCAACAGGTCAATTGGCAGGCATTCCTTGCCGATCAGGTTTGCGCGGATTTCCCCGAAAGGATGTTGGAGGATGGATTGAACCCGCTCGACGATATGGCGCAGGGCAGGATGGGCCGCCACGAAACTGGCAACGCTGTGATCGTCAGGGTGGTCTTCAAGCGCGGCCATCAGGTCTTGTGCCTGACGTGCGATATCAAGAGGCATTTCCAACGCGACCCCGGGCTCGGTCGCACGCAGGCCAAGGCGTGGCTCTGCCTTGTCTTCGGAGACATACCAGAACTGATGCAACATCTCGGGCGCATCGAAATCAATCCTTAGCGCCCAGTCATAGGTGTTGCGCAGAGCCGCCTTGAGTGGGCCAAGTTCCATCGAGGGATCGAGCCGTAATCTTGGTCCAAAAGACATGTCTTGCGTCAATGCATCAATCAGGTGTCCATATGGCTCAAGCATCGCGGAATTCACGCATTCCTGCGCTTCAAGCCCGAGTGGTTTCGCCAGAACAAACAGCCTGTCCCAAGGATTGGATGCATCGAACCAATCTTTTGTCATCTTTACTTTGATCTGCGCCAGTTCCTTGCGCAATGTTGTGATCCGCTGCGATTGCACGGGGTCGTCGACCTGCCACATATCGGCATGAATGCAGGCTTTGTCGAATACCCGCATGAAGGCGTGGATTTCGGCCTCGGACGGATGTGCAACCGCGCGCACCCGCGCAAGGGCTGTTTCACGCGCGGCCACCCATTTGTGGATCAATTCGGGATGGGTGACCAGAAAGGGGGCCATGCCCAAGCCCGTTGCATTGCCAATTCCCAAAGAGCGGCGCAGGTCGCTTGGCAGCGGGATCGCTTTGTCGGGGTTACGTGAGTGTGCGATATGCTCGACCAAATCCAATGAAAACTCGCGGATCATCCAAACGGTCAGCATCTCGATTGTGAATGGACCCGCCAATTCCGGACGGTCCAGCAAATCCGAACGATCGGCCAGTCCGAATTTACCGTTTCCATAAACCGCAGTCGTGCGCATCAAATATCCCGTTTCGCCAATCCGAGCGATATCGGGCAGGCAGCCTGCAGCCAGCGATTGCGTGACATGATCGAAAAGGCGAAGGCTCTTGTTTGCGCGGCTCATAACCAATTCACGCTCGGAAACACGGCCTGCCTCCTGCAAGGGGACCTGTGCCTCCAGGCGGGCAAGGTCATCTGCGCTGGGCATGCCGTCGAACAGGACAAAAGTTGCATCCCATCTCTCGGCTATCACGCGATCGGTGCGCTCCTTTGCCGGTAGATCATGGGAGAAACACACCAAAGAATAGCGGTGCCCAAAGAGCTCAAGAGAATAGACAGCGCGGCCAAAGCCGCGCCCATCCATATCCCAAACAGGGCGTTCAACTTGGACCTTTTCGTGGTGGAGTTGCCGCATCAGTGTACGTAGAAAGCTCAGCCGTGTGGGAAAGCTTGCACCCATTCGGTCCAATCGCATGACCTGATCAGGCCTGCGTAGATCACCATCAAGGGCTGTATGTCTTGTCAGATCATCCATCCACACCGCCGAATAACCGCTTGAAAAACCCGCGCCGGTTGCGACCCATGATGTCATCGATTTCGGATTTGTCGACTCCGACATCTGTCAGAGGACGGGAAGACATCCGCGCGGACACGCTGCTTGGCCAATTCGTGACTTGTCGCCCGTTTATGCGATACTTCATCTGCAGTCCGCCCGTTTAAACTCCGATTGGATTGGGGCAGATCATTGCGATTGACGCAACCCTCTATGGGTTCAGAGGGCATTAACTTTCGATGATCAACTCTGGCACATTGCGAACGGTGACACGGATCAGGCTGGCGATCCTTTCATAAACATGGCCAGCCCCGCTGGATTTACGCCATGCCAATCCGATCGAACGTGAAAAGCGCCGGTTGTTAAAGGGGCGCACCACAACATCACGTGCGCGCCCTTCAATCTCGGAGCGGACATAAAGGGCGGGAAGGATCGTGGCACCCATTCCCATTGCCACCATCTGGCGCAAGGCATCCAGCGATGTCCCCTCATATTCGCGTGACAATGTGGCCCCTGTCTCAAGGCACATGGCCGAGATTTGGTCATGCAAAGCATAAGTCGGCGATAAGGACAGGATCGTTTCATTTTCCAGATCTGTCGGGTCGATCATCGCTTTTTCGGCCAATGGATGATCGACGGGCAAAGCCACGCTCAGGTTTTCACGAAACAGGCGTGCAGTAACAATAGAGGCACCGACCACGGGCAATTGGGTCAGGATCAGATCATGGGTGCCGTCATTGAGTTCACGCTGCAAATCGCGCGGAATGCCTTCGCGAATATAGAGCCGCAAATCAGGGTGTGAGCGGTGAAGGTCTGCAACCACATTGGGCATCAAATAGGGGCCAAGCGTTGCCGATGTACCAAGGCGAACGGTGCCGCCAATGCCCGATTTGAGCGTGACAGACAGATCAAGGATGCCTTGGGCGGCATCGAGAACCTCACGCGCGCGCAGGGCCACCTCTCGACCAGGCAGGGTCAAGCGGATCGACCCGCGCCCGCGCTCGACCAATTGCAGATCAAGCGCTTCTTCCAGGGTTTTGATCTGCACCGACAAGGAGGGCTGGGAAATGCCGCAGCTTTCGGCGGCGAGGCGGAAATGGCCTGTATCCTCCAAGGCAACAAGATAGCGCATCTGGCGCAATGTGATGGGAAGCGCGGGTGACGGCATGACAAACTCGTTAGTTTTTTCCTATCGATTTTTCATATACCTTTGTCTTTTCCTTTTGCAAGCCAAACACTACGTCGGGGCATAGGAGCAGAAATGCTCGCAAGGTGATGCACAGGCACGGTGCCCACCTCAAAGACGAGATTTGCGGAGCAGGTTGCTAGTCCCTTCCTATGCTCACGGACCCGCAGATCGCGTTGCGGGCATCTCGGGAGAGGCGATACATTCGCGCTTTCGGGATGCCCGATATTTTCGGCTTATTGGCGCAGCCTGTCTCGGAGCGCCCTGTCGGTAGGTGGTTTGCTGTTGGATTTCACATTGCCATTCAATCAAGGGTTTGGCATGGCCGATAAAAGGCTAAGGGGCTGGTCCATCCCAATTTTTAAGGATTAAAGCCGCGCAATCTGCGCGAGATTTTACGGGGAATGACGTGGCAAAGAGCGGACAGGGTGTTTCACGCAGATTTGGCGGGCCTGCTGGGTGGATTTCGGTCGCGGTTCCCTTGGGTCTATTCCTGTGGTTCTTGCAATTCGTGACCCCCGTTGCCTCCGCCGAGGTGGTGGTGTTTTCCTTTGCGTGGATCCCATCCCTTGGCGTTGATCTGTCCTTCATGCTGGACGGTCTCAGCCTGACCTTTGCGCTTTTGATCAGCGGCATCGGGGCATTGGTGACGCTCTATTCAACCACCTATCTTGGCGGGCATATCCATTACCCGCGTTTCGTCGTCTTCTTGCTGATGTTCATGGTGGGCATGTTGGGGCTGGTGTTGAGTGAAAACCTGATCGGATTGTTTGTGTTTTGGGAGATCACAACGATTTCCTCCTATCTGCTGATCGGGTTTGACAGCGACAGCGCCAAGTCACGCCGCTCGGCCTTGCAGGCCTTGTTGCTGACGGGAACGGGTGGTCTGGCGCTTCTGGCGGGCATCGTGATGCTTGGCAATGTTGCAGGCAGTTTCAACCTGTCCGAGATTTTGGCCCAAGGCGATATGATCCGCGCGCATCCGCTCTATGTGCCGATCACCATTTTGTTCCTTGCGGGTGCCTTTACGAAATCGGCGCAATTTCCGTTCCATTTCTGGCTGCCAAACGCCATGGCCGCGCCAACGCCTGTCTCGGCCTATCTGCATTCGGCCACGATGGTCAAAGCGGGCATCTATTTGATGGCACGGATGAACCCCGCGCTGGGCTCGACGGATTTGTGGTTCTGGACGCTGATCATCGCGGGCGGGTTTACAACCGTATTTGCCAGCATTCTGGCGCTGCGCCAGAGCGATATCAAACAGGTTTTGGCCTATACCACGCTGATGGCGCTTGGGGCTTTGACGCTGTTCATTGGTGCGGGCACCAGCGATGCGATCAAGGCGGCGATGCTGTTTTTGGTGGTGCATTCGCTCTATAAGGCGGCGCTGTTCTTGATGATCGGGATAGTGGATCATGAGACCGGAACCCGCGAGGCATCTGTCTTGCGCGGGTTGGCGCGCAAGATGCCGATCACATTTGCAGGGGCCGCATTGGCTGCCATCTCAATGGCGGGCATTCCGCCCTTCGTGGGCTTCATCGGCAAGGAGTTCCTTTACAAGGCGGGGCTTGGGCTTGATGTGGCCTCTCTTTGGGTCACGGGCACGATTTTCGCGGCCTCCGCCTTGATGTTCGTGGCCGCAGGCATCGTGGCCTTTCGCCCCTTCTTTGGTCCTTTGGCCGATACCCCCAGCCCCGCAAAAGAGGGGCCTTGGCCCATGTGGATCGGTCCCTTGCTGTTGGGTGGCTTGAGCCTTGGTTTCGGCATTTTGCCCAATCTGGCAGAAAGCTGGCTTGTCGCGCCTGCGACTTGGGCGGTCTATGGCGATCCATCCGTGGTGGTGGACCTCTATTTGTTCAAAGAGGTGAATGCGGCCTTCATCTTGTCGCTGGTCACCTTTGCAACGGGCGCTGTGATCTATCTGGTTCATGGACGCCTCCGAGAGGTTCTGGCGCGAGTTTTTGCAGCCAATCCGATCAAGTTTGACCCCGCATGGGACCATATCCTGAACGGGCTCAAAGCGATTGCCGCATGGCAGACCAATTTGCTGCAATCGGGTGTGCTGCAACGCTATCTCTTTGTCGTCTTTGCAACGCTGGCTATCGCCATTCTGGGCACCATCTGGGCCAAGGGCGTCGGGCTGACGATTGATCTGGAACAGAAATTGGACGGTCTGTTGTTCAAGCATTGGGCCGTGCTGATATTTATCTCGGCAGGGGCATTGCTGACGGCCTATACAGGCAGTCGCATGACGGCGATTGCATCGCTTGGTGTTGTGGGCATCGGCGTGGCTTTGATCTTTATCATGTTCTCGGCCCCCGATGTTGCGATCACGCAGTTGCTGGTGGAGACATTGGTGGTGGTTTTGGTCGCGGTCGCGATGCTGAAATTGCCCCATCTCGACCCGCCCGACAAACGTGATCGACGCCCGTGGCATGCGATATTGTCGATCTGTGTCGGGGTTGCGGTCACAGCGGTTTTGCTGGCCGTCCTGCAAGGCAATTTCGACCCCCGCCTGACAACCTATTTCGAGCAGACAAGCTGGCCCGAAGCCTATGGTCGCAATATCGTGAATGTCATTTTGGTGGATTTCCGTGCCACGGATACTTTCGGTGAAATTGCCGTGGTCATGGTGGCCGCATTGGCCGCCTATGCCTTGCTGCGCGGCACCCATTACGGGCGCAAACCCGCCCCCGAGCAGGAGGATCAGCCATGATGAATTCAATGATCCTCAGCGCGGCGACGCGGCTTTTGGTGCCACTCTTGCTGGTCTTTTCCGTCTTCATGCTGTTGCGCGGACATAACCTGCCTGGCGGTGGTTTTATCGGTGGGTTGATCGGGGCTACGGGCTTTGTTCTTTATGCGATTGCGCGCGGGTTTGAGGCCGCACGTGAGACCCTTCGGGTCGAGCCGCAATCCATCGCGGTGGTGGGGCTTGGTATCGCCTTGGCCGCGGGGATAATGCCCGCGCTATTTGCCGAGCCTTTGTTCACGGGCCAATGGCTGTTTATCGGGGAAACCGATGACGACAAGGGGCTGCCGATCAGTTCGGTTCTGATGTTCGATATCGGCGTTTATCTGGTGGTCTTCGGGTCAATCCTGACCATTGTTCTGGCTTTGGAAGAGGAGGTCTGAGATGGAACTTCTCATTGCCGTAATGGTGGGTGTTTTGGTGGCAACAGGTGCCTATCTGATGCTGGCCCGCAATGTATTGCGCTTTCTCTTCGGGATGATCCTGATCTCGAATGCGGCCAATCTGATCATTTTCGTATCGGGGCGTTTGACCCCTGCAAGCCCGCCGCTGATCCCCGAGGGGGCGGATGCGCCTTTGGTCGAGGTTGCAAATGCATTGCCGCAGGCCTTGGTGCTGACGGCCATCGTCATCGGTTTCGGCCTTTTCGCTTTTGCGCTGACGCTGGTTTATCGCGGGTATCAATCGCTTGGCACTTTGATGTCGGATGAAATGCGGGTTGCAGAACCCAAAGGGGAGGCTGACCAATGACTTGGTATCTCGCAGCCCCGATCGTCATTCCTTTTGTCACGGCGATCATGGCGTTTTTGTTCCGCAATGGCCCCGAGGGGCGCTGGATTTCCGTGATCGGCTCGGCGGCGCTGCTTCTGGCATCAGCTCTGTTGATGCGCGAGGTTCTGGCCGAGGGTGTCGTGGCGGGCCAAATGGGCACTTGGGCGGCCCCTTTCGGGATCACACTGGTGGCGGATTTGCTGAGCGCTGTCATGGTGGTGATCACAGGTATCACGGCCTTGGCTGTGGCCGTCTATGCTTTGGCTGATATCGACGCGCGCAAGGAACAACTGGGCTATCACGCGCTGTTTCAGGTCTTGCTGGCAGGCGTGGTAGGGTCCTTTCTGACGGGGGATATCTTCAACCTCTATGTCTGGTTCGAGGTCATGCTGATCTCCTCCTTCGGGTTGCTTATCTTGGGCGGAAGCCGCGAGCAGCTTGATGGCGGGATCAAATATGTGACGCTGAACCTTGTCTCCACCATCTTGTTCCTCTCGGCCATCGGGCTGCTTTACGGGATGACGGGCACGCTCAATATGGCGGACCTGCATCTGGCGATCCAAGAGGTCGAGAACCAAGGCTTGGTTGTCGTTGTGGCGATGATGTTCATGGTGGCATTCGGGGTGAAAGCGGCCGTTTTCCCGCTGTTTTTCTGGCTGCCTGCCTCCTATCACACGCCCTCTATCGCTGTGTCGGCGATCTTTGCGGGTTTGCTGACCAAAGTGGGGGTCTATGCGCTGATCCGCATGTTCACGCTGATCTTCACGGTCGATACCGCCTATACCCATACCGTCCTTCTGTGGGTGGCGGGGGCGACCATGGTCACGGGCGTTTTGGGGGCGGCTGCGATGAATGATTTCCGCCGCATCCTGAGTTTTCATATCGTCAGCCAGATCGGCTATATGATCCTTGGCTTGGCGCTGTTCACGCCTTTGGCCTTGATGGGGGCCGTGTTTTATCTGGTCCACCATATCATCGTGAAGGCGAACCTCTTTCTTGTGGCCGGTGTGGCCCGCAGGATTGCTGGCTCGACCGAATTGTCGCAAATCGGTGGCTTGTATAAATTCGCGCCGCTTCTGGGGGTCTTGTTCTTGATCCCTGCCTTCAGCCTTGCAGGCTTTCCGCCGCTTTCTGGGTTCTGGGCCAAATATATCGTCGTCAAAGCCGCGCTTGATCTTGAGGCATGGTGGATCGCGGGGATCGCTTTGGCGGTGGGGCTGTTGACGATCTTTTCGATGACCAAAATCTGGGGAAGTGCGTTTTGGAAACCGCATCCCGAAGGGTTGGAGCCAAAGCTCTCCTCACTGCCTTTGCGCACACGCGCGGCCCTTTTGTCACCGATTGCGGGGCTTGCCATTTTGACCTGCGTCATAGGCTTTTTCCCTGAACCCTTCGTGCAATTCGCCGAAAGGTCGGCGGAGCAATTGCTTGATCCGACCGAATACGTCGAGGCGGTTCTGGGCGAGGGCGCATTGGAACCTGATGCCACGGCAGGCGGTTTGGCCCAATTGGAGGTCGGCGAATGAATATCTTTGCATTCAATATCGTTCTGGCGGTTGTCTGGGCCTCGTTGACGGGGGATTTCAGCCTCACAAGTCTGGTCGTGGGCTTCGCGCTTGGGTCAGGCGCGCTCTATATGGGCAAATCGCTCTTCCCGGGCTGTGATCTGTATTTCAAGCGCGTATGGCGTTGGAGCAGATTGATCACTTTGTTCCTGCGCGAACTTCTGGCCAGCTCGGTGCAAGTGGTCTGGGATGTCGTGACCCCGACACATCGTGCGCGTCCTCGGATCATCTCCATGCCGCTTGATGTGAAGGACGAGATGGAGGTCCTTCTGCTGACCAATATGATTTCGCTCACACCTGGAACCTTGTGTCTTGATGTCACCAAGGATCGTAGCACGCTCTATATCCACGCGATGTTTGGCGATGATCCCGATGAGGTTCGCCGCCAGATCAAGGACGGGATGGAGCGTTGGGTCAAAGAGGCGATGGAGTAGAGCCATGACAATTCTAGAGACATCCATCGATATCGCCTTCGTCCTTGTTATGCTGGGAGTTGTCTTTGCATTCGTGCGCCTTGTGAAAGGGCCAAGCCTGCCTGACCGCATCGTGGCGCTTGATATGATGACGGTTTTGATCGTCTCCTTTTGCGGCCTGTTTGCGCTGCAATCAGGGGATGTGGCCTTTATCGATGTGGCCATCGTGCTGGCCTTGATCGGCTTTTTGGCCACGGTCGCATTGGCCCGCTTCGTGGAGCGCCGACAGGCGCGGATCGAGGATGGCGATGGGGATGACACACTGGGAGACGAGCAATGATACTCGAGCTGATCTTGTCGTTCCTCGTGATCCTTGGCGGGTTCTTCTGCCTTGTGGCAGGGCTTGGCATTTTGCGCCTGCCCGATGTTTTGATCCGCATGCATGCATCGACCAAGGCGGGCACATTGGGGTCGGGTTTGATCCTGATCGCGGTGGCGGTGTTTTTCGCCGATATCGCGACCACCTCGCGTGCCTTGATGACCATTGTCTTTCTTTTGGTCACAGCCCCCGTGGCCGCCCATATGATTGGCCGCGCGGCCTTCCGCTCACGCGTGCCCTTGTGGAACACCAAGATTGAAGACGGCGCCGAGGAAAAGCTGAAACGCTGAGGCCTCTAGGTTTGCAGGAAATCGAAATGGCCATCAGGCAGACAGGCGCAGGCAGACAGCTTGCCCGTGGCATAGGCGCCTGTGTTCAATGCGATCCGCCCGTCTTGTAGGACAGGCTCGTCAACCCTGTGGTGACCATAGGCGATCCAGTTTCCGTCCATCCGCGCACGGCTTTCCAATTCGGGATGCCCCCAGAGCAGAACGCGTGCGTTTTGCTCGGCCAGCGGGCGATAGGGGTCGGCACCTGCATGGGTCGCGCATAGGGTGCCCGAGGTCCATGTCAGTGGCCTTTGTGACAGCCAATCGATCATCCCCTCTGGCAGGGTTCGGGTCAGCGCATTGGCCAGCCCCTCGGGCTGATCGGTAAGCGGGCCCGGATCAAGACCAAGCGAGCGCAAGGTCGCAACGCCCCCTGAGCGCAACCAACGCGGCCCGCGCTTGGCAGGATGGGCCAAGGTGTCCAGCAACATCCGTTCATGGTTGCCCATGATGCATGTGACATTATCGGGAAAGCTGGTGCTGAGTTCTCGTAGGCGTTCGAGCACCTCAAGACTGTCTGGCCCGAAATCGATATAATCGCCCAAGAACACCAGTTGAGGATCAGCGGCGGGTATGCCCCCGATATAGGTGTCGATCCCTTCCAGCATCCGCTCCAGCAGATCGGCGCGACCATGGATGTCGCCGATCAGAAAACTGAGCCGATCTGGACGCGGTGCATCAACAGAGTCAGATTGCCGGATTGCAGGTTTGTTTTTCTTGCTGCCACCAAGGGCGGATTTCAGGCCTTTAATCATGAAGAAATATCTGCGCCTTCGGCTTTGGTTTCGCAACGGTTTACATGTGCGTGGCTCAAAAACCTCTATTCGCGTGCGCGCAAGACATGGGCGGCGCGCGCGGCCAGTGGTCTCAAGGCAAAGGCCAAACCCGCAATCAGCGTGGCCAAAGCGCCGCCAATGACAATCGCAAAGGCCGATACGGGATCGAACCTATAGGTGGTGTCCATGATGAATGTCATCACGGCCCATCCTCCCAATGCGCCCGCACCCATGGCCACAAGCCCTGCGGCGCCGCCCAATATGGCTGATCGGATGGCAAAGCTGGCCAGAACGGTTCCGCGCACAGCGCCGAGTGTCTTGAGAACGGCCGCCTCAAAAACCCGCGATCTTTCGCCCGCCGCCGCAGCCCCGATCAAGACGACAAACCCCGTGATCAAAGTGGCCAAAGCCCCATAGGAGGTGGCGGCCGCAATCCCGCGCAATGCATCAGCGACACGGTCCAAGGCATCACGCACACGGATGGCTGTGATATTGGGCGCATCACCCGCCACATCGCGCAATATGGCGGCCTCGGCCTCCTGTTCGGCATAAACGGTGGCGATATGGCTATGGGGCGCGCCTGCCAAAGCCCCCTCATTCAGCGTCAGCACAAAGCCGATACCTGCATTGGAGAAATCAACTTCGCGCAGGGCGGCGACGCTGGCTGTGATGTCGCGTCCAAGGATGTTCACGGTGATCTCATCGCCAAGGGTGATCCCGATCTCGGCGGCTTCTTCTGCGGCAAAAGCCATCAAGGGGGGGCCGGCATAGTCATCGGGCCACCACTGTCCTTGGGTCACTTCCTCAAGGGGGGGCGCGGTGGTGGAATAGGTCACGCCGCGATCGCCTCGAAGAACCCAATGATTTCCCGCGACCTCTCGGGCGGGCTGGCCGTTGATCTGGGTGATGATGCCGCGCAGCATCGGCGCGGTGTCCACGCGGGAGACGGCCGCATCCCCTTGGACGCGGTCAAGAAAGGGCTGCAATTGCTCGGTCTGGATATCGACAAAGAAATAGGAGGGCGCGACATCGGGCAGATCGGCTTGGATCGCGGCGCGCAGGTTTGCATCGATCTGGCCGACAGCGGCCAGAACGCTCAATCCAAGCCCTAGGGATAAGACAACCGATGCGGCCTCGGAGCTGCGCCCGCCGACCGCGCCAAAGGCTAACCTGAGGGCCGTATACCCCCGCAAGGCCCGCATGCCCGCAAGGCGGCGCGCCAGCGCTTTGATCGCCCAAGCCGCAACTGCCAGAAGGCCCAAGGCCCCGATGATGCCGCCTATGGTCCATGTCGCAAGAAAGGTGGTGCCCGAAAATCCGATGGCCGCAGCAGCCAGCCCCGCCACCAATCCAGTGATCACCAGAATATAGCGCGGGCGCGGCCATAGCTTTGCGCTGCCGCTTGCATCTCGAAACAGCGACGCGGCGCGCATTTGCTCGGTCCGCGCCAAAGGCAGAAGTGTGAAAATCAAAGCGGTCAGCGCGCCATAAAGCGCGGCCTCGGCCAAGGGCGCGGGGTAGAAACTGAAGGCCACGGGCACGGGCAATTGGGCCGATATGATCGGGAAAAGGGCCAAAGGTGCCAATGCGCCAAGCATCAATCCAATCGCCAGCCCCAAAAGGGTCAATAATCCGATTTGCAGGAAATAGACTGCGAATATGGTGTTCGAGGTTGCCCCAAGGGTCTTGAGCGTGGCGATCGTGGCCAGCTTGCCCTCCAGATAGGCCCGCACTGCCGAGGAAATGCCAACCCCGCCCACAGCCAACCCCGCAAGGCCCACCAGAACGAGGAAGGCCCCGATCCGTTCGACAAAACGCTGCACCCCTGGTGCGCCATTGCGCGCATCCTGCCAGCGCATGCCTTGGTCGCGGAACAACTGCTCGGCTTGCTGCTCAAGCGCTGCAAGATCGGCCCCTTGCGGCAGTCTCAGGCGGTATTCCGTGTCAAATAGCGTGCCGGGTTCCAGCAGGCCCGCACCCTCCAACCCCTCAAGCGAGACAATCGTGCGCGGCCCAAGTGAAAACCCGCCCGCCGCACCATCAGGCTCCACTGTCAGCGCCGCGCGCAACTCGAATTTTTGCGTGCCAAGGCGAAAGCGATCGCCAATTGCCAGCCCCATGCGGTCAATCAACACCTGCTGCATCACGCCACCATAGAGGCCGTCTTGTGCCCGCAGCGCATCAGGCAGCGCCATTTCTGGGGTCAGCGTGACCGCACCATAAAGCGGATAGGCGGCATCGACGCCGCGCACTTGGGTCAGGGCGCGATCTACGCCATCGGGGGTGTTGGTGGTTGCCATGGAGCGGAAATCCACGGCCTCGGAAACGGCCTCGGCGATGCGGTCCATATGGGCGCGCTCATCAGGGTCGGCAAAGCGATAGGTGAACTCCATCTGGGCGTCGCCCCCAAGGATCACCGCCCCCTCGCGGGTCAAACCCTCCTCGATGGATTGGCGGACCGAGCCCACAGCTGCAATGGCGGCCACGCCCAGTGCCAGACAGGCAAGGAAAATGCGAAACCCCTGCAGCCCGCCCCGCAGCTCGCGCCGCGCGATGCGCCATGCCATCATCATTCTGCGGCCTTGGATGGGGCCAGATCAATGCGGCCATCGCGCAGTCGGATCACGCGGTCACAGCGCGCGGCCAATTCCCTTGAATGGGTCACAAGCACCAAGGTCGAGCCGTATTTGTCACGCAGCCCCAACAGCAAATCCATGATTTGCGCGCCTGTCGTCTCATCCAGATTGCCAGTCGGTTCATCGGCCAGAAGGATCGAGGGGCGCGGTGCTGCGGCACGCGCCAAGGCCACGCGCTGCTGTTCGCCGCCCGACATCTGACTGGGATAATGGCCCAATCGATGGCCAAGCCCCACGGCATCCAGCTCGGCCTCGGCCCGCTCGAAGGCATCTCTTTGGCCTGCCAATTCCAAGGGCGTGGCCACATTTTCCAAGGCCGTCATCGTGGGGATAAGGTGGAAGGATTGAAACACCACCCCCATATGTTGCCTGCGAAACCTTGCGAGTTGATCCTCGGACATGGTGGTCAGATCTTGGCCCAAGGCCAGAACCTGCCCGCCTGTGGCCCGCTCCAACCCGCCCAAAAGCATGAGGAGAGATGACTTGCCTGACCCAGACGGCCCCACCAAGCCCACGGTTTCGCCCTTGTCGATGGATAAGGTCACGCCATGTAGAATATCGACGCGGCCTGCATTGCCCTCTAGGGAAAGAGCTGCATCACAAAGCGAAAGGATCGGGTCTGCCATGGTCAAATTCACTGCCTCTATATCTTCCAAAGGATATGGTGTCTTGCGCGCGATCAGCAAGGTTTTCACGGGCATTGTGTTGGGAACAGGCATGGCTGTGGCCGAACCTGTCACGATCGCGGCCTTGGGCGACAGTCTGACCCAAGGCTATGGTTTGGCGCAGGAAGACGGGTTTGTGCCCCAGCTTGAGGGTTGGCTTGGCGCGCGCGGCCATGATGTTGCACTCATCAATGCAGGCGTGTCGGGCGATACCACGGCGGGTGGTTTGGCGCGCGCATCTTGGACCCTGACCCCTGAGGTCGATGCGATGATCGTGGCGCTTGGAGGCAATGATCTTTTGCGCGGCATCCCCTTTAACACCTCACGACAAAACCTTGCGGGCATTCTGGAGGCGGCTGATGCGGCGGGCGTCGAGGTCTTGCTGATCGGTCTGAAATCTCCGGCCAATTACGGCCCCGAGTTCCAGCAGGCCTTCAATGCGATGTATCCCGAATTGGCAGCACAATACGGAACGCTTTATCACGAGAATTTTTTGGGCGCCCTCCAGACCGAGGGCAATAGCGCGCGCCCTGACCAAACCTTCATGCAGCGCGATGGCATTCACCCCACCCCTGAAGGCGTCTCCCTGATCGTGGAAGAGGTGGGCCCGCAGGTCGAGGCGTTGATCGCCCGTGTGGCAGAGCGCTGACACCCCGCTCGCCTGTGTGATCTGCCGTTGCGGCATTTGGAAAAAACACCGCTCCAAATTGACAAAGCAAAGCCGAGTTGAAAGAGATCATCCAACAGTGGGGATGAATAGTTGAACAAGATTTTTGATGTTTTTGTCATCGGCGGCGGCATCAATGGCTGCGGCATCGCACGCGATGTGGCCGGCCGTGGTTTGAGCGTAGGGTTGGCCGAAATGGCCGATTTGGCGGGCGCGACCTCCAGCGCCTCGACCAAGCTTTTTCATGGTGGCTTGAGGTATCTTGAATATTACGAATTCGGCTTGGTGCGCAAAGCGCTGATCGAGCGTGAAACCCTGCTGCAAGCCATGCCTCATATCTCGTGGCCTATGCGCTTTATCTTGCCCCATCACACGGGCCTGCGGCCTTGGTGGCTGATCCGCTTGGGCCTGTTCCTATATGATCACTTGGGGGGGCGGAAAATCCTGCCCGCCACCACGACACTGTCGCTACATGGCACTGCTGAAGGCGCGCCTTTGAAGGACAGTTTTACCCGCGCGTTCGAATATTCCGATTGCTGGGTCGAGGATTCACGTCTGGTCGTGCTCAATGCCCGCGATGCTGAAAAACGCGGTGCAAAAATCATGACGCGCTCCGAGGTGACCAGTGCCGAGCGTGTGGACGGCATGTGGCAGATCACCGTCGAGACCGAAGGCAGGACCGAGCAATTCCAAGCCCGCGCCTTGGTCAATGCAGGCGGGCCTTGGGTGGCCGATATTGTGCAAAATGTTGCGCGTCAGAACTCCTCCGAGAATGTCCGTTTGGTGCGCGGGTCGCATATCGTGACCAAGCGATTGTTCCGACATGACAAATGTTATTTCTTTCAAGGCAGCGATGGCCGGATCATTTTCGCCATCCCCTATGAGACGGATTTCACCCTGATCGGCACGACAGATCACGAGCATGAGGGCAGCGCGCGCGATGCGGTTTGCACGCCCGAGGAAAGCGAATATCTGCGCCATTTCGCGGGTGAATATTTCGAGACCCCAATCGCGGAAGAAGATATCGTTTGGACCTATTCAGGGGTGCGCCCGCTCTATGATGACGGGGCCAGCAGCGCCACAGAGGCGACGCGGGATTATGTCTTGTCGCTGGATGATGATGCAGGCGCGCCGATGCTCAATGTGTTTGGCGGCAAGATCACGACCTATCGTCACCTGGCCGAAGATGTTTTCGCAAAACTTGCAAAATTCCTGCCCTCGGCGCGGGATGACTGGACGGCGGGTGTGGCTTTGCCCGGCGGTGATTTCCCAGTGGACGGGGTGCCTGACCTGATTGCTCAGCTGAAAACGCGTTATCCGTTTTTGACCGCCAGATGGGCGCTGCGACTTGTGCGGGCCTATGGAACGGATGCCCATCGGATCCTTGGGGATGCGACCACGGCAGGCGACCTCGGGCGTGATTTCGGCGCCACCCTGACAGTGGCCGAGCTGCGCTGGCTCATGGATAAAGAATATGCGCGCACCGCCGAAGATGTTGTCTGGCGGCGGTCCAAACTGGGCTTGCGCCTGACAGCCGAGCAGATCGCGGATATTGATGCCTTCATGCAAGAGCAATGACTTGCCCGTCCCGTAATCTGGAGTAGGGTCTAGCACCAAGAGATAACGGGAGGGATTTGCCAATGACCCATGTTCTGGCCATTGATCAGGGAACCACGTCGAGCCGCGCCATCATCTTTGATGGCACGCTGGCTCCGATTGCCTCGGCGCAGGAAGAATTCACCCAGCATTTCCCGCGATCTGGCTGGGTTGAACATGATCCCGAAGATATCTGGTCCACCACCGCTGGCACCTGTCGTGGTGCGATTGAACGCGCGGGGCTTGGTCCCTCGGATATTGCGGCAATCGGCATTACCAATCAGCGCGAAACAGTCGTGGTCTGGGACCGCAAGACAGGCAAGCCTGTCCATAACGCCATCGTTTGGCAGGACCGCCGCACCTCGGAGTATTGCGCGGGCCTCAAGGCCCAAGGCCATGAAGCGATGGTCCGCAGCAAAACGGGGCTTTTGCTTGATCCGTATTTTTCGGGCACCAAACTGGCTTGGCTGCTCGATAACGTCGAGGGCATCCGCGCCAAGGCCGAGGCGGGCGATCTGGCTTTTGGCACCATCGACAGCTTCGTGATCTGGCGTTTGACAGGTGGTGTGTCGCATGTGACGGACGCCACAAATGCCGCGCGCACCTTGTTGTATAATATCCGCGAGGGCAAATGGGACGAAGACATTTGCGCGCTTCTCGATATTCCCATGTCGCTTCTGCCCGAGGTCAAGGATACGGGCGCTGAGTTTGGCATGACGCGCGACGACCTCTTTGGAAAACCCCTGCCCATTCTTGGCGTTGCAGGCGATCAGCAGGCCGCCACATTGGGGCAGGCCTGTTTCGAGCCGGGGATGCTGAAATCGACCTATGGGACGGGGTGTTTTGCGCTGCTCAATACGGGCGCAAATCTTGTCGAAAGCCAGAACCGCCTGCTTGGAACCATCGCCTATCAATTCGATGGCAAGCCCACCTATGCCCTAGAGGGGTCAATCTTTATCGCGGGCGCGGTGGTGCAATGGTTGCGCGACGGACTCAAGATGATCCGCGACGCAGGCGAGACCCAAGCCTTGGCCGAGGCGGCAGATATCGAGCAATCGCTCTATCTGGTGCCTGCCTTCACAGGTCTTGGTGCGCCCTATTGGGACCCTGATTGCCGTGGTGCGATCTATGGTTTGACCCGCAATTCTGGCCCCGCCGAATTTGCGCGTGCCGCTTTGGAGAGCGTGGGGTTTCAGACGCGTGATCTTTGGGAAGCCATGCGCGCCGATTGGCAGAGCGCGGGTGGTGAGCAGGTCTTGCGTGTGGATGGTGGCATGAGCGCCTCGGATTGGACGATGCAGTTTCTGGCCGATATTCTTGGCGCGCCTGTGGATCGTCCCAAGGTTTTGGAGACGACGGCATTGGGCGCGGCATGGGTCGCGGGAATGCAGGCAGGCGTATATCCCGATCAGGCAGGCTTTGCCCAAACATGGGCGCTTGATCGGCAATTCATCCCAGCCATGGATGACGCCACCCGCGACGCGCGCTACGCGGGTTGGAAAGATGCGGTTGCGCGCACCTTGACGCAAAAGGGCTGAACGGGGGGTCGCAAATTCAGGCTTTCCCATCGGGTCTGATTGCCCCAAGCTGGCAGCTATGAGCGAACCAAGACCCACCCTCAAACTGGCCATCGGGCAGATGTGCTCGGCCGCCACCCATGCGCCGAATATCGCGGTGATGGAAAGCTTGGTGGAGGATGCAGCAGGCCAAGGCGCAGATGTCTTATGCCTGCCCGAAGTGGCAGGGCTGATGAACCGCGATGCCAATGCGGCGCGCCTGATTGTTGGGACAGCGGATGATGATCCCTATCTTGCAGCCGCGCGTCATGCGGCAAAGCAAGCGGGCCTCTGGCTCCATCCCGGATCGACGCCTGTGCAGGGCCCTGATGGGAAGTTCCTCAATCATTCGGTGCTGATCGACCCCGAGGGGCGCGAGGTGGCGGATTATGACAAAATCCACCTCTTTGATGTCGCCATTGAGGGGCAGGCACCAATCGGGGAATCCAAACGCTTTGCCGCGGGCGAGCGTGCGGTTTTGGTGCAGACGCCTTGGGGTAAATGGGGGATGAGCATTTGCTATGACCTGAGGTTCCCGCATCTGTATCAGCGCTATGGCCAAGAGGGTGCGACCCTTGTGTTCATTCCCGCCGCTTTCACCGTTCCAACGGGCCGTGCCCATTGGGAGGTGCTGTTGCGCGCCCGTGCCATCGAGACGGGGTGTTTTGTTATCGCTGCTGCCCAAGCAGGCAGCCATGAGGACGGGCGCGAGACATGGGGCCATTCGCTGGTTATCTCCCCTTGGGGGGAGGTCTTGGCCGATCTCGGTCCCGATGCCGCGCCAAGCTGCACTTTGGTCGAGCTTGACCTATCCGAGGTCACCCGCGCGCGTGCGCAAATCCCGAACCTGAAAAACGCGCGTAGTTTCGGTTTGGACATAATCGGCTGATATTCCTAAGGCCTTTTGAGGCTTGCTGGGTGCCATGACAGAAATGATTCCATCCAAACCCGTAAATTCAGGCCCCAAAACCCCGATAGTGATCCCGACATAATCCGAAAGCGAAGCCTTTGGTATCGATGGATACCTCACCTATCGCTCGGCACTCGGCTGCTGCCAGAAGATCGGCCCCGTCGGGGTCGCGTGGTCTGGGGCGCTGCCATAACAATGGTGGCATAGTTTAAGTGGTTGGGATTTTGAGATGGACGGATTTTTTGAGCGTCTCGCAAAAGGCGAGAAAGTTAATGAGTGTCAGGGGATTTTTCCCTTCCAATCCATCCTCACAAGGTCTCGTGTTGTTGGTTGTAGGCAGCCTGACAATATCGGTTTTGAGCGATTCAATGAATTCCGTGCTCGATACTCTAGAAGCAGACTTGCTCCAATCGTCACAAGTGCAGTCAGGGGCCGTTTCCCCAGTAAGTAACCGGTAGCGCAGTATGCGAAACCCGAGACTGAAACCGAGAGGAGTGTTTTTTATGTCAGCCGAGTTTTCATGGGCAAAGCAGACCGCAAAATCGACACCTCTCGGGGTCTCAACGGATGGCGCGCCGACCCGTTCCGCAGCTTCCGCACTTCGTGATGCAGTTACCAGCCTGCGTCATCACGGTTTGGCAAAAGGCACCAAGGTAGAAACCCCCACAGGTCTGGTTGCGGTCGAGGCACTCGTTGAGGGTGAACTAGTTTGCACCACCTCAGGCGACACTCAAGCCCTTCGTCGTATCCGCTCCTGGAGCGTTGAGGGCGATTCAGTCTGCGCACCCGTTTATCTTCAGGCAGGCGTTCTCGGAAACGACAGCGAACTGCGTATGGTTCCCTCCCAAAAAATCATTCTCAGTGGCTATGACGTCGAGATGTATTTCGGCTGCGAAGAGGCCGAGATTTGCGCCACCGATCTCGTGGCGCTCGGTCTGGCCGAGATTGATGAGTGCGCGGAGACCTACTTCGAGCTGACACTCGAGCGTGCCGAGCCCATCCTTGCCGAGGGGTTGGCCGTCGAGACACCCGATTGCCCCGTCTCCTACGATTTTCATGACGAAGCGCAGATGCTTTCTGTGATCTGCGCCCGTCTTGTGCTGCGTGCCGATGAGACCCGTCTCATCGCGTTGCTGCGTCAGTCTAGTTCAGTACCAGTTCATTAGGTTAATTTTTGCTCCGAAGACTTTTGCCATTTGGCAGGCGGTATGGTTCATCCATACCGCCTTTTTTCTTTATGGGCTCTGGGTGCCGTCCTTGTCGTCGTCATCCTCCTCGCCAAGGGCTCCCAAGAGGGCAAGCATATTGCTGCCAAGCTCGCTCGTCGTATCGCTTTGGGAAGTTGTGGCAGGGGTAGCTGTGGCAGGTGCAGCTTGAGGCGCGGCGTCGCTTGGCGCAGCGATTTCTTCACCACCCATCAGGGCGAAGATATCATCCTCCTCCGTGCTTTCTGCCTCTGACGTCGCGGGTGTGGTCGCCGCAGTGTCTACCGTATCCCCCGTATCCACAGCCGCAGTTTCGGGCGCAGTGGTGTTGAGCGTCGCCTCCTCAGCTATGGCGGGGGGCAACGTGGTGCTTGGTGTATCGGTAATGGGGTCGGCTATGGGGGCTGGGTCTTGCTCGGTCCCGATCAGGTCGAGGATGTCATCATCCCAATAGCCGCCAGTTGTGTCCGTCGTCAAATAAAATGGGACATCAGAGCGGCTTGAGCAATGGAGGCTCTGGCTCGTTTTGTGATTGATTATG
>ENA-OUOG01002160-OUOG01002160.1-marine-metagenome-genome-assembly--contig:-NODE-2160-length-21048-cov-4.791903_pt1 | contig 21048 bp, 19 predicted proteins | sample MGYA00248635_ERZ508505 | MGnify/ENA primary metagenome ERZ508505 (study PRJEB26176, sample SAMN06267871) | marine metagenome | isolation source: Saanich Inlet, British Columbia, Canada | place: Pacific...
GGCGCTTAGCTCAGTTGGTTCAGAGCACCTCGTTTACACCGAGGGGGTCGGGGGTTCGAATCCCTCAGCGCCCACCACCTAAACCTCACTTTTTTAAGTGGGGTTTTTTGTTTCTATTTTTCCCAAAAAATTCAATAGAAGTATAGCTATTCCGATCGCCAGTTGAAAAATAAAGTTAAATGATTTTTTTTCAATTAGATTGACACCACCACTTATGGAAAATATACTACCATAGAAATACCAAAAGACTTTCCGATAACGCGATTTTTTTTCTTCGGCTACATTCATTAAACGGATTACACCAAAATTTAATAAGAGAATAATGACCAAGACACAACCAAAAATAAGAAGACCTTTTTCCATGGAATTGGGCGGATTACTAAAATACAAGGTACGAAAAAAGAGGCTGTCTAAAAAATCATGTTATTGTATCAATCTGAATTCGATCCAGATGCTTAAACACATTGAAAAACAGTCATTTGATAAGCGGAATTAAATTCAGCATGACAGTTTTTACACTTTTCAGATAACCTCTTTTAAATATTGGTCACTTACTATAATGAACTTATAAGAGAAGAGATTTTTTCTTTTTCTTCGTCAGCGAGAGCACCATCAACAAGGATACGACCACTGTATTCATCTGTAATGATTTTTTGGCGTGAAGCAATTTCCATTTGTACTTGTGGAGGTATAGTAAAAAATGATCCACCCGAAGCGCCGCGTTCTACTGCAACAACAGCCAGTCCATTTTTAACGCTACCACGAATTCTTTGGTAAGCTTTAATTAAACGTTCTTCAATTTTTGCTGCGTATTTTTCAGATTGCTCAAGCAGGAGATTTTCTTCTTTTTGGGTCTCATTCATGATCTCATCCAATTCGCTTTTTTTGGCGTCTAGATGTTTTTGTTTGTCTTCCATTTGAGCAGCAAGGGTAGTAATGGTCTCGTTTTTGAGTTCCGTTTTTGCTTTGATCTCTCTGATTTTCTTTTCAGCTAGTTCAATTTCTAGTTTTTGGAATTCCTCTTCTTTAACAATCGAGTTGTATTCGCGGTTGTTACGAACGTTATTTAGCTTGTCGGCATATTTGGCGATCAATTCTTTGGCTTGTTCGATATTTTGTTTGTGTTCTTTAATGGAAACATCAAAATCAGCAAGATCGCTTTTGAGTTTTTCCATTTTGACATCCATTCCTTGAATTTCATTTTCAAGATCTTCTACCTCCAGAGGTAATTCTCCTCTAACATTTCTAATTTCATCAATTCTTGAATCGATTATTTGTAAGTCATAAAGGGCTCTTAGCTTTTCTTCGACTGAAATTTCTTTTTTCTTGGCCATAATTAGAAATACTTTACTGGATTGGTGTTAACTTCTGATAAAGTGAATGCAAAATTAGGGAATTTTTTCGTAAGAAACTCTTGGATTATTTTTTTTGTGAAGTGCTCGGTTTCATAATGTCCCGCATCGATCAAAAGCAGCTCATTTTCAGGGATGTAAAAATCATGATATTTTAAATCGGCCGTTACTAGTGCATCTGCTCCCTGCGCAATAGCAGCATTAATACAAAAACTTCCAGAACCACCTAAAACAGCTACTTTTTTTATTTTATTCTTTTTACTGTGGCTATGTCGTAACACAGGAATGTGAAGCGATTTTTTGAGATGCTTCATGAAGTCTTGTTGCTGCATGGGTTTTGCCAATTCCCCTATGCTACCTAACCCAATATCAGGATTCAGATTTTCTACAGCAATTAGTTCATAGGCAACGGATTCATAGGGATGGCTTTGCTGTAGTGCATTAATGATATCCGTTTTCAAGTGCTTGGGCACGATTACTTGAATGCGAACTTCAGTTACTTTGGTTAATTTTAGTTGTTCACCCAGTTGTGGGTTAGACGCTGCATCGCCCAAAAATTGTCCTTCCCCTGTCGTGCTAAAACTACACTGGCTATAATGCCCAATTGCGCCAGCTCCAGCTGTGTGCATTGCTTCTAGCACCTTTTCTTTATGTGTGGGAGGTACATAGGTGGTGAGTTGATATAAGGTGTTTTTTTGGGGAAGTAAAATGCGTTGATTCTTTAGACCTATGGTTTTCCCCAAAGAATAACTTACACCTTCCTTGTGGTTGTCTAAAGCAGTGTGGAGTGCATAAATGGCTATTTTATTTTCTATCGCTTTTATAACCGTTTTTTCCACATAGTTTTTCCCTGTTAATGATTTTAATCCCTTAAATATGATGGGATGAAAACAGATAATTAACGGACACTTTTTTAAAATCGCTTCTTCAACCACAGCCTCAGAAACATCATGTGATAGGAGTACATTTTCACAATAGTTTTCCTTGTTCCCAACCAATAATCCAACATTGTCAAACTCTTCGGCGTAGGCAAGAGGCGCCCATTGTTCTAGGATTTGGGTAATTGCACTTATTTTCATTTATCTCTGCTTTATAGAAGACAATTTAATCTTCGAATACTTATCTTTACGAAGGTAATGATATAATTTTTCATGGGCTTTCTACGTTATTTACTCTTTCCTTTCTCCATACTGTATTTGGTTATCGTAAGCCTTCGTAATTTCTTTTTTACGATTGGGATTTTTAACAGCAAAACCTATGCTGTTCCCTCGCTAGGAATTGGGAATTTATCTACAGGAGGAACCGGAAAATCAGTTGCGATCAATTATTTTATTTCCCTTTTTAAAGACCAATACCCTATCACTGTATTGAGTAGGGGGTATGGTCGTATTAGCAAAGGATTTCAACTCGGTGATACAACATCAACAGCAAAAACCCTGGGCGACGAGCCTTTGATGTTTTTAGAGCAACATCCTGAAATTCGAGTAGGGGTATGCAACGATAGAAGGAAAGGCATGGAGGCTCTAATGGCTCATGATTCGAACCAGATCAATGGTGTTTTCTTATGGGATGATTGCTACCAACATCGTTGGGTTAAGCCTTCATATATGGTTTTATTGACAACTTTTTCCTCCCCCTATTCAAACGATTTTTTACTTCCAGTTGGGAATCTAAGGGAACTGTCCGAAGGTGCTGACCGCTCTGATATCATTATTGTCACCAAATGTCCCAAAAATTTATCAGTGAAGCAGCAAGCCGATATTCGAAATCGTTTACAGCCAAAAAAGTATCAGCATTTGTTTTTCTCTTCGATTCGATATGCAGATACAATTCAGGGAAAAAACAAACAATTGCCGCTTAGTGTGTTAGCCAAAATTCCTTTTTTATTGGTCACTAGTATTGCTGACGCCTCCCAATTGACTCATTATCTGAAGGGTAAATTTGAAGATTTTGAGCATTTATCCTACAAAGACCATCATTTCTTTACCGATGCTGATATCAAGCAAATTTTAGCAAAAAGTAATGGGAGAATGATATTAACAACCCACAAAGACTTCACCCGCCTTTCTCCACTATTAAATGCAGCAATTCTTTATTATTTGCCAATAGAAATGGAAATTCTAAATGGAGAGGGAGAAAAGTTGAATTCCTTAGTCAAAAAAGGAATGGGCCTAAATTAATGAATGTGTTTGTGAGCCTTATAGGAGGAACGAACTAGTGCACCACTTTCTACATGGCGAAAGCCAAGATCTTTTCCAATGGCTTCGTACTTTTCAAATTGTTCAGGAGTAATAAATTCTTTGACACCCAAATGCTTTTTGGAAGGTTGTAAATATTGACCAATGGTGACAACATCAACATCTGCAGTTCTGAGATCATGCAGCGTTTGAATGACTTCATCTTCTTTCTCTCCTAGGCCAAGCATTATTCCAGATTTAGTTCTATTAACGCCCTGCTCTTTTAAGTATTTTAAAACGGCTATGCTTTGATCATACTTTGCTTGTATACGGACTTCGCGGGTGAGCCTTCGCACAGTTTCAATATTGTGTGAAACAACCTCAGGATGTACAGCAATGATCCTGTCTAAATTACGGTGATTCCCTTGAAAATCTGGAATCAAGGTTTCTAGCGTTGTGGTTGGGTTCATGCGTCGAATAGCATTGATGGTTTCTGCCCAAATAATGGAACCACCGTCTTTTAAATCATCTCTATCTACAGAGGTAATGACGGCATGCTTGATTTGCATTATACGAATTGAATTAGCTACCTTTTCGGGTTCTTCCCAGTCGACCGTTTCTGGACGCCCCGTTTTAACACCGCAAAAACCACATGAACGTGTGCAGATGTTTCCTAAAATCATGAAAGTGGCTGTTCCTTCGCCCCAGCATTCACCCATATTTGGGCAACTTCCCGAGGTACAAATGGTGTTGAGATTATACTTGTCAACGAGACCACGTAGTTCGGTGTATTTCTTGCCCGTTGGTAGTTTTACACGTAACCATTTGGGCTTTTGAGTAATCGGTTGAGATTTGATTTCAGTCGGCATAAACATTCTTTCTGCTACAAATATACAAACTTAAATAACCATAAAAACAAAGCTAACCGCAAAAACTATAAGGAATATCAATCCTAAAATACTCAAGCCTTTTAGCCCTTTTGAGGGTTGGAAAGACAGGGGCATATGTTTGCTAGTAACCAATCTATAATTGAGAAAAGCGTAAAAAGGTGCAGTAAGAAAAGATAAGATAGTGGCAATCTGTACAAGGGTTCCCATTTCATTGCGTAAAAAAGAAAAAACACCAATTGTTCCTAGAGATAAAATTATAATCCAAAAACGGAAATTTAATTGGGGCAACTTTGGAAGCAATAATTGACTTGCCTTTTCCATGGCACGAGGGGAGGCGTCCAATGTTGTTAAGGTAGTACTGAACATGGTTGTAAAGGCTGCAATTACAATAAAAATATAAACAGAGTCTCCAAGCGCTGAGGTGTATAGGTCAATTAGTTGTTTGGCAAAAACACTTCCAGAATTTGAGAAAGAAGTCCCTGTTCCAAACATGACATAGGTACCCAACCCCATAAAACAAACGCCAAGGAAAAAGGTGACGAAATAGCCTACATTAAAGTCAAATAAACCTTCTTTTAAACTGATATTTTTTGCCTTATTTTTTTCAACCATCCACAGCGATTGCCATACTGATATGTCCAAAGGCGCTGGCATCCAACCCATAAAAGCGGCTAAAAATAAAAAGGAACTACTGTTGGGAAAAATCTGCGTAAGCGGAATTGTTGAGGTGTTTTGTCCTCCAGCAATCAGTACTGCAGCAATGGTGCTTAGGGTAAGGATTACAATAATCCCTTTTATTATTTTATCGAGAAAAACATAACTTCCTTTCCACAATAGTGCAAGGCAAAATAGTGTAATTACAATACTCCAAATAACAAGACTAGTATGAATGCCAAAAAGAATGGAGGCTAAAGAAGCTGTTACTATGGTCACAGCTGTTTGGATGGTAAACATGGTTCCGAGACTCAGAATAAAATAAAGCCAAAGGTAGCCCTTACCAAGGTCTGCATATCCATCCAGTAAACTCCTGTGTGTTGCCAAAGCATAGCGGGAACCAAATTGAAAAAAGGGGTACTTAAAAAGGTTGGATAAAAATAATGCCCAAAGTAGGCCCCATCCAAAATCTGCTCCTGCTCTTGTCGATTGAACCAAATGTGAAACTCCTATTGCAGCACCTGCAAAGAGTAATCCAGGACCAATTTTTTTAAGATTGATATCCATTTTCATTTATTTTTTGTGCCAATAGTTTTTTTGCTCGTAGCAAAGTAACCTTAACTGTGCTAATAGGAAGATCGGTTTGAATACATATTTCTTTATAACTCAATTCTTCAAAATAACGCAAACGCAAAACCTTGGCATAGGTTGGTTTTAATTCTTTTATTTTTTGAAGAAGTTCTTTCAGGTTTTGATTGGTAATCAATAAATCTTCTGGGGAAGGATTTTCATCTACAATGGTTTTGTAGTCATTATTTTCCATGGAGGTCGTTTGGAGTTGACTCTCTTTACTTTCTTTACGAAAATGATCTATTTGAAGATTTTTAGAAATGCTGATCAACCATGTTTTGAATTCAAAATCAGGGTTGTAGGTGTCAATTTTATCAAAGGCGCGCGCCAACGACTTGAGAGCTAATTCTTCAGCTAACTGATCGTTTTGGGTGTTCTTGAGTAAATATCCATAGAGGTAATCCCAAAACGTATCATATAAAAATGCAAATGCACGTTGATCGTTTTGCTTGGCTTCAGTAATTGCTCGTTGAATATTGACCCCCTTCATTGAAACGAAGATACTTAAAAGTTGGCGAATGCTAAGAAGAAGAATTGCTCAGCGAAGGATCTTTGCATTCTTGTTCATCAGGAAGCTTCCCACAAAAACTGCAAGCTTCTCCTTCTTTGTTTAAAAAAGGGCTTTGGCTGGCACAGGTTCCTGCAAATTTTCCGTCTTTTTTCACCAAAATTTTTATGGCTATTCCGGCAAAAGCCAGGCCTAAAAGAAGGATACTAATTAAAGCTAATTTCATTGAACAAAAATAGTTCATTTTTCTCAATAATCCTCAACATGAATTCTTTTGTAATTTCTTCAAAAAATTACCATCTATTACATAATCCAACCGCTTTGACACCTAAACACTACCAGTGGTTACAATTACCATAATTTCCGATAAAAAATAAATCAATTTTGAAAAAAGAAGTTCATACTATATCCAGTTTTTATGCTCACCGACAAGTCCACTTTTTTTTCTTCAATATCACTTTCTGACAAAGAACGTATGGTTTTAGTTTCCTATGCCCTTGGCATGGGTGATACAGCCATATGCAAAACACTTAAACTGTCGCGTCTACAATTGAATCAGATTGCACAAAGTTTACTGGATAAGTTTTGTGTTCAAAACCAATATCATTTGGTGAAGAAGGCCTACAGAATAGGCTACTTGGATCAGTCAAATTTCATTCTAGAGGATATTAAAACGAAAACCCTGCACTTTATAGAAACACATCAAAATAGGATAGGTCAGATTTCATTATCTGAAAAAGGAAAATGGGAGTTCTATAAACTCTTGTTAGTTTACCTAAAAGAAATGGGAGAAATAGAAAATAAAAAAATCCCACCGAAGCGGGATTAAAGATTATCATCTACGGCATAAAGCCTTATTGTGATAAGATTGAAAAATAAAGTAAAGCAAAAAAAATATAAATGTCAACTAAATTAGGATTATTCGTCGATAACAATTCAATCAATTGGACCTTGGTTGAAGAAGAAACGAATAAACTTATTGACCTTGGCGTCCATGTTTTTCCTCCAGGATGTGAGAATTTCGGAATGGGAAAACGGGAAGTATCTAAAAGATATACAAGAAGAATGGTTCGCCTTAGAAGAATCCGTTATTCTAGAATTCGTACTCGAAAGTACTATCTTTTAAAAGTACTTATCCAACATAAAATGTGTCCATTGTCTTTAAAAGATTTAGAACATTGGAAGAAAACAAAACACTTCCCAGCTGAGGCTCTTTCTGAATGGATTGCTTTAAATCCCTATGAATTACGTGAACGAGGCTTGCACGAAAAATTAACCCTTGAGGAATTCGGCAGAATTTTTTATCAAATCTCTCGTCATCGAGGCTATCGCTTTGGCGAACGAAATAGCAAGCTAGCCGATAATGTCTTGAGTAAAGGAATCCCTGCCGAACGAAAAGTTGGCTACCTCAAGACACGAAGATCCATTAAAGAGGAGACACTGGGAACCTACCTTAACTCCATTCAACCAATAGAAGGGGAGACCTACACAAAACCAGTAGAACGTATACGAAACCGAATTTGTACCCTTGAAATGTATTTTGATGAAATCCATCATTTGTGGGAAATTCAATCAGAATTTTACTTTTCATTGACCCAAGAATTAAGGGATATTCTGATTGGGTCACCAACAGATATCGATCCGCAAGGAGCCTTGTTTTTTCAACGCCCCCTTAAATCGCAAAAACACAAAGTAGGGAATTGTTTGTATGAATCTAAGAAGACGCGTTGTTGTATATCGTCCATTACTTACCAAGAGCTAGAAGCCTGGAAGTGGGTAAACTCAATCCAATATAACAATCGATCTCTGGAGATTGAAGATGCTGAAAAAGCAGTTCTTTTTTTTAAATCACATTATCGTTTTAATTTTAAGGAAGTAAAAGAACTTTTGGGGTTGGAGTTTTCTAAGAATTTTAATTACCGTGATGAGGATAATTTTAGAGGATCATTCTTAAATTCAGAATTATCCAAGCAAAAGTATTTTGGAAGAGAGTGGTTTTCGATGGAGGAAAAATCAAAAGAAGATATTTTTCATGCTCTTTATTTCTTCGACAGTGTATCCCGACTAGAAACTTATGCAATAGAGAAATTTGGTTTTGAGCCAAATATCGCTAAACAATTTGCCCACATTTCTATTGACAAAAACTATGCTCCTCTTTCTAGAAAGGCAAGTACAAACATCCTATATTTTTTGCGCAAAGGATATGAATATAAAACAGCAATATATTTAGCAGGACTTCGAAATGCAACAAAAGAAGACTGGGATCAAATGTCTTTTGTTGAGGAAGAAGAATTGATCCAAGTAGCATTGAATCTTTACCGCGACACACCTGCATCCAAATTGATTCCTGAACTTAAACGAATATTAGAGAACCTATTTAAATTCAAAAGTTTCAATCCTAAAAAGTTATATGGTTTATCGACCCCTGATTCTCCAGCGAATAAAAAAAGAAAATTGTCGGTGGGAAAAAACGCTGACAATCAAATTTTGGCCTTGAAGAATTCATTGCTGATTCAAAGTGTTTTTGAATTACGCAGAGTAATAAATCAGATCATTGAAGAATACGGGACTATTGACCAAATCAATTGTGAGCTATCGGTCGATGTCAAAGTAAACAGAATGCAGCGTTTTATGCATAAGTTGGATCAGAAAAGAATCATGGAAAATAACAAACGATATATTCTTCTTTTAAAGAAGAATTCCATTGACTTAACCCCCATGAATATACTTAAATATGAATTGTGGGAGGAATGTAAACGCTGCTGTCCCTATTCTGGAAAAGAGATCCCCTTTGAGCTTTTATATACTTCACACATTAAGATTGTTTATATTCATCCTTGGTCTAGATCATTAAACGACAGTAGAATAAATAAGACGCTTTGTGTAGCCGAAATAGCAGATCAGTTGAACGATAGGACCCCTTATGAATTTTTTGAATCTCGGGATGCTCATGAATGGGAAGGGATTAAATCTAGATGTGCATCAATTTTTTCGAATACACATTATCATCCATCAAGTTATAAGAAATTCAAGCGGTTTGTTAAAAAATACAATCATCGTGAGGTAGTAAGAAAACAATTTAACGACCCACATCAATTGAGCAGAAGTGTAGCAGGAATTCTATCTCAAGTGACCGAATCGGTCCAAATGATTCCTGGGAACATTACGCAGCATTTGATAGATGAATGGTTGTTAAAGTCAGCTTTTAAGGGAAGAGATAGTGAAAACGATTACCGCTATAATGTTTTGAAGTCCTATGTTAACGCGATGACAGCACCTATTCATATAGATCACTTGATAAGGCGAAATAAATATGAGCGTTTACCAAAAAAAGTAAAATTTCCTTTTCCAACGAATGATTATTTAGAAAGCTTAGAAGAGAAAATCAATACTTTACTTGTATCTCATAAACAGGCAAAGAAGATTATTACTACACGATCTTTTTGGCGAAAAAGTGATACAGGCAAGGTAAAAGTTCGTGCAGTTTCAATACGTGGTGTTTTGCATAAAGATTCCCTTTTTGGAAAAAGAACGCCGCCAAATAAGCTTGAAGCAATGCATATTCGAAGACCCTTACGTTTTTTAAAAACCCTTTCTCAGGTAGAGAAAATTGTTGACCCAGTCGTAGCACAATTGGTGCGTAAAAGATTGAATGCGAAATGGAATGGTCAGTCCAGCTTTCCAATGAATATATTCTTTGATAATTTCGAGGGAAAGGAACCTAAACCAAAGATTTTTTTACCCAATAAAAAAGGGGACCCTGTGCCTGTATATAACGTCAGAATGCGTGAGACCATTGCAAATCCAGTACAACTAAAAGATGGTAAAAACTGCTATGTCGTTCCGCGAAATAATCATCATATCACTGTTTATAAAAAACCAAGCGGGGAACTAATAGAAGAAGTCGTCACTTTTTGGACTGCGGTAAACCGCTTTCGAAAAGAAGAGCCCGTTTATATGCAGCTCAAAAAGAATCAAGGAGAAGTGATTACCCATCTTCATATCAACGATTTTTTCTTGCTCGGACTTGAGAAGGGGGTTGATGTCAAAACCTTTCCCAAAGAGACTTTATTTAAGCATCTCTACAGGGTTCAAAAGCTCTCGTCCAGGTACTACGAGTTTCGTAGTGCACACAAACAAATTAGTAATCAATTTGATTACCCAGATTATATACGCATCAATAATTTTGGTGAGCGCAAAACAGGTTGGAAAACCTATAACCCTATAAAAGTAAAATTAAGTGTCACTGGTAAAATACAATTAGAATAATGCATTAAGAAGACTTTCTTTTCATGTAAAAGTCACAGTTTGTTTGTTTCGACAAACAAATTGCCTACCCCATTACAATTTCATAAATAAATATAGTGTTGTGGTTTGATTGAAGGTTATGGAAAGAAAGCTTCTTTTTTATGTCAAAACTGTCCAATAGATTTTGATAAAGTAAAAGCAGAAAACCGCTGCTACTGAAAACTTCAAAAACACACCGCTTAAAAAACCAATCAGAGATCCGAAGGCAGCTTTTAAGGCAAGATTATTGGGTGTTTTGTTAAAACGTTCTCCAATATATGCCCCTGCAAATGGGCCAATAATTATTCCAAAGGGCCCCAAAAAGATTAGCCCCGCCAACAAACCTATTGTAGAACCGATAACCCCCTTTTTTGACCCACCAAACTTTTTAGTTCCTAGTGCTGGAATAATATAATCCAATAAAAAAACAGCAAGGGCAATAATAAAGGTTACAATCAAAAACGTTGAATTGTCTTCAATGCGACTACTTTGATGGAGTAAAAGCAGTCCAACCCATCCAGTAATTGGGCCTGGGAGCACTGGAAGGAAACTACCAACTATGCCCAGTAGCACAAAAAATAGGCCTAAGAGTTCGAAAAGTAAATCCATGATTAGGTGGTTTTTGAGGTATTCGTTCAGTTATTAGAGCTTGAAAATAAAAAAAAGTGTAATTTTAAAGGGTATAATTTATAATTAACTTTTGCCATGAAAAAATCATTCTATATACTACAATCTCTTTTTTTAATGTCTATTTTGGTTGGATGCGAGTATTTTTCAACTACAACCTATACGCCTCAGCAAATAAAAAAAGCTTCTGAATGGTCGACTGAGGATCAAGGGCCTAGTTTTGAAAGCTGTCAAGGTCTTTCTGCAGAAGAACAGTTTTTATGTTTTAAAGATACACTATCACAGGCAGTTTATGACGCTTTAAATGCTGAAGAATTAATTGCTTCTGAAGCTTTGAATGAAGAAATTATTTTAATCATTACTATAGACAATGAAGGAAATTTAGCACTTGATTCTATTGAAAATAGAGCTAGTGTTACAAGCGCATTACCCAACTTGACTGAAATCTTGACAAATGCTATTCTTTCTCTACCAAAAGCTATTCCTTCCACAAAAACCAATGTAGGTATATCTGTGACTACTTCTATTAAACTTCCCATTCGGGTAGTAGCTTCGCCTCAGTAATTATGGCAGAACGCATTATCTTAGGGATTGACCCAGGGACTACCATAATGGGTTTTGGCTTGATAAAAGTTGAACACAAGAAAATGCATTTCATGCAGCTAAATGAATTACAGTTATCTAAATACAAAGATCATTACCTAAAACTCAAATTGATTTATGAACGTACAATAGAGTTGATTGATAATTATCATCCAGATGAGATTGCTATTGAAGCTCCCTTTTTTGGAAAAAACGTTCAATCCATGCTGAAGCTCGGAAGAGCTCAAGGAGTAGCTATGGCAGCTGGCCTGTCTCGAGACATTCCTATTACAGAGTATTCTCCTAAAAAAATTAAGATGGCCATAACGGGAAATGGAAATGCGAGCAAAGAACAGGTGGCCAAAATGTTGCAAAGTCTTTTAGGGTTTAAAACTTTACCTAAAAATCTTGATTCAACTGATGGTCTGGCCGCAGCTGTATGTCATTTTTTTAATGCAGGCAAAGCCGAAAGCACGGAGCACTATACTGGATGGAAAGCTTTTGTAACCCAGAATCCCTCGAAGGTTAAGTAGCAAAATGAGCGCCATTTATTTTCACATTCCATTTTGTAAACAGGCCTGTCATTACTGTAATTTTCATTTTTCAACCTCCCTCAAATACAAGGCAGAAATGCTTGAGGCACTGACATCCGAAGTTTCTTTACGAACTGATGAGCTTCCAAACGAACCCTTAAAGAGTATTTATTTTGGAGGAGGAACGCCCTCCATGCTTTCACCAACTGAAATTGAGACTTTATTGAATTCGGTTAGTACTCATTTTTCACTTGATTCCAATGTGGAAATTACCCTGGAAATGAATCCAGATGATTATGCGCCAAATTATTTAAAGGATATAAAATCTGCAGGTGTTAATCGTTTAAGTTTGGGGGTGCAATCATTTTTTGATGAAGAACTTAAGTTAATGAATCGAGCGCATACTGCGCAGGAGGCCTATTTGATCATGGATGAGGTTAGCCGAAATTTCGATAATTATTCAATGGATTTGATTTATGGAATGCCCTACAGTAGTGTGGCAAGTTGGATGAAGAATATTGAGATCGCCTTAGGGTTTACACCCCCACACATATCGAGTTATGCCTTAACGGTTGAACCCAAAACGGTCTTGGAAAACCAGGTAAAGAAAGCAAAGGTTGAATTGTTGGATGAAGAGATTGTCCTGACCCAATTCAATGTACTTGTTGAACAACTCACCCAAAAGGGTTTTGAACATTATGAGGTATCTAACTTTGGGCAAGAGGGCTTTCATTCGGTGAACAATTCTTCCTATTGGCAAGGGAAACCTTATCTAGGGATAGGTCCTTCTGCCCACAGTTTTTACGATAACCAACGGAGCTGGAACATCAATAACAACAAGAAATACCTGGAAGGAATTACCCAAGGGTCTTTGTCTATAGAACGTGAAAGACTCACATTGATCGATCAATACAATGAGTTTATCATGACTGGCTTACGTACTTCGAAAGGAGTTGCCCTAAATGATATTCAAGCTCGTTTTGGCGTGCGATTTGCAGGTCTTTTTGAGCAACAGCTAGAAAAGCATCTGCTTCAGCAAAACCTTTTTTGGGATGGCGATACAGTTAAAGTTACCCAAAAGGCTCGGTTTCTAGTCGATGGAATAGCTTCGGACCTATTTCTTTTAAACCGCTAGTTTTCTTCTTTAGAAAGTTCGACAAAGTTCTTGTAAAACAATGGAATGGTTTCTATGCCTTTGTAAAAATTAAACAGGCCAAAATGTTCATTGGGAGAATGAATAGCGTCACTGTCTAAACCAAAGCCCATTAACACGCTTTTTGCTCCAAGTACTTTTTCGAATAAGGGGACAATGGGTATACTCCCTCCATCTCTTTGCGGGAAGGGATCCACACCAAAACTAGTTGCATAAGCTTTGTGAGCAGCCTTGTAACCTATATTGTCAATTGGTGTAACATAGGGTTCTCCACCATGATGGGCAATGACCTCTACCTTCACACTTTTGGGCGCAATGGCTTTAAAGTGCTTTTCAAAAAGTTCTCCTATTTCCTCCCAATCTTGATTGGGAACCAAGCGCATTGAAATTTTTGCATGTGCCTTGCTAGCAATTACTGTTTTCGCTCCTTCTCCTGTATATCCTCCCCAAATACCATTTACGTCTAGGGTAGGACGAATGGATTGTCTTTCAGCTGTTGAGTAACCTTCTTCTCCATGTATATCTGCAAGATCAATTGCTTCGATATACTCTTTCAAATCAAAAGGTGCTTTAGCCATTTCAGCGCGTTCTTCATCGGTTATGGCGACAACTTTGTCATAAAAGCCGGGAATAGTAATTCTGTTCTTGTCGTCTTGGAGTTCCGCTATCATCTTAGCCAAGATATTGATTGGGTTCGCTACGGCTCCTCCATAAAGTCCTGAGTGAAGGTCTCGATTTGGTCCAGTGACAGTAACTTCCATATAAGATAATCCTCGAAGTCCGGTTGTAATCGAGGGTTGGGAATTACTGATCATTCCAGTGTCAGAGATCAAAATGATATCACAAGTTAGACGCTCTTTGTGCTTATTAATAAAGGCTTCTAAATTATCACTTCCTACTTCTTCTTCACCTTCAATCATGAATTTAACATTGCAGGGCAATTGGTTGTTTTGTATCATCCATTCAAAGGCTTTTACATGCATATACATTTGCCCCTTGTCGTCACAAGCTCCTCGGGCGAAGATTGCTCCTTCAGGATGAATATCTGTAGGCTTTATGACTGGTTCAAAGGCAGGAATATCCCAAAGCTCAAGGGGATCTGGAGGTTGAACGTCATAGTGTCCATAAACCAATACAGTGGGAAGAGAGGGGTCAATTATTTTTTCTCCATAAACAATGGGATACCCTGCTGTGGGTTCAATTTTTACTGAGGTGGCCCCTGCCTCTTCAAGAGATTTTGCTACCCATTTTGCCGCAGCATGCACATCATTTGCATAGGCTGAGTCGGCACTAATTGATGGAATTTTGAGTAAATCAATTAATTCATCGAGATAGCGTTTTTTGTCTTCTTGGTTGAGTTGAATCATTGTTTAGGTGGTTTAAAAATGTTTCTTGCAAAGATTTACGTTTTTTAGGAAGTAAAAAATATTTTTAATAAAAACTTACTTATATTTGCACCCGTCTAAAGCCAACTGCGGGTGTGGTGAAATTGGTAGACACGCTAGATTTAGGATCTAGTGCTTCACGGCGTGGGGGTTCGAGTCCCTTCACCCGCACTCAAACCTCTATAGCTTTTGTTGTAGAGGTTTTTTTAATTTAAAGCATGCGTTATTCAAAACGACAAATAATTCGATTTTTCATCCTTGCTGTTGCTGTTGCTGGAATGCTCATTCGATTTTGGGATACACTTCAGGTTTTACTAATCGAATTTAACACCTAATTTTTATGGCAGAGGAAATGATAAGAGGAAAGGACGTATTAACAGGTTGTTTTTTTACTGGTTGTGCGTGCTTCCTTGTAGGGACACTATTGTTGGTGCTGTTTGTTTTTCGCGATTCTATTATTTAACCCGAAAGTTCTCGAGTTTTATATCATCTAATCCTTTGTGATCGAAAGGATATTCCATATCATCTTGAATGTTATATAGTGAAATCAATATGAATTCACTTAAGATAACGACAAAATAGGTAATCCAGGCGGGATTGTCTAGTCCAATTTTATTGATAATTGTTGGCGTGTAAATGATTGGAAAAATATAGATAAATACTTTACAATAGGCTTTTAAGCTAATTGGTGTTCTGTGAATGTGGATGGCCAAAGCATTTTCCATACCCTCGTGTACCTTTTGAATAACACCGTTGATTTTGGTTCGTAAACCATTTGATATGGTTTCAGGATTTCTTTCCATATAGCTTACTAAGTCCTGAAATGAGCCATCCAAAGCCTCTTTGTTAGGAGTTGCTCCTTCCAAGAGTTCGATAAAACGGTCGGAGATAGATGCACATAAATCAAATCCCTCTTGTTGTTCTTCTTTCGACATTTTATTGTTTGCCCCAATGAGGTACTGAATAGCAATCAATGCACTTTTCATTTTACTCAAATGTTCTAATGCCTTCTCTCGACGTTTAAACGCTCCACGAATTGCAAAAACCAATGGGAAGATGATGGCTATACTGATTAAGGTTAGGTCAATGTTATATATAATTCCTTTAGTATAACAGAAATAGGGTACAACCAATGAAATGATTAAAGTGATCAGTGTTCGTTGGTTGATAATGGAGAAATATTGTTTCACTATTGAATTATTGTTTATCTTTATTAAACTTACTAACTATATTTATCGCAATATATGAAACAATTTATAATACTTTTCTTTTGCTCACTAATAATGTTTGCACAAGAAACCAACGACAAATTATTCTCTTCTACTGGTGTGATAGAAGCGAAGATGAGCTTTTCGCCAAAACTGATTCGGAAAATAAAGAGTGATACAGTTTATGTGGATACTCAATTTCAATACAAGACAGAAGGACAGTGGAATGAGATGACTATTGGAATTCGCGCACGAGGAAACTTTAGACGATCTACTTGTTACTATCCTCCGATTAAAGTTGACTTAAAAAAGAAGCAGGTTAAAGACACTTATTTCAATGGGCAGAAAAAACTAAAACTAGTTTTACCATGTCTGCAAGAAAGGGATAAAAATGATAATATCTTGAAAGAGTTAATGGTCTATAAACTCTTTGAATTGATTACGCCCTACCACTTCAAAACACGTCAATTATCGGTGGAATTTACTGACCTAAATAAGAAAAAACCTGTAACCGAAAACATCAATGCTTTCTTGATTGAAGACGATAAAAAGGTTGCAAAACGACATGAAGGAAAAGTATTTGAACGGTATATTCACCCATTAGCCATGGATAGCGATGCATCTATTCGAAACGCAATGTTTCAATATATGATCGGAAATACAGATTTCTCTGTGGCCTATCAGCACAATGGAAAACTACTGTATATTGACAAGAAAATCATTCCATTACCTTATGATTTCGATATGTCTGGATTCATTAACCCAAGCTATGGTGTTGTAAATCAAACCCTCAATATCTCTTCTATCCGCGATCGAAAATATAGAGGTTTTAAAAGAGATGATAAAGATTTCTATGCCGTCAGGGATGTGTTTATTGGCCAAAAGGAAGCCATGTTTGCCATCTTATCCAACTACCAAGCAAGCTTTGAGAATCCTAGTGAATTTACTGAAGCGAAAGAATATTTAATGAGCTTCTTTGAGGTCATTGAAAATGAAGCTAGCTTCAAAAAGAATGTGATCGACGTAGCACGAACGAAATAAAAAAATTACTGTTTAGGTGTTTTATTGAGCACCTTGAGCATTTTGTCAAAAATAGCGGTGTTTTCATAAATACCGCTAAATTGATTAGCCCCCACTCCCATAGCGAAAACAGGAACCATAGCTGCGGTATGCCCCAGGGTAACAAAGCCACCTTCAGGTTTAAATGTTTTAATATCTCCAGAAGTTATTCCTAGTCCTCCAGTTTCGTGGTCAGCAGTTACGATCAAAAGCGTGTTGGGGTTTTCTTTCACGAATTTAACGGCAACGCCAATTGCTTTATCAAAATCAAGGAATTCACTCACAACATAATCCAGTTCATTTGCATGGCCACCCCAGTCGATTTGTGATCCTTCTATCATCAAGAAAAAGGGTGTATTTTTTTTAGCAGTTAATTTATTTAACATGCTTTTTACAGCTTCGTCCAGTGCAGGTCTTCTACCGTCCAATATTCGTTCGGGTTCATCATTGCTGGTGAAATATCCAATACGCTCTGCTGTAGCCTCATCAAATGACGTTAGATTTTTTGGAAAAGACCAATCTTGCATTTCATTGAGCAGGTCTCGTTTATCGTCTCTTTTAATGAAATGTTTTTTTCCACCACCAATAAAATAATCCACTTTACTTTCACTAAGTTGAAGTGCAATATCTTGGTATTTCCTTCGTGAATTAACCTTGGCGTAAAAAGAAGCTGGCGTAGCATGAACTATACTCGAGGTTGCAATTAATCCCGCAAGATATTTTTGTTCTTTGCAGTATTCAAGAATGGAGGTTGATTTTTTGTTTTGCATACTAATTCCAATCACACCATTCAATGTTTTCACCCCAGAGGCCATGGCAGTTCCACTAGCAGCAGAATCTGTTACCAGGGCATTTGAAGAATGTGTTTTTGCTAGACCAATGGTGGAGAATGCCTCAAGATTGGTTTTGTTTCCGTTGGCATACATTCCAGCGGTGATTTGTGTAAGGCCTGTTCCATCGCCAATTATGAGGATTATATTGGTTGGTAACACTTCTTGAGCTTTGCTAAAAAAAAGCCCTCCAAACAGAATAACAGAAAGTAGGGGTAATCGCATAAAAAATAATTTGACCTCAAATTTACGATTTAAAGCGTAACAAGGCATTTGTTTGGGTAATTTTTAGCCTTTTTGTTTTAAGATTTAATATTTTAGGGTTAACAGTCAATAACACAATATTGATGAATTGTAAAGAGGGCTCGGTGTGGGTAATTTTTGACGCCTATGAAACATATTTAGTATCTCAAAAAAAGGTCGCTTCTCGTTGATTAGTAAAAAAGAGTTTCATTTATAAGCTGTATATTTTCTTTTCATAATACTTCCATTGAAGATAGTTTAAAAGCGATTCTCTTTTTTTAACTTTGTAAAAAATTGAAACATGGAACCCATCCGTATGGTAGACCTCAAAGGTCAGTATACATTCATTGAGCCAGAGGTAAGAAAAGCATTGGATGAAGTCTTGAATACGACCTCCTTTATTAATGGTCCTGCCGTAAAAGATTTTCAAGCAGATTTGGAAAAGTACCTAGACGTTAAACATGTAATTCCCTGCGCAAATGGAACTGATGCGCTACAAATCGCTTTGATGGGGCTTAAGCTTCAACCCGGGGATGAAGTTATAACCGCTGATTTTACTTTTGCAGCTACTGTGGAGGTAATCTCACTTTTGCAATTAGTTCCTGTTTTGGTCGATGTTGATGCCAAAAGCTTTAATATTGATCCAATTGCCGTTGAGGCTGCCATTACACCAAAAACAAAAGCAATTATTCCTGTTCATCTATTTGGTCAAGCAGCCGATATGGATGCCATCAATGCGATTGCTGAAAAGCATGATCTTTATGTTATTGAGGATAATGCCCAGGGTATTGGATCTACTTATACACATGCAAATGGAAAAACAGCAAAAACAGGAACCCTAGGGCATGTGGCTGCTACCTCTTTTTTCCCCTCAAAAAATTTAGGCGCTTATGGTGACGGTGGAGCAATTTTCACCAACGATGATGAGCTTGCACACTTCATTCGAGGCATTGTAAATCACGGAATGTATGAGCGTTATTATCATGATGTAGTGGGGGTGAATTCTCGTTTGGATACTATGCAAGCTGCTGTGTTAAAAATTAAACTACAATACCTAGATTTTTACAACGAAAGAAGAAAAGAAGCGGCAATCCGCTATACCTCTTTATTGAAAGACCATCCGAATATCCTCACACCCCATCGTGATGCAGATTGCTCTTCGCATGTGTTTCATCAATATACCCTCCGTATCATAAATCATGACCGAGATGGTTTGGTAAAGTTTCTGAATGAAAATGAAATTCCCTGTGGTGTATACTATCCGGTTCCTTTGCACAGCCAAAAGGCCTATGCAGATCCGAGTGTGGACGAAAGTCGTTTTCCTGTCACCAACCAATTGGTCAAAGAAGTCATATCTCTGCCCATGCACTCAGAATTAAGTGAGGAGCAGCTTTTATTTATAAGCAATAAAGTGTTGGAGTACTTAGGCTAATTCACCAAGAAATCGATCGCTTTCTCCAAGACTTCCGGAACCCGTAGAATTTTGTAGTGTCCACTGCCTTCAATTTCAATCAATTTGGCCACGGACCATTTTTCAGCCACCTCTTTAGATTTTTCAAAGGGAAGGACCCGATCATTTTTGTCATGTAGAAGTAATGCTTTTTGGATACTTGCTTTTTGGGCATAGTCTTCAACATTTACTTCGTCTACTTTAACATCATGAGAGGCCTCTATTTTATTAATCAACCGATCAACGATCGAATTTGGGAGTCCAATTTGCGCCGTTATTTCTTCTAGTCGTTCTCTAAATTTATTGGGTACAGTAAAACCAACATACCGATCGATCTTAATTTCTGGATGAGACCCCAGGGCAATGAGGGAAGCAACACTACCAAAAGAATGACTCACTACTTGGGTGATATTGAATTTTCGCAGCAATGTTTCGACAAGATTAGTGAATTCAAAAGAGTTGGTAGGCCCTTTGCTACTTGCGCCATGCGATGGACCATCAAAGGCATGAACCGTATAATTGTGCTGCATTAAGCGCTGAATTAAATCGGCAAAGTTCCCTGCATGCCCTTCCCAGCCGTGAACAAGTAAGATGTGTTTTTCACCATTTCCCCATTTATACAACTGAATATTGAAGTCTAAGTAAGCGAAGTTTTCCTTCTGGGCTTTTTCCAATTGATCCTTTTCATGTGAACGAATCTTATACAGCATTGGCGTTGTTAAAAATGCAAATGCCTTATGGACAAAATAATTCGGAAATAAAGAGGCGAGTAGCCAACGTATTTTTTTCTTCAAAGTTGTTCGCTGATAATTAGTTGCAAACATACATTAGAAATAGTTATCTTCAACCTAGAAAATTTAATGATGAAAAAAATAAGCACATTCCTATTATTCTTTTTTATACTCTCTATTACTGCGCAAACAACATATCTGCATTGTGGTCAAGTCTTTGACAGTAAAACTGGGAAGATTAAAAATGAACTTACCATAATTGTTGAAGGACAAAAAATAGCAAAAGTGGAAAAGGGCTACATAGCTCCCCCCATTGGTGCTATTGTCGTGGATTTAAAAAACAAAACAGTTTATCCGGGTTTTATCGACATGCATGTGCATATAGAATCGGAATCCAACCCGAAAACTTATTTGAAGAAGTATCAACTCAATCCTGCAGATATTGCCTATGATGCAGCCGTTTATGCGGAACGTTCTTTGATGGCTGGTTTTACAGCTTTGCGTGACTTGGGTGGTTCTGGGGTCAATATTGCTTTGCGCAATGCCATAGAGAACGGTAAAGTTCCAGGCTCACGTATTTTTACAGCGGGAAAAACCCTGTCTTCTACGGGTGGTCATGGAGACCCAACCAATGGAAATAAAGGAAGTATTCAAGGAGATCCTGGACCAAAAGAAGGGGTAGTGAACTCTCCAGCTGATGCGCGAAAAGCAGTTCGTCAACGCTATAAAAATGGCGCAGATTGGATTAA
>ENA-OUOG01002161-OUOG01002161.1-marine-metagenome-genome-assembly--contig:-NODE-2161-length-21047-cov-6.081354_pt1 | contig 21047 bp, 42 predicted proteins | sample MGYA00248635_ERZ508505 | MGnify/ENA primary metagenome ERZ508505 (study PRJEB26176, sample SAMN06267871) | marine metagenome | isolation source: Saanich Inlet, British Columbia, Canada | place: Pacific...
TCGTGTAGCACCGTATGATGCGGCTGCTTCATCTGCTTTATCAACATCTCCATACTTGTCAAAGAAAGTATCCCAGATCATTGTGCCGTCTAAGTCTTTGCCACAGTTTGGGCAGTATCCATGTTCATTCATCGTCTTTCTCAATAAAGATCTTCAATGTGCGATCATCATCTTGTAAATCCCAATCCATATACTCATTGTCTTTGAAGTATCGAACATACTCACGACCTTCTGGACCAATCACTTCGACACGAGAAATCTTTGAGAACTTTCGTTCGCGCTCTAACACACCCACTCTCTTGTATAAGAACCATGCATACTCTTGAAGTTGTTCAGGCGGCATGTTCTTGATAGACCCTGGGATTTTGTCGTAATCAATACCTTCCAGAGCAGAACTTGCTTTGAACATTTCCATCTTTACCATATCGTAAAGTTCATCGTGAATTAGTTTCTTCTTCGATCGTAGACGTTCTTCTTCGATTGCTCTAAACCATTCGTTAACATCATCTTTCATTGCTCCACATGTGGAAGGATCTTCTAATGCTGCGGATAACCACTTACCAACCTTTTCATCAGCGATTTCTTTATTACTGGCGTAAGGTAATTTTGATTCTTTCATTTATCCCAGTTCCTTGAACAACCCATCTTGTGAATGTGCTTTTTGGTTTCTCGAAGGTCTGTGACCAGTCCACACTCGTGACACTTATACCAAGTGTCTTCTTCCCACCGAATCTTTCTACCGCTTGCATCTTCATACAACTTTTTTGTGCTATACGAAATCACCCTTCCCATCTCCAAAACATATGATCGTCAATTGTATTGATGTAAGTCAATTCTCGGTTCCATCGTGGATTGACTTTTGTTGTGTGATAGTGGGTTGAACCATCGGTGATGTCGAAACCTCCTTCCCAGATGAGGATAGAATCTCGAGCAACATCAATAGCATCCAACCAGGCAGCTCGATCTCGCGGTCGATCCGACAGTCCGTCACAGAACCAGGAAAAGTGACACTTATGACGTATCGGTTGTCCGCTAGAGGTGAGTCTTGCTTGGTAGATGACTCCACAGATGGATTCTGGAAATCGCTCGTCGATCATTCGGTTAAGAACAACCTGAGCTACAGCAATCTTCCCTGTGTGGGATTGATTACGAGCTTCAAAGTAAATGTTCTTAGCGAGACACTCGACCTCCTTTGGATTATCCATTATGTCTGCCTGAGCCTGAACTCCCAACGGCAGCAATGCTAGTAGTAATACGATTAGTTTCATTTATTCAATACCCTCAGTAAAACAATATCTCTATTGAATCTTCCATTAGCCGGAGACGTCTTTGTCTTCAACTTACTCCAAGCATTATCCACCTGACGCGGGGTCTTGGTCAACGCTATTGGTAATATTTCTTCTGGTTTCCGCAATTTAATTTTACGGCTAGTGTCAACATCAAAGTGTTGCAGTGATGTTCCCTTGACCTCAAATCCTTCTCGACGAAGAGAGACATACTCAATCAGCTCTCGGGATTTTGTATTGAAGGCGAAGAGTCGCATAGCTCCAACAATGGCGGTTGGGTCGACTGATGCGATCTTGAAGTCTGTGTCTTCTCGCTTGAACTGGAGCTTACTGACTTGCTTGTCAGCTGAGTGGACCTTCTTCTTACGGACAACACGTTTTGCCTTATTAGCAACCGAGAATGATTCTGCCTCATTGATAATCCCTTCCAACGTTTTGATTACAGAATTGATTTGACGTTTGTTCATATGAGAATATGCTTCTACACATTGCTCATCTTCTTTGTCACGTACGCATATATACTCTTCTAAGCGTTTCTGAGCCCAGTCTTGTACCATCTGGGCAGGCATGGTGCCTTTAAGGTTATAATCCTTGAAGAGCTTGTATACTTCGATCTTAGCGCTATAGTTACCTTCACACCATTGATCTTCAAGTCCATCAAGATCGTACATGATAGTCTCATGGATCTTTTTGCGCTGACGCTCGACGGGAGAGAGTCGAGGAACCTCAGCGCGCTTCTCTTCTTCAACCACAACAATGTCACGGCCGATCTCGATGCACTCCTTGAAGTTGTTGTTGATCCATTCCAGCTCACGTTCGTTAGGAACCCAGCCTCGATTGATCATTCGTATCAAGCCACGTGTCGAAGAATTGATCTTCCAGTTAGGACAAGCCTTGAGAGCTTTGAGCTCAGTCTCCGACAATTTGTCTTCAGCGTACTTGTGTACAACAGGTGCAGACTCCGAAGAATCAAAGTAATACCCATACCAACGAAGCCCATTCCCCAGAGCAGTCTTTCTTACTGCTGGGTCCTCAGGCATGACAGTGTAATCAGGTTCTGGACCCATTACCTGTTCATCAATAGTCTTTGCATTTCCTCTTTTAGCTGCACGAGCCATAACTACTCCTTAAACAATTGCGACTTTGAATTCGGTGACATTATCGATAATGAATCCACGCCATTCGCCCAGATCTGTATCAAGGACTCGGAGAACATTCTCACCAGGTCCAGGAACAGCAGCAATAGCTGGCTCCACGCCCTCTGCCAAACCTTTAGGTACTCGATCTGCCTTTTCAATCAGATCAGTACGCAGCGTGGCATACATCTTACGAGTATCACCATTCTTCTTAGTAAATTCTATATAGCAAACATCCTCTTTTAGAGCTTGCACCATATCACTCAACACAAATTTAGTTCCAGTCATTATCAAACCTCGTAGTTCCTGCAAAGTTATCATAAATGCCAGCCTCACGAATTGCGGACTGACTATCGCGATCGTTCCAAGTCATAAACTCTTCACTGAACGCATCCATAGAACGCATCAGACGCTTATCCTCATTGAGGTTTTTAACCATCTTGCGGTTCTTAGATTTAGTAGCTGTTACTTTTGATTTAGACATTAGCATTCCTCTCATGCACACATTTTACATTATTTGACCAGACTTGGATTATCATACATTTATCAAAGTTAGTCAACGACCAATACGCTCTTTCAGCTAAATTAAGTTCTGGGTAGTCCCAGGTGTTAATCTTGCCGTCCTTGGCGTGAAGGACTCGGTAGCAAAGGTTCCGAGCAAATCTCATATGCCCAGAGCCTTCGCAGTTGTTTTACGATCTACAGGGAGATTGTTACCTTCACGGATCCAAGTCTCGATCTGTTCGAAATAGAAAGCTGCGTCATCATAACCAGATTGCTCGAGCAGCTCCTTCGCTTCTTTGAAGAACAGGACAGTCTTCATGCCGCCACTGCCATTCATTTGATCAGCCATGGAAGCCTTCTTCCACTTACCAGGTCTTTGATTACTCATACGCCTACTCCCATTCCAGCCATTGTAAAGTCTTGAGCCTTCTTCATCATTGTTACTTTGTTATTCGTATTACGAATAGACTCAATGATATGATTTTTTGTAGTCTGACGACCACCACCAGACTGAACCATCTCAATACAGAATTCGCGGAATGGTTCTAGGTCAAGCACCTCGTACTTCGCATAGAGGTCGATTAAAGCATTATCACCCAAGGTGTCATTCTTCAGACGCGCCTTACTTGAAGATTGTGTTTTGAAACTCATACTATAGCTCCTTGCATCTCTGCCTGTTCATCTGCCCAGATATTGAACTCATCAATCTGCTTCTGAGTTTCATCAATCTGACGGTTAAGGATATCAAGCTCATCAAGGACCATATGGAACTTTGATGTCTGATTTCCAAGTTCGCGAAAAGCCTCACGTACTTTGCGAAGGTCTTCATTAAGCTGGATCATTTCATTGATATTCATGTAACATTCTCCTCATTTGTACTTACCGTTATACACCATTGTTTGTGCGAAGGCAACAGTTTTTTTCGATTTTTACAAATTATTTTTCTGATTCTCAATCTGCTCAGCCATAATCTGCAACCTCAACAAACCTGCGTTGATCTGACGTAAGGTTGGGTTAACCTCACTTGACTGATAATGATCGGTCAAAGGCCATTCAACTTCACGTTCAATCATACTCTGGATCTCAGAGATCTTTTCAATAATATTTCTCATCATACCTTCTCCTCCAAGTAAGCATACTCTTCGTAAGGAAGAGGTTCACAATCATCTGGAAGACCTTTCTTCCACTCAGCAGCAAGAGCCTCAGCCGCTTGCTCCATCTCAAACTCCTCACGGAGCTGACGACAGATGTTCTCGTAAACCACCTCCATATCCTCAATGGACATTTCATCCCAATTGAGACGCATGCGGCAACCATAAAGGTCCTTAGACGCATCGCTGATGCCATTGATCAGCTCATAGCGCTTGAAGTCCTCGACAGTGAAGACACCCATGTCAGCCCAATGCGACATGTCGTCCGTGTACTTGGACATCCACAGACCAGGCTCCTGGGCCATCATCAGGTCCACTTTAGCGTTGAGTGATTCGATGTGCTGAAGTAATGTAGTCATAATGTCTCTCCTCATTTGATGTAGCCATTATCCCACATTTTCAAAGAAAGGCAACAGGGAAAATACTTTTTTTTCACTTTTTTTTCCTTTCATTTTCATTATGTTATAAATAATATCGAAGCTATTTGAGAGGAACTTAGCTTCATACAATCTAATTGTGGAGAGGAACACAATGTTAAAAAGGCTAGCTGTATGTGCTGCCTTTATTATGTCTACATCTTATGCGGTTGCCGAACCAATCGTAACTGAGTCAACTTCGAATAGCACAGTAACAACGACTGGTAAGACCGAGACGACTGTTAAGTCACCACCTCCGTCTGCCATTTCACCATCAATCAACACTTCGAACTCGGACCTTTGTACCGTTGGCGTCAGCGGTGCCGTACAAACACAGATCCTTGGTATTTCTGGAGGAAATACTATCAGGGATATGAACTGTGAACGTCTCAAAAATGCTAAGACCCTTTATGATATGGGAATGAAAGTTGCCGCCGTATCCGTTATGTGTGGAGATCCAAGAGTGTTCTCTGCAATGGAAATGGCAGGAACTCCTTGTCCATTCATGGGTAAGATTGGTGAAGAGGCTAAAGAACTTTGGGATGCTAATCCTGAGTTGAAGCCAGAAAATCTTGATAAAGAAGAGAGACGAAATGATACGACTAAGGGATTCCTTGGCGGCCTTGGTGCTGCTGGTCTGCTTTTCCTCCTTCTCTAACGCTGAGGTTTCAGGAACAGTAGCCGCTGGTAATGATCCAGCGGAGATTCCTGTCGATTTAGTAGTTGACTGGTATGATTCGACAGACTCATCTGTGCCGTCTAGTCAGCCTATCACCGAACAGCCTAAAGAGCAAGAAGTAGAAACACACTATCGAACTCCTAACCTGATAGACAATAATAACTGGGATGGTGCCACATATGGTGCTGATCCTGGTGGATGTTGCTCATCTATTTCTGGTAGTGGTGCGTTGTATGACACAACCACCGATACCATTATGTTCAGCTATGGTATGGATACTATTCAACAAGTGATTGCAATCAACCAAGTGTTTGCTAACACGGGCATCTCTGTTGATGGTTACACATATGATATGATGTTCAAAAGAATACAGAACAACGGCGGACGAGTTGATAATCTCTACGTCGATATCATTATCAAAGATGCTTCAGGAAATGAAGTTGAACGAAAGACCTACGACTTATCTGGATTGCCAAATAGCCAATGGGAAGAATTCCGAGCTATGCAACTATTCCAGAACCACTACATTGATCCTCAGAATGCTACTGTAAGAATTAGAGGTAAGGATGGAGGGTTCTGGGCAGGATACTATGGACCCGAAGTTAGAGATGTAGACTTTCGTTTGATTTATAGATCGAATCCTTGTGCAGCTGATCCTCTATATGACCCATCATGTAATGGATACGCTGAAGCATATGCAGAACAACAATACAATCAGAATTGTGCTGCAAACCCATTATACGATTCAGGCTGTCCAGGATACTCAACAGCCTTTTATAATCAGCAATGCTCAATCAATGCATTGTATGATGCCGGATGTCCAGGTTACGCTGATGCTTACTTCAATCAGCAGTGTACACTTGATCCTCTCTATGACACTGGTTGTAGTGGGTACGCAGTTGCCTATTTCGACCAGCAGTGTAGCCTGGACACCTTCTATGATTCCCAATGTCCTGGGTATGATGAGGCATACTACAACAAGTATGTCAAACCAGGATTGGACAAGCAAGTTGAAGAAGCAGCAGGAACGAGTACAGATACAACAGAGGAAGTTGCTACTGTTGATTCACTAACAAATGTTAGCACAACTGGTGATGCAACCGTTGATGAGATTCTTCGTGATAATGTAGCTGAGATTGTTGTAGTAGACCTGGCTCCAATCGAGCCTGTAATAGAAGTTGAAATCGAACCCCAAGAGCAAGAAGAATCGGTTGAGGAAATCGAGTTAGCTGAAATGGAGATGGAAGATGAGTTATCAGAGCCCAGTAGTGATGTGGACGAGTCAGTGGGTGAAGACCAATCAAATGACGAGAGTCCTGAACGTGGAGACGAAGGAGACGGTGACCAAGCCAGTGATGAAGCTGGAGGGGAATCTGAATCCGGAGAGTCGGATAGCGAAAACAAGGAGTCAAAGAGAGACAAAATGAAAAAGGCTGTTGCTAAAAGAGCATCGCAGCTAGCAGAGAATATGTCACAGGCTGCTACACTTGAGGCACAGCAAGCAGTACAACAACAAGTACTTGCACTAATCAATTACGTACCTGGATTTAATCAGTACGGCACCATAATGCCAGGTGGTGAGTATCCTGGTGGAGAACTTTATCAACCAACGCAGTTACCAGAGTCACGAAGGGGATTGAGGAACGGACTGGCTCAACAGTTACTGCATGAAGAGATGGTTGATATGCAATATGAAGGGATGAGAGAATGAGGACGATACTTGCAGTATTGCTTGTGTTGATAGGAACGCCAACTTTAGCTAACTCAAACAACGAGATGATGAAAGCCTGTCTTGAAGTTCATGGGTATGATAAGACTCTACCCGTAGAGGAAAGAATCGATTCATTTGATTGGGTTAGCGCCAACAGCTGTATTAGTAACCAACGAGGTCTTGCTAATGCAGCTTACCGAAAAAAGGTCACAGAATTCTTAGCTAAGAATCCACATTACCGTTATCCTGGCATGGGGTTACCAAATGGTGTTGTGGGACAACTGGATCCATGCTGGGGTAAAAACCGTAAATATCATAAAGAAGGAGGCTGTTAATGGCTGAGTTTGAAGTAGGCGGAATGACATTCCGCGGTGGGAAAATGATGATTCTCTTAACTGCACTATCAACAGCTGGTGGTGCTTTATGGGGTGGTTTTGAAGTCTATAAGGACTACATGGATATGCGTGAGCGTATTACTGAGTATGAGGCACCAGATCTTTCTGGTCTTCATGAGAAACTATCTGTACTCAACGAAAAGATGGATGCAGTCAAAGAAGAAGTCAAGTTGATGGATGATAACATGATGGCTACTAGTGAGCGTGTATCAGATATCAAAAACGATCTTCGTGATGATCTAGTTCGTATGGAGAAGATCATCGATCAAGTAGAAGATGATGTCAAAGAAGTAGAGGTTGATGTTCGCACAATGATCAGTAACGCTGAAGAGCGTTTTGAGAATAAGCGGGATGCTTTACAGAATGATTATGATCAAGCTAAGGATCGTATGCAGGCTAATACAGACCGTGAGCTCAAAGACCTCGAGGGTCGTTTGAACACACGTCTGCAACGTGCTTTGGATAATCCATTAGCTAATTAAATTGATTCACCCATGAACTCAGCTAGGCCTTGTCCCTGTGATAGGATGCACGAGGTTTCTAGCTGCTTGTTCGTTAGAACCATAGTCCAGGTTTCTGTGTCTCTGTTGACCCAGAGTGAAGCATATAGATTCTTTCCATCAGTAGCAGTTGATCGACCAAGGAAGATCATCTCTTCATCGATGTCTATCTTTTTAAGAACCTTCAGAACTTCTTCCGTAGGACCACATATGTGTGGTATCTCAATTATTTCTGCTGAAGCCGCCAATGGAAACAGTAGAGCTAATATCAGTACAATCTTCTTCATAGTCTCCTCCTTAGGAGATCATTTTACGAATCATGTCCTCAAATTGCTCAACCTTCTCCGTTCGATTGGGCCAATAAATATAGTCCTTTTCAGGATTTTTCTTTAGATTCGCGAGCAGCGGTACAATGGCATTGTATAGATTATTTAGCTTATCTTCAAGTTCAGCTGCTGTTTGTGAGCTCTCTTGAGCGGTAGAGGCAGCCTGTTGGACTGCCTCCAGTTCCTGTTCGTCTACAGCTGTGAAGCCGAAGTCGAAGTCAAACCCACTCATGCATTAATGCCTTGAGAGTATTGAGTCTTACCATCAACGCGTGATGCTGTTAGGATAGACTTTCGGTTTTCTCCATCGTCCTTATATGAGACGTGTACCCAACCAGAGTCGGGAATACCAGGAGTGTAGAACTCTAGAATGAGCTGATCGAAATCGAGGTTATCACGAATCCATTCAGCAAGCTCTGCATTTGCTACACCTGGAACTTCGATATCTGCAGCCTGACCTTTACAGTGTTGAGATGTGGCAGATCCACCAACAGCAGCATTGAGGTCTGGTGAACGATACCCAGAGTTGATTACAGTTGGACCAAAATGATCTCGTACTGGTTGTACGACATTTTCAAATAGTGCCACTGCAGCATCTAGATGTTCACCCTCAGGTGTGTTATCAATACCCTTACGTTCAGCAGTCTGTGACTTAGTGAACTCAGCCATTGAAAAATTCTTACTTAGTTTCATACTTAGATAGCTCCTTACATTTTACTATCATGAGATCTGCTACCAACATTGGATTGTCCAATTGATTGATATCGATCACAATATTATGTTCCATACAATATTCCAGCAGTTCATATGCCTGACTAAGGTCTGCTGGAATAAACTGTTCTTGTGGATAATTTGTTTCCATAAGACTATTTAGGTTAAATAGTCTCTCGTCTGAGCCAGAACATACTCTGGAGCAGATTTTTCATATGGATCGATAGGACAGTTATCCATATAGAATTCCTCTGTCCATATATCCTTAATCTCAAGATCATCAACCAACATAGCGTATCGCCAAGATCGCTTACCAAACCCTAGGTTTGATTTGTCAACTAGCATACCGAGCTGTTCAGCAAACTCTCCGTTTCCGTCAGGCAGCATCCGTACGTTTTCAATACCTTGTTGACATCCCCACTGGAACATTACGAAGGCATCGTTAACAGAAGTACACCAGATCTCTTCCACACCAAGTTTAATAAACTCATCATAAAGTGCTTCATATCCAGGAAGCTGACTATTTGAGCATGTAGGTGTAAATGCTCCAGGTAGACCGAAGATCAATACCTTCTTACCTGCAAACAGGTCCTTTGTTGTCTTATGAGCCCAGACAAATGGGTTTGAGTCGTTTAGACTCGGATCGCGTTCCCGCATGTAAAAAGTAACATCAGGGAGTAAAGAATCATAAATCATCAGTTGGTTGTTTCCATTCTATTTTCATTTCTATTGCATATCTACATCCATGAATAAAGTCCCTATCCTCCTCCGACAAGATAGACCAAAATTTACTGATTTCTGGGATCAGACCCTCAGCTTCAGTATACTTATTCTCACGCATTAAAGCCTCCAGCTCATCGAGTCTGGAGGATACTTTTTGTCTTAGTTTCATTACCTTATCCGATTGAACACCACTGCACACAAGTGCGAATGCTCTCTTCATTTGCAATCGTACCACGAACAAAGTTGGTGGCAGGTGCAGACCATGTATTTGCTTTGAGCATATCGCCCACAAAGAATCCCTTCTTAGGATTATCCTTTTTCACAATGAAACCAACTACCATCTTTTGAGCTCGGTCAACCTTAACGATCTTGTCGTAGCTACGACCTTCTTCAACATAGTACTCAGGTGGCTCAAGGTTCGTAATGCCTGCACGGTTCGACCAGCGAGCATAATCTTCTTTCAGGATTTCAAGAACCTTGTTTAGGCCAGCTTCGTAAGTTTCGTAATTCATAATATAATCTCCTCATTCAATATAGCTATTATCTCACAGCTATATCAAAAGGTCAACAACTTTTTTCAGTTTTTTTGTAAAATTTCTCATACAAATTGTACAGTCCACCAAGTCGACTCTTAGGATATTTCCATATCCATTGACCTGTATGAGCCTGGAAGTGATCTCGGAAGAACTTGTCCATCACCCTATCACCAGTCTTGATCGAAGGATCAATTTCCTTACAGAGGTCATCAAAAGCATGGTCACTCATAATGCTATCTGATTTATGCTCATATGCATATGCTGCGACTGCTGCTTTGATTCTTTTTCTACGTTCGACTTCTACTTCATTTCCCCACATAGGTACCTCCATGATATAAGTTGTGGGCTGACCGTTGACCCACGCGTGTCTATTAAGCGACAAACCTTCTGCATTCCTTAATTTTTATCCTGGACGAATGGACCATTCCCAGTTGAGTCTTTCTAATGAGGGCGCTCTATAATTTCCCACCAGCGTCTTAAATTTAGAGTCGTTTACTGGCTTAACCGCGTTATGTCCGCTCGACTATCTCTTATGCTTGTCCTAGCATAGCTTTCTCAAAGAACTCATCTGTGAACCGATATTCAACAGACTTAATGTGCTTACACTTTACACGAGCTGGACAAGTACAACTGAAACCAAAGGGTCTCATTTCAACTTCATACTTGTCACCCTTCGATCCAGTGATAGGCCATACTGTACCAATTGCCCAATGATTCTTAAAGTTCATTTTGTCCTCTTTCCATCACGAACATCTTCAATGTGAATAGGTGTGTAGTCGATATGCTCAACGCAGACAACACGATGCTTAGGTGAAGGTGCAGGGTTCTGATGAATGTGACCATGGACGTTAATAGCATTCTCATGGTTACGGAACCGACCTTCATACAGCACAGACTCGTGAAGTGGTACGTGTGTTAGTACCATACCAAACTCTGGAAACAATCTCCACACATCAATCTTAGCAACCAACTCATTCTTAGCAAAGAACTTTGCATCATCATGGTTACCTAAGATCAAACGCTTCTGACCGTTCAGACGCTTCCACTTCTTAATGAACTCATCCTTTGGACCCATAAACACGTCCCCAAGATGATAGACCTTATCACCTGGCTTAACACGACTATTCCATTGTTGGATCATGTACTCGTCCATCTCTTCAACAGAAGAGAATAGATCGCCACGAATCAATGGACCGTCTGCTCCTCCATCACGAAAAGTGAGGATATTGCTATGGCCAAAGTGTGTATCCGATATTAACCAAATATCCTTCATAACTATCCTTATTGTACCCAAACTTGATTATATTTGCTAGGCATATTCTCACAGCTGAAACCCAGCGAATCGAAGAACACACCCTGATAGGTTGTTACACCCTTACATTCTTTTGTAGTGTAGCTTACATGCACATCTGGAAGTGCAAGAGCGTAATCCATTGCAAGAAACAAACCAAACATGAAACATACTGTAGTAGCAAATTTAACCATGTTCATAACTCTCTCCTCAATTGTTATGCTTATAGCATACACGCTAAAAAACATAAAGGCAACAGGAAAAATGAATTTTTTTCATTTTTTTTCAGATTTTTTTTCTGCAGGATCTGGGCGAGTAAACACCCCACCGATCTCTACTGGATTGTCTGGCCACTGTTTACTATCGTTGAAGATCCGATCCCAATTCTTCGAGTATGCATCTGAATCAGTAATTGGTCGTGGTTTACTACCCTTGCCGTTTGTCGGATTCACTTTTTTCCTCCAGCTCCAATTGGATCAACTTTTTTCTTAGGCGGTCTGCCTTTCCTAACTTTCCTTTGGCCAGCGCTTTGAGCAGCTTTAGCCACGTCTTTTTCATTGCCTTTATCATTGAGTTTTTCTCTCGTTACGAGACGCTGGGCAACCTCTTCTCCATCCATCCAAATGTCTTTGTTATCGAGGATTGCAGCGATCTCTTCTTCCGTTAAAAAGTCCTCATACACTTCTCGCAGCAGTCGTTCAGACCACTTACGTTCGTGTATAATCCCATCATATAACTCACCACCCTTACCATACATTGCTGTACTGTAATTGTGGAACATAAACACACTGTGTGGTGATACTTCATAGCTATCTGCATTAATGAATATAAGTGTAGCAGCACTCATACACGATCCCTCAACAGAGGTAACAACATGAGCTTCACATTCTGCTACTACTCGCAGAAACTGGATAGCAGTGAATAAGTCTCCACCAGGACTATTGATATGGATCTTTACCATATCATTGGGACCAGCATTTCTAATCTGATCAAACCATTCGATGTATTCTTCAGGTGAAAGGACATCACCTGATAAGTAATATTCGTGTACAGAAGCTAGTGGCTTCTGAACGAAACTATTCTTCTTTTGAGAAGACGGCCCGTCGAGAAGTATCATATCTTGATCCATAGTATTTGTTCCTAAGGTCTTCAACCTCGTTGGTTAACTTTTTCACCTCATTTTCGAGATGTCTTACATACGCTGAAACACATTCTGAATCGGAAGTAGTCTGACAACACAGTGCCAGATTCTTCCAGGCATCACGTACCCTTTCTGCGCTTATACTCATCTATAGTCTCCACAAGTTTAGTAGTCCAATTATCCCTATGCTCTACAAAAACCTGAGGAGGATTGTTATCAACCGCAATGATTGTAACAAGCTGAACAATAGGTGTTCCTGTTCTTTCTTCCCACATAACAGCATAGGCGGACTCTTGGATGAAGTAGTTTTCAATCCATTCCTTACGCTTTGGCTTCCGTGCCGTTTTGAAGTCGATAATACTCAACTTCCCATCAAACATAGCGACGCAGTCAACACGACCAGCCACTCCAAGATGAGTAGAGTATAATGGGGCTTCCTGCGCATATACATCTCCAATTCTCTCATCCAATATTGGCTTAACGTCCATAAAGTTACCAACAACATTTGGCAGATACTTCTGCTCATAATCCTCTACGTTGTTAATGTAATCCTCAATGATTGCGTGCACTTTCGTACCGCGAGAAGATGCTTTAGCAGATACTCTATTAGCCTCTTCTTCTCCAACTCGGGCGCGCCACTCACGTATGCTTTGTTCCGTGAGAATAGACAATACTGTAGTTATCGATGGTAGCTTCTGACCATCTGGAATAACATATCGTCTTCCTTTTTCTGTAGTAGTGGCATCAAGATCCTGATACCCCAAGTCAACCGGTACATGATTAAACATTATCCAATTCCCATCTGTTCCTTTGTCATTATGTAGTCACGGACAAAGTCAGATCGTACAATATCCTCCCATCCAAACTGAATCTCTTCGAAGTATTTCATGTTACGAAGGATCTCTAGGAACTGAAGAATACCATTCTTATCACCATCCTTATGGAAGTCTGACTGGTAGTAGTCACCACTAAGAATGAATCTACAGTTCTGTCCAACTCGTGTAATCACAGAGTCGAGCTCATGGAAGTTTAAGTTTTGCATCTCATCCACAACAATAATTGCATTAGTGATAGTGATGCCTCGAATGAATGATGTTGTTAAAAACTCAACAGCATTCTGATTAATTAGTTTGTTCCATGCATCATTGTCCTCAAACAACTCGGAACAGATAGCTTTATAAGGAGCAAGATACACATCTTCCTTTTCATCCTTATCACCAGGCAAGAATCCCATATCTCGTGTTGGGACAGCTGATCGGACAACTACAACCTTATCGTAAGGCTGATCGCGATCGAGGACGCTTTCCAATCCAAGAGCCATAGCAAGGAACGTCTTACCCGATCCAGCAGAGCCAGACAGGATTAGATTGTTATTCTTATTGTATGCTGTGAACACATCTTCCTGAGCCTTAGTAATAGGCTCGAGGACACGTAGATGCTCAAGACGTAGCTTCAGTGATTTGTTAGTCATTAATAGTGTTACTCATCCCAGAACCAGATTTAACTTTCTTTAGAACGTCACGCCATTCAGATCCAGCCTTACCAAGCATAGAGCCAGTACTCGTAACTATCTTGGGAGCTCCAATACGTTGGATAACGGTTTCTTCTCCTTTACACTCAGGACAAGGGTTTTGTTCAGGGATCTTACGATCGTCCATAGAAAGCACTTCATCAAATGTGTGCTCGCAACGTGAGCACGAATATGTATATGTGGGCATTATTTTTTCTCTAATTTAGGAAGGACAGTGGGAACATACTTAGGTGCCGGCACAGTAGATCCAGTTTGAACAGAACGATTGTGGATTGGTCCCCAATTTTTAAATTTCATAATATTCTCCAAGAAAAGTAATGGGGGAATTATCCCCCATTACAGCTAAAAGGTCAACAGTATTATTTATGCTACTCTCAAATACTCCTCTTCAAGGTCTTCTATCCTAGAGGACAGATATTCATGTTTCTTCTGAAGTCGATATGCCAATTTTTCTTTGCCCTCCTTTTTTACCCTAGCTAGGTAATGACCGAGTTCACGCTCGTCTTTCTTCAAGCGTTCCAATTGATTAGAGTTCATCTCGCGATCTCCTGTAGTAAGTTTTATTCTTTTAACAGAAGGTTTTTTTCGCATATAGTTCTCCTATGTTGCCACGACTACTCACATACACATGATATAAAAAAAGGCCTGGGGCAAAACCCCAAGCCTTAAATCTCTAGAATAGCAATTTGTTATTCTTATGCATATTGGTATTTAGGATCTGATAAGTTTTGGCCATGTGTCTTGCACCAGCTTCTTAGTCACTCCTTTGTAAACTCCATTCAGTTTTTTGTCTTTCATTAGGATGCAGAGCTCTGCTTCTTTAGGATGGACGCCTTCAAGAATTTCAACAAACATTCTTTCGCGTCGAGGACTAGCGATCTGCTCACCAGGTCCACCCTTGACAAAGTAACGAAACTTCTTTGTCTGATTGTAGAGAGATGTCCTTGTATATCCATGAGGAGCATCATCCGCCTGATAAGGTGGTGCTCCAGTTGGTAGTAGGAACACAATGTTATCATCAAAGGCACCCTTTAGGATATCACGAAGAGCAAGTGTGTTATGCTTGAGCAGCAAGTCACTCTTTTCTTTTCGGGTTGGTGCTTCAGCCACTTTCTCCAAGATCTCATGGATCATCAATGCCATACTAGTAGAACTCCTCAACACATTCTATCAATTGTTTCAATCGTTTTTTAACTAGGTAGTTAAGAACCTTCATCTTAGGTGCAGTCTTAACTGATTCATAGCTATTTATAATCTCTTCACGCACGGCTTCATTCATCGATCCTAGGTCGATTAAACGGCGGTTACGATGAAAATTACGAAGTTGCTCGGTAGTCAGAACAGCCTCTAGATTTTCGTAGTTTGCGACAACCTCGTCAAGTAGCTTTTGTCTAACGGGGGTCTGTCGTCCGCCATCCACAAAAGTACGATCAGCTGAATTAATATTAGGAATCCCATCACCGCTATCTCCTTTACAGATATGCTCAAGTAGATATTTATGAGGATGAGGTTCTGTAATTAGCTTTTTCTTCATAGGAGAATACTGTTTGACATTAGAATACTTCTGCAGCTGCAGGAAGTCCTTGTCATTAGATATGATCATCACAGGTTCGTTATTCCCAAACTCATTAGTATACTCAGCCAGAGCACCAATGATATCATCAGCTTCAGCTGTATGAACCTGGACGACTTTGTATGGGAAATTCTGCTCGATCTCCTCTTGTACAGTATTGAGGATACGGAACACTTCATTCCAATCAAGCGATGATGTATCACGAGTCTTCTTACGATTAGCTTTGTACTCAGAGAAGAATTCTTTACGCCATGAACGACCTTCACAACAGATAACGACCTGTCCATATTCATCACGGAACTTCTTGTTGTACATACGGATCTGGTTAAGGATCATATGACGAATCATATCCTCACTAGCTTCCATCTTATTCATAACAACAGTGCCTACTGCTAGGCCATTATAATCAATTAATATCATCTAATATCTTCTTCAACATTGTAAGTTCATTCTGTATATCGTCCATCACTTCACCGAGGACATGCTCTTCGCCACGAGCTCTTACCATCGTAGCATAAAGAAAGTTAGCTATCATTCCTAGATCTTTAACTGTCTTTTCATTGTTTACATCATACCCGCAATCGTTCAATAAGTCAACAGCAAAATGTACAATTGTATGAGCATTACTTATTGCTTCAGCGTTTATTGGATCCTGATGGAATTCTGTCTTTTCATTCTTTGGAAACTCAATTACTTCACCCACGGATTCTATCCTTCACTTTAACTAGGTGGCGACGTGTTACACGTACTGATACCCAATCATTATAATACTCATCACTAACAAGAACATCACGAGCGAATTGCTCTTTTGCCTCAAGGTACGCACACTCTGCTTTAGATCTGCATAGATGAAGTATAAAGCGGGTGTATTTGCTAGCACCAGCACTTTTAACCTCTTCTGCCAATACGGCGTTTGATCCATAGTAGTCTCTCCAATCTGACTCGGCCTTGTAGCGCTTCCGCTTACCTTTGACTTGTCGAGTCTTGGAGGACCAGAAGAACTTTTTACCGATGTACTTTTTTCCTGTTTCGTTATTGACAATCATGTAAACAAAACCATAAAGTTCTTTCGGATCCAAATTCTCAGGTTCAAATTCTTTGTTCTCGTATAACCACATAATAACTCCATTGCTGGAGCTATTTATTACTCTTCGAAATCGAGCTCGATTTCAGCTTCATGTCCACATGCAGGACAGAAGTTGATCTGTTCTCCCTCGAAGTCTTCATCCAACACTACCTCATATATTACTCCACAATGGTAGCATTCCTTCATTACAGCGTCATTCCTCGAGTTGCCTCGCGTGCTTCCGCCCATTTCTTAAACTCCTGATATCCACCAATTTTAGATGTTAAACCATCTTCCGTAACAAATATCAAAGGAACAGTTCGTTGAGCTGGATACATTTCTAAGAACTCTTCTCGCTGCATGTCCCTTCCAACCACAACTTGATTATATTCATAACCCTTTGTAGAACAAAGGAGCTTAGCTCCTTCGCAATACGCACAGTTCTCAGATGTGTACATCATAACCTTCATAGTGACAATCCTTTAAATGTTTCTTCTGATACGTCTTGTTTCACCCCACCAATCACATAGGAAGAGATCTCTGTTTCTTGTGGAGCAACCTGTACGTTACCACCACCGATCCATTTCTCTGTCCATGGAAGAGGGTTAGCCTGTGATACATGATATGGAACATTCATTCCAAGCGCGCGCATACGACGAGCTCCGATCCATTCTACATAATCACCTAATAGCTTCTCATTCAGACCGATCATAGATCCGTCTTTGAACAAGTAATGAGCCCACTGCTTCTCTTGCTCGATAGCAGCCAGGAACATATTGTTAACTTCCTCAAGGCACTCTTCCTTGATCTTCAAGAAATCAGGATCGTCCTTAGGAAGTGTTTTTAGAATAGTTTGTGATGCAGCTAGGTGTGTGTTCTCATCACGTGCAATGAACTTGATGATCTTAGCATTACCTTCCATCTTCTTCAGCTCTGCAAATGCCCATGAGCATGCAAATGAGACATAGAAACGTACGCCTTCAAGAACATTGATAGAGTTCAGTACAAGCCAGAGCTTCTTCTTCAGCTCATACTTGTCGATGTTAACATAGCGGTCTTCTTGAGTTACTTTATCAGTAATTCGGAAGTGTCCTTCACCAAGGAGTTCCCACCAACGTGAATACTCAATGAAGTCATCATAGTACTTACTGATGTCTTCTGCACAGTCAACGATCTCTTTGATATCGAGCATCTCATCAAACACCTTGGATGGGTTTGCATAGACGTTACGAATGATGTGGGTGTATGAACGACTATGAATAGTCTCCATAAATGTCCAGGTCATAACCAATGGCTCGAGCTCTGGAATAGATGCAACAGGCATCAACGTTTCAGCTGGACCACGACCTTGCACAGAGTCAAGTAGGATCTGACGCTTAAGGTTTGATGTGAAGATATGCTTCTCATGGTCTGTAAGCTGAGCAAAGTCGCTTCGATCTTTAGACACGTCGACTTCTTCTGGACGCCAAAAGAAGCCCAGCTGCTTATCTGTAATTTTATCTAGTGTTGGATACTTGATTTGATCGTAGCGAGCAATATCAACCCCACCATCGAAAAACATTAGAGAGTCCATATGACTCTTCTTCTGAACCTTAAATACTGACATTCTTATAATCCTCTCTTATAAACGCACCGATTCGGCCATGCAGGTCTGGATATTCAATATATCGCCAACCCTCATCCGGATCGGTCCTTTCACCTTCCCATACGGGAATAAACTCTTGTATGTTTGTTCCCTTACTAAAATCTTCGTTATGACGAAGATGTACTTCTATCAACTTATCTCCTATGAACTCACAATTGATCCATTCATAGCTTTTCTTCAACGTCTTCAATATACCTGGGAGCTCAAACTTCTCCTCAACTCTAATCCATTTGTCCCAGCGAGTGAGACTGGTATGATATTTCTCTCTGATACCTTCCACACATAATACCTGCTTTCCGTAGTGAAAGTCAACGCTAAAATGGCGTCCTTCAAAGAATTCACACCAGAAAGTTCCAAGTGGAAATGTATCTGTTGTATTAACTATGAACTTCTTCTCAGCTCCTAAACCCAAGCCAATCATATTAACACATGGCCGTACAATATAGTGACTCGGTTCTGGAACCTGAGTTCCAGTTGGGCCACATATGTATCCCATTTTACGTGCAACGATTAATTTATCTAAGATCCAAAGGTCGTCGGGATCAGTACTCGCCCATGCGACCTCTTCAGCTGAAACCTGATAATCCATTAGATCACACAGGATTCACATGCATCATCATCTATATCATAATCAGCTTTATGGACAATGTCATCGTCCTTAATCTCACCAGCACCATCAAATGTATTATTATAGTACAACTGCTTCCCACCATACTTGTAGAAAGTAACAATGTCCTTAATCATTTGAGACATCGGAACCTTTCCTTCCTCAAAATGTTCTGGGTTGTATGATGTATTAACAGAGATACCTTGATCGATATACTTCTGCAGCACTGCACAAATCTTTAAATATCCTTCTGGAGACTTTTGATCCCACAGAAGATCGTACTTGTTCTTCAAATGATAGTAGCCAGGTACGACTTGAGCCATAACACCATCTTTAGACTGTTTGTAAGATACAAGAGCGCGAGGAGGCTCAATCCCGTTAGTGCTGTTACTAATTTGCGCTGACGTTTCTGCTGGCATGAGTGCCATAAGTGTGCTATTTCGGATTCCACTAACCTTGAGGGTTTCTCGTAGCTCATTCCAATTCATTCTCTCTGTGTGTGTGATTAGATCATCTACTTCTTTTTTGTATGTGTCAATAGGAAGTAAGCCGTGTGAGTATTTAGTTTCATTTGTCTTTCCACACGCGCCTTTTTCAGCAGCTAATTCAGCTGAAGCCTTAATTAAATAGTACGACCATGCTTCTGCATATTCATCGACAGTAGCTAGTGCACTATCATCATACTTCAGTCCACGCTTGGCCAAGAAGTATGCGAGATTAATGATCCCGATTCCAAGAGGTCTACGGTCCATTGTTGACCGTCGAGCTGCATTGACAGGGTAGCCTTGGTAATCGAGTAGGGCGTCCAGGCCTCGTACGGATAGTGTACAGTATTTTTCGAAGTCTTCTGGCTTATCGATGAGTCCCCAGTTGATAGCTGAGAGAGTACATAAGCTAATTTCTCCTTCTTCGTCATTATAAGCCTCCAATGGTTTTGTGGGGAGATTGATTTCACAGCAAAGGTTAGATTGCTTAATAGGAGCTTGTTCTGAAATGAAAGCCCCATGATCATTTGCATGATCAACATTCATAAGGTAGATACGACCTGTGTCCTTACGCTCTGTGATGAACTGAGAGAATAGATCAATAGCAGAAATAACCTTCTTACGGATCTTAGTATTCTTCTCTGCAGCTTCATAGAGCTGACGGAACTTATCCTGATCCTCATAGAATGCATCATACAATCCAGGAACATCATTAGGAGAGAACAGTGTAATGTTTCCACCAGACAACAGACGCTCATACATCAGCTTGTTAAACTGGAATGCATAGTCCATATGACGGACTCGGTTCTCTTCTGTTCCCTTGTTATTCTTTAGGACGACAAGATCTTCGAACTCCAGATGCCATACAGGTAGATATACAGTAGCAGCTCCACCCCGAACGCCACCTTGAGAGCAGGACTTGACGGCTGCCTGGAAATATTTAAGAAATGGGATGAGACCAGTATGAACAACCGAGCCATCACCAATTGAAGAGCTAATAGCACGTATAGCACCAGATCCAATACCGATACCAGCCTTCTTCGAAATATAGCGGACAATTGACGTGGAGGTTGCATTAATTGAGTTAAGACTATCTCCAGTCTCAATAAGAACACACGAAGAGAACTGTCTTGTAGGAGTACGGACACCTGCCATAATAGGCGTTGGCAGAGATATATAAAAATTGGATACAGCATCATAAAAGTCCTTAACCCACTTCAATCTCTCATTTGCTGGATACTGAGAAAATAGGGTAGCAGCAACCATCATGTAAAGGACCTGAGGAGATTCGTACAACTGCTTAGTGATACGATTCTGAACAAGATACTTTCCACGGAACTGTTCCATACCAACGTATGTAAACGTCCAATCACGCTCATGTCTAATGTATGTGTCTAACTGATTGATCTCATCGTTGGTATAATAATCAAGGATCTTAGGATCATAGTAGCCACGATCAATGTTGTTGTTTATTAGATCAAGTAGAGGGATTGGTTCAAACTCACCATACACCTCTTTACGGATCTTATAGTTGACCAGACGAGCAGCAACAAACTGATAGTTTGGCGTGTTTTCAGAAATCAGCTCGGCAGCAGACTTAATCAACAGCTCATGGATATCATCAGCTTTGATGC
>ENA-OUOG01002163-OUOG01002163.1-marine-metagenome-genome-assembly--contig:-NODE-2163-length-21045-cov-5.586799_pt1 | contig 21045 bp, 7 predicted proteins | sample MGYA00248635_ERZ508505 | MGnify/ENA primary metagenome ERZ508505 (study PRJEB26176, sample SAMN06267871) | marine metagenome | isolation source: Saanich Inlet, British Columbia, Canada | place: Pacific...
GGCGTACGCGGGCTTCTCCGCGCGCGCTCCGCCGCCTTCGCCCCCGCCATGGACCCGCCGCTGTGGATGGACGCCGTGTCGTCCGCGTCCGTCGAAGGCGCGCCCGGCCGAGCCTCGGCCGGTACAGAACCGCGCCGATTCTCTCTGTCGGTCGAGTCTTTCGAGTCTTTCGAAACGCCCTTCTCCTTACCTTTGTCCTTACCGCGGGAAGGTCCGCGGGGATTCGGAACGGAACAAGGCGCGACTTTTTCCGGCGCGGAGACTACTCCGCGTTTTTTCTTCTCCGCTCGTCCGCTCTTTCTCGCCTCCTTCTCCTTCGCCGCGCGCGCCGCCGCGCGCGAGCGCGTCGCCGCGCGCGTCGCGCGCGCGGGAGGCACCTCACCCTCGCCCTCCAAAGTTTCCCCCTCCCCGAGCGCCTCCGCGGTGGCCTCCTCCGGCGCGCTCTCCTTTTCGCCTCCCTTTCGCGGCGACGTTCCCTCCGCCTCCTCCTCCGCGTCCGCGTCCGCCGCGTTTTCGCTCTCCGATTTCCGCGCCTCCGCATCCTCCTCGTCCGCCCCGTCCACCACGGGGCCCGGCGCGAGCCGCGCGGCGAGCGCGTCGAACGCGTCGAGCCCCGGGCTCGTTGACGCGCCCACGCGACCGCTGCTTCGTGGTCCACCGAGCTCAACGGAGTCCGTTCCGAATCCGTCCGCGTCCACGGACGGGAACAAACGCAGAAGCGCCACGGGGTTCCAAGCGTCAGGCCACCCCTCGTTGCCCGGCCTTACGACCCGCGCGTCGAGCGTGGAAGGCATGGCGTTCCCGGCGGCGAGCGCGCGCGCCTGGCCTTCGCCTCCCGCCGTGCCCGGTATGCCCGCCGCCGCGGGCGGGGGCCGAGCGATGAGCGGGCACACGAGCTCTACGGGAGTCTCTCGCGAGCGGTCCGTCCGGAGACGCCGATTTTCGGCGCGCGAGTTTTGTCGCTTGAGGTAATCGGCGCCGGAGAAGGAACCGCCGCGCCTTCCTCCGAGTTCGCGCCTCGGCGAGACCCCGAGTGTCTCCTTATCGCCTTTGAAAGTAGGCTTTAACGTTCCTTTGAAGTTCCTCGGGTCGTCCGACAGAAAGTCTCTATGGTCTCGTTGTGTGTTACCGACTCCGTAGCCGCTTGGGCCGACCCCGAGGGAGCCCCCCGAGAGAGCGGGCGCGCCCGTGTCCTCCGCCTCGACGCTCGTCTCGGGGTCGCCCACGACGCTCCCGCCGTCGCCCTCGCGGTCCGCGGTCAATTCGTCGCCGCGCTCTTGTCCTCCGTCGCGCGCCACTCTTTCGCCGTGGCTTACGACCATAGGCCCCGACTGAAGCATTCCTCCGTCGTGCGTTCCGTCCACGTGCTCCGAGGTGTTCTCGTCGAAAGTCACCTCGCCGGCGCCGTCGCTCGCGCCGCTGCCGTCGTCGCTCAGGGAGGTGTCCCGCGAGCTGTTCCCCTCGACGTGCGCCTGCCGCCCGGGCAGGCGCTCGTCCCGCCCGTGCGTGGGCAGCGAGCCGGCGCGGCGCGCGGCGCGCGGGCGCCACGGCTCATCGCTCAAACGCAGGTGCCCGAGCCACACCCCGCCCCTCTGCTCGAGTTGCCGGTCGAACCAATGCTCGCGGCGGCCCTCGCGCTCGGTGGGCGACGAGGAGGGTGGGGGGTGGGGGGCGCCGTCCTTCGCGCCCGCGCGGGGGCGGGAGAGCCACTCGGACGAGCCGAGGATGGTCGCCAGCGGGTCACTCTTCGGCGGCGTCGACATACCGGAAGAGTCACACCCCCGCGCCAGTGCGCGGCCCCGTGTGCCTCGGCGCGCGGCGGATGAAGCATCGAGGTTAGTTTTTCGAGTCCTTGGGCACCCTTCTAAATGAAAAATCGTCGCTTCCGCTGACGAGGCGTTCCGACCGACCCTGGACCGCGACGAAAACGCGCGAGCCACGGAGGGCGAACGAACGCTTCGCCCGGGTGACATATCGCGACGCGCGTGGCGACGCGCGACCATCCCTTCCGGAGACGGACGCGCGTCTCCCCGGTGTCGCTCCGGCGCGTCGACGGCCGGTCGATACGCGAGCGCGCGCCGCGATGGGGCCGCGACTGCGCGACGAGGCGCGGGCGTTGGCGGAGGCTCTGGCGAGGTCGAACGAGGCGCGCGATGCCCCCGGAACGCTGCGCACCCTGGAGGTTGATGACGACGGGACCTTCGTCACGCTGGGCCTGCGCATCGACGACGCGACGAGCATATCCGTCGTGCTGATGTTCGAGGTGCGTTCAAATGCGGAAGCGCGCGCGCCCTCCCCGCCGACGAGACCGAACGCCAGATCTCGGCACAGCTGGCACGACGAGAGATCTCGCATTGGCGTTCGCGTTCGGCCCGACCGCCCCACGCGCGCGAGCAGGAGGCGTATCGCTGACGAAGGCGCGCTTCTTCGCGCCCGCGTGGACTCCCCGCGCGCGTCGTCGCCTCACCGCCCGCGCGCCATCCTCGTCGCGACCGCGATCGCGCACCTCCTCGATCGTCTCTCTTCCGGCTCCCGCGGGAATAAAAAAAGCGCTCGACAGACTCTCTCCGGAGCGAGACGAATCTTGAAATCTTCCGTTTTCGAACCTCACCGCCGAGGTCGATCCTGACATGTGCGCTTTTCCCCCAACCCACAGGACGGATACCCTCGCGGCGATGTGGTGGCTTCCTGCGACGTGCCCCCCGGGACGTCGCGCGCCGTCCAGGACGCCGCGCTGGCGTTCACGGAGGACCTCGGGCGCCGCGGCGGGCGCGATTTAGACTTGAAGGCGATGGTAACGACGGCGGAGGCGCGCTTTTCGAACGCTTTTCAAACGGCGGCGGACGCCTCCGCCTCCGCCATCGACGTGCGCACCGTCCTCGGCGACGACGTCGCCGAGCGTAAGCGAGGCACGGCGTCGCCTCCGTCCGTCGCGGCGGAGGTTCGAGCGTCATCCGCGGATGCGACGGAGCCGGAGGACGACGAAGCGAGCGATTCGGAGCGCGGCGGATTCGGGTCCGAGGACGAGCTCGACTCGGCGCGGTCCGACGCCGACGTCTCGATCTCCGCCGACGACGACGGCACGGACCACGTCGGCGCCGAGGACAACGCGCTGGACTCCACGCAGATCACGCGTTTGTACCAGAACAAGCGCAAGTGCGAAGAGCGCGAGGAACGGAGGGTCGCCGCGCGGCTCGCGCGGCTGAACACCGACGACGCCGCGGCGGAGAATGGAGAATTCAGACGCGACGCGGCGAGCGCCATCGTCTCCGGCGGCGTCGGCGCGTTTTCCGCGACGGAGGGTCCCTCCGCCGCGCCGGGCATGACGTGGGAGATGAAACGCGCGGCTCGGGACCAGATCTTCTCTTCGTCCGGCGCGTTCCAGCGTCTGTATTCCGAGCTGTTCGCGCTGCAGGAGAAGACGGACCCGCGATGCGCGTGCCGCGTGGAAGCCGTGGACCACGACGTGTACGAGTGGGACGTGCGCTACCCGGCGTCGGCGTTCGTCTCGTCTGTCTCCTTGCGCGACGACCTGGAGCTCCTCGAGGCGGTGAACGGGTACGGGTACGTGAACCTGCGCGTGTCGTTCATGCCTGACCTGTACCCGTTCTATCCCCCGCGCGTGCGCGTCGTGCGCCCGCGGTTAACGGGAACCGTCGCCAGCGCGCTCGCCGCGCACCCCGCGTTCCACCTACGAAACTGGCGCCCGTTCACAAGCGCGTCCGCGGTCGTGACGTTCGCGCGAGACTTTTTGGTAAAGTGCGGCGCGCGCGTGGACTTGGAGAGCGAGTCCAACGACAGAGACGTGTTTTCCGACCCCCTACACGGCGCGTACGCGGACCACCCCTCGCGTTTAGAGAGCGCGTTAGCGCGCCTCGCGGCGTGCGGCACCAGCCGCGGGTCGCCCATCACGCCGGACGCGTACGCGGCGGCGTACGCCGCAGCCGATACAAAAACGCACGAAGAAAACGAGGAGAAAGACGACGATGCGCGCGATGAAGAAAAAGAAGGCGTGACGTTTTTTCGCGCTGACCTCGCGAAGGACGACCTCGGAGTCCAAACCGAGACGAAAACCGAAACCGGCGTGTCGTTCGCGGAGATGCTCGCGCGGGACGACCCAAGCGGTTTGGACTCGGAGGGCGCGCGCGCCGCCGCGGAGAAGAACCGTTTAAAGCGCGCTTCTTCGAACGCCAAGGCGGCGGAGGCGGCGGAGGCGTGGGCCAAGGGCACCGGCTACGGGTACGACGCCGGCGCGTCCGGCGGCGGCGGCGGCGGCGGTTCCGGCGTCAACGACAAGACGTCCGACGGCGGTAAGAGCGCGCCCGCCTGGGACGCCTCCGCGGCGCGCGAGGCGCAGAACGCGGAGGACGCCGTCGTGCGGTCGCTCGTCGCCGAGACCACGGCTTTGATCCGCGTGTCTTTTCTTGAGTCTTTCGAGTCGAAGGACGTCGAGGATAAGTCGTCGACGCGAACGAAAAAAGAAGGAACTCTCGAAGAAGACTCGGAAGAAGACCCGCTCTCGTTGTCATCCTCCACGAACGGCATCTTCGAGCACTTCTCGGCTCTTTTCGCGTCGATGGGCAAACGCGCGAGGGTCAACCGCGAAACGACGAAAACCGCCGTCCGCGACTCGTGCGTCGTCGCCTTCGCCGCGCGCGAGCTCGCGGGGTGCGCGTTCATGGACATGACGTCGCGCGCGTCGTACTACGCCGCTCTCCTGGACGTCGTCGACGCCGTCGCGCGACTCGGCGACGGGTGCGCTGAGCTCTTGCGCGGCGGCGGGGAGACGAATACAAACACAAAAAGCTCGGTCGCGGCGTCGCTTCTGGAGGTGTCCAAGCAGGCGCGCGTCTACCTGCGCTCCATGGAGGAGGTGATGGCGGAGGGCGAAGGGAAGAACGACGCGGAGTGGGCGCGGAACGCCGCGACCGAGCTCGCGCTCGCGCGGCGCATCGTCGCGGTGCACGACGCGGTGCAGGCCGCCGCGGGGGAGGGCGACAAAAGCGCGGCGGGGACCGAGGCGGACGGACAAGAGGGCTCGTCCGCGGGTCGAACGAGCGAGCCCCGGCGGTCGCGCCGGGGCGCGCGCGCGGGACCGGGACCGGGACCCGCGGATCCCGTCGCGCTCGTGTCTCCCTCCCCCGCGGCGGCGGCTCCTCCGCAGCCGAAGAAGCCCCGCGGGGGCAAGAAGAAAGACACGCCCGGTTCCATTTCCGGTTTCTCCGACCCGGAGGCGTTCACGTGCGAGTCGGCGTACTGCGAAGCGTTGCGCGACGTCGTCTTCGACGTCGTCGCGTCGCCGAGCGACGGCGCGATCTCCGTCGGCGCGGCGTTCGCGGATGAAGCGGCGCGCGATCTAAGAGCCGGCCCGCACTTAGTACGCGTCGCGAGGGAGATGGCGGGTCTCTCTGCGACGCTTCCCATCAGCCGAAGCAGCAGCGCTTTGGTGCGCGTGGATGAGCAAAAAGTCGTCTTGTGGTCCATCGCGGTGACCGGCCCTGAGGAAACGCCGTACGATTGCGGTTTTTTCCTCTTCGACGCGTTTTTCCCGAGCGCGTACCCCGCGTGCGCGCCGAAGGTGCGGTTCAAAACCACCGGCGGCGGTCGCGCGCGCCTCAACCCGAACCTGTACAAGGACGGCAAGGTTTGTCTATCGTTGTTAGGCACGTGGTCCGGCGCGAAGGGCGAGACGTGGGACGGGTCGTGTTCGACGATGGCGCAGGTGATAGTGTCCATCCAGTCGCTCATTTTTGTGAACGAGCCGTTTTTCAACGAGCCCGGGTACGAAAGGGGCATCGGCACCGCCGACGGGAAAAGAAAGAGCGACGAGTACAACAGGCACATCATGGAGTACACGCTTCGGTACGCCATCTTGGAACCGCTGCGCAAGCCCAACGCGGCGTTCAAAGAGGCGATTCATGTTCACTTCAAGCGAAGAAGGCAGTACATCGCCGGCCCGATGCGAGTCGCGTGGTTACGAAAAGCCGAAGCCGGCGGAGACGAGCACCGCGCGACGATGGCTACTCTGTTCGAAGAGGCGCGCGTCGAGCTGGAGAAGTTATGAGACTGTGAACGGACGGAACGCCTCTTTTTTTTTCGCTGTACGTATGTCTTTATCGTTTTGTGTGACATCTTAGTGTTTCTCGATGACGGTGGTCGCTTTACTCGTCGTCTCTCTGGTATCGCGTTCGGGTATACGCGGCGTTTGGATTGTTACGAAGGTAGACGCCACGTTTACGTCGCGGAGTTTTTGACAGGACGTTCTTCTGGAAGCTGGTGTCCCATCAAGCTGGAGGCGCGTTTTTTGTCTTCGCGCGCCTTTGTTTTTGTGTTTTCCGGTGTCGAACCGCGCGCCGCGATCACTCGCTTCGACACGCGCGCAGCCAGCATGGGGGCTTCCCCGGACGTCGAGGCGGACCTCCTCAGTGAGGGCTCACCCCTGCGGTCGCCCTCGCCCGAGGCTGGCGCCGGCGACGACGTCCCCGCGGAGCCGCAGATGCCGGAGGCTGGGGACGACTCCGAATCCGAAGACGACGACCGACGACGCGTGAAGCGCGACCGCGACGAGCCCGAGCCCGAGCCGGACGCGGTGAAGCGACAGACGCCTGGCGCCGGTCCCGGCGGGTCCGGCGGCCGCGGCCGCGGCCGCGGCGACCAGCCTCACGGCGGACGCGGCGCGAACCCTCCCGCCGCGGGCACCGCCTCGGGACGCGGCGGTTCGGGCCCCCCCGCGGGCCGGGGCGGGCGCGGCGGGCGGGGCCCGTCGCCTCCCTTCCAGCGCGCGCCCTCCCGCGACCGCTTCGCGAACGGCCACGGCGCAGACGGCGCGCACGCGCCGTACCCCGGGCACGTCGAGGTGACGCGCGTCTTCCCCGCCCCGCCGAACGATCGCCGATCGGGTCCGCCCGGACGAGAAAATCACCACGTGATGGGCTCCGAGCCTCCGAGTTTTCGCGGCGGACCCCGCGACGCTCGAAACGCGCCGCACGCGCTCCCGAGCGAGTACCCGCGCGGTGTGAGCCAACAGAATCCGAAGATGTCGGGATCGGGACACGCGGGACACTCGGGACACTCGGGACACTCGGGACACTCGGGACAAGGACCGCAGGGACCTCCAAACGGACCACTCGGTTCCTTTGTCTCCGTCTCCAAGAGCGCCAAGTTCCCCGACCGGAACGCGCCCGCGACGCTGGACGACGCGCTCGCCATCTTCGCGACGCGCGCTGATTTGACGCGCCTCTGCTTAGCCGATGAACGCGGCCCGGCGCCTCCCAACGCCGACACTTTGCGCATCGCGTCGCTCCCGTCGTACGACCCGCGCGTCGCCGTCGAGGCGCTGCACGCCGCGCGAGGCGCCATCGTGCGCGTGGGCGTTGCGAAGCACGGACATGGACTTGGCGGCGCTTGGGAGATTGCCGAGCTCGCGGGAGGCGTCGTGGGCAAATCGAGCGCCCAACCGATGGCCCTCCCCGTTTTGCGTCTCTTCGACAGGAGCGGCAGAGTCGCCGAGCGCGCCACGGAACTGGGCGAGTGCTCCAACTCCGTGCCTTCGCTGCGCGAGTGGGACGCGTACGTCGAGAACTGCGCGGCGGCGGCGGCGGCGGGCGCGGGCCCGCCCCCCCCGCGCGTCGGCGACGTCGAGGCTGTGCGCGACGCCCTGGACTGGACGTTCCGCCGCGATAACGGCGGCGCCGGCCGCGCGTACGACTTGCCTCCGCCGCGCGCGGGGAACTACGGACCGCCCCCGTTTGGGTTTTCCGTGGGAGAAGGAAGCCGCGGGTCGTCGTACCAAAACGTCGCGTCGCGCGACCACCACGGTTACCACCACGCCGGCGACGGTGCGGATCTCTCGCGCGTCGGGCAGAAGCGGCGACCTTCCTCCCCCGTCGCCGCGTACGATCGCGCGCCCGAAGGCGCGCCTTCGGCGCGTCGGCGCGTGGAAGGCGACGTCGTGAACCGGGACCGGGACCCGCAGAGCGTCGGGCACCACTATTCTCTTTCGTCGGCGCCGCGTCTCGGCGCCGCCGCCTCGGCGCCGCTGGACCGCGACCCGAACGAGTCCACGTGGATCATGGACACGCGCGGGAACAACGGCTTGGTGGTTGGCGTGCGCGGCGAGAACGTCAAGAAGGTGGAGCGCGAGACGGGCGCGCGCGTGCACTGCGAGAAAGACAAAGCCACGGTCGTGCTCTCCGGCGCGCCCGCCGCCGTCGCGCACGCGCGGCGATTGGTCGAGGCGACGCTGCGTCAGGCGGGGATCGATTTCGGCGGGTCGTTCGGGGGCGGCGCGCCCATCCCCGGGGACGACCGCGCGCGCGACGACGAGAGGAGGCCCGGGACGTCCCCGGGGATGGATCACGGGATTTCGCGAGACGGGGATGATCTTCGCGCGCGTTTGACAAAAAACGCGGGCGGCGACGGCGACGCCGCGAAGACGACGACGCGAGCGGACCCGCGCGACGCCGAGGCAAAGGCGACGATCGTCGCCGAACCGTCGCTCGTCGAATCGTCGAAAGATGGAACCTCCGAACCGTCGTCCTCCGCGTTTGTCGCGGTGGTGGATTGCGGCGGGCCGAAGGGTCTGTCGTTGGTCGTCGACGGCAAGAAAGGCTCGGAAGGCGCCGTCGCTCTGTTCCGCGAGAGCGCTTCGAAGTGCGCGTTCGAGATCGACGACCTGTCGCGCCGCGTCACGATTCGCGCGCCGGACTCGGCGTCGTGCGCGGTGGCGGCGGAGATCGTCGCCGAGATCGCCAACCGCGAGTTCACCGGGATGGTCACGCAGAGGAACCTCTCGAACCGGTTCGAGGCTGGCCTGAAAGCCGCCGAGCTGCTGCGCGCCGTCGAGGCGGAGGGCGGCGACGGCGACGACAAAAAGAAGGGGTGCGACGTCTTGATCGACGTCGGGAAGGATCTGGGCGCGGTGATCGGCGCCAAGGGAGCCACCATCGTGCGCCTGCAGAAGGCGTCGGCGTGCGTGATGACCACGGACAACAAGGCCAAGACGGTGCGCGTCGTCGGCGCGACGCCCGAGATTGCGAAAAAAGGAGAGGAGATGATCCGCGAAGCCATCGCCAAGGCGGCGGCGTCGGCGGCGACGCGCGGGCCCGGGCGCGGGCGCGGGCGCGGCGCGGGCGGCGGGCGCGGACGCGGAAGGGGGAGAGGATGACGAACCTACCGGTTTTTCGTTGCCGCGTTGTCGAACACGTAAGGTTACGTCTATCGTTTTTTCGACGCGTCCGATGGATCGAGCGCGCGTCGAAAGCCTTTTGTTCGCTTTTCTCTAAACGACTCGAATTTGAATCAAAACGTCATTTCTCACGCTCGTCCTCCGTCAGATCGCGAGCGTGTAGTCGTACTCGATGGTGGGCACGACGGACGCGATGAACTTGAGGAACACCAGCAGGTAGTGTTCGACGTTGGGTTCCTTCCCGGTCGCCGCGCTCGCGGCGTCGACGAGTTTCTTCATCACCGGGCCGTGTTTGCACGGGTGGATGGACGCGCTCGGCGCGCCCGTGTGCGGGTGCGGGTCGATCGTGACCGTCTTCTTCGCGTGTTCCGCGCTGATATCTTCGAAAGCTTTCTTCGGGTCCAACGCGTTCCTCCGCTCGTCGTAGCCGTGCAACCACACGCGCGGCGTCTGGTAATACTTGTCGTACGAGATGCTCAGGTCGTAGGTTCGGGTTTTTAAGATGTGCGCGTCGTCGCTCTTCGGCGGCGTAGCCGCGAGCGACGCTTCGTCCTCCTCGGCGGCGACGTCCACGAAGTCGTCCATGTCGGGGATGTCGGATGAGGCGTCGGACTCGGCGTCGGACGATTTATGCGCGGCGTCGGACAAGGACACGCCGGCGACGCCGGCGTCGATGTCGGGGATGTCGTCGGCGTCGCCGGCGTCGCCGGCGCCGTCGCCACCCGCCTCGACCCAGCCCTCGTCGTCGCCGCTCAGGTGCACTTCTTTGCCCGCGAACTGCTCCATCGCCGCGGCGCGCTCGCGGCAGGGCACGTTCCTGGTGACCAGGAACTGCTTGTCCTTCGGCAAGTACGGCTTGGCGTGCTTGGGGTCGCCCGCCTGCCACGCCCACGTCGGGCACTGCTGCACGAGAAAGTCACCGGCCACGACGAACTCCTCGGGGGTCACGACGCCCTTCTCCACGAACGCGCTGGTCGTGCGCGTCGTCATCACGGACTCCGCCGCGCCCTTGAACGCCGTGTGCACGGAGTGCTTCACTTTGTCCACGAGGGACATGGTCGGGGATGGGGAGACGCGCGCGAAAGGCGAGGCGAGGCTGATGTGTCGCGTGTGCCGGACGAGGCGTGCCTCCTCGGACGTGGAGACCGCGGCGAAGTGCGGAGGACGGGTGCCTCGGGGCGTCACGCCTGGCCGGAACCTGCGCGGACGCGGTGCTGGGGACGCCCGGCTCGCCGAACAGACGCCGCCGTCCGCGGCGCGCTGTGACGAGCGCGCGTCCCTTGGAGGGACGCAAAGACGCGACGAGTCAGATGGGCGAGCTCGAAAGTCGAAAGCTCGAAACCGAGCGGGCGTGCGGCAGTGCCTCCCAGCACGCCTGACTGGAAAAATTCAAACCGCGCGGTTGGTGCCTGAGGTTATAAACCCCGGTTCTTGGGTCCTCGCGGCCACGATTCCGCCACCGGCGGAAAAAAAGCGGCGGCCGACCTGTCAAATATCACGGGTCCTCCTCGACGCGCGACCGCCTCGGCCGTCTCCGCCGCGGCCGCCCGCCCGCGCGGCACAACTCCTGGCGCCGCACACGCGTCAGCCCGGTCGCTCGAGCCCCGCTCGTTCCGCACCGACACGTCTCCTTCCTCCCGAGGACGGATCCGCGAAACTCAGTCGGCCCGTCGCGCTTTTTGACTGGCGTCCGAGCACACACCCACCGCCGCGCGTCATCATGTCGGCCCCCCTCGCGCAGCGCGCCAGCGCCGCCGCGCTCGGCCGCGCACTGGCCTCGAAAGGTACGTCGTGGCGTGTCATTCCGCGCATCGAGACGGGTCTCATGGACGCTCAAGGCTCGACCCGCGTCCGCGCGTTCGGCGCCGACCCGCCGGGCTCGCGGGCCCGCCGCGCCGCGATCGCGACGCCAAACATCTGGCTTTTTCTCGTTTTCCTCCTCGAGAGCCTTCGAGGAGCCACCGCGTGACGGAGCCGCGCGACCCGCGAACGACCGCGTCGCGGTCCCCGTCTCGCCGTCGACACGCCAGGCTTCCCGCGCTCGACGGGCACGCGCGGAACCCCGCTGACCGACCCCGCTGACCGACCCTCTCTCCCGTCCCCCGTTCAAACGACCGTCCATCGCGAACAATAACGACCTCGCGCGCTCATATGATGTCTCGCGCGTCTCCGCGACGGAACGAAAACACTTTTGCGAAAAAAAAACTTCCTTTAAACGTCGCAGACGGCTCGCGCCGCGTCCGCGTCCGACCGGCGCGCCGTTCCGCGACCCCGGCTTTCGCCGTGGCCACCGGCCCCGCCTCCTCCTCCAGCAAGAGCGGCGAGCGTACCGTGCTCCAGCTGTTCCGCAGGCCGTTCCTCTCGGAGGAGGCGGCGGCGACGCTGACGCGCAAAGCCAATTTAAAGCCCGGCGTGGACGGCGGCATTAAAAGCGTGACCACGGAGCAGTGCTTCAACGTCGAGACCACCGAACCGTTGACCTCTGAGGAGATGACCACGCTCCAGTGGCTGTTGCGGGAGACGTTCGAGCCCGAGCTGTTCACGGAGGCGTCCGCGTTCGCGGACGCGTCGAGCGTCGTCGAAGTCGGCCCGCGCCTGGCGTTTCAATCCGCGTGGTCCACCAACGCCGTCGGCGTGTGTAAGAACTGCGGCCTCGAGAAAGTCACGCGGCTCGAACGAAGCCGCCGTTTTCTCGTCACCATGAAGGACGGCAAGGCTTTAACGGACCCCGTGAAGCTCGCGTTCGCGTCCATCGTGCACGACCGCATGACGGAGTGCGTGTACGACGAGCCGTTAGCGACGTTCGCCACGGACGCGTCTCCCGAGGAGGTGTACACCGTGCCGGTCTTAGCCGAGGGCCGCGCCGCGCTGGAGCGCGTGGACAAAGAGATGGGCCTCGCGTTCGACGAGGAGGACTTCGACTACTACCTCACGCTGTTCCGGGACGACATCGGGCGCGACCCCACGAACGTGGAGCTGTTCGACATGGGGCAGAGCAACTCGGAACACTCGCGGCACTGGTTCTTCGGCGGGAACCTCATCGTGGACGGCGTCCCGCAGCCCGAGTCGCTGTTCAAGATGGTGAAGGACACCATCGCCGGCGAGCGCGGACACAACTCCGTGATCGCGTTCAAGGATAACTCGAGCGCGATTCGAGGGTACGTCAACACGCCGTTACGACCTACAAACCCGGGTGGCCCGAGCGCGTTGGAACCAAGAGCGGTGGATCTCGATCTGCTCCTCACCGCGGAGACGCACAACTTCCCGTCGGGCGTCGCGCCGTACCCGGGCGCCGAGACGGGCGCCGGCGGACGCATGAGGGACACGCACGCTACTGGCATCGGGTCTTTGTTGACCGCCGGAACCGCGGGGTACTGCGTCGGGAACTTGCGCATGGAGGGAAACGCGATGCCGTTCGAGTCCGAGACCGAGGTGAAGGACTTCAAGTACCCTTCCAACCTGGCGGACCCGCTGCGCATTCTCGTCGACGCGTCCAACGGCGCGTCGGATTACGGGAACAAGTTCGGCGAGCCGCTCATCGCGGGGTACTGCCGGTCTTTCGGGCAGCGGTTAAAGAACGGCGAACGCAGAGAGTGGATCAAGCCCATCATGTTCAGCGGCGGGTTCGGGCAGATCGACCACACCAACCTGGAGAAGACGGAGGGCGACGTCGGCATGCTGGTGGTGAAGATCGGCGGGCCCGCGTACCGCATCGGCATGGGCGGCGGCGCCGCCAGCAGCAAGGCGGGGGGCGAGGACGAAGCCAACGCTGATCTCGACTTCAACGCCGTGCAGAGAGGCGACGCGGAGATGTCCAACAAGCTCAACCGCGTCGTCAAGGCGTGCGTCGAGCTCGAGGGGAAGAACCCCATCCTGTCCATCCACGACCAGGGCGCGGGCGGCAACTGCAACGTGTGCAAGGAGCTCATCTACCCCAAGGGCGGCGAACTGAACATCCGCGAGGTGAAGCTCGGAGACGCCACGCTTTCGGTTCTGGAGATTTGGGGCGCGGAGTACCAGGAGAACAGCGCGATGCTCATCGCGCCGGAATCGTTGCCGCTGATTGAGAAGATCTGCGCGCGCGAGCGGTGCCCCTTCTCCGTGCTCGGCGCCATCGACGGCTCCGGCAGAGTCAAGCTGATCGACCCCAACGCGCCCCCCGGGTCGCCCACACCGGAGGACCTCGACCTCGAGAAGGTTCTCGGCGACATGCCCCGTAAGACGTACGACTTGACAAGAATGGCCTTCCCCAACGACGCGGTAAGTTTGCCCAAAGACGCCACCGCGCCGAGCGCGCTGGACCGCGTTTTGCGGCTCCCCTCGGTGTGCTCGAAGCGGTTCTTAACAACCAAGGTGGACCGCTCCGTGACCGGCCTCGTCGCGCAGCAGCAGTGCGTGGGCCCGCTGCAGGTCCCGGTCGCGGACGTCGCGGTGATCGCGCAGACGCACTACGGCATAACCGGCGGCGCGACGTGCATCGGCGAGCAGCCTATTAAGGGGATGGTGGACCCCGCCGCGATGGCGCGCATGTCACTGGGCGAGTCCCTCACCAACCTGGTGTTCGCGAACACCACCGGTTTAAAAGACGTGAAGTACTCGGGCAACTGGATGTACGCCGCGAAGCTTCCCGGCGACGGCGCGCACATGTTCGACGCGTGCAAAGCACTGTGCGAGGCGATGGGTGCGTTGGACGTCGCCATCGACGGAGGCAAGGACTCGCTGTCTATGGCGGCGCGCGCGGACGGAGAAGTGGTCAAGGCGCCCGGCTCGGTGGTGATGTCCGGGTACGTCACCGTCCCGGACGTCACCAAGACGGTGACTCCTGATTTAAAGACCCCCGGCGCGTCGCACATTCTGCTCGTCGAGTTCGGCTCGAGCGAAGGCAAAAGAAGGCTCGGGGGCTCGGCTTTAGCGCAGGCGTACGGCCAGATGGGCGACGTCGCGCCCGATATGGACGACGTTTCGTACTTCAAGAACGCCTGGGAGGCGACGCAGACTTTGGTCGCCGACAGAAAGATCGCCGCGGGGCACGACGTGTCCGACGGCGGATTCGTCACCTCCGTTTTGGAGATGGCGTTCCCGCACCCGACCGCGGGTATCGACGTGACTCTGCCTGTCGGTGACGACGGTGACTGGACCTCCGCGCTCTTCGCGGAGGAGCTCGCTCTTTTCCTGGAGGTGTCCCAAGAGAACCTCGAGTCTGTGCTTAAAACGTACGCCGCCGCGGGGGTCACCGTTTCCGACGTCGGATCGTCCACGAGCGACGGTCGCGCCGTCGTGCGCGCGGGCGACGACGTCGTCATCGACGCCGCCGTCGCCGACCTGCGCGACACCTGGGAGGCGACGTCGTTCGCGCTCGAGCGCCTGCAGAGCTCTGAGGCGACGGTGGCGGCGGAGGAGGCGTCTCTGCGGCACCGCGAGGCGCCCGCGTGGCACCTGACGTACGCCCCGGAGCGCACCTCCGACGCCGTCATGTCGAAGACGGACAAGGTGCGCGTCGCGATTCTTCGCGAGGAGGGGAGCAACGGCGACCGCGAGATGGCCGCCGCGATCCACAGCGCCGGCATGGAGCCTTGGGACGTCACGATGTCCGACCTCCTGAACGGCGCCGTGAAGTTGGAGGACTTCAAAGGGCTCGTGTTCGTGGGCGGCTTCTCCTACGCGGACGTGCTCGACTCCGCCAAGGGCTGGGCGGGCTCCATCAAGTTCAACGAAACGCTGTGGAGCCAGTTTCGTGCGTTTTACGACCGATCGGATACCTTTTCGCTCGGCGTGTGCAACGGGTGCCAGCTGATGGCGCTGCTCGGTTTCGTCCCCGCCGAGGACGGCCTCGAGTCGCTTCCGGACGCCGAGCAGCCGCGTTTCATCCACAACGACTCCGGTAGGTTCGAGAGCCGCTGGGTCACCGTGGGCATCGACGAAAACACCCCCGCGGTGATGCTCCAAGGCATGCAGGGCTCTAGATTGGGCGTCTGGATCGCGCACGGAGAGGGCAAGGTGAAATTCCCGGACGCCTCTCGAATGGCGCCGGTGGTAGAGAGCGGGTGCGCGCCCATCAAGTACGTGGACTCCAACGGCGACGCCACCGAAGCGTACCCCCTGAACCCCAACGGCTCGCCGATGGGCGTCGCGGGGCTGTGCTCGAAGGACGGGCGACACCTCGCGATGATGCCGCACCCCGAACGCGCGTTTTTAGGGTGGCAGATGCCTTGGTTCCCGGACGATTCCGGTTTGTCGGCGGAGGGGCCGGGGCCGTGGTTGCGCATGTTCCAAAACGCGCGCGTCTGGGCGGAGAAGCAGTGAGAAAAAAAGCGCCCGCGTTTTTTTCTTTCGCGCGGAGACGAGGAGCTCTGGAGCGCGGACGTCGCAAGTCGTGAAGCGAAGCGAACGTAACCGCGCGCGAGTGATAACCGCGCGAGAGTGCCTTTTTTTTTCATCCAACAAAGCATCCATCTATTCACGGACCGAAAGTCTCTCGTAAACCTCGTACGTAGCGACCGACGTATCGTCTCCTCTTATGTAGCTACCTACGCGCGCGACCGGAAAAGAAAACGTCACCGTATCCTCGGGAGCGCGTTGGAAAACGAAACCGCGCCGGCTTTCGCGTCCACCTCGGCGTCCTCCTCCTCCTCGTTCGTCAGCGACGAATCGCGTACAAACTCCGTTCGCCGCCGCGGCGAGAGCTTCTGCCGCGTCGCGCCGTAGTCCTGACCGTAGCCCTGACCCCCGAGCAGACGCGTCATCGCCGCCTCGTGCTCCGCCGCGATCCCAAAGTCAAACTCCGGCGCCGAATCCGACCCCTCCGACGAACCCGGAAGACGAGAGTCCATCTCTCGCCGCACCGTCTCAGATCCGGCGGCGCGCCGTTTCTTATTCTCCGGCGCGTCGTCGTCGTCGTCGCTGTCCGAGACGGTCGCCGCCGACGCGCGGCTCGCGACGCGCGTCATCCCGCCCGCCTCGTCCGCGTTCGTTCGACTCGAAACCGCGGGGCGACCGCCGATCCAGCCGTCCTCCAACGCGGCGTTCTCGTCGACGACGATTTCCTTCGCGCGCGTTTTTTTCGCGCCGTGGGTCCCGCGCTCGGCGGCGCGCAGGAACACCTCCTCGGGGACGACCGCGTCGCCTCCCGCGTCGTCGTCGGGAAGCGCCACGGGAACGGGGTCCATGTCGACCCGCCGCCGCGCGTTGGACGCCGCCGTCGCCATCGAGGACCGGAACGAGACGTGCTCTTTCGCGCGACTCGGCGACGACAAAAAAGTCGTCACGTTCTCCGCGGCGAGACCCGCATTCACACCCGGCGGTTCCGAGGGCAGGGGCGCGTACGCCGCGTGGGAGTAAGACCCCAACTCCGCGTGCCCCGGGGACGGCGGCGCGCCTGAGGTTTCTTGTCTTGACTTCTTGGACGAGTACGAGCGCGCCTGCGCGCGGCTCCATTCCGCGGACGCGCGACGCGCGTCCGCGACGGCGTCGGCGGCGGCGCGATCCTCGCGGAACTTGCCCTTGGCGGGAGACGCGCCCCACGCCGGCGCTTTGGTTTGGGCGGTGCCCCTCGAGGGCGACGCGTTGGCGCGGCTCGGCGACGCGAAGGGCGAGACCGAAACCGGAGATGTCGGATGCTTCGCCTTCGTTTTGGATGACGGTGACCTGTTCTCGCCGGCGCTTGCGTCGCGCGCGGAGAACGGAATGAGTCGTTTCGGGTCGCGCGCCGGGCTGAGGTTCGCCGTAAGCTCCGCCGCGCCGTACACGTTCCCGTGGCGCGAGTTGGCCACCAGCGGGGCGGCGGTCGTGCTCATGCCGGCGCGCGCGCGCGCGGGCGGCTCGCCTTTGTCCAAACGCGAACCAGGAGGCTTCGCGGGCGACCGCCTCGGCGGCGACATTTTCGGCGCGGGTGCCTTTTTTTCAGCCGGCTTCTCCGGGGAAAACGCAAACTCCGAAGCTCGGTACTCCTCCAGCGCCGCGGCGACGCTCTCCGCCACCGGCGCGCGCGCGGGCACGCCCGCCATGCGCATGGCCTCCTCCGTGGCTCGCGCCAGCGTTTCCGGCGAGATGGGCATGGGCGTGTCGAGCCCGAAGTCGTTCGCAGAGGGCAGAGGGGATAACGCCGAGTGGTTGACGCCGCCGTTCTTCTCAAACGGGCCGGGCCGCCCGGCCAAACGCGGCGTGCCGAGCGTCGTAGCGTTCTGACTCGCGTCGTCTCCGATACGTGGAGGCTCTTCGATCGCGGGAGCCTCCAGCCCGGCTCTTTCGAACGCCGCGCGCATCTCTAACATCCGCCACTCCGCGTCGTTCTTGAGCCGCATCACGCCGGCGTTGATTTGCTGCTGCGTCGCCAACGCGACGACCGACGTTCGCGCCTTTTCCACTAAACCCTCCGACACGCGTTTCTGGTCCTCCAGCGCCGCCGCCATTAATGCCATGCGCTGCTTTAAAACGCCCATCTCTTCGCGCGCGGCGGTCATCGCCGCCGTAGCGGCTTTCTGCGCGTTCAAGGCGTCGAACTCGCGCCTACGCGAATCGCGAAGCGCCAAATCGTTCAGTCTGCCAGCCTCGGCGGCTTCGTCCAGCGCGCACGTCGCGCGCGCCGTCGTCTCCGCGAGCGATTCGTTCTGCGCCGCCACCGCACGTAAACGCGCGTTCTCCTCCGCCCATTCCTTCGCCCTTTTCTCGTTCTGAGCAATCTCTTGTTCCAGCGCGGCGTCCGCGCTCTCCGCGCGGCGCATGGCGTTCTGCACGACGCGCTCGACGTCGCGGCGGGCTTTGTCGAACCACGCGCCGCGGCTCTCCTCCAATTCGAGACGCATCGAATCCGCCTCGGCGCGCGCGTCTCTCAGTTCCGTCTCGCTCTCCTTTAAACGCATCAAAAACACCATGTTGTCCGCGGTGAGCTTCGCGACAGCCTCTTTGTGACGCACGTTCGCGGACTCGGCTTTGTCGACGCGCTCAAGCGCCGTCAAAGCTCGCTCGCGGATCGCGCGCGCCTCAAAAACCTCCGAAGCCTGCGCCTCCGCCGACCGCAACTTCGCCGATAAGTCGGCGATGTGCGCGTTCGCCGCGTCCAAAGCTTCGCCGAGTTGCTTGGCGGTCATCTGCGCCTGCTTGTGCGCCTGAGACGTGCGCTTTAAACGCGCGGTGGTCTCCTCGGCGTAGCCGGCGGTGGATCGCAGATCGTTCTCCGTCCGCCTCGCGCGAAACAACGCGGCTTGCGTCGCCGTCGCGAAATCGCGAAGTTCGTCGAAAGCCGACTGTAACCCGCGTAACTCGTTTCGTGCCATTCGGATCTTAGACGCCGCGCGCGTCACGCGCTTCTTGCGCGTCGCGTTCGAGACGTTCGCGGCGGATCCCGCGCCGTACGCGGCGTTGGAGGTGCGCCCGAACCCGGGCGTGCCCGCGGCGGGGTCGGGACGCGCATCCGACTCCGTCGCCGCCGCCGCGTCATCCAGCGCCACCGAGCACGACTCCACCGCTGTCTCCACGCGGTCCCACAGCGAGGACGCCGCGCGCGTGTCCGTGAGACGCGCGTCTGCGCGGCTCACGGCGTCGGCTCTGAACGGACGGTCCTCGACGATCGATTCCATGTTCTTGTGTTCTTGCGTCTCGAGGCTCCGCTTCGGCTCGGCCGATCTCCCCGAGCTCGGGATCTTGGATGGACCGGCGCGTTTGGAGACGGCGGCGTTTTCGGCGTCGCCGGCGCCCCCGCCCCGCGGCCTCTTCCCCGGGCTCTTGTTGCCGCTGAGGCGGGGTGGGACGGGCTGCGGCGCGGGGTCCGGGAACGTGTGGAACGGAGGCGGCCTTCGGGGCGGGTGCGTTTTCGACTTGGCGGGGGACACGCGCGCGGTCGCGCCGAAACGTCCCCCATCGTCGGGACGACGCGCGGCGGTGCCCTGTTCCAGGTCAGCCACCCACGACGCCATGGTCTTCTTCGGAGACCGCGCGGTGTTCATCGCCGCTGCGGTCGGCGACGGTCAGGCTGCGCGGCGCCCAGTGGCGTGTCGAGGCGCGCGAAGACGAGTGTGCCATCGCGCCTTCTCGGACTTTTCGCGCGAAAAACAAACGGCTACAACGGTCGATCCGAGAAGCGCGGACGTGTTCGGTGCCCTCTTTCTCGGCGTCACAGAGACGCGCGCGGCGTTTGTGGGTTCCGTCGGCATCGTCCGGCGGTTCCCCTCCGATCGCGAGGAGGACGACGCGCGATGTCGACGTCTTCCTTCCGCGCGCGCGAGCTCGAGGCGCTCCGCATGGAGCTCCGGCGCGAGCTCCGGATGGAGGCGAACGTTTTCGCCGAGGATGACGATTTCGACGCGACCGACGACGACGACGGCGACGACGCGGTCGTGGGCACGCCGGCTCGGTCGCGCGCGGCGCGAAGGCTGACCTCGGCCTCGAAAGGCACGTCGAGACCGTCCTCGCGCGCGTTCCAGTCCCCCTCGCGAAGCCTCCGGGTGGACGATTTCAAGGACGCGCTCTCCCCGATGCGCGGGCTCGGAAGCGCGCCCGTCGCCGAAAAAGAAAAAAAAGGGCGGAGCCGGCGACGCCGCGACGTCGACGTCGTCGCCACCCCGACGCGCAGCGAGGCGCCTCCCGCGCGCTCGGCCTTGCTCTCGGACCGACTCGTCCTCGCTCCGCCCTCGGCGACGCGAGGCAGGGACCGCGCGCGACCCGAGTTCTCCGAACGCCGCGAGCGCCTTCGGTCGCCCTCGCTCGAGCGGCTGGCGGGGACGTACCGGAGCCTCGGCGCGCTCGCGACGGCGGCGACGTATTTGACACCCGCGAAAGGCGAAGGCTCCGCGAAAGTCTCAGTCTCCGCGCGCGGTTCCGTCTCCGTCTCTTCGTCCGCCGCGAAGAAGAGCTCTTCTCGCGCGAGCGTTAACGGACGGGCGCGCGATGTTCCCGCAAAGACTTACCGCTTTGCCCATCGTGGAGGGCGCGACGTTAAAGACGCAAGGCCCGTCTCGCGATCGCGTTTGTTGGAAGCCGAGCGCGCGCCGATTTTGGACGCTCGGCGCGGGAAGGATACGTCTCCGAAGGAGCTTTTGACGCGGAAAGACGCGGACCGACGCGGAAAGACGTGTTCGGCGTCGGTTTCGAAACCGAAATCTCTTCCGGGTACAAAGCTCGACGCGAAAAAACCTGTGACCGGCCAAACAGACCACGATTATCGACCCGAAAGGCGTCGTGAGCCTCACGCGAACCCGACGCGGTGGCGCACCGTGGTGGAGTACGACCTGAACGGCCGCCGAGTCGAGCGCAAGACGCTGGCGCCTCCCCCCTCGGCGCGAGGCAGGCCGGCGTGGTCCTCCGCGACGCGGCCGGGAACGAGTTCAGGCCCGGCGGCGAGCCGTAGCGCACACAACGCGAAACACAAAAACGAAACCGCGTCAAAAGCTCTTCGTCCGGCGACCAGCGCCGGCGTGTCTCGTCCGGCGTCGCGGCCGGCGTTCGATCCCGGGCCGGGCGGGCTCGGGATCGACCACAGAGCGATTATTACAGAGAAAAATTCGCGCGCGTCAAAAAATGCCTTTCTCACGCCGCGACGGGAAAGGCGCGCGGACGCGTCGCGAAGGGTTCGTTCTCCCGAGACGCGGTCCCCGGTTCGGTACCGGCGGGCGACGCCGTCCCCGGCGCCGCCGCGCCGGAGACGCGAGACCCGCGAGGCCCGCGAGACTTGTTTTTCGTCGGACGACGACGAACGGAACGAAGAGAAGCCGAGACGGCGACGCGTCGACGAGACGTCCGAACCGTCGCGTCGCGGCGCGACGGATTCCGAATCCGAGCTCGAGTTCGGATCCGAGTTGGACTCGGAACGCGACGTCGACGAAGGAGGAAGAAAACGGGCGAAAGAGCGTCGCGCGACGCACGAC
>ENA-OUOG01002164-OUOG01002164.1-marine-metagenome-genome-assembly--contig:-NODE-2164-length-21019-cov-10.636281_pt1 | contig 21019 bp, 21 predicted proteins | sample MGYA00248635_ERZ508505 | MGnify/ENA primary metagenome ERZ508505 (study PRJEB26176, sample SAMN06267871) | marine metagenome | isolation source: Saanich Inlet, British Columbia, Canada | place: Pacific...
ATTGGATGGAAACGATCCAACAAGCCGGTCAAAGACTGCATCAAAGTTGCGGTCAGGGATCTGCATGATCCCCTCCCCTGTAGTGACACTGTCTAACACCTCGCCCTGCGTGCCAATCAAAAAAGCGCGCAAAGACGAGGTGCCCCAATCGATGCCAATAAGAGCTGGTTCAGATACGGCCGAATTCATTCAGCAGATCCTCAACTGTCTTGCCTTGGGCAACCCATGCTCTTGTTGCAACTTCCCGGTCTGCCTGCTCTTGAGCAAGTCTTACAACCTCTTCAGCGCTCTCAAGCGGTACCACAACAACGCCCATTAGATCGGCTACGATGAAATCACCAGGATTCACGACGACACCACCACAAGCGATAGGCACGTTGATCGATAATTCTTCTCTGCGCTCAGAGAACATTGTGTGAGTACCACGCGGCGTGATGGCACGTGTCCAGATAGGCCAGTTGATCTCTTCTAACTCGTCGGTGTCTCGGCCAGCGCCGTCAACAATCATGCCGCGAATACCTCGGTTCTGGGCCAACCCGCCCATCAAGCCACCGCAAACGGAAGTGTTCAGATCTCCGCCCGCATCGACTACAATCACGTCGCCCTCTTGACCCATTTCGAGCGCCTTTAACGGATCGACCAAATCTCCCTTTGACAGTTGTACGGTTACGGCCTGCCCAGTCACCTTGGATCGAAACGCGGGCTTGATAGCGCTGTCCATGACGCCAGTGCGATATTGAACATCTGCAAATATTGCAGCGGCTGAAAGGGCTGAAAGCACCTTGTCGAATTTCTTAAGCAGTTCTGGGTTGCGTTCAAAGTCATTGAAGACTCTCAGATCGTTGCAAGCTTCGGGCATTTTTTTCTCCTGTTAAGTTGTCGTTACGGCCAATGCCTCAGCATTGACGGTGTAATCCGGTTTCCGACCCGTCAGCACCTTGGCAACCTGTGTGGCGGCCGTGACCCTTGCTGCACGGATAGATTCCTCGGAATAGTAGGCGGAATGTGGCGTCACCAAGACGTTTGGAAGTGTGAAAATCGGATTGTCACTAGGTGTCCAATTAACCCTTTTGGCAGGTTCTTCTTCGGGATCATCCAGACCTACAGCGGCTAGATGCCCCTCGCTCAGCGCGCGGTAGAGCGCCTTGTTATCGACAGTGGGTCCACGTCCTGTGTTCACAAGGATCGTCCCTGGTTTCATCGCTGCAAATTCTGCATCCGACAGAAAATGATGCGTATCCGGCGTCATGGGCGCTTGCATCAGGATATAATCGGAACGCGCCAAAAGATCAGCCTTAGAGACCAGCTCAACACCCAACTCGGCAGCCACTTCGGCGGCCAAATAGGGATCATAGGCAATCACATCGACCCCAAATGCCTGCACACGCGAAACAATAGCCTGCCCAATCTTCCCTAACGAGACGATGCCCATTGTGCGCCCGCGAAGTCGATACACCGGCTGCCCACTTTGCCACTGCCAGACACCGGCATGGGTTGCCCTGTCATAGTCAGGCAGTTTGCGCGCGAGCGTAAGCCACAAGGCAACCGCGTGATCTGCCACTTCCTCCGTGCAGTAGTTCTGCACGTTGGTGACCAGAATCCCTTGCTCGGTTGCCGTGTCGACATCAACAATGTCCACACCAACGCCGTAGCGCGCAATGACCTCGCATTTCTGCATCTGCAAGATTGTCTCGCGACCAATTCGAGCGTATTGGTTCATCATGGCCGCGCAGTCTGGCGCCACATCAAGCAGATCTTTCTCATGCTTGACCTGAAGGGCTATGACCTCAGCACCCGCCGCTTCCAAAATTTCCGTCTCAATACTGACGTCGCCAAAGTCGTAATCGGTAATCACGACCTTGGGTCTATCCGTTCGAGGAGTGAACTGGGGGCGCTCAGTCATATGCACCAGCCGAATAAGTTAATTCGTATGAGTGGCTATAGAGTTCAAAAATGTTGCCAAACGGGTCTTCCATATAGACCATGCGATAAGGCTTTTCGCCAGGGTAGTACTTGCGCACCTGCTTCATGCGCTGCTTGCCACCAAGGCTTTCAATGATTTTGATCCGGCCCTCCAAATCGTCATCCTGCACACAGAAATGAAACAGCCCGCGACGCCAGTATTCAAACGGGCGTTCCTCATCGACGGTTTTCGGGAATTCAAACAATTCGATACCAATCCCGTCCCCCATCGACAGGTGCGCAATGCGGAACTTCCCCCAGCCCTCACCAAAAACGTCATCGCACATCTCACCGATGGCGCTGTCGTCATGCAGGATTTCAGTAGGCTCCATCAGGACATAAAGTCCGAACGCCTTGGAGTAGAATTCAACGGCCTTTTCGAGATCTGGAACCGTTATGCCGATGTGAGAGAATGTAAGTGCGCCCATGAGAGGCTCCTTTGGTTAAGTTTTAAAGAATGTTACGAACGATGCCGCCTTCGATCCGGTGTGCCGCGCCATTGGAGGCAGTGCTGGCCGAGATAGTGACGATCATGCGAGCAACTTCGTCCGGCTGGACAAAGCGTTGGATCAACGAGGTTGGCTCATCCGATTTGAAGTAATTGTCTACGATGGTATCGAGCGGTTCGCCCTTTTGATCGGCAAGTTCATCAAAATAAGCCTCAACCCCTTCGGTCCATGTCGGCCCCGGCAGGATCGAATTAATCCGCACTTTGGTGCCTTTGGTCAGCTCTGCCATACCCCTCGTGAGGCCTAGCATTGCAGTCTTGGTGACTGAATAATGCACCATCTGAGGGAGCGGCTTGACTGCAGCCTCACTTGCCATGTTGATGATCGCCCCTGTCCCGCGCTTCAGCATTGCGGGCAGGAAAATCCGGCTCATTCGAACAGCGGACAAGACGTTGATATTGAAGTAGTGCATCCAGTCTTCGTCCGTCAGGTCTTCGAACGGTTTGACCGAAAAGATGCCAACGTTGTTGATCAGAATGTCGACCTCGCCCTGTGCTATGGCAAAGTCTGCCAGCGCGGTTGCGCCCGCTTGGTTGGTGAGATCAGCAGCGATACCTTTGACGTAACCCAGGGGGGAAAGATCGTCTACGCAGGCCGCAACCTCTGCCTCTGTCAGGCCGTGCACAATCAGACGCGCACCTTCTTGCAGATAGGTTTTCGCGGTTGCTTTGCCGATGCCAGAGCCAGAGCCTGTGACAAGAACAAGCTTGTCTTTTAGTCCTAGGTTCACGTCAGGATCCTTTCTTGGTATCGGAGGAAGAACGGCCAAACAGACGCCCCATCAGGCCGGATATTTCTGCCCGCCACATGTCGATGCCAACGGCCAGTAGGATGATCAGACCCAGTACGATGTTTTGGACAGAGGACGGTGCGGCATTTAGGTTCAAACCGTTCTGCACGATCACAATCGTCATGGCTCCCATCAGCGTCGCCAGAATATTGCCGCGCCCCCCCGCAAGGCTTGCCCCGCCTACTACCGCTGCGGCAATGGCCTGCAACTCAAGCGTTTGCCCATAGTTGGGAGATCCGGAGTTTAAGCGTGCCGACATCAGAACTGCCCCTACTGCCGTCATGAAACCTGCGATTACAAAGGTTGTGGTCTGCACTTTGCGAACGTTGATACCAGTCAAGACCGCCGCCGCGGGGTTGCCACCAACAGCGTAAATCTCGCGGCCCAGTTTTGTGTAGTTCATCGCAAAAGCAGCAATTGCATAAAAGAACACCAGATAGAAAAATGGCAAGGGTATGCCCACAACTTTGCCGTAAAAGATCGGTTCAAGCGCGGGATCAAGTGAGAAGATTGGCGAGCCGTTATTGAAGGTCAACGCAAGGCCACGAAACGCAATTAGCCCCGCCAGTGTGGTGATAAAGGACGGTATGCGCCCATAGGCCGTTATCAATCCGATAAACAGACCAAGCAGCCCGCCCACAACAAGGATCAGCGGCACGGCCAAAGCCAAGGGGAGCCCCATAAATTTGAGCATCTGCGCGAGGATCATGGTTAGCAGCGCGATCATAGATCCGGAGCTGAGATCAATTCCAGCCGCAAAAATCACTATCGTTGAACCAATTGCAATCAGCGCCACAATGCTGACCTGCAAAGAAAGGTTTGACAGGTTGCCGGGATTGAGGAAACGCTCCGTCGTAAGCGCGACAATCACAGCCACGATCAGCATAGCGGCGAATGGTCCGATCAGTTGAGCGTCGAATATCCGCTTCATGCTAACACCTCCTGAGGTTTGATGTGGGAGGTTTCACCAGAGGCGCGTACGAGGTCCGAATGGGTCAGCTCTGCGGCGTTTACCGTGCGTACAATCGCACCATGCTGAACAATCGCGATCCGGTCGCTCATCGCCAACAGCTCATCATGGTCAGAACTGATGAGGATGATGGATTTGCCTGCACGGGTAAGTTTGTTGATCAGTTTATAAACCGCGACTTTGGCCCCGATATCGATGCCCTGGGTTGGTTCATCGAGGATTAATATATCTGAATCAGAGAACAACCAGCGAGCAATCACGATCTTTTGCTGATTTCCCCCTGACAGAAAATTGACGGTCTTTTCCTCAGCCTGAGACGAAATTTCCAAGTCATGTATCAGGTCGCGGGTCGCTTGTTCTTCGACCTTCAGGTTCATGATGCCAAAACGGGATAAGCCGCCAAGCGAGGCCGCCGTGATGTTGCCCCCTGCCCTAAAGTTAAAGAACAACCCGTCGTATTTGCGGTTTTCAGGGACCAGCGCCAAACCTGCGTGGATCGCGTCAATCTCACGGCAGAATTTAACCGGATTGCCCTTCAACGTGATCTGGCCAGCGGTAAGTTCATCCGTGCCAAACAAAGCGCGCGCGATTTCTGTGCGTCCGCTGCCCAGAACACCGCCTAATCCCAAAACTTCACCCTGATGCAATGTCAGTGAGGCATCTGACACGCCGGACTTTGTTGCCAGCCCTTTGGCTTCCAGCACGACGTTCTCTGTTGTGTTCTGTTCTTTCGGATAGTGTTCGCCGATATCTCCACCCACCATTGCACTGATAATTTCCGACACATCAATCTTGGTTTCGCCACTGGCGCGCACGACACTGCCATTACGCAGGATCGTCACTTCATCAACGATCCGTTCAACTTCATCCAGCCGGTGGGACACATACAAAATGGCGGTGCCCCGACTGCGCATATTGCGCAAAAGCTGGTGTAGGCGATCAATTTCATCTTCGCCTAAGGCGGCGGTTGGTTCATCAAGGATGATCATGCGCGCATCCATCGCGATAGCCTTGGCAATTTCGACCAGTTGTTGTTCACCAACAGAAAGCGTGCCTGTGATAACGTCGGGGGATACATCCACGTCCATTTCTGCCAACACGCGCGCCGCGTCATTGCGCACCTTGGCCCAGTTGATCACGCCAAAGCGAGACTGTGGCATATTCCCTAAGAAAATATTCTCTCCCACCGATAGTGTCGGCACGATAGAAAACTCTTGAAAAACCGTCGCAATGCCAAAATTCCGCGCGACTTGAGGGTCAGCGATCAGGACGGGTTGACCGTTGTGCTTAATCTGGCCGCTGTCGGGTTGCTGCACACCAGAAAGCGTTTTGATCATTGTCGACTTACCGCAGCCGTTCTCGCCCAGAAGCCCGTGGATTGAGCCGGGCAGCAGTTTGATGTTGACTTTGTCGTTCGCGAGAACTCCAGGATAGGCCTTGCTGATGTCGACAAACTCCCAAAGGGGCGTTACGGTGGTCATAGCGGCTGCCTCGATTTTGCAGGTAAAAATTTAATTGATGAGCGCCCCCGGCAACACGGATTTGTGCCGCCGAGGAACAGGGAGGGAACAGGGAGAGTGTTTAGTACTCTTTGGATGGCTGCGGGAAAAGCTTTGTAGGCTCTCGCAGAACGCTGATCGCGCCATCTTTGTCTTCGATCGACGTTGGCGTTTCGATCCAACCACCGGGATATGTGCCGTTCAGTGCATCTACAGTTGCATGCATCGCCGCCTTGCCCATCAGGAAGGGCGAGGTGTTAACCGTAGCAGTGATGTTGCCTGCCGCGATTTCCTCAAGACCCGAGGTATCGCCATCGTTACCAAGCAAGACAATGTCAGAGCGGCCAAGCGCCTTCGCAGCAAAAGACGCGCCAATGATCATGTAGTCATTTGCAGCAAAGACCATGTCGAGATCTGGGTGAGACTGCAGTATATCCATGCCCGCTGTGTTGCCACCTTCGACATTCCACTTACCGTCGATGGATACGACCACTTCAAAGTTTTCATTACCTTCGATCCCATCCAAGAAACCGCCAACACGCTCAGTTGAGTGATAGCCGGGCTGGCCTTCGATGATGCCAACCTTCAGAGGTTTGTCGCCGTAGTTTTCGATAGCCCAATCAGCAATGTTGTGGGTACCGTTACGTTGGGAATACCCAACAACACCATGGATCGGCGTCGGGAAATTGGGGATGTCCGAGTTGATCATCAATACAGCTATGCCATTGTCGACAGCCTTTTTAATCAGAGGGGCGGCAGCAAATTCGTCGTGTGTGCCAAAGATAATCGCATCTATCTCCTGTGTCAGAACGTCTTGAATCATGCCCATTTGACCGTTGATATCAGCACCTGATTGTGGGGCCAGCATGAAGACTTCGACACCTACCTCCGCGGCAACAGCTTTGATGCCTTCGCCAATTGCGATGTAGTAGTTGAATTCAGTTGCCGGTGGCATGTACGCGATCCGGAACTTTTCATTTTTCGGTGCAATTGCATTGATTGGTGCCTGTGCACCATCATTCAACGGCACCGGTGTTGGATAATTTTCTGCGTAGGCGACAGTTGCCATGACGGCAAATCCTGCGGCGAGAGTGGTGTTCATCAAGTTACGTAGCATCGTGTTCTCCTCCAGAACTAGGTTGGTTATCCGTTAAACGACGTGTCGATCACGCCGCGAATGCCGGGCTTTACGGCGAAGAGGCCGCCTGAGCTCGGTTCTTTTGTTAAAGCTTCCTCATCGCTCATTAGGCGCGAGGTTGTGACGAAAAGCGTATCAAGGTTTGGACCGCCAAAAGCGCAACATGTGGGCTTCCAGACAGGTACATCGATCACTTGACTGATCGTCCCGTTTGGTGCCACCCGCACAACGCGGTGGCCTTCCCATTCGGCGTTCCACACACCACCTTCGGCATCCACACAGGACCCATCAGGCAAACCGGGTTCGTCAGCGAAAGACGCGTGTAGCCGTCGGTGGGACACTGATCCACTGTCGATGTCATAATCGTAGGCCACGATCTCGCGGTCCGGGGTATCGGCAAAGAACATCGTAGTGCCGTCCGGCGAAAAGCATGTCGAATTGGCGCAGGACACCTGATCAATGATGGTGCGCACGTCCAGATCCGTATCAATGCAAATCACAGACGAATCAGGTTTGCCGGACACTTCGTTCATGCCGCCGACAACCAGCCTGCCCTGACGATCCGTGCGTCCATCGTTTAGCCGCGTCTCAACGTTGTCAGGCTCAAACCATGTAACAAGAGTTTCGCCCGTGGTGACGGGATCAAACAAAACAACCCGATCTGCGTAAGCAACAATCAGGCCCCCAGATGCGCGTGGAGCAAAGCAGCAAACGCGCTCTGACATGGGAAAAGAGGCGTTTTTCGAGGTCACAGGGTCAAAGGACCAAAGCGCACAACCATGAATGTCGGTCCACCAGACAAGCCCATCAGAAGGGTTCCAAAAAACCCCTTCTCCATGCTCGTTCTTGCAGTCTACAATCAGTTCCGCACGCATACTTTGTCATCCCCCACCCAGGTAATACTGGTATCTGATATTCCAGCTTGCCTAAACTGGTGTATCATATATCATTAAAGGCGCAACACATTTTTTGGAGACTCCCTCAATGGCGCTGGAAAGGCCTAAATCGCTTAGAGAGCTTGCGTTGGAGCATCTAAGGAACAGCATTATCGACGGCTCCCTCAAGATGGGCCAAGTGCTGTCAGAGCGGAAAATATCCGAGGAACTTGGCGTTTCAAAATCGCCCGTCCGGGAGGCGCTTGCTCAATTGCGCGATGAGGGCCTTGTCAGCATTGAGCCTCAAAAGGGCGCGCGGGTGTTTTCTCTGTCAGAAACAGAGGTGACCCAAATTTGCGATTTCAGGCAGGCGATTGAAATTGCCGCCTTTGAGCTGGCATTGTCACGCGGCCCCAGTCGGTTGGCCAGTGATATGGAGCGGGTCGTAAAGGAAATGGGGCGTGAACGGGCAAAGGGAAATGAAAAGGAGTATCTTGCGCTGGATACATCTTTCCACCACCTGATTTTTGAACATGCCAAAAATGATTACCTTACCGCCAGTTACACCCGGTACATTGGCAAGATCGCTGCTTTGCGGACACATTTGGCGAAGTTTCCCCAGCACACCAATCTTTCCTTTGCTGAGCATCAGAAAATTGCAATCGCGGTCCACCATGGAGACATGACAGAAATCAAGTCACTTCTGACCGAACACATTGATCGCACGCGACAAGCTTATAAGAGCGCGTCAATTGTTCTAGAGGGCGCGGCCCCCTCCTAATCCAATTTTAGGCAGAGAGTTCGACAGGGCGGTTCCAGCTGGGGCCGCCTTTTTTCGTGTCTGCAACACTCAAGTCGAATAATAATTGACATCTAAGATATCAGATGCCAATTAAAAAGCGGGAGGACGTTTAATGGTTGCAGCATTGATTCTAGATGCACCGGTTGTACAGCCCTTGATCCAATTGGACGGGGTGGGAAAAAGTTTCGGGCCAAACGTCGTTCTGGACGGCGTTGATTTCGACCTTCGCCCCGGTGAAGTTCACGCCCTTTGCGGTGAAAATGGCGCCGGAAAGTCGACCTGTCTGGGTCTTCTCTATGGCCTCCATCAGCCCTCAAAGGGCAAAGTCCTATGCGATGGCACTGACAAGCGGATCGAAAACCCATCTCATGCTCAATCGCTCGGGATCAGCTGCGTCTTTCAGGAACTGAGTCTTGCAGGTGCCCTTTCTGTCGCAGAAAACATTTATGCAGGACGGGCTCCAACGCGTTTGGGCGTAGTAAACTGGCCAGAGTTGCGCCGCCGAGCCGAAGCACTATTGGCTGAGTTTGGTCTAGACATTGATGTGTCAATGCCCGTCGATAGTCTGCCGATCAGTTCCCGTCAGATTGTCGAAATCGCCAAGGCACTTTCCCTAAATGCGCGTGTGCTGTTGCTGGACGAACCAACATCAGCGCTGGCCCCGGACGAGGTCGATGCGCTGTTCGACGTGTTGCGCGGGTTGGCGGCAAAGGGCATTGGGATTGTGTATGTCAGCCACCACATGGCTGAGATATTTCGCATCTCGGATCGCGTGACTGTTCTAAGAGATGGCCAACAGATCAGCACCCTTCCCGTCTCAGAAACGTCGCAAGAGCAAGTTATCGCCGAGATGATTGGCGGCGCGCATCCCGGTGATATCAACCGATCTAGAGACGTCAAAGGCGCCAAGGTGCTAAACGTCAAAGGACTGACCCGAGTGGGCGAGTTCGAAGACATTTCGTTTTCCATCAAGTCCGGTGAAATCGTTGGTATGGCCGGGCTAATGGGCGCGCGGCGCAGTGAGATCGTCCGCTCTATCGTTGGTTTGATGCAGGGGGCCACAGGGGAAGTGTCACTACATGGAAAACCCGCAAAATTCACCTCGCTGCGACAAGCGATGCGCGCAGGTGTTGGATTTGTACCCGAAGAACGCAAGACCGAAGGGCTATTCCTAGAACAATCCCTCAGCGACAACCTGATCGCGGCCAGCCTTCCCGAACATTCAACATTGGGCCTTATGAGCAAAGATTCGATCAGCCGGGCAAGTACCGCAGCCATTGCCGCTTTCAGTGTGAAAGCTGGCGAGATCACAGAGGAGGTTGGCTCCCTGTCGGGCGGCAACCAGCAAAAGATTATGCTGGCCAAATGGCTCAAACGCGCACCCGATCTGCTGATCGTCGAAGAACCCACTAAAGGCGTTGATGTGGGGGCAAAATTCCAGATCCATACTGAGCTCTTGCGCCGCGCAGCCGAAGGCATGGCTATTCTTGTAGTGTCATCTGATTTTCCTGAGCTTCTATCATTGTCCACACGCATTCTGGTTGTCCATGAAGGCCGTTTGATGGGCGACATCGCAGCACATGAGGCAAGCAAAATTGCGCTCCTTCAAATGGCGGCGGGGAACCCGAATCCTCCGCTCACCTCCCCTTCCCCACATTCAGGAGCTGCATTGTGACGATGACCGCCCAAGCCACGACATCCCAAAAGCGGCCATTCCTGCGCCGTATCCTGCAAGCCTTTGTCGACATTCGCGAATTGACACTGATCGTTCTGATTGCCGTCATCATCATCGTAATGGCCAACATCAATCCCTACTTCTTTAGCTTTTCCAACTTCCGCGCAGTGGCTGTAGGTATGGCACCGACAGCAATCATCGTCATTGGCATGGCAATCTTGCTGGCCTCTGGCGGGTTTGATCTGTCCGTTGGATCCGTCATGGCACTGTCCTCGACTGTTGTGGCAATGCTACTGCTGAGCGGCATGCCAATCCCGTTGGCCATATTCTGCGGGCTGATCCTGGGCGCTGTTATCGGTGTTGTGAATGGCGTGCTGGTAACCAGCCTAGGTATCAACCCTTTGATTGCAACGTTAGGAACAATGTCGATTGCACGCGGCATCGCGCTGGTATTGACAGAAGGTTTCTCTGTATCCAGCTTACCCGCCTCCTTTGCATGGATCGGCAAGGCGAATGTCAGCGGGTTTCCAGTCATGGTCCTCATGGTCATTCTGCTGGTCATCGCCTTTGACCTTGCCGTGCGCCACACTCGATTTTTTCGTCAGGTTTACTTCATAGGCGCGAACGAAAAGGCCGCCGTGCTATCCGGCATTCATGTCACCCGCGTGCGCATCATTCTCTACGCACTTACTGGCGTCCTAGCCGCCTTGGCCGGGGTGTTCCTTGCTTCGCGCCTGATGAGCGGCACACCCACGGCGGGCAACGGCATTGAGCTGCAAGTCTTGGCCGCAGCCGTCATTGGCGGAGCGTCCTTGCGCGGAGGCGAAGGCACGATCCTTGGTGCCTTCCTCGGCGTCGTCTTTGTTGCGCTAATCAATAACACTATGACCATGCAGGCCGTTTCAATCTACTGGCAGATGATCGTCATCGGCGGCGTTCTGGTCTCAGCCGTCGCATTGGACATGCTGATCCGAAGCAAGCGGGGCTGACCCCAATACCTCACAAGCACTAACAACCAACGATCTAAAAAAGGGAGATCATCATGACTGAAATGAAAGTAAACCGGCGCAAGCTGTTGACGGCAAGTACTACCGCAGGTCTGGCCGCAGCATTTGGCATGCCATTGCTGTCAAATGAAGCAATGGCACAAGCTGCTGGAAAGGAATACGTGTTCCTGTCCATCGTCACACAAGTACCGTTCTGGGTAGATTATCGCAACGCGATGACAGACCTCGAAGATCTGATGGGCATCAAGGCGACCTTCACCGGACCGTTGGATTTCGACACCGCAGCACAGGCCCGTCAGTTGGATGAACTCATCGCACGACGCCCCGCTGGCATCATGATCTTCCCCGGTGATCCAGCTACTTTGGCGCCTGGCGTCGAACGCGCTGTTGCGGCGGGCATCCCCGTCACATGCTGCATCGGTGACATCCCAGATAGCCCCCGCTCAACGTTTCTTGGCATCAACGGTGTTCAGGCCGGACGTGTGGGCGGCGAAATGCTCGCTCAAGCAATTGGCGGCAAAGGAAAGGTTATACTTGGCACTTTCCCAGCGCCCTCCACTTTGGAGCGCGTCGAAGGCTACAAGCAGATCTTTGCAGAAAAGTACCCAGACATCGAAGTTGTCGATGTGGTCAATGACAAGGCAGATCCGTCGTACGCACCAACCGCTTATCTACAGGCCATTCAGGCAAACCCTGATATTGTTGGCATCGGTGGCACAGATGGCGACAGTGGCAAAGGTGCTGCGATTGCTGTGAATGAAGCGGGTCGCAAGGACATCAAGATTGTCGCGATGGATCGCAACGATGACATGCTGCCCTATATCGAGGACGGCACGATTTACGGTGCTGTTGCGCAGAAATCTTACCTCGAAATTTTCCTCGCCTTCCATATGATGCATTGGCAGAACACTGACGCACTGAAAGTCTTGCCTGATTGGAAAGCAGCCGGAATCAACCCATTGCCAGAGCGCGTAGAAACTGGGGTAATGCCCATCACAGCTGCAAACGTCGCACAGTTCAAACACGCATAAGTATTTGCCCCGGTGCATATGTTCTGCGCCGGGGCATCGCAGGGAGATGGGCAAAATGTCTGATCAATGGGCTACTTTGCAGCTGCAACAGGATGATCTGGAACTTGTGGTCTTGCCCGGCATCGGAGGCCGTCTCTGGGATGTTAAATTCCGCGACCAGTCTCTGCTTTTTCAAAACCCAGATTTGCTTGGCCTGTCTTTTGATCAAACTAACCTCGTGGGTTTGCCAACACGTTCGCCTCAATTCGGCTTTTCCCTTTGGGGCGGCGAAAAGACTTGGATTGCACCTGATACCTCGTGGATTGATGGTGCGCCGTTTCCAACACTGGACAGTGGCCCTTATAGTATCACCTCAAAAGGCATTGATCATGTTGACATGATAAGTGGGATATGCGCCGTTTCACAACTATCCGTGCGACGCCGCATTACTCTGAACTCCGGTGGTGAATGGAGCATCGTACATTCTGTGACAAACCATGACCAATCTTCACGTCAGACAGGCATTTGGTCAGTCATGATGATTGATACACCAGCAAAAATTGGTGTGGCGATGGATACTCCCAAAATCCATCCAGTCTTTGGCGATGCAGGTTCGATGGTTGCACAGCACGACAATTTCATTATCGCAGATTGTGCCGCACAACAAGAATTCAAAGTCGGCCTGCCGAACCCCGATGGGGAAACATTGATAAAGTACGGCGCGGACGGTCCTTGGCTAAGGTGCATTGTCCCAAAACCCTCTGAGTTTGATAGATATGCACATCAATGTCCCGTCGAGATTTTCAATTCAGTCGACTATCCTTATTGCGAGGCAGAATGGCATTCACCCCTGACAACATTAGGCAGTGGTGAAACACTTAAGTTTCAACAAGTCTTTCGAATTTGGCCCAAGGGCGACCCAATGACCGACACTGTTAGCAAGGAACTCCGCAAATGCATGTCCTGATCACAGGTGCCGGTGGGCATTTGGGCCGCAAGCTGTTTGATGCGCTTGAGCAGGAAGCGGACAATACGGTTTCAGGCATCGACATCCGCCCCGTCGATCATCCTCACATTCACATGGCGGACCTTTCTGGTAATCTCAGTTGGATTGCCCTCCTAAAGGACGTAGATGTCATTGTGCACCTTGCTGGCGATCGTGAACCTGCTGCAACGTGGTCCTCAGCGATCAAACACAACATGGACGCGACGCTCACCCTCTACCACCATGCGGCGGCCCATGGTGTGAAACGGGTTGTTCTTGCCAGCTCAAACTGGATCCATGGCGACAAACGGTTCACAGATGATCCGCTGAACAGTGCCACACCCCCGGGTCCGTTGAACGCTTACGGTATGTCAAAGCTTTTTGGCGAACGAACTGGGGCGTATTTTGCTAAATATCATGGGCTTTCGGTCATTTGCCTGCGCATCGGCTGGACTCAGTGGACACACGACAATCAGCCTGGCCCTCACATGGCGATGGGCCGTTGGGGTCAGGAAATGTGGCTGAGCGACAGAGACTTCTTAAATGGAATGCGCGCGGCTATCTGCGCCAAAGACGTGCAGTTTGCTGCATTGAATTTGATGTCAGATAACCCCGGCATGCGGTGGGACATCGCTGAAACCAAGCATGTAATAGGATATCATCCACAAGATGGAAGCCCGGCAAGGGTATCGCCTCTGATCGTACTGAAGTCATGGATCAAAGGGGCTCTTTCCTACAAGCTGTCGAGTTTTTTCGAAAATCGGTTTCCGCACTGGTGAAGGCAGAAACTATTAATCTGCGGCCGTATGAGCCACTCAGCGAGAGCAGCGGCACGGTTCAGCTTGAAATTGGTGCGTGCGTAGAAGTGGAGTTCCTGATTGTTTTTGCAGTGCCCTTTGCAGATTAAACACCAGCCACGATCGTTCTGGGTATGGTGGCGCAAGTAGGTGTCAGTCGCGATGATCGCGTAATCCTAGAGGATTTTTGGAAGCCTATTACAAAATCAAAGGTATTGCTTCTGAGAAATAATTAATTTGGGTTTTGCTATTTTTTAAATAGCGTCTCCTTTACGCTATTACCATGACAAACGGCCTTACAGAATATCCGCATATTGAACCAATTAAGTTGGTTGCTGTGGATGCCGCATTGGAACGAATAGACCCCAATTGTTACGTTGGTCTTTATTCTGCGATCATTCGTAAGGAACTTGAACGGGCGTTGTACGATCAATTATATGACGAGCAAGACACCCTACGGTGTTTATGGGCCAGCGAACTACGCAAGCTTAATAATTTCCTCAAACGCTTGCGAGCTAAGCCCCCTACTCTAGAGCGTCTGCGGGAACGTATTTCTGAGCTTCACGAGGTAACCAAACACTTTTTAAATGCTCGCCTTAAGATTAGTGGAAACCCTGAAATAGGCTTGGCCGAACTGGATCTTGAATCACCAAACGACTTGGATGAACTTAGAAAAGCAATTTACCATACAAGAGCAGTACACCGCGAAAAGCCTGGCGGTGGTCATCACCGCAGTTTCCATAACGTCACAAATGCTGTCCGCCGGGTTTACACACTGGCAAGTGATAAGAAGCCAACGCTTACAAGTGACACATCTGCCGCGCGATTGCCCAGACAGATGAACTTATATGAGGAACTACTTCTGGAAAGTATCAAAGTCATTAAACCACATATGACACTGAATGGAGCAAGAGAACTTGACCGTGCCGCAACTGGACAACGCCTAAAGGCACCAAAATAACGCTCTTGGTTTTGGACGGATAAGTTACCAACCTTTTTAGATCATGCGACCTGTAATCCTGGGGCATGAAACAGAACCATACTCCATTAACTGCACAGCTAACCGCTGAAAACTCCAAAGAGCCTCTTCTCGCGATTGTACGCCTGCTGGCGCGACATGCTGCTGCTGACGCAATTGAACGCGTTGGTGCAGAGCAATTGGCATACACAAAAAATCCCCCCATCGACACTGGGGCAATAAACGATGTCTGATCACAGCCAGAGCTCCAAGCCGGTCCGCTTGCTCACACCGCAAGAGACTGCTGCATTTCTGAATGTCTCTGTACGTACCGTCCAGCGCCTAGTTTCTGCTGGTGATTTGCGAGCCGTTCGTATCAGCAAAAGTATGCGGTTTCGAATGGATGATTTGCTGCATTTTGTAGATCGGAACGACTGGTCATGAGAGGTCAGTTTGTCCCCGTTTGTTACACGCTGAGCCTGCTTGGCAAGGGTGTGTTACTCGATAGTGAATATCTATATGTTGTTATCATGACCATTAAATGTGTAATATATGCACTATATGTTGATTTATTACTCTTTTGTCTTCACTTGTCATCGCATGGCATTCATCATCATGCACGAACCCCCAAGGAGGTAAAAAATGACTGATCCAACAATTGACACAAACCCCTTCGCAGATCTGTCTGTAATCTCCCTGGCTCAGGTTAAAGAGCGCGTGGAAACAGACCAGTCAGTGGAATTACTTAGACGCCGCGAGATCTGTTCGGCAATCACAACAGTTGCCAAGTGGCTTAATATACCACCTGAAATGATACCCGCGGCCATGAGCTATCTAAGGCCACGCCTGGGTGGGCTGCACCCGATACAACTCGGCGTTAGCGAGCGCCGCATTCAAAACGTCCGGTCACTCATACTCTCCGCCTTTCGTATTGTGGGGATCTCTACAAAGCTGGCACCTTACATGGCTAAAATGTCTCCAGCCTGGCAACAGCTTTGGAATTTATTGGAAGACGACACTTATGGAAGGACAGAACTAAGCCGCTTATTCAGATATTGCTCGGCAAACGGTGTTCCGCCATCCAAGATAAGCGATGCTATCAGCGCTGATTTTCTCACGGCTCTGGAGACAGAAAGTCTGATTAAAAAACCCAAGGTGCGCCATCAATCTGTTTGCCGAGTATGGAACCGGCTAGCTGACGATCATGCTGCCTCAGGATGGCCACAGATTGAATTGAGCGTTCCCAAATATGACGATCGTCTTTACAGTATTGATTTAAGTCTAGTGTCGGACACCATTAAAGATGACCTTGAAGGTTATCTATCTCACTTGGGAGGGGCGGACCTTTTTGGATCTATGGTAAAGCCCTTTAGGCCTAAGAGTGTTGCAATTTTCCGAGGCCATTTTTGGCGTTATTTATCTGCTCTTCATCACAGCGGTGTTGATCTTACTGAGGTGATCTCCCTGGATGAGCTCGTTGTGCCTGCAATGTTTGAGCGTGGGATGCGTTGGTTCTACGAGCGTAATGGTAAGAAAACATCAAAGCATATTGGTGAGGTAGCCTGGGCGGTTCGTTGTTATGCAATTAAGTATCGAGCCTGTGATGATGATGTGCTGGCCTTCTACCAAAGGGCTATCGAACGGCTACGGATCAAGACGCCTGGATTGAGTAATAAAAACCGCACTGCGATGGCTCAGTTCAATGATCCAAAGGCGGTCACCAGATATGTAGCACTTCCCTCTACTTTGTGGACCAGAGCTGTTGAGATCAGCCTTACGACTGAGGGTGCTAAAAAGCGGAAAGCCGCACAGATTATGGTGCAGGCAGCGATTGCGATTGAGATCATGATGTTTGCTCCTATTCGCATACATAACCTGTCTACAATCCGGCTTGATGAACATATGGGCTGGCAGGCAGATCGGCTTCGACTGTCTTTCCCCGCGCATGAAGTAAAAAACGATCAGGCGTTAGACTTCCTTTTACCAGCTGAGGCCTCAGAGCGGATTAAACGATACATCAAGGATTGGCGGTCACTGTTTATACCCGTAACAAATCCGTATTTGTTTCCGGGTCGCAATGGAAAACCAAAAGATCAATCTGCTCTGCGCAATCAGATGAAGAAGGCAATCTTTGATCACACCGGTTTGCAGATGACGCCACATCAGTTCCGCCATGCGGCAGCCAAGCTGCTGCTGGATGCAAGGCCTGGCCATTACGAAGTTGTGCGCAAATTATTGGGGCATAAATCTCTAACTACCACCTATGCCCACTACGCGGGCGCAGAGACCGATGCAGCTGTTGAACTCTATGACGATATCATCCTGCAGCTTCGACGTCCTGCGGCTATACAAAGTGCGACTGAAGCCAGCAATCACCGCGCACGCTCGCAGAAAGGCAAACCTCGCAGGTTAACGGCTACCCCGAAAGAACCACCCTTTATGGATCCATTGACCCTGCTGGGTCAGAAACGGGGGAAATAAAATGGGGAAAGCCAGCAGAACTTCTATCGGGTTTATCGACTGGCCAGAGTTGGATCAAAACCTCTGGCGTTCTGCAACAACAAAGGGTGACTTCCTTTCTCCAGACGGCCGAGCAGCGCGATGGGTTCCTGAAACAAAGCTTCAAGTAGGGAAGGGCTATGGCAAATGGGTCTTCTTTTTGACGTCTATCGTAGCCCTGCCCTCCGAAAACCGTATAAGCCCGTTTGATCGTGTGACCAAAGATAGACTGCGGGCCTATGTCGATCTCTTAACCAAACAAGGTCTTGCTTCGCAAACGATCGCCTCTCGCCTGACGGATTTGTGTGAGGCTCTGCGCATTATGTGCCTTTCTTGTGATCTGACCATGATCAAGCATCTTATATCAGTGCTGAACAAACGCGCCAAACCGTCGCGCAATAAAGCTGCCAGGATAAAACACCCATTAGAAATTTGGGCTGCCGCCTTAAAAGCGATGGATGATGCCGAGACGTCTGATGAACTTACGCCACTGCATAGATCTTGTGCGTATCGTGATGCTCTAGCTTTGGGCATTTTAGCCCTTCGACCCATTCGGCTCAAGAACCTCGCACAACTGACCCTGTCAGAGCATCTTACACATGATGGGTCGCGCTGGCAGTGCAGCTTCTCTGGCTGGGAAACTAAAGACAAAAAGCCTCTACATTTTGCGCTCCCAACTGACATTGAGTTTGTCACCCGCTTCGAGCGGTACCTGACCGTGCATCGCCCCGTGCTTCTAAGAGATCTGCATAATACGTCACAAAGCAGGCCAGTATCGCAACTCACTGGACCATTGTGGATCTCGATCCGGCGCTCACGCATGTCCCGACAATCTCTCTACTGGAATACTTGCCGAATATCCGAGCGGTTGTTCAACGTCCGCCTAAATCCGCATCTAATGCGAGACTGTGCAGCAAGCGCCATGTCGAGCGACGCACCTGAATATATTCTCGCCGCAGCCCGCATTCTTGGCCACAGCACTCTCACAACCACCATTGAGCATTATGAACAGTCAAGCATGCTCGCCGCCGGCGCGCACCTAAACGACTTCATTGGACAACTTCAGGCCGAGAACAACAGCGTGGACAACAAAGAAGATCTATTTGATCTGACTTTTGAGCAGCCGTTTGAGGAAAATGAGGAGGAACTGGAATGACGTATAATGTTGGAATTTACGCACGCTATTCGACAGAAATGCAACGAGAGGCATCAATAGAAGACCAGGTTCGTGTTTGTGATCGTCTAATCCAAAGTCGCGAGTGGCAGTCGCTTCAAGTTTACTCCGATCACGGGATGAGTGGATCAACGCACTTAAGACCTGGGTATCAAAGTTTACTTGAGGACGCACGAAAAGGTCGTTTTGAAATTGTTGTTGCAGAAAGCTTAGATCGAATAAGTCGGGACCAAGAACATATCGCTGGGTTTTACAAAATAATGCAGTTTCTTGGCATCCAAGTATTTACTGTCAGTGAAGGGCTAATAAGCGAGCTACACATTGGCCTAAAGGGCACAATGAGCGCACTGTTCCTGAAAGACTTAGCTGATAAGACGCGACGCGGCTTAGAGGGTCGCGTACGACAGGGCCGTAGCGGCGGTGGTAAAGCTTATGGCTACCGAGTGCTCAAAGGCGATGATCGTGGTGGTCGCGAAATTATTCAAGAACAAGCTGTAACCGTAAATCGGATATTTTCTGAATTTGTGGTCGGCATGTCTCCCAATCAAATAGCGCATGGGCTCAATAACGATAAGATTCCAGGTCCTAGTGGAGGGCTATGGCGAGATACGACCATCAGGGGACATATCAAGCGCGGTACAGGCATCCTCAACAATGAATTATACATCGGCCGACTAGTCTGGAACCGGCAACGCTACGTGAAAAATCCCGTCACAGGAAAACGGGTCTCACGCAGGAACGGAATTGCTAACGAAGTCGTTCACGATGTCCCACATTTAAAAATTATAGATGATGCCCTTTGGCAGTCAGTTAAATCTCGACAGAGGGCAATTTGGAAAGCAACTGAATCTGACGTAAATCCAGATAAAACGCCGCCCTATTGGACCCAACGTCGGGCGATGCACATTTTATCAAAACGTACATTCTGTGACCATTGTGGTGGATCTATAATTTCTGTCGGGAAAGACTATCTGGCTTGTAGTAACGCCCGTAAATTAAAAACCTGTTCTCAGACCAAAAGCATACGACGGCCTGATTTGGAGAATGTTGTTATTGATCTTTTGAAATATCAATTGATGCAACCGGCCGCCGTCAGTGAATTTATCACTGAATATAATAATGAGATCAAAAACCTGCGGTCGACCGTAACAAAAGAACGGGTAAAGCAGGAAAAGTACCTGCGTGATATCGAGTTAAAGCTATCGGGCCTGTATGACGCCATCGCAGACGGGCTTCGGGGCGCAGGACTGCAAAGTAAAATTGATGCCATGGAAACCGAAAAGGCTAAATTAATATCGGTATTGGAACCAGCAGCACCAGCAACCGTCAGCCTGCACCCAGCCCTGGCAGATCTTTATAAAGAAAAGATAATCAAACTTGCGAATGTCTTAAAGGATCCCAAAATATGCGACCAAGCAAAGCTGTTAATTCGCGAACTAATCGCGCGGGTCGACATAACTCATAACGGAACCCATTGGGATATATCTATTAAGGGAGAAATATCAGCCTTAGTTTCACTGGCCCAGAATGCGAAAAGCCCACCAAAAAGCGGGCTTAATCACTATGCCTTAGTCAGTTCGACTAAAGTGGTTGCGGGAGTAGGATTTGAACCTACGACCTTCAGGTTATGAGCCTGACGAGCTACCGGGCTGCTCCATCCCGCGCCAAGTAAATGCTAGCTAGACCTTAGCCGCACAAACCACAAGAGGTAAATCGCAAATTTTTGCCTCTCAAATAAATTTCCATAAATAGGCGTAATGTAATTTCAATCAGTTCACAATCTCATGTTCAAACAGTACGGAGCTAAAAATCTGGCCCCTCAAGCATGTCGCGAAACAGAGTGGATGCGGCCAGCTGCGGCTATCACCCCCTACATACTGGGATGGAACGCGCCTACTGCCCGCACCTACCCCTGCATCATGCACGTTCACTCTGAGTGCCATAATTTTTTATCGACATTTTCAGCCCAATCGCACAACACTGGTCCAGTAAAAGCGAAACGGAGCCTCTATGTCAGATCATGGTTATGAAGCCGGGCGGCTGAACTTGCCTTTTGTTGGAATTTCCACCTTTGGCAAACGCCCCTATGTCGCAGATTGGGATGCGATTGAGGCCGATGTGGCAATTTTGGGTGCTCCCTTCGATTTTGGCACCCAATGGCGCCCCGGTGCGCGCTTCGGTCCGCGCGCAGTCCGCGAAGCCTCAACTCTATTTTCTTTCGGTCATGCCGGTGCCTATGACCATGAGGATGACGCGACATACCTCGCAAGCGATGTGCGTATCGTTGATTTGGGTGATGCCGATATCATCCATACGAAAACGGATGAAAGCCATGCCAATATTGAATTTGGTGTGCGCAAGATTTTGGC
>ENA-OUOG01002167-OUOG01002167.1-marine-metagenome-genome-assembly--contig:-NODE-2167-length-21007-cov-5.130530_pt1 | contig 21007 bp, 13 predicted proteins | sample MGYA00248635_ERZ508505 | MGnify/ENA primary metagenome ERZ508505 (study PRJEB26176, sample SAMN06267871) | marine metagenome | isolation source: Saanich Inlet, British Columbia, Canada | place: Pacific...
TATTAAAATATAATTAGAAAGAGATAGATGACGGCTATACTAACCCTTACGGTACTTGTTTTAATCGGAATTTCCATTTGGCAAATTTCCAAGATGTTTGATTTGTCCCAAACCGAACGCAACACTTCACAGATTGCCAACGATAAGGACAACAACACCCAAGGAAAGCTAATGTTTGCCTTTTTGGTATTCATTTACTTATTAACCCTTTATTCGTTCTATGCATGGGGCAGTGTATTGTTGCCCGAGGCAGCCTCGGAACACGGAAGTCAATATGACAATTTAATGTGGATTTCCTTTGCATTGATCTTTTTTGTGCAAACGGTTACCCAAGCCTTATTGCACTATTTCTCTTATAAATACCGCGGTGAGAAAGGAAAGAAAGCATTGTTTTATGCAGATAATGACGTACTTGAAGCCATTTGGACCATAATTCCCGTAATTACATTGGCTGGGTTAATTTTATACGGTCTCTATACCTGGACTTCTATCATGAATGTTGAAGAAAACGACGAAGCCCTTGTGGTTGAGTTGTATGCTCAACAGTTCAACTGGAAAGCTCGATATGCAGGACAAGACGGTGTTTTGGGTGACGCTAACGTTCGGTTTTTGCAAGATTTTGATGGAAAAAATCAAGTTGGTATCGATGCCACCGACCCAAATGGTCTTGATGATGTGATAGTGCAGGAACTGCACTTACCTGTTGGAAGAGAAGTTATTTTTAAGATGCGATCGCAAGATGTTTTACACTCTGCCTATATGCCTCACTTCCGAGCACAAATGAACTGTGTTCCGGGAATGATTACTGAGTTTGCTTTTACGCCCATCACCACCACCGATGAGATGCGTCAAAACCCAGATATGATTGCTAAAGTGAAAAAAATCAATAAAATTAGAGTAGAGAAAAGCAAAGATTTGGTGGCCAAGGGAGAAGAAGCCCTAGAGCCATATATCTTTGATTATTTATTATTGTGTAACAAAATCTGTGGCGCTTCTCACTACAACATGCAAATGAAGATCATTGTAGAAACACCCGAAGAGTATGAAAAATGGATCGCCCAACAACCAACCTTTGCACAAGTCATTCAATAATTTAAAAAAAGAAAAAGATATGTCAGCAGTAGCGCACGCACACGAAGAGGATCACGGACATCATCACAAAGAAACGTTCATGACGAAGTATATCTTCAGTCAAGATCACAAAATGATTGCCAAGCAATACCTAATTACTGGTTTGTTTATGGGAATTATTGGGATCGCAATGTCCTTGTTATTTAGAATTCAATTGGCATGGCCAGAGCAGTCGTTTGCCATCTTTGAAGTGTTATTAGGTAAATGGGCTCCAGAAGGAGTTATGGATCCTAATGTCTATTTAGCCTTGGTAACCATACACGGAACAATCATGGTCTTTTTTGTACTGACCGCTGGTTTAAGTGGAACCTTTAGTAACCTCTTGATTCCATTACAAATTGGTGCACGTGATATGGCTTCTGGATTGTTGAACATGATATCATTCTGGTTGTTCTTTTTATCGTCAACCATAATGATCGCATCTTTATTTGTTGAAGCAGGACCCGCTGCAGCTGGATGGACGATTTACCCACCTCTATCTGCATTGCCACAGGCTCAGCCTGGATCTGGTCTTGGAATGACACTTTGGTTGGTTTCTATGGCAATTTTCATTGCCTCCTCTTTACTTGGTTCTTTGAACTATATCGTAACTGTAATTAATCTTCGTACCAAAGGGATGTCAATGTCTCGTTTGCCTTTGACAATTTGGGCTTTCTTTGTGACTGCTATTATTGGTGTTGTCTCTTTCCCTGTACTTTTATCGGCAGCCTTGTTGCTGATTATGGACAGGAGTTTTGGAACATCCTTTTTCCTTTCAGACATCTTTATTCAAGGTGAAGTATTGCATTACCAAGGTGGATCTCCTGTATTGTATGAGCACCTTTTCTGGTTCCTTGGGCATCCAGAAGTATATATTGTTTTGCTACCAGCACTAGGAATTACATCGGAAATTATTGCGACCAATTCACGTAAACCAATCTTTGGATACCGTGCAATGGTTGCTTCTATTTTAGCCATTGCATTCTTGTCTACCATTGTTTGGGGTCACCATATGTTTATCTCTGGAATGAATCCATTCTTAGGTTCGGTATTTACCTTTACAACGCTTTTAATTGCGATTCCATCTGCGGTAAAGGCATTCAACTACATCACCACACTGTGGAAAGGAAACCTTCAGTTAAACCCCGCCATGTTATTTTCAATTGGTTTGGTTTCGACGTTTATTTCTGGTGGACTAACTGGGATTATTTTAGGGGATAGTACGCTTGATATTAATGTTCATGACACTTATTTTGTTGTTGCACACTTTCACTTGGTTATGGGTATCTCTGCCCTCTACGGTTTATTTGCGGGAGTATACCATTGGTTCCCAAAGATGTTTGGAAAGATGATGAATAAAAACCTTGGATATGTTCACTTCTGGGTAACAGCAGTATGTGCTTATGGGGTATTTTTCCCAATGCACTTTATCGGAATGGCAGGTTTACCAAGACGTTATTATACCAATACTAATTTTCCTTATTTTGATGATATTGCCGACATTAATATTGTAATTTCTCTTTTTGCTTTTGCCGCAGGAGCAGCACAATTGGTCTTTTTGTATAACTTCATTCACAGTATTTTTTATGGAAAACCTGCTGAGCAGAATCCATGGAAATCGAACACAATGGAATGGACGGCACCTGTTGAGCACATGCACGGTAACTGGCCCGGTGAGATTCCTGAAGTTCACCGTTGGGCATATGACTATTCTAAACCTGGCCAAGAAGAAGACTGGGTATCTCAAATTGTTCCCTTAAAAGAAGGAGAAGAAGAGTTGCAGCATTAATCTTTTTACAGAATAATAGATGAAAGAGGCCTTTGGGCCTCTTTTTTTGTTCTGTTCTGTTATATTTGTTAAATGAATGAAAATCTTGATCCCACCAATGAACATTTCTCTCCAGAAGAGCAAGACATTGATCGCGCATTACGCCCCTTAAGTTTTGATGATTTTGCGGGTCAAGAGGCAATTCTTGAAAACCTAAAAATATTTGTAGCTGCAGCCAATCAGCGCGAAGAAGCATTGGATCACACCCTATTCCACGGTCCTCCTGGTTTGGGCAAAACCACTCTGGCACATATTTTAGCAAGCGAGCTCAATGTCGGTATAAAGATGACTTCAGGGCCAGTTTTGGATAAACCTGGAGATCTAGCCGGTTTGTTAACTAACTTAGAGCCAAGAGATATCTTATTCATTGATGAAATTCATCGTTTAAGTCCAATAGTGGAAGAATACCTATATTCTGCCATGGAAGACTATAAAATCGATATTATGATTGAATCTGGGCCAAATGCACGCACAGTTCAAATAACGTTAAACCCATTTACCCTAGTTGGTGCAACGACTCGTTCTGGCCTATTAACTGCCCCCATGCGAGCGCGTTTTGGCATCAGTAGTCGCTTGCAATATTATTCAACCGAGCTTTTATCAACAATAGTTGAACGGAGTTCTGCCATCTTAAATGTACCCATAAAAGAAGATGCTTCCATCGAAATTGCCGGTAGAAGTAGGGGAACACCCCGAATTGCCAATGGTTTGTTAAGACGTATTCGCGATTTTGCCCAAATAAAAGGAGATGGAAAAATTGATCTACCCATTACACAATATGGATTGAATGCTCTCCAAGTAGACACTCACGGTTTAGACGAAATGGACAATAAAATACTTACGACACTAATCGATAAGTTCAAAGGTGGACCCGTTGGCATATCAACTCTAGCCACTGCCGTTTCTGAGAATGGAGAAACCATTGAAGAAGTATATGAGCCTTTCCTTATTCAACAAGGTTTCATTGTCCGCACACCTCGAGGCAGAGAAGTAACCGAGTTGGCCTACAAACACTTGGGGAGAATAAAAGGAAATCAGGGAGGCTTGTTCTAGTCGTTATATTTATACATGCCTAATAATCGCTCACAATATTCTGCCTTAATAAAAAAAGAAGCCAAAGCCTTAGGTTTTTTTTCCTGCGGAATTGCCAAAGCAGCTTTTTTGGATGAGGAAGCGCCAAAACTTGAACAGTGGCTCAAGGAGGGTCGGCATGGAAAGATGACCTATATGGAAAAGTATTTTGACAAACGACTTGATCCCACTCTACTTGTTCCTGGTGCTAAGAGTGTTGTTTCCTTATTGCTGAACTACCATACCGACGACAAACAGCATGATCCATCTGCTCCAAAATTATCTTCCTATGCTTTTGGGCAAGATTATCATAGCGTTATAAAAGAAAAACTAACACAATTGATGCTGCGTTTACGTGATCAAATCGGTGAAATTGAAGGTCGGGTATTTGTTGATTCAGCACCGGTTATGGACAAAGCTTGGGCTAAACGCGCTGGTTTGGGATGGTTGGGTAAAAACACCAATTTGATTACCAAACATGGAGGTTCTTTTTTCTTTATTGCTGAACTTATTATTGATTTGGAATTGGAATATGACCTGCCCGTAGCCGATCATTGTGGGACGTGTACGGCATGTATTGATGCCTGTCCCACAGATGCATTGACAGCCCCCTACGCTATTGATGGAAGTAAATGCATCTCTTATGCTACCATAGAATTAAAAGAGGCTATTCCTACTTCATTTAAAGGAAAAATGGAAGGATGGGCTTTTGGCTGTGATATTTGCCAAACAGTTTGTCCTTGGAATCGGTTTGCCCAACCGCACAGTGAACCAGCTTTTCAACCCAACAAAGAAGTATTGGAGCTAACATTAAATGATTGGAAAGAATTGACGGAAGAAACCTTTAAAAAAGTTTTTCAAAAAAGTGCCGTAAAACGCGCTAAGTTTAGTGGCCTACAAAGGAATATTCGTTTTTTAAATGAAGCTTAATTTAGGTGGATTGGCGGATGATTAGGTCCGTGTCAAGCTCAATCTTTTGAAATTGAATGATTTCCCCCTTCTTAATTAATTGTTGTTCTTTGTAGAACATTTCAAAGGCTTTTTCTCCCATTTCAAATCCAGGCTGATTGATTGTACTTAGTGTTGGGGTGACTAAATTTGATATCCTCCAATTACTAAAACCCATTACGGCAATTTGTTCTGGTATGGCAATTTTTCTTTCATTTAAACATTTGATTGCCCCCACCGCTGGCATGTCTGCCACCGCAAAAATTGCATCTATTTCAGGATATTTTTCTATGATTTCTTGGGTGTATGCATAGCCCTCCTCGTTGGAAATTTGATCACAGGTAAACACCCATTCACTTCTATATTCAAGCCCATACTGTTCTAGCGCCTTTCGAAAGCCCAAGAAACGGTCGATGGAATTTTGTGGAAGTAATGGTCCTCGGAGGTGTGCGATATTTTTTTCCCCTTGCTTTATTAAATGTTCAACCGCTATGAATGCAGCTTTTTGATCATCAATGACTATACTTGAGCAATTGCTTAGTTTAGAATATTTATCGAAAAATATGAGCGGGATCTTTTGTTCAATAATAGCATCAATATGCTTGGTGTTATGGGTTGAATCTGCGATGGACAATAGAATTCCATCCACATTTTGTTGCAACAAGCGATTGATTTGTTTTTTCTCCAGTTCATAAGATTCATCAGAGCTCAAGACAATAACCATATAATCTTCTTTTTCTGCAGCATACATAATACCCCGAAGTACATTACTAAAAAAAAAGTGATTCAAGCGTGGGATAACTACACCAACCAGTTTTGATTGATGGGTACGTAAATAAGCAGCATGAGTATTGGGGGTGAAATTCACCTTTTTTGCATAAGACTTAACTTTTTCTTTGGTGTTAATGTTTACATCTGGATAATCTTTTAAAGCCTTCGATACGGTTGTGATAGATAGATCCAATGCTGTCGCAATGTCTTTTAAGGTTAAGTTCTTCATTCGTAAAAATTTGAAATAACTGTTTTAATACAACGAAAATTTAAGCAAAGCTTTTCCTAGGTATAATGATCGTTTTGTTAATTAAGATCTTTAAGGGGCATTTTAGTTAAGTGACGATCAAACAACAATTATGTTACGAAAGTTAGTAATAAAATAACTATCCATTCAAATGATAGTTGAATCATCAACTTTTCCCCTTTGTCTTTAATTCAAAAAACAATATATTTGATTGAATTAATTATACTTTAATTAGCTTTAAAGAATAATTGATTTAATACCCTAACCCCTGAATCTAATTTTGAATGAGATCCCTCATAACATTCATCTGTTTTATATATTCATTTCTTGGCTGTTCTTCAAATTCAGAAACCCTGTTTAAGAAAAAATCGAATTATCTTCTACCTAATTATATTTTTAGAACATTAAAAAGGCACAATTTAATTTCGCATAAGATCATGACGCAACACTTACCCATCTTTCTTTTTTTTACTGGAAAACAAGGTGGAATTTATTGGAAGTCCCTTCACTGAAGTTATCCATTGAACCACAAACGTTTTACTCCAAAAAACAACAAACAACAGCTTTTTCTCCCAAAATCCGTAGCATGAAAAAATACACTTTAATTATTTTATTTACTCTAATTTACATTTCCTGTGAAAAAGATGTGCGTTACAAAGAAAGTTTAAATAATCCAGAGCTTTTTAATGGAGCAGTACAGGCGCTTACCAATAGTATTGTTTATGATATTTTTTCTCCCCCTGTAGCCTCACGAATTTATCTATATCCAACCATTGGTGCCTATCAAGTGATTCAGAAAGCCAATAATGAAAACTATGCTACTCTGAGTGGTCAATTACAAGGGTTAAACCCATTACCTGCGGCAAACAATCAAAATGTTAATTTTAATTTAGCCGCAATTCACGCCTTTATAACTATTGGTAAGAAATTGATTTTTTCTGAAGATAAATTATTGGCCTATCAGGAAAAAATATATGCGCAATTAAAAGAAGAAGGCATCCCTAGGTCTATCTTTAGGCACTCTATTGCTTATGGGGAAAAAGTGGCAAGCTATATTATGGAATGGTCGGATAGCGATCTATACAAACAAACAAGAACCTACCCTAAGTATACTATTTTAGAAGATGATAAATTTTGGAAACCAACCCCTCCAGCATATATGGATGGAATTGAACCCCATTGGAATAAAATCAGAACCCTTGTTTTAGATTCTGCCTCCCAATTTGCCCCAAAAAAACCTTTGCCTTTTGATTTAACGGAAGGAAGTTCTTTTCAACGTCAATTACGAGAAGTTCTTGACGTTGGAAATAATTTGACGGATGAACAAATAGAAATTGCAAAATTCTGGGATTGTAACCCCTATGTTACCCACCACCGAGGTCATGCGATGTTTGCTACCAAAAAAATTACACCGGGAGGTCATTGGATCGGAATTACTGCCATAGCGACACGTCAGTCCAAAAGCTCTTTTGAAGAAACTATCAATGCCTATGCTAAAGTATCGATTGCCTTATTTGACGCTTTTATTAGTTGCTGGGATGTAAAATGGGAAACGTTAGTAGTTCGTCCAGAGACTTTGATCAATCAATATTACGATAAGGAGTGGCTGCCCCTGCTGCAAACACCTCCCTTTCCAGAATACACTAGTGGACATTCTGTAATTTCTCGTGCTGCGGCAGTAACCTTAACCGATCTCTTCGGAGCAAATTTTAAATTTACAGATACTACAGAACTTGCCTACGGACTTCCCGAGCGAAGCTATAATTCGTTTTTTCACGCTTCAGAAGAAGCAGCTATTTCAAGGTTGTATGGCGGGATTCATTATATGATGGCAATTACCGAAGGTGTAGAACAAGGATAAAAAATAGGGAATATGATTATTAAAAAACTCCATACCAAAAAGAGTAATAAAACAGTTGTTATAATTGAAGACTTAACCCAAAACCCTGGGTATTAATTTTTGATTTCATTAAAAAAGGAAAAAAGACCCACTTTTATTGATGGGTCTTTTTTTTGGAATCTAGGGTCTAGTCTCATAAGACTTCCTACATTTGTTATAAGCACAAATTCATGAGTAAAGAAAACAATAGAAGGGAAGCATTGATTTATCATGCAAAACCGCGCCCTGGGAAAATAGAAGTTGTTCCAACGAAAAACTACAGCACCCAGCGCGATTTAGCCTTGGCCTATTCCCCAGGTGTAGCGGCTCCTTGTTTAGAAATAGATAAGGACATTGAAAACGTATATAAATACACAAACAAAGGTAACCTCGTTGCAGTAATTTCTAACGGAACGGCTGTTCTTGGCTTGGGGGACATTGGACCTGAGGCTTCCAAACCTGTCATGGAAGGAAAAGGCCTGCTCTTTAAAATATTTGCTGGGATTGATGTTTTCGACATAGAGGTAAACGCCAAAGACCCTGAAGAATTTATTGCAGCTGTAAAGGCCATTGCTCCCACCTTTGGTGGAATTAATTTAGAAGATATCAAAGCTCCAGAAGCCTTTGAAATCGAACGAAGATTAAAAGAAGAATTGGATATTCCAGTAATGCATGACGATCAACATGGAACGGCCATCATTTCCTGTGCAGCTTTACTCAATGCATTAGAACTGTCTGAGAAGAAAATTGAAGAGGTACGGATTGTTATTTCTGGCGCCGGTGCTGCAGCGGTATCTTGTACCCGATTATACAAAGCTTTTGGAGCGAAAGGCGAAAATATTGTCATGACCGACTCCAAAGGAGTGATTCGCAAGGACCGTGAAAATCTTTCTCCAGAAAAGGAAGAGTTTGCGACGAATCAAGACCTTCATACACTTGATGATGCGATGAAAAATGCCGATGTATTCATTGGTCTGTCGATGGCAAATATTGTAACTCCTGCCATGTTAATTTCAATGAATGCCAAACCCATTGTCTTTGCAATGGCAAATCCCGATCCAGAAATAGGCTATGATCTTGCCTGTGCAACCCGCGATGATATTTTAATGGCTACGGGTCGATCTGACCATCCCAACCAAGTAAACAATGTTTTGGGGTTCCCTTTTATTTTTAGAGGAGCACTTGACGTGCGTGCAACGACAATCAATGAAGCCATGAAAATGGCGGCGGTCACCGCTTTAGCAGAATTAACAAAGAAGCCTGTACCCGAGCAAGTCAACCTTGCCTACAACGAAACACGCTTAACTTTTGGAAACGAATACATCATTCCCAAGCCTTTTGATCCACGACTCATTGTTGAGGTGCCAACGGCAGTTGCCAAAGCGGCCATGGAATCGGGTGTGGCCAAAGAACCCATCGAAGATTGGGATCGCTATAGAGAAGAATTAGCTACCCGTACAGGGGCAGACGAAAAGACACTTCGCGTTCTGCATCATCGTGCCAAACGAAACCCTAAAAAAATTGTTTTTGCTGAAGCCGATCAATTAGACGTCTTAAAAGCAGCTCAGATTGTTAAAGAAGAAGGGATTGCAGAACCCATACTTTTGGGGAGAAAAGAAGTCATTCACGATTTGATGGAATCTATTGATTTTACGGATGAAGTAGAAATTCTAGATCCAAAAAGCACTGAAGAACGCAAGATTAAGAACCATTATGCCGAACTCTACTGGCAAGATCAAAAGCGCAAAGGTGTTACAGAATACGAAGCTAAATCTGTTCTAAGAGAGCGTAACTATTTTGCCTCCATGATGGTTAAAACAGGCGATGCCGATGCCATGCTTTCGGGCTATTCTCGAAACTACGCCTCTGTTGTTAAACCCATCATGAAAATCATTGGAAAAGCCAAAGGAGTAACCCGAATTGCTGCAACAAATTTAATGTTGACTGATCGGGGACCTTTGTTTTTGTCGGATACCTCAATCAATATAGACCCAACAGCAAAAGAGTTGGCAAAAATTGCCCATATGAATGCACAGGTGGTTAAATTGTTTGGATTTAAGCCCGTTACTGCCATGCTCTCCTATGCGAATTTTGGAGCGGCTACGCATCCTGGAGCTAAAAAAGTCACTGAAGCGGTTGCTTATTTACATCGCTATTACCCAGATTTAGACATAGACGGACCCTTACAGTCTGACTTTGCTCTAAACAAAGAAATGTTAGCAGAAAAATTTCCTTTCTCTGATCTGGTCAAGAAAAATGTAAACACCTTGATCTTTCCAAATCTTGAGTCCGCCAATATCACCTATAAACTGCTTAAAGAATTAAATGGAGCTCAATCGGTAGGACCAATCTTATTAGGCTTAAGTAAGGCAGTGCATATTTTACAATTGGGTGCCAGTGTAGATGAAATGGTTAACATGGCAGCAATGGCTGTTGTGGATGCACAACAAAAAGAAAAACAATGATTACCCAATTGCAAGGTCGATTAATAGAGAAATTCCCAACACACGTGGTCATAGACTGCCAAGGAGTGGGCTATGAAGTACATATTTCATTGCATACTTTTGGACAATTAGGAGACAATGAAAACATTCGCTTGTATACCCATTTACAAGTTCGTGAAGATGCGCACACTCTTTTCGGATTTTTTGAACCCATGGAACGCAGTATTTTCCGCTTGTTGATTTCCATTTCTGGGATTGGGGCAAGCATTGCACGAACCATGCTTTCTTCGATGACCCCACATCAAATTCAACAGGCCATTGTGCATGAAGATCTGGCTGCTATAAAGGCGGTTAAAGGAATAGGATTAAAGACAGCGCAAAGAGTTCTAATAGAACTCAAAGATAAAATTCAGAATGTTGCAGGAATGGAAGAAATTTCTTCCTCCAGAAGCAATACAACCAAAGAAGAAACGTTATCAGCATTAGAGGTTCTTGGTTATCCAAGAAGGCAAGCCGAGAAAGTAATTGATAACATCATTCAAAGTGCCCCCGAGAGCAGTGTAGAAGCCCTCATAAAGCAAGCTTTGAATAAATTATAAAGCCTTTGGTAAAAAGAAGAAAAGCGTATTTCTTTGACGTTCGCTTTTATCTGTTGTTCCTGATCTTTGCAGTGATTGGAACCTTGAAAAGCTACTCCCAAATCCAAGACAGTTCATCCTTGGGAAAGATTTCTTTACCCGATTCCCAAAGCATTGTATCGCTCTACGAGTATGACCCTGAACAGAATCTCTACATTTTTTCGGCAACCATTGGAGAATATTCCCTTGGAACACCATTGGTGTTAACACCCGAAGAGTTTGAAAAGCGTGTTTTGAAAGAACAGATGAACGATTACTTTCAAGATAAATTAAGTGCAATTGCCCAAAGTAATGGAAAAACAAATGACGCCCAAAAGGATTTACTTCCAGAGTTGTATGTAAATTCAAAATTCTTTTCTTCCATTTTTGGTAGTAATGCCATTGATGTTCGACCACAAGGATCCATTGGTATTGATTTGGGTGTTCGTTATCAAAAAACCGATAATCCAAGTTTTTCTCCACAAAACCGAAGAAATTTTAGCTTTGATTTTGATCAACGAATTAGCTTGAGTTTATTGGGGAATATTGGAGAACGTCTTCAGATTACCGCCAATTATGATACCGAATCAACCTTTGATTTTCAGAATCTGGTCAAGCTTCAATTCAATCCCCCTAAAATAAACGAACTCAGTCAATACCTACCAGCTTCACTGCAAGAAAATATTGAAAGCATTGAGGCCAAAGGCGAAAGAATTCAAAGTCGAACCAACGAGGCAAAATCAACAGTGAATGAGATTCGTAGCACGGTAGACGATGTTAAAGGGAAGTTACAATCATTAAAAGACAAGGCTGATAACCTTCAAGGTACGGTAGGGAATTACAAAAATAAAATCAACGAATTTCTAGATAAGCCAGCTTCAGAAGATGCTATTCTCCAAAACATTGATATTGGAAATATCAACATGCCGCTTAACAGCACTTTGATTGCAGGCGCGCAGAGTCTAATGGGGGTAAAAGCACAATTAAAATTTGGACGCACCAATATTACAGGAGTGTTTGCAGAACAACGATCACAGTCACAGTCTGTTGTTGCTCAAGGCGGAGGTACCTTACAAGAGTTTTCGGTTTTTGCTTTAGATTATGAGGCAGATCGTCATTTTTTCTTAGCTCATTATTTCCGTGATAATTATGATCGCTTTTTACTGACCTATCCCTATATCAATTCACCCATACAAATTACCAGAGCAGAAGTTTGGATCACCAACAGACAATCGCAAACAAACAATATTAGAAATATCGTTGCATTGCAAGATTTAGGGGAATCCAATCCAGAACGTACTCGTTTGGACGAACTAAACAATGGCTTTTTCAATCAAGCACTGCCCAGCGGAATTCCAGCCAATGAAGCCAATAGACTTGATCCAGAAAAAATCAATGCAGGATCAATCATTAGCGATAGAATTCGCGATATTGGAACAGTTCCACAAGGTTTTGGCTCCTTGAACGGACAGGTAAAAGAAGGCTTTGATTATGCTATTTTGGAAAGCGCACGAAAGCTTGAACCGTCTGAATATACCTTGCATCCACAGTTGGGGTATATATCATTGAATCAACGTTTAAGCAATGATGAAATTTTAGGGGTTGCCTTTCAGTTTACATTTAATGGGCAGGTGTATCAGGTAGGAGAGTTTGCCAATGGTGGAATTGCTGGAACTTCAATTGATCTTAATCAACAAGGGCAGGCTGTTCCTCAGGTTGAAACCAATAACCTTATCGTTAAATTATTAAAAAGTAGTCTAACAGATGTTCGTCAACCTGTATGGGATTTAATGATGAAGAACATCTATAATACAGGAGCTTTTCAATTGGAGCAAGAAGATTTTCGTTTGAACATACTCTATTCGGATCCATCTCCCATCAATTATTTAACACCGGTAGATTCAGCCATTTGGCCTGAAGAATTGGTCAATTCAATTTTACTTCGCTCGCTGCGTTTAGATCGATTGAACATATACAATAACCCCGAACCAGGAGGAGATGGCTTTTTTGATTTTGTTCCAGGAATTACGGTTGATCCTCAATACGGGCGAATTATTTTCCCAACAGTTGAACCTTTTGGTGAAAGTTTATTTAGACTTTTAGAAGCCAATGACTCTGGAGCTGAGGATTATGACAATGTGTTGACCTATAATGTGAATCAGGCTAAATATGTTTTTCGCGATATGTATGCACTCACAAAGGCAGCAGCCTTGGAGGCGACAGAAAAAAACAAATTTCAGTTAAAAGGAAGATACAAATCTGCCGGAGGAGATGGAATTGCCATTGGAGCGTTTAATATACCGCGTGGCTCTGTACAGGTTACTGCAGGTGGAAGAGTATTACGAGAAGGAGTTGATTATACTGTGAATTATCAAATTGGTCGTGTAAAAATCTTAGATCCAGGATTACAAGCATCGAATATTCCCATTCAAATTTCCACAGAAAACAATACTTTTTTCGGACAACAAAACAAACGTTTTTCAGGGGTTGACATTGTACATCAATTCAATGAAAAAGTGGTTATTGGTGGAACCCTAATCAACCTGAGTGAAAACCCATTAACCCAAAAAGCAAATTATGGTACTGAACCGGTAAATAATACCATGATTGGATTCAACACTAATTTTTCAACGGAGGTTCCCTTTTTAACACGACTAGTGAATAAGCTTCCCACCATTGAAACAACGGCTCCTTCACAAATATCCTTCCGTGGAGAGCTTGCCAGCTTAATTGCTGGAGATCCGCGCAACACCCAGTTACAAGGAGAAACCAATGTGTATTTAGACGACTTTGAAGGAGCCCAAACAAATATTGACGTCAAAGGTGCTTTTGCCTGGAAACTTGCTTCCATTCCCTTTGAGGGTTATGCAGGAGTAGAAGCAGGCAACGATAACCTAGCCGCAGGTCATTTTCGAGCGAAACTCGCTTGGTACACTGTTGATCCAGTATTCTATTCGACGCAATTTCGACCGGCCGGGATTGACAATTCGGACATATCATTAAACACTACCCGCCGTATTTTTATCAATGAAATTTTCCCAGAGCAAGATTTAGTCCAAGGGCAGTCTACCGTTCAAACAACATTAGACTTGGCCTATTTTCCCGATGAAAAAGGACCCTATAACAATCAAACAAACAGTGAATTTGGTCGTCAGCCCAATGAAAATTGGGGAGGAATTATGCGTTCCATTAACGCGACAAATTTTGAACAGTCCAATGTAGAGTTTATTGAATTTTGGGTGTTAGATACCTTCAACGAAATTCAGTCTGATGATGATGACTTGGGTGATTTGGTTTTTCATCTAGGAAATATTTCTGAAGATATTTTAAAGGATGGCCGCAAACAATATGAAAACGGTTTACCGGGTGTTGAACCAACAGCCGTACAAACCACCAATTGGGGACGCACACCTTCCTCTCAATCCTTGTTGTATGCATTTAATACGGTAGATGAAGACCGTCAACGACAAGATGTAGGTTTGGATGGGCTCAATGATGAGGAAGAGCGTTTGGTCTATACTAATGGGCCAGCCAATGATCCTGCCGGGGACAATTACGCTTATTTTTTGCAAGGGCAAGGCGGTATTGTTGAACGATATAAAAACTTCAATGGGACCGATGGGAATTCTCCCATTGCTTTTTCGGATACCAATCGTGGAAGTACTGCCGAACCTGATACGGAAGATGTTAACCGTGATCAAACCATGAACACCATCGACAGTTATTTTGAGTATAAAATTCCGATACGAAAAGCCATGACGGTAGGGAATCACCCTTTTGTAACAGATGTACGAGAAAATGTAGAGGTAAGCCTTCCAAATGGTAAGAGTTTGACCACCCGTTGGATACAGTTCAAAGTACCTATTGATAAGAGTTACTATCAAGGAACAAGTTTTGCGAGTTATTTTGATAACATTAACGGAATTCAAGATTTGCGCTCCATTCGCTTTATGCGAATGCTCTTAAATGGTTTTGAGCAACCTGTAGTTTTTCGTTTTGGAACCTTGGATTTAGTTCGAGGAGATTGGAGAAGATACAATCGTTCGTTAAACGATCAAATTAGCGCTACGAACAACACTACGGTAGATATTAGTACCGTCAATATTTTAGAAAATGAAAATAGAATTCCTGTAAATTATATTTTACCTCCAGATATTCAACGTGAGCAAATCAATAACAATAACACCATTGTCCGTCAAAACGAGCAGTCACTGGCCTTTAGGGTAGTTGGTTTACAGCCCATGGATGCACGTGGAATATACAAAGGAGTAGATGTTGATTTACGTCAATATGAAAAGCTTAAAATGTATTTGCATGCAGAATCTATTCAGGGTCAAACTCCTTTGCCCGGATCAGGAACAACCGATGAATTCGACCGAAGACTGGTTGCTTTTATTCGTTTAGGAACGGACTACCAGGACAATTATTATCAAATTGAAGTTCCTTTAAAACCAACTACATTTGTTGAAAATTCTGCCAATCGATTGAGCGCAGAAGAAGTCTGGCAATCCGATTTTAATTCAATTGACATTCCCATTGAATTGCTCTCTAAAATGAAGTCAACCTTTTTGGAAAATCCATCCTTCAATTCAGCAAGCTATTTTGATGAAGAACTAAATCAAATTGAAGAATTCACACCAATTAGTAACTTAGCGGGAGATAAAAAATATCGATTATCCATCAAAGGGAATCCTTCTTTGGGGGCAATTAAAACCATGATGATTGGTGTAAAAAATCCCTCAACGCAAGTGGGAGATGTCCTTGCGGGTGAGGTTTGGTTCAACGAATTGAGGATTGCAGGAATAGATAGTCAAGGCGGGTGGGCAGCCATTGGTGCCTTAGATGCGAATATTGCTGACTTTGCTAATTTAAGTGCGAGCGGGCGCTACTCAACTGTTGGCTTTGGGAGCATAGATCAATCACCAAACCAGCGTAGTCGTGAAGAATTGTTGCAATACGATTTGGTATCAACGGTAAATGCTGGACAACTTTTACCGCAAAAATGGAGTGTTCAATTGCCACTGAGTTACAGTTTTGGAGAAACCCACATCACACCTGAGTATGATCCCTTTTACCAAGATTTGCGTCTCGATGATCGATTAAGTGCTGCAGATACCTCACAAAAAAGAGAACAAATAAAGCGGCAGGCCATCGATTATACCAAACGGAAAAGCATTAGTTTGATTGGGGTACGAAAGCTGGGAAGTCCAAGTAAACAGCGTTTTTACAATATTGAAAATTTTGACTTTTCCTATGCCTTCAATCAATTGATCCATAGTGATTATGAAATAGAAAATCAATCAAACACAAGCTTGCGTTTGGGGGCGAACTATGGGCATACGTTTAAACCCTTTGAAATTAATCCATTCAAAAAGATAAAGTTGCTGAGTAAAAAGCAATACTTGCGTTGGTTGCGGGAAATTAATTTAAATCCTATTCCAGCTAATGTATCCATTAGTACTAACATCAATCGTTTTTTTAATAGCCAGCGCTTTAGAGAGGTTTACTTAGAAGGGGTAGATGCCTCACAACAATTAGGTTTACCAGATTTGCAACAGCGTAATTTTTTATTCGATTGGACCTATTCGTTAAATCACAACCTAACCCGCTCATTGCGCTTGAATTTTACCGCTTCGAGTAATAACATTATCAGAAACTATATCGAAGACACGCCAGAAGGAGTGCAGCGGCTAGATAAGGGCAGAGGAATTTGGGATGGATTATGGGATTTTGGAGATCCGAATCGTCATTTCCAAACCCTTAATTTAACCTATAAATTGCCCTTTAATTATTTACCTTTTTTGAGTTTCATTGACGCAAATTATAGTTATACAGGAGACTTTAGTTGGCAACGCGGCTCAGATGTTTTGTCTGAAGTTACCCATGAAAGTGGAGCAGTATTGGGGCTGGTAAATACGATTCAAAACAATAACACCAAAAGCTTAAACGGTTCTATTTCGACCGATCGCTTGTACCGTATTTTAGGCTTAAACAGAAAGAATACTGCTCAACGCAGACCGACACAACAAAATTTGCAAGGCTCTACGGATGATAAAAAACCAAAAAAGAAGCGTAAAGCATTGGCAAGTGTTCTCGATCTAATTACCATCCTCAAACGGGTGCAATTTTCCTACTCCGAAAGCAATGGAAAAGTTTTACCGGGATACCTCCCTTCGGTTGGTCTAGTAGGGACATTGCAGCCTACCCCAGGATTCACCTTTGGAAGCCAGGCCGATGTTCGTTTCGAAGCGGCTAAACAAGGTTGGTTAACCGATTTCCCCAATTTTAATCAGCCCTTTACCCAAGTTCACAACAGCCAATTGAATATTACCGGTCAATTGGATTTTGGAAAAGGTTTATTGATCGATTTTACTGCAGAACGCAATTATTCAGAAAATGGAACAGAAAACTTCCGGGTTGAAAACCAAGAATATATTCCCTTAAATACCAATCAATTTGGTAATTTCGGAATCTCAACCCTTTTGATCAAAACAGCCTTTCAACGTTCAAAGGGAGAAGCAAACCCCTACTTTGAGGACTTTAGGAAAAACCGCTTAATTGTTGCGCAACGTTTGGCAGAGCAGCATCGGTCCTCTTCTGCTGAGCTAGATCAGGAAGGTTATCCAGTAGGTTTCGGCAAAAGTCAACAGGATGTAATTATTCCTGCTTTCCTCGCCGCATATTCTGGAACAAATGCAGCAAAAATTTCGTTAGATCCAATTCAAAAAGTACCCTTACCCAATTGGAATTTAAAGTACACAGGCTTGATGAACATCAAGTCATTGAAAAAAATATTCAATCGTTTTTCATTAATACATGCCTATCGTTCCAGCTATACCATTAATCAATTTCAAACAAACCTAGACTTTGATCCCGATTTTCCTGAACAGAAAGATGGTGAAGGAAATTTCGTTTCAGAGAAACTATATGGTAACTTAAACTTAGTCGAGCAGTTCAATCCTCTGATTCGTATTGATTTGGAGCTAAAAAATTCTTTTAAATTCCTTGCTGAACTGAAAACAGATCGTGCATTATCGTTGAGTTTGGACAACAATTTATTGACGGAATCAAGCGGAGAAGAGTATATTGTTGGGATGGGATACCGCATCAAAGAATTGCCATTAAGAACCACGATTGGTGGAAGAAAACGCACCTTGAAGGGCGACCTGAACATCAAAGCAGATCTGTCCTATCGAAATAATATTACCGTTCTGAGGAACTTAGAAATTGACAACAATCAAGTCACAGCAGGACAGACCCTATGGTCCATTAAAGTTTCTGCAGACTATGCTTTGTCTAGAAATTTGACAAGTCAATTTTTCTACGACCACAATTTCTCTAAATTTGCCATCTCTACTGCCTTCCCACAAACCAGTATCCGTTCGGGAATTTCTATTCGGTATAATTTTGGAAATTAAATTATTGGTATTTCAGCTAAAAAATTATATTTGCTCCAAGTAAAAATATGAAGCTATGAACGTACCGGAAAACTTACACTATACCAAAGATCACGAATGGGTGTCGATAGAAGGGAATACCGCAACAATTGGTATCACAGATTTTGCACAAGGAGAATTGGGTGATATTGTTTATGTAGAAGTGGAAACACTCGATGAGAATATCGATGCTGAAGAAGTTTTTGGAACAGTAGAGGCTGTAAAAACAGTTTCTGATTTATTTATGCCATTGAAAGGGACAATTATCGCTTTTAATGATGATTTGACCGACGCACCAGAAGCGGTTAATGATGATCCCTACGGAGCAGGGTGGATGATCAAAATTGAATTGGATAATCCAAACGATGTTAATGAGCTTTTAGACGCTGCAGGCTATAAAGCCCTTATAGGTGCCTAAGTACAGTTTATCCATTCTAGCTTTAAGTCTAGGATGGACCATTATTTTTTTATCTGTAATGCCATTATCCTTACCGCCTGTCAATGCTACTGTGTTTGGTGTAGACAAAACAGCTCACTTTTTGGCCTATTATATCTTCTCTACTTGCCTTGGTTTAGCCTTTAATTTAGATTGGAGGGTGAAAAGAACCAGATTAGTGGTAATCATTGTCGCTTTTTCTTTTGGCATGGTACTTGAACTAATTCAAGAGTATCTCTTACCGCATAGGACTTTTGAAGTCTTTGATCTGCTGGCGAACTCCATTGGGATTTGCGCTTTTGTTTTTTCTGGAAAAACAATTGAAAAAATTGTGGTCAAAAGCGGTATTTTTATAAATTAGCTATCTAAATTCCCAGTAATGCAATTAAAAAAGAATCCCAATGCCGATTTAACCAAAAACAGCAGTTTATATTTTGCTGTTGGTTTAGCGGTTGTTTTGTTTATTTCATGGCAAGCAATAGAATGGAAAACCTATGATAAATCAGGCTATGGATATGAGGCCCTTAATGTTGACGACGACGATGACGAGGAAGTGCCAATTACCGAACAGTTAAAAACACCTCCACCTCCACCACCGCCACCACCAGCACCAGAAGTTCTTGAGGTTGTTGAAGATGAAGAAGAAGTGGAAGAAACCATCATTGAATCTACTGAAACCGATCAAGAAGAAATTGTTGAAGTAGAAGATGTTGAGGTAGAAGATGATTTTGATGATGTAGATGTTCCTTTTGCCGTTATTGAAGACGTGCCAATTTATCCCGGTTGCGAGAAAGTAGCCAAGTCCGAGAGAAGAGCTTGTTTTCAAGATCAAATCAATAAGCACATTCGCAAAAACTTTCGTTACCCTGAAATTGCACAAGAAATGGGAATTCAAGGAAGAGTATATGTGAATTTCGTAATCGCCAAAGATGGAAGTATTACCAACGTTCGTATGCGAGGACCAGACAAGAATTTAGAGAAAGAAGCTGCGCGCATCATCTCTAAACTTCCAAGTATGACTCCCGGAAAACAAAGAGGAAGGCCAGTACGTGTTCCTTTCAGTATTCCGATTACTTTCCGCCTACAATAATATCGAACTAGACAAAACTGTCTGTAAAGTTATATGTTTAACCATCTGAACTCCTTTCAGAGGCTAAACACATTGAAAATCCATCATTCTGCGTTTATCTCAGAATGATGGATTTTATGTTTTACTATGGCATAAATTTTGTGGATATCTATGGAACCCAATTCTTTCCAAGATGAAACCCAAGAAAAACCCTGCAAAAGACTTACGAAGAAACAGTAGCCTGTATTTTGCTATAGGCCTAACCATTGTTTTGTTCATTTCGTGGCAAGCCATAGAATGGAAAACCTATGAAAGATTGGGCTTCAGTTATAAAGCTCTAGAAGTTGACGAAGACGATGAAGAGGAGGTGCCAATCACTGAACCAATGAAAGCACCGCCACCACCACCACCTGCCCCTCCTACTCCTCAAGTGCTTGAGGTTGTTGAAGATGAAGAAGAAGTGGAAGAAACCATCATTGAATCTACTGAAACCGATCAAGAAGAAATTATTGAAGTAGAAGATGTTGAGGTCGAGGAAGATTTTGATGATGATCCAGTTCCTTTTGCTGTCATTGAAGACGTACCTATATATCCTGGTTGCGAAAATGTAGCCAAGTCTGAAAGAAGAAATTGTTTTCAAGAACAAATCAATAAGCACGTCCGCAATAACTTCCGTTACCCAGAAATTGCACAAGAAATGGGCATTCAAGGAAGAGTGTATATGCACTTTGTTATTGATAAAGATGGTTCAATTACCGATATTAAAATTGCCAGAAGTCCTGACAGAAACCTTGGAATAGAAGCCGAGCGAATTATTCATAAACTCCCCAAGATGACACCAGGTAAACAAAGGGGAAGGCCAGTACGTGTTCCTTTCAGTATTCCGATTAATTTCCGCTTACAATAATTGTGAACTACTTAAAATGCAACCCGAATTAAAGTTCGGGTTTTTTTGTGGCCAAAAAGAGGAAGAAAACAATGAATATCAAGAAGGGTGCGTTATCTTTGCGCTCAGGAAGAAAGAATGATTATGTCTGCGGAAATCAGAAATGCACCTACTGTTTCATGGCTGAGTGATTTTAAAGAAATCACCAAAATGCGTTTGGCTTTAAGTGTTGTCTTTTCTTCTTTGGCGGGCTACTTATTAGCCG
>ENA-OUOG01002168-OUOG01002168.1-marine-metagenome-genome-assembly--contig:-NODE-2168-length-21001-cov-9.688492_pt1 | contig 21001 bp, 18 predicted proteins | sample MGYA00248635_ERZ508505 | MGnify/ENA primary metagenome ERZ508505 (study PRJEB26176, sample SAMN06267871) | marine metagenome | isolation source: Saanich Inlet, British Columbia, Canada | place: Pacific...
CATCTTTACATGCCCGGCATGAAAAAGATCAAAGGTTGAAAAGGTGATTCCTACTTTCATAACTTATATTTTTTTCGACTACCACCGGTAGTCAGTTTTTTAATTTTTATATGCATCAATTCAAAAATATACTCCGATGCATGCAACTCTTTAAACCTTTTTAGTAATAATATTTAAGGTTTAAGTCACAATAAGTATATCCGAATGAATTATGCTTTTTCTTTAGTTCGGATCTCTTTTAAGATGTTCTCAATAGGTTCCTTGCCAAGAACATAACCGATGCTTAAAACAACTCCTAAAAACAAATAAACTACAAGAATTAAACTTCTTTTAGGACCTGATTTCTCATTTGGAAAAACAACGGGCTTTATAATTGAAAAGACAGGGGTGTCTTTTGTAACCTGAAGCTTTACCTGTTCTAATTGAGCAACAATGTTGTCAAATACAGAGGAGGCTGTTAGTAGCTCAGATTCTAATCGGGTTTGATTGTCTGAAAAACTACTACGAGAAATGTTCAAATTTCTATCTTTAAAATTTGACAACCGATCCTGCGCCTGGTTTAAGAGTTTTTTCTTCTCAGCATACTGAGTTTCTAAATAGTCTAAAAGCTCTAAACTAGATTTGGTTTTTATAGCTATGATTTGATTCTGCAGGATTAATTCTCCATTTTTAGCAACCTGTGCTGCGATCTGGGGATTTTCACTCACAGAGATCATTTCTATAAAACCATCTTTGTCATTGATCGATAAAGTTAAGATATTGTCAATAGATTTAAAAAAACCAAAATCTTCCTGTGAAACTCTTGAAATTCCATCAACAGTTTCCAATGAAATCTCTGTATCTGATTTAAAAAATTTTATAATTTTAAAGGGTAAGTCAATGGTATACTCTTTAACCGTCCCCAAAAAAGAGGTTTTTTGTTGCTGTTGAACAAAATATTCTCTGAGTGATGCTACCCCTTCAATATTTTTTAATGGAGACGCTAACAACTCATTTTTAAAGGTTGCACTCTCCAAAACTTTACCATAGAGCATGGGTGAGAGTTCAGAGCTACCCTCTGACATAGAACCTAAATTAATTCCTGCTAGTGAAGCCAAACCTTTTAATCCTCCGCTCCCTGAAGACTTGTTACCATAATTCGGGGTAAACATAGAAGAAGCTGTATATTGGTTAGGAGAGGATATTGCTATCAACACACCTAGAACTCCAAAAACTAAAATTGACTTAAAAATAAGCTTTTTACTTTTCCAAACTTTTGCAATCAATGCTACGATATCAATTTGATCTTCTGACTCGAATTGCATGTTTTTATTTGAAGACTCCATATTTCTAGAGTTTTGTAATTAGTAAAATCGTGGTTAAAGTACTGGTCAAAATAGTAAAAGTATTCGCAAACTTGTCAACAGCACCTTTTAGTTGTTCAGCCCATTCTTTTCGGTCTTTTTGAACCAATACAATTTTAGATCCCGGATACATTCTTGGATTTTTAAAAAACGAAATTTTCTCTGTTTTTCCATTTGCATGCACCACATACTTTTTTTCCATAGCACCTTTCTCTTTTCCTCCAGATGCTTTGATGTAATATTTTGCTTTTTTCCCTGGCTCCCAGTTAAAAGTTGTTGGCATAACTACTGCTCCGGTTGTGGTCACTGAAGACAATTTGCTTCCTACATATAAAACATCTCCATTTTGAAGATTTGTGTTTTTGTCTAATAGATATTTATCTAAATTGAGATATAACTTTTCACCAGCTCTCTCTACATAAGAGCTTTCTAGGTTTGAATTATTTGTCAATCCTCCTGCCGATTCTATTAGCGAACCAATAGTTATTTGATCGGACTCTAGTATGATACTTCTGGGAAATTTTACTTCTCCCTGAACAGATACTACAGGTTGAAAATTTGCTCTAATTGGAGCAATAACATTTACAATGTCATAATTTTCTAAAATAAATGGATTTGAAGGAGTATCCTTATTTCCTAACATATATTCAATATCCAAATCATTTACTTTTACTTGAGAGTATTTTCCAGTTCCTAGATCTCTATCTAACCGGTTAACAAAAACATAATCTCTAAAAGCAGCTTTAGTAAAACCTCCTGCTTTAATGATTAAATCTTCTAAATACATATTGTTCGAGAGACTAAACTCCCCTGCATTATTAACCTGTCCGCCAATAGTAACTGTCGGAGATAAATCTTCGGTTACTGTTTTTGCATACAATACCACTTGATCTTTCGCCTTTAAAAAGGTAGTTTTTAAGGTAGCCGTATCATCAAAATCAAATTGAATCGTTGAATAAAGCCCCGTATTGGAATCAAATCGATTTAAATCCAAACGAGAGGTAAGCACCTTTGACTGAAATTCAAGTTCATCATATAATACAGATTGAAAGATTAAATCATACAATGATAAATTCTCGGTGATAGAGACCGTTCTAGGAGTCACTCCATACCCAGAGATCGATGCTGTTTTAGCCCCCTCAACTTCTTCTAAAGAATAAATTTTAACTTGATCGTTTTCTTTAAGAGTAACAGTAGTTACACCATCTAAAACGCTCGATAATTTAAAGGTTTGATAGGATAAAACTCCTTTTTCATCAACGCTATTGATATCTATTTTCTCTAAATACGTTTTAGGTTTTAATCCATTGGCTCCAGAGATAATTAATGTCTTAAGATCGCTGTAAGTGTCCAAAGCAAATGTTCCCGGAGAATATACATTTCCAGCGATTGATACTGTATTTTTTTGCTTTTCTAAAATCCCCTTAACTAAGACAACATCCCCGTCTGTTAAAAGAAAGTTATTTTTAGGATTGTCTCGATACTTTGTATAATTAATAGTCGTTAAAAAACGATTAAAAACCAATTCCTGCTTTCTATTATCGAAAGGTTTGATTCTAGAGATGTTCATATTATCCAAAGAAGCGGATGCAGACAAACCTCCTGAATACTTTAATAAATCTTTTAACGATTCGTTTGGCTTCAATTCATAAATAGCTTTCTTTTTAACATTACCAGTCAAGGTTACTGATGACAAACGCGGCCCGACAAAAAGTACGTCGTTGTTAGAGAGTCTAATGTCTTGGTCAATATTTCCTTGAGTGATATAATCATATAAATCAATTGATTTTATAAGCTTGTTGTTTCGATACACCTTTACCTCTCTTAGAGTACCTGATTTGTTTATTCCACCAGAAGCATACAACGCATTTAAAACCGTAGCCATACCATTAACTAAATGTGGTCCCGGGGTATTAACGTTTCCTAAAACAGAGACTTTAACAGGTCTTATTTGTGTAAGTGAAACATCTAAAAACGTTCTCGATGGAGTTGATAACAAACCGCTGTAGAATTTTCCTAGAAAAACATTAACTCTTTTTTTGAGAGTTGCAAAAGAATTTCCAGCTGCAAAAAAGACACCTAGATTGGGAAAAGAGATGTTTCCATTTAAATCTATCTTAGAAACGAATTCCAAATTATTATCTCCAAATACAGTAATTCTTAACTCATCACCTGGAGCTAAAATGTATCCCTCGTCGATGTTCCCTAAAAGATAGTCTTTAGAACCAAATGGATTGTTTACAAAAATATCATACCCAAAATATTTTTCTGTATTTTTTTCAACCTGAACAACTACTGCTGGTTTGGGTGGTATAATTGAATCTTTTTTTACAGCTGCTACCTTTAAATCGGTAACAACATCATTAGCTTTTACAACATTTGATTTAGAAGATTTTGTATCAGGCAAAAGCCCGTTTGCCAAAGCCAATTTCTGAGCTTGTTCTAGAGTAACGCCTTTTGCTCTTAGAGCATTTAAAGCATCCTGCTTTGTTTGACCTTTAGTTTGATTAAAACTAAAAACTACAATAAGCAATAATAAAATTCTACGCATTTTTATTTTTTATTTGCAAAGTTAAAATTTTTGAACATGTTAAAACTAACTTTCTTAAGTTTGTTTTTTTCTAATTTATTAAAGCCTTGAGTCAACTTGATTTCTTGGAAGAAATCCTTTTAAATCATAAACTATACTTTTAGCATCTAGCTTTATGCTTTCAATATCTATCATTGAGAATTTCTTGTGTGAAACTGCCAATAAAATTCCATCATATTTATCTTTAATCTCATCTAAAATATGAATACCATACTCCTGTTTTACTTCTTTAGGATCAGCTTCATAATCATAAGCATCAACTTCCAAGCCAAACTCTTTTAATTCATGATATACATCCGCTACTTTAGAATTTCGAATATCTGGACAATTTTCTTTGAAGGTGACTCCTAATATCAAAATTTTGGAGCCCATGATTTGTTTGCCTGCTTTAATCAGCATTTTGATCATCTTATTTGCGACAAAAGTGCTCATGTTATCATTTACTCGTCTACCACTTAATATTACTTCAGGGTGATAGCCTAAATTTTCTGCTTTATAAGCTAGATAGTAAGGGTCTACACTGATACAATGTCCTCCAACAAGACCTGGTTTGTATTTTAAAAAATTCCATTTGGTTCCCGCAGCATCTAATACATCTTGGGTATCGATACCTACTCTATCGAATATTAATGCCAGTTCATTAACAAATGAAATATTAACATCACGTTGTGCATTTTCGATGGCTTTACTGGCCTCTGCTACTTTCATACTTGCTGCCTTAAAAGTACCTGCAGTAATAATCGAGCTGTATAAATCGTCTACAAAAGTTGCAATCTCAGGAGTCGATCCGGAGGTTACTTTTTGAATGGTGGTTAAGGTATTTATCTTATCTCCTGGAACAATTCTCTCTGGTGAATACCCGCAATAAAAGTCGGTATTGAATTTTAGATTACTTGATTCCTCTAATAAAGGCACACACACTTCTTCGGTGCAACCTGGGTATACGGTACTCTCATAGATGACAATATCTCCTTTTTTTAAAATCTCTCCCAACATTTGAGAAGCAGCTCTTAATGGTTTTAAATCTGGAGTTTTAAATTCATCTATTGGTGTAGGAACTGTTACGATATAAATAGTACTGGCTTTAATGTCATTTATATCTGAGCTAAAAGTAAGCTCTTGAGCACTTCTTAATTGCTCAGGAGTAGCTTCATTGGTGTGATCAATTCCATTTTTAAGATCTTCAATCCTATCTATATTAATATCAAAGCCAATAGTTTGGTGTTTTTTACCAAACTCAATAGCCAAAGGTAAACCAACGTAACCTTGACCTATAATAGCAATCGAAGTATTTTTAATATCCATAAAATTATTTACTAATCTCTTTATTTTTTACTTGCTTTCGAAGTCCACTCGAAGAAAATCGGTGGTCTCTAGAATTGTAGTAGATTTCGATTCCTTTATCTTCACAATACACTCTACCAGTGTAGTTTTTTTCTTTGTACTCATCACCAATGATTCTTACATCAATCTTGAAAGATCGTAAAATATCTTCTAAATCTTGCTCCGATACGTAAGGTACAATTTCATCGATATGCTTGGATCCTTTGAGTTGTATATACCGTTCAATAATTGTCTGAGAAGGCCCATTTTTCTCAGGACGATCTATCGAAGGGTCTAGTTGCAAACCCACTATTAAGTAATCGCATTGACGCTTGGCTTCTTCTAACATCTTAACATGCCCGGCATGAAAAAGATCAAAGGTTGAAAAGGTAATTCCTACTTTCATAATTGGTCATTAATGCTACTAAAATGTGAATTTATATTTTTTTTTAGTTTTATGTACCACTTTATAGTTTTATTTAGATACGGCTTCGCCGTCACTACTCACAGTAATGGAATTTTATAACAAAAAAAAACAACTGATTAATTCAGTTGAAATGACACCTTAGCACCTAATTTATTTAATTGAGCAATACAGTTTTTCCCTTTAATAGAAAGCACTGTCGCTTCTTCATTTATGGAGGGTACCATAACGGTATCTCCTTTTAATATCTTCTTTTCTACAGAAATATAATTTACTTCCAAATGCGCTTTCATTGCCAAAACTTCTGCATCATAGACTTCAGCTCGTTTCCCTTGATTAAATAAAAAACGTACAACACCGGGTATCCCAAATACTGTGTTCAAATCATTTTTAGCAACCTTAACCAGTACCATTGAAGTCAATAAAGGAACCTTTATTTTTTTCTTGCGATCTGACCACTGACGAATTTCAATTTTACAGGGTGTATATGCTTCAAAACCTGCATTAACTAGACGTTCCATAACTTTTATTTCATTTCTAGGCTTGGTATATAAAACGTACCAATTCAAAACTTTTTCATTCATTTTTTAGGCGATGCAAATTTATGATTACTTTATAATTATATAACACAAAATCACATAAAATATTATAACGATAAGAAATTTAAAAAAAGCTTTTTCATCTTTGATTTCATTCGAATAGCTGATTTGTTTTTGTTCATTAAAAACAACAACAGAATTGCAATAAAAAAGATACTCACCAAAATTAATACTGATTCTAGATCATTAAATACCTGAATTACAAAAAACATTATCAATGCAACCAAAAAATTAAGCAAACCAATAAAAAAAGATGCTCTTCGATGAGATAGTCCGAAATCTACTATAATATGATGAATATGGTTTTTGTCAGGCTTAAACATAGAAACACCTCTAATAGCCCTTAAAAACATAACACGTATGGTATCTAAAAGAGGAACAAATAGCACACTAATTAAAAATAATGGTAATTGTTCACGATTGAAGGATAATGAAGTATAGGCATCAACATCTAATGATAGTAATTTAAATGTTAAAAGCCCCAACACCAAACCAATAACTAGACTTCCTGTATCTCCCATAAAGATTTTCCTTTTGACAGAAAAATTAAATCTAAGAAATGCAAGTAGCGTAGCAATAGTTGCCAAACTTATAGTTAAATAAAAGTAAAAACCTAACTTATAAAACATGAAGCTGTAAAAAGAAGCTACTAAAATACCAGTAATCCCTGTTAATCCATCGATTCCATCAATCAAATTAAAAGCATTGATGAGCCCAAGTAAGAAAAACATACTACCAAAAACAGAAGCATATAGGGGTATTTCATAGATACCCATAAAACCGTACAAAGAGAGAATTCTAAAATCCGGTTCGGACATGAGGAATGAGACAGCTATGAATTGAGCAAAAAATTTAACTTTGGGAGACATATCAGTCATATCATCAAGAAGGCCTGTAAAAAACATAATTGTGATAGAAGCTAAAAGTGTCAAAGACACATGACTTGAGTCTAAGGTTTCAGCAAAAAAGAGTACAAAGATATAACTTAAAAAAAAAGCAACTCCTCCAAAAGAAGCAACTTTACCATTGTGCGAACTCCTATCATTGGATGTATCAGAAAAATTTAGCTTTAAGGATAATTTCCTAATTTTGGGTATAATAAAAAGGGACCCAAAAAAAACTAATATTGGCAAAAGAACCAATCTAGAAATTACAACATAGTTTAGGTGAATATTGTTCATATTCTTTTTATTTGTTATTTAACATGTGACAAAAATATAATAAATAATGGCAAAATTAGCCCAAAAATAGCCCGTTTTTTTTATCTGACTGAAAAAAATTATTATAATAATTGTGTTATCTAATAAGATAACATTCTGACCACACAAAGGTTTAAAGCTTTAATATTTAATTTTAAGTGAAATTAATTTAAACTCAGCCAAAAACAATAAATTTCAAACTCTAGAATGTTTTCGCACATTTTTTTTAGACTTATTTTTTTTTAAAAAAAAGCCCATAAACAAAAGAAAATAATAGGCGAAAATATAATTTCGCTTATTTAAATTACATAAATTGTCTTTATGTTTATCTTAATTTATTACATTTTATTTCAAGTCTTGATAAATATTATTGCCTAAATCTATAATAAATAAACTTCCTAATGATGAATAAAGGTTGGTGACTTTTTTTTGAGTTCGAAAGGTTCGATTTATAAAAAACTGATTAACGAAGTTTATAGTACAAGAAAGATATTTGTATTTTTTTTAATAAATATCTCTTTACGGTTTGATATTCAGATTATTGCTAAAAGGCTTACTTATAAATTGAGAATGGGTATTACCAAACACAAGAAAATAATGAGATCAATAAAAAAATCTATATTACTTTAAAAAGGGATGCTTCTCTCCATTTTTATTGATGCTTGCATTTCTAATATCATGCACAATCTCAATAGACTTTCGAACATCCGCTAGACCAAAACCATTCCCTCTCAAAATCTCTTGGTAACTTTTTGTGTGCAATTCCGTAAAACCATCACTGAACTCCAATTCCTGATTATCAATAGTAATTGAACGAAATGTTCTTTGTCCTTTTTCATTTACTGATTGTGGTAAGTCATTCTCATCTATTGACAAAAACCATCGAACTCTAGCATTTTCAAATTCTAAATATCCTGAGGCTTTGTGTTTTTCTCTTAGATGCACGGTATTTTCTTGAACTTCCCCAAAAACCCAAGAGAGCATGTCATAAAAATGGACACCAATATTGGTAGCAATTCCACCAGACTTACTTTCGTCTCCCTTCCAAGAGTTGTCATACCATTTTCCTCTTGAGGTGATGTATGTCAAATCAATATCGTATTTTTCATTCTTAGTTTCCGAAACTACTTTCGCTTTTAAAGCAACAATTGCCGAATGCAAACGCAATTGCAAAATCGTATAAATATTCCCATCAGATTCTTTCTCAATCGCTCTCAGTGCATCAATATTCCAAGGATTCAAAACAATGGGTTTTTCACAAATGGCATGCGCACCGCTTCGAAGTGCCATTCGAATATGCGCATCGTGCAAATAATTTGGAGAACAAATACTCACATAATCTAAAGTAATATTTTGATGTCTTTTTAACTTTTCTAAATGGCGATCAAAACGTTCAAACTCTGTGAAAAAATCTGCCTTTGGAAAATACCGATCCATAATACCTACGGAATCAAACTTATCCAATGCTGCTATTAATATATTATCGGTGTCTTGTATTGCTTTTAAATGTCGAGGGGCAATATAGCCCGCAGCACCTATTAAAGCAAAATTTCTCATTCTGTTCATCTCTATTTAATCTTATTTATTCTACCAAATTAATTTACTTTTTACCTATTTGATAATACTCAAATCCTTTTTGCTCTAGACGTAAAGCATTGTATTGATTTCTACCATCAAAGATAATCGGTAACTTTAAATTTCTTTTTATCTCTATAAAATCTGGCGCTCTAAATTCTTTCCATTCTGTCAATAAAATCATTGCATCCGCATTCTTTAAAACACCATATTTGGAATCGAAATAAGAAACTTGATTTATTCCTTTTAAATAACAGTTTTTCGCTTCTATCATTGCTTTTGGATCATAAGCATTTATTTGTGCGCCTAGCCGGACCAATTCTTTGATAACAAAAATAGCAGGTGCTTCTCGCATATCATCAGTTCCGGGCTTAAACGCCAACCCCCAAACTCCAAAGGTAAAACCGGACAAATCATTACCAAATCTTTTAATAACTTTATGTACTAAAATTAATTTTTGAGCATCATTTACTTTCTCAACCGACTTTATTAGATTGGCGTTATAACCATGGGCTTCAGCGGTTTTTCTAAGTGCTTTTACATCTTTAGGAAAACAAGCTCCCCCGTAACCTACTCCTGGGTAAATAAAACTATATCCGATCCTTTTATCGGAACCAATACCAACACGAACCTGGTTTGCATCTGCTCCCACTCTTTCACAAATATTTGCAATTTCATTCATAAAAGAAATCTTTGTTGCCAACATTGCATTTGCTGCATACTTCGTCATTTCTGCCGAACGAATATCCATTTTAATAAAACGATCATGTGTTCTAAAAAAAGGAGCATAGAGCTGCTTCATCTTATCAAAAACGATTAATGAATCTGAACCAATTACAACACGATCTGGCTTCATAAAATCATTAATAGCATCACCTTCCTTTAAAAATTCAGGATTCGAAACCACACTAAAATCTATATTAACCCCTCTTATATTTAATTCTTGTTGAATGATCTCTTTTACCATATCAGCTGTCCCAACAGGAACTGTAGATTTGTTAACAACAATCAAATTTTTTGTCATTTGTTGCCCAATAGACTTTGCTACAGAAGATACATATTGGAGGTCTGCTGATCCATCTTCTCCCATAGGAGTTGACACAGCAATAAAAACAATTTCAGTATTTGTTATTGACTTTGAAATATTTGTTGTAAAAAAGAGCGTGTTATTTAAACTATTCTTAATAACAATCTGTTCAAGTCCTGGTTCATAAATAGGAAGAATACCCTGTCGTAGTTCTTGAACTTTCTTTGCGTTAACATCTACACAAGTCACCCGATTACCCATTTCAGAAAAACAAGCTCCAACTACCAAACCAACATAACCTGCACCGAAAATAGTAATGTTCATTATATTTATTTAATTATTCAACAACCAAGAAGAAGATTGTATCTTATCTCCCAGGCCTTCTATTAATTGGATTCCCAATTCCTGACACACAGGTACCTCGGGAATTGAGTTGTTATTTTGATCGCCGCCATTCGCAAAACCAAAATCATAGATTTCTTTATTATTTTCATAAAGAAAACGAATCGATTTACACACAGTTCTGTCTTCATCAATCGAAATAATAGCCGTATCAACGGCCTTGATATTCTGAACAATAAAAAGTCGCTCTGCTTCCTTTTGAAATTCTTTAGTCCCCTTCAAACCTCTTTGTAGATCACTATTTACAATAACAAAAAGAACATCACACAGTGCTTTCGCATTGTTAAAATACGCGATATGCCCCTTGTGAATCGGATTAAAATACCCTGAAACTATGATTGCTTTTTTCTTCATGCTACATGCTATTAAAATAGATAAGTGAACTCCTTATCCATTACTGCAAAGATACTGATTTCTATTTATTTCTCTACAAGTTTAATTTAGGATACCCTTTCAAAAAATCGATATTATAACAGTGCATTTCCAGCATTAGATTTCTGAATAATTACATTGCCATTAGAACGTTTATATACTCTCAAAATTTGACTGCAAATTTACATATTGAGCTTTAATAATACAGTCCAAATCTAGCCTAAAAAAAATATATACAAAAAAAATCCCTCACATAACGTGAAGGATTTTACTTAAGTGGGCAATGAGGGATTCGAACCCCCGACCCTCTCGGTGTAAACGAGATGCTCTGAACCAACTGAGCTAATTGCCCTAAGCGGTTGCAAATATAACACTGTTTTTAAGTATACCAAACAAAAAAGAAATTTTTATTTAAATTATTTCTGCAACCACAAAAGTACTCCCTCCAACAAAAACGATATCTTCTTGATTTGCATTTAGTAACGCACTTGAATAGGCTTTCTCTACCGAAGTATATTTATCTCCTAATAATTGAAAATCACTCGCCTTTTCTTCCAAAACTTCCTCAGACAACCCTCTTGGAATTGCTGGCTTGCAAAAATAGTAGCGCGCTTCTTTCGGAAACAGTGGTAGAATGTCTTCCAACGATTTTTCTGCAACCATTCCTAAAACAATATGAAGCTCTTGATGGTTTTGCTTTTTTAATTGATTAAGCACCAGAGACAAACCTTCTCTGTTGTGCGCCGTATCGCATATTGCAAGAGGGTTTTCCTGCAAAATTTGCCATCGTCCTTTTAAAGAAGTGTTTTTCACCACCTGCAAAAGTCCGTTTTTAATATGTTCAGAAGAAACTGTAAATCCTTTTAAATATTGAAAGACGGCCGCTGCAGTAATTGCATTGTTTTTCTGATATTCTCCAAGCAAATCGGTTTGGTATAAAAAGTCAGATTTCGAAGCAAAGAAAATAGGGGCATTTACCGCTTTTGCTTTTTCTAGAAATACCTCTTTTACCTCGGCTTGCTCTTCACCAATGATCACCGGAATTTGCTTTTTGATAATACCAGCTTTTTCAAAAGCAATTTCTGGTAATGTTTCCCCTAAAAACTGCGTGTGATCCAATCCGATATTTGTGATAACAGAAACTTCTGGTAGGATAATATTTGTAGAATCGAGCCTTCCTCCCAGACCAACCTCTACAATTGCAATATCTACATTTTGATTGGCAAAATAATCGAATGCCATACCAACAGTCATTTCAAAAAAAGACAGCTTTTGGTTTTCTAAAAAAGCTTGATGCTGACTGATAAAAGAAACTACTTTTTGTTTGGGAATCTCCTTCCCGTTAATGCGGATTCTTTCTGTAAAATTTTTTAGATGAGGAGAAGTATACAAACCTACTTTATAGCCTGCTTCTTGTAATATGGAGGCAATCATATGACTTGTAGACCCCTTTCCGTTGGTTCCGCCAACATGGATTGTTTTAAACCTCTTTTCTGGAGAATCGAGTGCTTTTGAAAATGCTAAAATATTGGTTAAATCTTTTTTGAATGCTATTCTTCCTTCCCGTTGATACATGGGCAATTTCGCAAACATCCAATCTAAAGTTTGTGGATAATTCATTGGACAAAAATAGTCCATTATTTGGACAAAGTAAACTTATAAATGATAGTTCCTGTTTGTATAGAGGGAGCCTTGGAATCTGAATTCCAGGTTGTTCTCAGAGCTGCTTCTTTTGCCGGTTTTAAAAGACAGGCAGCAGTATTCGTTGTCCCTTTAACTCCTGCAACTGCACGTATTACTTTCCCAGTCTTATCGACGGTAATGCTAACAACAACAATACCTTCTTCTTCGCAATCGGGCTGTTCTTTCGGTTTTAACAAAGCTTTTCTACCAGCTAAATTATAGTTTCCACCAGATCCATCTCCCAAATTTCCATAGTATTTGTTTGCATCAGGATCACCTTCTTCACTTCCTTTCACCCCTTCTTTTTCATCGGCTCCCTCTCCTTTTGGTTTCCCATCAGAAGCATTTCCGTTTAACAAACTCTGGAGTGCATCTTGTGTTTCTTTAGAAGGTTTTGGTTTTGGGATTTCTTTTGGTTGTGTAGCCTTTACAACATCTTTTACAGGTTCTTTAACGGCTTCCTTAACACTTTCCATCACTGGAACCTCTTTTGCTGTAGGGTCTGTCAAAACCTTTTCGATTACTTTTTCAGTTGGTAATTCCTCAATAGCTTTGACAACTTTTTCTTTTTGAATTACTTTTGGAGGGGCAATCTTCGCTGTTTTGGTAAAAGGAGTTTCTTTTCCTACATCTGAATCTCCGTAATTAATAGCCAAGCCATATTCTTCTGGAGGATCTAAATAACGCATCCCAAAATTAAAAACCACAAAGAGCAAAAACAACAGTATCATGACCGTAATTACCGCAGATTTTCGCTTGTGTTTTGTGTCTAGAACTGCCATTTATCTTCCATTAACTTTTACAGCTAAAACCATTTTGAGCTTATTTCGCTGTGCAATGTCGATGATTTTGACCACTTTTTCATAATCTACTTTTTTTGCACCTCGAATCACAATACTTTTTTTCTTTTCGACACCAACAATTCTTAAGAGTTCACTTTCTAGGGATTGCGCACTTACTTTTGTTTTATTGATATAGAAATCTCCTTTTTGAGTCACGGAAACCGCTATCGGAGCTTTGTTCTCAGTCTTTCCAGAAGAACTTGGCAAAATTAAATCTATAGCGTTGATCGTAACCAACGTCGAAGTAAGCATGAAAAATATCAACAATAAAAAAACAATATCTGTCATTGATGACATATTGAATGTTGGATCTACTTTATTTCTTCCTCTTAAATTCATCTAGAATCGTATTTAATATTGAAAAGAACAAAACCTTTACTTCACGAACTTAAACGGGTTCATTTAGTAAGTCCAAAAACTCAACAGACTTTGCTTCCATTTGATAAACCACTTTATCGGTTTTTACTACCAAATGGTTATAGGTAATATAGGCAATGATTCCAACAATTAAACCACCAACGGTAGTTGTCATAGCTGTATACAAACCATCTGAAAGCATCTTTATGTCTATTTGTCCTCCAGCGTTTGCAATTTCATGAATGGCAACAATCATTCCGATCACTGTTCCTAGGAAACCAATCATTGGAGCAACTCCAGCAATGGTAGCCAATACACTCACATTTTTCTCTAATTGATATACCTCTAATTTTCCTGCAGTTTCAATAGCGGTATTGATGTCTTCTAAAGGTTTTCCAATTCTCGAAATTCCTTTTCCTATCAATCGAGCTGTTGGTGTATTTTTACTTTTACAAAGTGCAGCTGCAGCAACTAATTTTCCTTCTGAAACAGACTCTTTTATTTGATTCATGAAATTTTCATCGATTTTAGAAGCTGATTTTATGGCAAAAAAACGTTCAAAATAAATATACAACGCAATGGTCAATAATACAAAAAGGATGGTTAAGATTATTTGCCCACCAAGACCTCCATTCATAATTAACTTATAAATAGAAAGTGTTTTTTCATTTGAAACTGCACCTTCTAAAACTTCTTTATTCTCTTGAAAAAATGATAACATGTAGCTTTTTTTATATTCTATAATACTAACGTGCATTTTTATTAAAAATTGCCCATACAATTTCATGAAAAACATCATTCTGTAAACATACAAAATGATGTTTTTTTATTTATATTATTTTTTAAATAAACTCTCTTAACACAACAAATGCTGCAGATCCAATTAAAAAACCAATAAGTGCCAACCAAGTTATTTTCTTTAAATACCAGAAGAAATCTATTTTCTCCATCCCCATTGCTACGACTCCTGCTGCTGAACCAATAATTAACATCGATCCACCTGTACCTGCAGAAAATGCGATAAAATGCCACAATGGATTATCTAAAGATTCTGAGAACATTCCCAAACTTGCAGCTACCAAAGGCACATTATCAATTACAGCAGAACCAACTCCTAATAAAAGAACCACTAAATCTGAAACTTTTGTTCCTTCAATTTCAGATCCTATTAAAGGAATTCCTTGCTTCAAACTTTCTGCAAAATTAAATAAAATCCCTAATGATTCTAGGGCAGCAACCGCCATTAAAATACCTAAGAAAAATAGAATACTAGGCATTTCTATTTTAGACAATGAGGCATGAACTGGACTATGGTGTGCATTTAAATCGGATGTTTCTGAATCAAAATCAGTTAAAGAAAACTTTGTTCTACTATAAATTTCTGCGAAAGTTGCCACAATTCCTAAAGACAACATCATTCCAACATAAGGAGGCAAATGAGTGACTGTTTTAAAAACAGGTACAAACAAAATAGCTCCGAGACCTAAATACAACATTTTAGCACTGTGTTGATTTTTTGGCTTTTCAACTTCATTTTCATCAAAACTGATATCTCCTTTAAATGCGGGTAAAAATGTCGCAATAAATGTAGGAACCACCATACACAAAAGTGATGGGATAAATAAATACGTAAATAACATCCCAGTACTTACCTTGTCTCCAATCCAAAGCATCGTAGTCGTTACATCTCCAATAGGAGAAAAAGCACCACCCGCATTTGCTGCAATAATAATTAAACCTGCAAACCAAATTCGATCTTCTCTGGTTTTAACAATTTTCTGTAAAATTGAAATCAACACAATCGTAGCTGTTAAGTTGTCAATAATAGCAGATAAAATAAACGCTAAGATGGAGAACATCCATAACAATTTCTTTTTCCCTTTAAAGGTTACAAATCCTTTAATAGTAGAAAATCCATCAAAATAATCAATGATTTCGACAATGGTCATTGCACCTAACAGGAAGACCAAAATTTCGGCTGTTTTCCCTAAATGATGCAACAAAGTTTCTTCTACTAAGTGCATTTTAGCTTCATGCCCTTTATTAGCAAAACCTTCTACTAGACCATGATTTTCCGAATCAAACCAATCAGAAAAACTATCAATTCCCAAAGCCACAATTGCCCAGCAAACAGCCATCATCACCAATGCAGGAATTAACTTGTCTAACTTTAAATTGTGCTCTAAAGTGATTGCTAAATAACCTACAATAAATACAATAATAATTACTGATTCCATAAAAATAAATTTAAATTAATTCTTTGAGTGCAATTTCAAATGCTGTTGAGCAAATTTTTGTTTTTGATGTACTTTTGTTAAACGTTCTTTGTAATGCTTTCTTAATAATATTTGACGTGTCGTCAAAAATAGCCTTGTCTTGCATTGGTAATTCTATTCTAGACTCCATGAAATAGGCAAATACTCTTGCAATTCCGCAATTTGAAATAAAATCTGGTAATAAACTAATGTGTTTGTCGGTATGTTCCATAATAGGACCAAAGAAAATTTCTTTATCCGCAAAAGGCACATTGGCTCCTGGAGATATTACTTCCAAACCAGTATCGATCATTTTTTGAACTTGCTCTTTTGAAACCAATCTTGAGGCTGCTGCTGGAATAAAAATTTCAGCTGGCAAACTCCATATTTTATCGTTTATTTCATCAAAAGAAATCATGTTTTCTGAAACCAATTGATTTCCATTTTTCGATAAAAACAACGCCGTCATTTCTTCTATAGAAAATCCTTCTTCGCGAATGACTCCGCCTTCTCTATCAATAATCCCTACAACTTTTGCTCCTAATTTTGTTAGATAGTAAGCTGCTGCAGAACCTACATTCCCAAAACCTTGGACAATGGCTCTTTTTCCTTCAATATTACCACCATATATTGTGTAGTAATGTTTTACTGCTTCAGCAACTCCATATCCAGTTAACATGTCTGCAATCGTATATTTTCTTGCTAAATCTGGTGAAAAACTCGTGTCTTCAATCACTTTAATTACTCCTAAACGTAATTGACCAATTCGATTGATTTTATCTGCATCTGAGGGCTTAAAATGTCCATTGAAAATTCCTTCTTGAGGGTGCCAAACACCACAATCTTCTGTAATTGGAATGACATCTTTATCTGCATCTACATTTAAATCTCCTCCCGTACCATAATAATGTTTTAAAAGTGGGGTTACTGCTTTGTACCAACGCTCTAACACACCTCTTTTTCTGGGGTCATTGGGGTCGAAATTAATTCCAGATTTTGCCCCTCCAATTGCAGGTCCAGAAACGGTAAATTTAACCTCCATTGTTTTTGCCAAAGACATTACTTCATTCTGATCCAACCCTTTTCTCATTCGTGTACCTCCACCGGCAGCCCCCCCTCTAAGAGAGTTGATCACGGTCCATCCTTCTGCCTCCGTCTCTGCATCTTTCCAATGAAAAACGATCTCCGGTTGTTTATTTTCGTATTTTTTTAATAATTCTTTCATCTTTTATGTTTTTTATAATTATCAACGTTATCGTTCGTGTTAAAGTCATTTCTATTTTTCCTGAAACTAGATTTAAGTGGAGCTAAAGTTGATTCATTTTTAAAAATTCAAAGATTTTAGTGGATTAAAATATTGGTTTACAAACTTACAGTAAAATTATGAGTGTTCGATTATTTTTTTTCATAAAACGATGGGTAATAAATGACACCAGAAGCGTGGTTTTTACTTGCTCCAGTCACACTCTTTAAGCAATTAATTTCATTCTTAATTTTCAACAATCCTAAAAAAGCAAAGACCAATGCCTCTTTATAATTGACCATTTCGTCGGTGGTTTTTAGTGTTTTACTGGAAGACAAAATCGCTATTCTACTCATTAAAAAGGAATTAAACACACCACCGCCTGTAAACAAGATCGAAGCATTCTTTTCAACTACATTCGAAATTTGGTAAGCTACATGCTCTATAAAAGTTCTTAATATGTTTGGAGTCTCGGTTTCCATTTCGTCTATCAACGGAAAAACTTCTTGCTGCACCCATTCAAGTCCTAATGATTTTGGATATTTTTTTTTGTAAAAAACTAATTGGTTCAACTTTTCTAAAAGCGCATTATTTATTTCCCCTTTAGAAGCTAATGTTCCATTTTCATCATAATCAAACCCTATTTTCGACATGTAAAAATTCATTACAATATTTACGGGGCAAATGTCAAATGCTATTCTTTCTTCGTTCTTCTGGAAAGAAATATTCGAAAAACCACCAAGATTAATACAATAATCGTATTCAGGAAAAAGAAGCGCATCTCCAATAGGAACTAGAGGTGCGCCCTGACCACCCAAAGCCACATCCTGATATCTAAAATCACAAACAACTTTGTGTTTTGTTTTATTGGCAAGTTCCTGACCATTTCCAATTTGAAGCGTAATTCCTTTTTCTGGTTGATGTAAAACGGTATGTCCGTGAGATGCTATGAAATCGATATTTGTAATTGCATATTTCTCTATAAACTCAGAAACTCTTTCGGCTAATAACTGTCCATACTCAAGATCTAAAGTTGTTAAATCGGCTGCAGAAAAATCGATTGATTTCTGCAAAATAGCCTTCCATTTTTCAGTATAGGGAATCGTATCTGTATGTATAATTTCAAAATCTTGATAATGCTTAGTATTGAATTTCACATACACCAAATCCAATCCATCTAAAGAGGTACCGGACATCAATCCAATGCTATAAGTATAATTTATATTCACATTCGTAAAATTAACAAAAGAGTGCCGATAATATGTTACGAAATCGATATATTTGTGGTCTAATTTTACGAATTCAATAAAAAAAAGCACATGAACTTCAGTTTAACGGAAGAACACCTCATGATTCAGGAAGCAGCAAGAGATTTTGCTCAAACAGAGTTACTACCTGGTGTAATAGAAAGAGACAATAAACAAGAGTTTCCAGGCGAACTCGTCAAAAAAATGGGCGCACTTGGCTTTATGGGAATTATGGTAGACCCAAAGTACGGAGGAAGCGGTATGGATACAGCTTCTTACGTAATTATCATGGAAGAACTCTCCAAAATAGACGCCTCTGCTTCTGTAATTGTTTCGGTAAACAACTCATTGGTTTGCTACGGACTAGAATCGTATGGAAATGAAACACAAAAGCAAAAATATTTAACAAAATTAGCGACTGGAGAATTTGTGGGCGCATTTTGTTTAAGCGAACCTGAAGCGGGTTCTGATGCAACTTCACAAGCAACAACTGCTGAGGACAAGGGAGATCACTATGTAATAAATGGTACAAAAAACTGGATTACCAGTGGTGGACGCGCAGATGTCTATTTGGTAATCGCACAAACCGATAAAGAAAAAGGACACCGAGGAATTAATGCTTTTATTGTAGAAAAAGGAACAGCAGGTTTTCACGTAGGCCCAAAAGAAGACAAATTAGGAATTCGAGGAAGTGATACGCACACCTTACAATTTAACGATGTAAAAGTACCCAAAGAAAATAGAATTGGTGAAGATGGATTTGGTTTCAAATTTGCAATGAAGACTCTTTCTGGTGGTAGAATAGGGATTGCTGCACAAGCATTGGGAATTGCTGCTGGAGCCTATGAATTGGCATTAAAATATTCGAAAGAGCGAAAAGCTTTTGGTACTGAAATTTGCAATCACCAAGCAATTGCCTTTAAATTAGCAGACATGCACACCGATATTACTGCTGCAAGAATGATGGTTATGAAAGCTGCTTGGGACAAAGACCAAGGCAACAACTATGACATGTCATCGGCAATGGCAAAATTATACGCTTCTAAAGTTGCGATGGAACATACTGTAGAAGCGGTTCAAATTCATGGAGGAAATGGTTTTGTGAAAGATTATCATGTGGAGCGCTTAATGCGAGATGCAAAAATCACTCAGATTTATGAAGGAACTTCAGAAATTCAGAAAATTGTAATTTCAAGAGGGGTTCTCAAAGGATAAGTTTACTCATTATATATACCCTAAAAAAAACCACCTTTTAAAAGGTGGTTTTTTTTTGATTTATAGCATGCGATTATTTCAGTATACTTATCCTCTATCTAAACAACAAAATCAACATCATACAATTGCAATCCCGAACCCGGCGCAACATTTCGTAACGATTTTTGATCGTTGTCTTCTTTTAAAGATGCCTCGATAAACTGCAAAGACAGATTGCCTTTCCCTACTTCAAATAAGGTTGCCATCATTAATCGGATTTGATAGCGCAAAAACCCCTTCCCTCGCACCTTTAATACATAACTTTTTTCGGGAAAGAAATTTGCCGTTAAAACATCATTTTCTAGAATCTCGCAAGAATCAATCCTTCTTTTAAAAAGAGTTTTCGCAGAGGGCTTTGTACAGTATTTATGAAAATAATGTTCTCCTTCAAATAATTTTGCTCCCAATTTCATTTGCTCAAGATTTAAATCCTTTTGCAAACCGGTCATAAATGGCGCCGCAAATGGATGATTCTTTTCACCAAAAGAAAAGTAATAATGATATTCTTTAATCTTTTCTGAATTGATCAAATCAAATCCTTCTGGCAGTTCCTTAAAAGAAACCGCCTTTAAATCTGCGGGTGCATTTTTATTAAATTCTTTTAAAAACGTGTCTTTATTAAATTCAAATCGAGTAAAAAGATTTATATAATAGCTACTTGCAGAGACCTTTGCATCTGTTCTCCCGATGCCAATGGTCTTATAATCTTCTCTTTCAAAAACAAAATGCAAGCTTTTATCTACAATGTCGTGTACTGTTTTTATCCCAGGTTGTTTTTGCCATCCATGAAACCGAAAACCTAAAAACTGAATTTTAACTAAATAAGAAAAAGGGTATTTCATACCCCCAAAAGTACAATAAAAATATTTTTTTTTCGCTAAATGCATTTTTATCAGTTTCATAATTAAATCAATTATTTTTTTAATAGACCCGTTATTTTTGATACTTAATTTCACAATAATTGTATTTAAATCATTTTAACCCCCTTTTTTTTGAGGGTGTAATCTAAAAAAACACCTTTTATAAAAATACAAACCTTGTTTTTGAGTATTTAATTTATACATTTGACCCTTCATTAACTAAAAAACACACATTATGAAAAAAATTATTTTTACATTTTTATTAGCAGCTAGTTTTATTGGAACAGCTCAAGAAAAAGAAGAAAAAACATTTTCTTTAAGCGGAACTATTGATACTTATTTTAGAGGAAATATCAGCGGAGGTAATTATGACACAGCTCCAGGTAGCTCTTTTGCCAATCAGCCA
>ENA-OUOG01002176-OUOG01002176.1-marine-metagenome-genome-assembly--contig:-NODE-2176-length-20926-cov-4.078469_pt1 | contig 20926 bp, 28 predicted proteins | sample MGYA00248635_ERZ508505 | MGnify/ENA primary metagenome ERZ508505 (study PRJEB26176, sample SAMN06267871) | marine metagenome | isolation source: Saanich Inlet, British Columbia, Canada | place: Pacific...
TACTCAAGTAAGAAGACTGGCTTGCATTGAAGCGCAAAGACTCCTCGATGGTGTAACCACCTTGGCCTGATGCACCTATTAACGCTGTATTATGAAATCCACTCATATTAAGCCCCAGTCAAGTAATCACCTGTGAACACGGCATGAACCTCTGTTGAGGATTTAATAATATAATCTATTCTATCTACGGCATTTGCAGTAGTGCTTAATGTAGGAACAGTCCCGCCTGCAAACTTCCAGTAGGTTCCCCATGCAAGTGTACGTCCACCAGTGGCGTCCTGCACAATAAAGATGCTGCCTGACTGCCCTGCTACTAAATTAGTAGGGTTAGCCATCGTGCGACTATCCCCCAATGTAACTGTGAAATTACAGCTATCATTAAAGTTGGGCGTAATAGTAGCGCCGTCTGTCAACGTTGTTATTGTAGGTGCTAATGATCCATCAATAGTGTCTGTTGGTGTGATCTCACCTAAAGAGGTTACGTCAGCCCCTGTATAAATACTTTTAACAATCCGTGCCATTTTATTTCCTTACGTTGTTACCGTGATATTATTTGATACTGAGCTGTAATCAAAGAATGGTAGTTTATTAATGCTAACTAATGATATCTGATCTGAGACTCCGTTACTTTTAAAGAAACTAAATCTCAATGGGATATCTATTGTTTCAAATACTTCCCAAGCCACTGAAACAAATTCATCACCTAGCGATGCGGCAGTGGCTAGAGTTATAGTAGTACCATTAGTGGCTGTAAAGTCACTGGTTTGTAATAATACACCATTAAGATAAACATCTACATTATACACAGTATAACCATTAGTTGGTGTAAATACTGTTTGTCCTTCTGTTGCTACTAAATTGGTTACAGTTCTTGTTGTGGTAGCGCCACCACCTGATGCTGCTTCCCATGTTGCAGTAGTTCCGTCTGTCTTTAAATACTTTCCTGCATTTCCTGTTTGATCTGGGAGAGCATCAACATCGCCCCATGAAGTGACCGAGCCGTCTGTGGTTAAATACTTGCCTGCATTTCCTGTCTGTGTCGGGGTGTAGCTGGCAGCAAGAATAGCAGATGCGGCAGCATCGTCAGCAAAACCAGAGGCATTAGTTTTAAAACCTTCAGCTTCATTCCTATAGCCCAAGGTTTGGTCTCTATATCCTAGCGTTTGATCTCTATATCCCTCAGCAGCTCCAGCAAAACCTGAAGCGTCAGAAGCAGATGTTGCAGCGGCTGAGGCAGAGGTTGCAGCAGAAACTGTAGTGCCATATAAAACATCAACATAGTTTCTAGAGACAGCGTCTGTTGCCACTGTGGGGTCGGCAAGATTAGTAATCTTGTTACCACCCATAGCAACAGCACCGGACATTGTGCCACCAGAGAGGTTTAGTTTCAATGTATCAGCTGCATCTACATAAGATTTTGTTGTGGCGTCTTGTGTTGTTGTTGGTGTACCAAGGCCAGTGATCTTGTTACCACCCATAGCAACAGCACCTGTCATTGTGCCGCCAGCTAAGGCAAGCTTAGTTGCATCTGCTGCATCTACATAAGACTTGGTTGCTGCATCCTGAGCCAGCGTAGGGTCACCTACACCAGTCAACTTATTGGTACTCATCTCAATAGCACCAGTCATTGTTCCGCCAGCTAACGGAAGCTTGGTGGCAATAGAGTTGGTGACTGTTGTAGAGAAGTTAGCGTCATCGCCAAGAGCTGCTGCTAGTTCATTCAATGTATCTAAGGCAGCAGGAGCAGCTGCCACGACAGCAGCAACGGAGGTATCAACATACCCTTTGGTTGCAGCGTCAGTAGAGACTGTCGGTGTGCCTAAGCCAGTGATCTTATTGGTGCCCATAGCAAGAGCGCCAGTCATGGCATCACCTGCTTTATTAAGCTTTAACGCATCAGCAGCATCAACGTAGCCTTTGGTAGCAGCGTCACCAGAAGCGGTAGGTGCTGTAAGGTTGGTGATTGTTGCTGTGGTGCCTGCATTCATATCCAAGCCACCGTTGATGGTGACGTTGTTGAATGAAGAGCTACCTGTAGCAGCAGTGACGTTGCCTGTTAAATTACCTGTGACATTCCCTACAACAGCGCCTGTATGTGTACCAGCAGTGTTGCCTGTGACGTTGCCTGTCAAAGGACCAGCAAAGCCTGTGGTGGCTGTAACCAACGTGCCAGTGATCGCCTGAGCAGCAGCACCGCCAATAACAGCGCCGTCAATAGTACCGCCGTTAATATCAGCAGTATTGATAACAGCACCTGAATTTACATTTAAAGATGTAGCTGTAACCGCCGCAGGAGTGGTTGCACCTATAGAGGTGCTGTTAATAGAACCACCAGAAATTGTAGCGGTGCTAGCAATCAAAGAGGTTACGGTGGTTGTGCCTTGTGCGTATATATCTTTAAATTTATATGCAGCACTACCTAAATTTAAATCGTTATTGACAGCAGGAAGAATCGCACCGTTAGTAAAGAACACTTGGTTCTCAGGTGCAAAAGAAACTTCTACATTAATACCAACTCTATTGTTAGCTGTATCAATGAATAATTTATTGTTGCCGTCAGGGTCTGCTACAGCGCTAACAAAAGCACCACCACCTGTTGATCCGTCGTGCTGGTGTCCATTGGTAACGTCAAAGGCATCACGAATTGCGTTGAATTCGTTATTGATTGGCGTAGCACGTACAACAGCGGTAGGTACTATGTCAGCAGCAGATTGTCTTGTATATCCAGCCAATTATTTTCTCCTTATCGCCTGTCGTTCACAGAGTAGTTCAACACAATACCCTGAATAGTGTGACTGGCGTTCGTGTCGTTTGTCACGTATTTAAAAGCTACTGAGAACCCCGAGCCTGAAACATTAGTCTTCGTGACTGGTGAAGGGTTGCCATCATAAATTGCAGCAGCGTCATACACAGCTTCGTTATAGTAGGCAGCAGCACCTTCAGTGCTTATTGAATAGTTAGTAGGATTAAACACACCTTGACTGTCATCAAAGTCGTAGGATAAACCTAGCAATAATTCTGATGTACCTTCACTTCTTAAGAATGTTGTAATGTTATAGAAGTTCTTGCGTACTGTAGGATCTTGGAAATAATAGTAAGGCGTTTGGTATACCGATAGAATAGTGTTCCCATCAAAAGATGTTCCGCTTTCTTGTAAATGTACCTTACCGTCAGCATCTCCATGCACGATTATCTCATTGGTTCCTATGTATCCACTTGCAGCACATGTCGCAGGAATATCAAACAATTGAGAATACTCAAACCCAAATCCTTGAGCTGTTTGTCTCAAACCCCCTAACAAACCAAATGACCCGCTAGTAGGTAGAAAGAATCTAAACTGAGATTTCTTTCTTAGTACCACAGATGTCAGCGTTTCGGGATCTACGTCCCCTAAAACAATATCTGTAATGATAGCGCTAATAGTAAACTGAATCTGTTTAGAAATCGTTTCCAGCTCTACGTCACCAATCTTTGATGTTCCAGCAACTGGTCTAAATCCATCAGGGCCTAGGAACAATAAGCTTCCCCCTAGTTCTACCACACTATCAGGAACAAGGCAACCAATATTTGTAGTTACTTCATTAATAACAAAATCAGCTAGACTGTTACCCGTTAATTTTTTAATAGAATTCTTACCAAAGATAAACAATATATCTCTAAAGGATTTTATTTGTACAACTTCAAAACCTACGTTAATAACCCCTGCACCATTGGCAGGAGAAAAATCTAATTCATTTGTAGGAGCAGAAAAGTATAAGTTGTATGGGTCTGTGGGGTCGCCAGCTAAAAATAAATGGTTGTTAAAAGGTGCCGCATACTTAGGAGCAGCAGGAGCGGTGGCGGCTGTTATCTGTGTATAGGTTGTTCCATCATATACAGCAGCAGGATTTATACCGTCAGTTAAAACCGTCTTTTTATTGGACCAATTGTATGTAGTAAAGCGTACTTTATTAACGCCTTCCATTGTCACGGATGCTGGTGTAGTTACTGCTACCCAATCGCCAGCTGTGATATCCCAATAAAAGAAATAATTATCGTTAGTAAATGGAACTGGTTTACGACAGGCTAATATACTATCGTTAATTCCTTCAGCAACCTCAACGCCTAGAACTTTACTAATACCGGGCAGAGTGCCATACGTATTACTAAAACCACTAAGCCTTCTATAGCCACCTGTAATAGCAGGTTCATAATTAATTAGCTGTGTAGCTGAACCGGGCGTATCTTCTCCTTGAGACAATACATCCCTGTTGGTGTTCATGCCACCAACACAGTTCACCTTAAACGCATTAATTCTATCTGCCATTAAATAATTCTACCGCTTAAAGGTCTGGATGATAAAGCTGTTGACGTGATATACAATGGTTCATCCAGATACAACCGACGCATCGTCTTAATACCTTGATCAAATCTTGTCTGATGAATAGAAGCACTTTGCTCGTTAGAGCGGTACACCATCATATACACCATTGCGCCGTCAAGAATCACACTAGAGAAACGATCAGGGATAATGCAAACATCAGCAGCTGCTACCATGTTAGCAGGGAAAGACCAGTATTTATATTCAACCTCATAAGCACGATCAGGTAGAGGCGTCACACCAAATTTAAGATCCTGTGTTTGATAAACATAGCGAGGAGAGTTATATCCTCCGGCACCATTCAGGTCATCTTGTGGGCGATACTTGCTAATGTAGTCAACATAGTTCAACGTATCTAGCTTACCCGGCTGATTAATATTATCAAGTGTTTTAAGGTAGAAGCTCTCCCAATCAACACTAGACATATCAGCAGGGAAATCGTATACAGATTGACCAATGGTCATTGTCTGTGTGTACGTCTGTAAAGTGAAAGGCCACTCCTGTGCCACATGTAAGATTTCTCTAACGGATGAATTGATAGCGGTTTTAGCAAGGGCTTGAATGTTTCGTGCAGTAGGGAACTCAGATGAGTCCATCGGCACTTCGCCCAAGCGTTGCAGCAATTCATTCGTTAAAGAAAGGTAGGTAGCCATAATAATGTATAAGTAAAAAGAAGGAACCGCCGCAGAGCAGCAGTCCCCTCTCAGTCAGCGTTTAGGCTACGTTGTAAGCAGCCGTCACGATGCCTTCAGGACGAAGGATCTTGCGACCGTACAAGTGCATGCCACGAACGATGTCAGCAAAGCTGTCGGGATCACGGTAAGACTCAGTCTTAGTGATCTGCTCAGCCGTTGCAACTGCGCTCTGATGACCAGCGGTAAGAATACCGTAGTTGTCATCTTGCTCAGCAGCACCAGCAGTGCCAGCACCAGTACCGATCTGTGGCAAGTTGTTGGACACATACACTTTGAAGCCGTGCAAGTTGTTCAACGCCAAGCCATTCTGCATACCAGAACCACCGAAGTCACCGTTCAACAAACGGCTGTCCTCGTCCTTCAACATTTCCATGAAGACAGGATCGACAACCAACCAGCGACCGTTGCTATCAACGAACTTCTGGTCCAACAAACGAGCCATACGAGCAACCAGCATCAAAGGAGATACAGTGGTCGTAGGGATGGAGGTTGCACCGGGAAGGCGAGGAGCCAACGGAATAGAGCCACCAGTAGAGGCGCTAGTCAAGTTGCTGAATGACTCACGGAAAAGCTTCATAGAAGCCAACAGTTCGTCAGCGCCAGCAGTGGTGTCAGCCTTAGTACCAGCAGGAGCGGTACGGGCAGTGTCAGCCACGCCGTTCTTAACAGACTGCTTGAAGCCAGTCATGTAGCCAAGGATGTCTTGGTCATAGTTGTCACGCAGGCGATAACCAGCACGTTCGGTAGACAGAGACATCCAGTTCACATGTGAGTGAGCGGCTTCAATGTCATCAACCTTGAATGCGAAGTAGTTGCCTTGGTCAACAACCAGCGTGAAGTCAGCATCGTCGATGTCATCAGGTGCAATCGTCGTGCCACGGTTATACGCCTTTACTGAGATTTCAGGTTCTTTAATAATACGAACACTGTCACCATAGTTAGCGATCTCACCGAAGTAGTCGTTGTTAGTGATGGCTTCTGCAATAGAAGACTTACGGAAAGCAAGTTGAACCTGCTTGGAATAAATTACGGGGCTGAAGTTGCCATTAGGCAAGTTCGTGTAACCCGCTGCGGATGGGAAAGCCATTATATATCTCCTTGATGTTAGGCTTAATTCACTGAAATACCTACTCAGGGCCGTACTCGTTTAGGTGGCTAATACAGAAAGTTCTAGATTCTTTCTGCATTAACGGCTAAAGGTACTGGGTTGTCTCGTAGCCTATAGACAGTGATACATAGGACATTTCTGTCCGTTTTGGGTTAGGCTTAAAGGTGTGTCTCTAGAAGACGGCTTTGTTGCCTAGTGAAGGGAGGGGAGAATTCCCCAGCCCCTAGTAAGTTATACAGAAGTATTCACTTTCTGTCAACTATTTTTTAACGTGCATTTCCTGTAACGTCATACACGAATTTATTGGTGCGTTGTGCCGTTAAGATTGCCTCGGCATTTTTCTCAAACTCGTTCATAGACATCTTCTCCACCTGACTCTCATAGATGAGACCTTCAGTGTTAGCGGCAGACGGCGCTGAGCGTGAGCCTCGACCAACAGCAGAAGCTAAATCTTTGTCAGAAGTTTTCTTATTAGTCTTAATGCCTTTGTCTGACTTATAGAGATCAATAGCTCTAGCCGCAGCTTTTGCATCAGTATCATTCTCATACAATGCTTTCTGGATATTAATAGGCTGCTCAGCAACCCACTCATGAAATTCATCTTCATCTCGGATATCTCCAAAGTCGGGATGCAGCCGTAACAATTCAAACTCTGCTTTTTCTCTAGCAGTGTTTCGCTCGGCTTCGTCAATTCTTTTTAAACGGTCTTCAATATTTGTAGACTGTTCTTTTGCTTTCTTAATTGCAATTGTTTCTACAATCTTGTAGACATCTGGGTATTCACTTGCCCAAGCATTAAGCTCGTCTTCTGACTTAGGTAGGCGAATTTCTTTCTGTGTTGCTTTTGTTAGCTGTTCTTTCAAAGAATCAATCTGCGTTTGCAGGTCATCTTGAAGCTTTTGACTATGGCGACGTAGATCGCCGTATCGTTTCTTGAAGGTGCGTTCCTCAGAGCCTTCCGGTTCTTTTTCATCATCTTCTTCTTTAGGGGATTCTTTAGCTTCAGTTAGAGCTTTAATTTCTTCCTCTGTTCTGCGAATCTTTTCCTCGCTGGCATTACGCCGACCAAATGCAACCACGGGTGCTGCAACAGGTACAATAACTTCACTCATCTTTTTTCCTTTATGTTGGGGCTAACAGTAGCCTATGGTAGTATACCACAGGGGGATTAGGTAGCCATTATGTAGACAGTTACCTAGCTCCCAGTCCTGTCTTTTTAGCGGGAGGTGCAACACGCAACGCCCCTAAAACTTTTTCTCCAATTACTTTTCGTATTAGAATTGCGTATGGCGTACCTACATAAGAGCGAATAATTTCTTTCTCTTTGTCAGTCAACTGCATAAACCTATCTTTAATCTCTGCCTGCATTGAAGCTATAAATTCTTTCTCGTTCATAATTAAACCTTTCCTACTACATGTTTTATCATAATACCTGATGCGTCTATTTCATACCACTTTGTCGAGCTAGTAAAAGACCTTGGATTATCGTGATGATTTTTATGCCACCCATCTCCAAAATTAAGAAAATTCATCCACCAAACATTTTGTGGTTGATTTTTATTTTTATTCCTATGGTTTACATAATTAGTTAGAACCTGAGCGCTCATTGTTAAAAAAGCAGGAATAGAGAAGCCAAGCATCAAGCCGTTAAAACCAAATGTTAAAGATAAAACAAAGCAGTAAAAGAATATAGGAACAAAGAAATATTTATGTGCTAACACAATAAATTTATTTTTCAACAAATCTAATATTATTCTAGGAGCTGGTTTATAATGATAGTCAATTGAGATCATTGCTAATAAGCCTCTATCCGCTTGGTGTGGATCTTTGTCTGTGTCAGAGTGTTTATGATGATTACGGTGTATACCAGCCCAACTTAAAATAGAACCTGAACAAGAAATCATACCGAGCGTAGCACAAATATATTCTAATACTTTATGTTTAAATTTGAAAGAGCCATGAGCGTAGTACCTATGGTAAGTAACTGTCATTCCTAAACAATGCATTAAGAAAAATATACATATGACAATAGCTGTCTCAGATAAAGACAAACCGTACAATGCAATGTAAGAGAAAGATAAAACAGTATTAAGTGCGAATATTGTTTTTACTTTCAATAAGCTACTTTCAAAAATATTCATTTTTTATCAACAAATTTAATTAGCACCCATCCAAAAAATCTTACTACGGGGCGAAGGACGTAAGTGGATGCTTTTAATTGTATCATATGTTTGGTAGACAGTACGTTGTTTTTATGAATATCTTTCCAGTAGTTCGTAAGGTACTTAGCAACACCTGTCATTACTTTATTTTTACCTACATGAGAAGCTAAGAAAGGACCGAAGGAATCATAAGCTCTCATTAAATAAGGGTCTTGTTTACGTAAACGGGCACCATAACCGGATAAAGATCTGAAATGACTAGGGGTGATCATATCTTGATTATAAGAGGCAGTACAAATATAAGTGGCATTACTATCAGCACCAGCGCCTATACCAGCAGTATCACTACCGCTGCTGCTTTCACCACCACTAGGGCTAGAGCTATAAACGTTAGGGTTAGAGCTAGGGGCTGGTGCTGGTGTTGGTGCTGGTGCTGAAGGCACACCGGGATCTGCTGTATCAGCGCCAGTTCGTCCACCGCCTCTGCTAGTTGAGCCACGTCCGCTTGTTGTGCCGGGACCAGTGCTGAAACCACCGCCCGGTGAAAAGGCGTTCGGACCACTCGTTGCGCCGGGACCAGTGCTGAAACCACCGCCCGGTGAAAAGGCGTTCGGACCACTCGTTGCGCCATCTAATACACCGCCTGTATCTTGAGAACTAACAACAGGTGCTGAACCATCTGAACCTCTCGCAGGTGTTACACCAAAAGGAGTACTCAAGTTTACGGTTGGCGCTGGCACTTGCGTAGAGGGTCCGGGAGTGAGAGTGTTAACGGTTCTAGCAACTACTTTTCCTAAAGGAGTGGACAAGAAATCGCTGTATGCTCCTTTAGGGTCAGGGCTTCTGCCATCGTTGCCATCGTTAACATCGGCACCGTCACCAGCAGTACCCTCACCACCAGAAACAGGAGGAGCAGTTGTGGCTGCTTTATCATCGGCAGCTTTACCCACAAGCTTTTCAACAGGAGTATCTGCCTGTGTAAAACCTTCTGGAATTGCTGTTGTTGGTCTTCCGTTAATGTACGTAATAAACATAACTCTACCGTCTTCATGTTTAAAATACCTCACATCAACTCCGGGGTTTTTGGCCCACTCAAATTTTTCTACGTTGTCGGCAGTCACTTCACCGCCTTTTGCATACCCCTCACCTTCCTCTGCCATGATGTCATCAATCTCAGCTGCAAAGTCTTCGTCGCCTTGTTCGTTGAATGTTTGATCAGGGTTAGCCACTTCATCGGCATTCCCCATCTGACCCATCTCTTCCATGCGCTCTAAGCCCTGCTTTGCTTTGTCACGCATTGCCATCAGCTTCTCTAAACCAATGTAACGAACAACATCAGCAGGCACAACAAACTCTCCCTCGCTAAGCTGTGCTGGAATATCATCAGCAACTTCTTCTCTCAAAGAACCCGGAGGAACTTCAACACCATTGACTTGTTCGCCGCTATCATCCATCATGCCACCATCGGCAAATAGTTTATTCATTTGTTCCACGTTAACGCCCTTTGTGTGTTTTTAAATTATCTTGACCCATTAATCTCATCCCTCAATTGCTTCAGCTTCTTAAGAGCCATCACCGCACCTTGTGCCCTGTGTATTTCAACAGTATTGGTGGCCTGCTCTAAAGACTTCTGCTGAATGCTGGTGTAGTAATCAACCATATCTTCAAAGGCTTGCCACTGCACAGGCGCTGAGACCAAAGGCTTTAAAGCACTTAGCCACTTCTTCTCTGTCATTGCATCGGTCCTTGTGGAGCCGCTGGCGCAGCAGGAGGTGCTGCCTGTGCAGGAGCGCCGCTAAATCCTTGCTCACCCGGCGCAGGTGCTGTGCCAACGCCCATGTTGCCACCACCGCCGCCAGAAGTATCTGACACAGGAGGAGGACCACCAGCAGGACCAGCAGCGGTAGGCTCAGGGGCTGGCTGCATCTTCTGTAGAATCAGCGCCTGTCGAGCTGCTTCGTCCATGTTGTTCGCCACCAAGTCAGGATCAAGATCCATACTCTTAGCAATCTCACGCACAATGTAAGGCAGCTTAGCAAACGGAGCCAGTGCAGGGTTCTGAATAACTTGTAAAAATTGCAGCAGACGCTGTGAGCGCACTTCGTTTTGCATCAAGCTTTCAGTACCACGGGCTTTAACTTCTAAGTCGCCAGCAGCTTCTGGGTCATAATCAAACTGCATGTTGAAGGCAAAGAAAGCCTCTCCCATTGGACGCAGTAGATAATCATCCACGTTCTTAATCACAGTCTTGATGCCACCGCTTGCAGCATTCATCAGCATAGATATGCCGGAGGCTGTGCGACCAACACCAGCTACACCAGTTTGACCGTGTGAGAATGAAGGAAGACCTGTAGACTCGTCAGCAAGCTGTCTTGCTTTATCAAACATCTGCAAATTTTCTTGTGACACGTTAGGAAACTTAGTGCCAAACAGCGCTTGACCGGGTGCGCCACCTTGTCGTCGAAACACTTTGCCCGGGTGGATGGTTAAGTCTTGACCGGGGACAAGGTTTGTTTCATCAACCTCAAACACAAGATTGCCCGACAGGACCGCATTATCCACCGACAGACGCATAAACCCATTCATAAGAGTTTGGGTATCATCCATGTTCTCGGCGATACCGACACCAAAAAAGGAGTAGGGGTTTAGTTCATATGGAACAGCATAATACGGAATCCTGACGGGCTTAAAGGGATTCAAAACAAGACGGATAATCTTGCCATTGGTAAACCAGATGTTAGCTTGCAACTCTGGCATATCTGCTAACTCACTAGGAATCTTAACGTCATTCTTCTCTAAGAGTTCAGCATCAACAACGCCCCAATACTCCAGCACCTCATAGCGCTCAACACCAGTGTCAGTTTGATAATCATTTAAATCATCTTCCCAAGACTTCTTAGTATAGTCAGGGCCGTCAGCAATCACCATGTCGATAACGTTGCCACGAAACATAGGACGCTTCTTCAGGCCACGCAGCTGTGTGCTGCTCATCTTGTGACGCTCAATAAAGTATTGCATCTCATCAGTGTTGCTGGCGTCAGGGTCAGGGTACGCATTCCACACACTTACATGAGAAGTTTGTGGCATTGTCTTGATGACGGGGTTATATTTACCGTCTTCGTCCCAACGTGGATATTCTTTATCCACAGCAAAAGGACCCTTCATAATACCTGTACCAAACAGCGCCATCTCAAACGCAGCAGATCGTAGTTGCTTGTTAGCGTTGCTCTCATCAAGCTGGTCCATAATCTTCTTCTGCATCTTCTTAGCAGCAACCATTGCTGGATGGAAGGTGATTGAAGTGGGTGTGCTACCAGCGCCTTCTTTAACGTCTAACTCAGCAAGCTTCTCTCTCAGAGGACCAAGCATATCTGCTAGTGAGGTGGCAGTGGCACCTTTAGGAAAGTCTTTACCGTCTCCTTTATAGCCAAACAATGAAGATTGCTCTTCTGGTATATCTGCCATCTTGGGGTCAGCTTCAACGTGTACGCTTTCAGCAACACCCTCTGGCAGGATTGTAGGTTCAATAGAAAGAGGGAATGTATTATTAGCAAACAATACATCAGTGATCTGACCATACGCTGCTAGCGTCTTAGTCTTTGTAACTTTAATAAAGACACGGCTCTTCTCTGCCTCAGTAAATTGAACATCAGCGCCATAGATTCCACGATAGTTGCGATAAGCACGAAGCCAACGATCTTCGTCAGAGCGACGAGCATCCTCAGCACGGGAGAAGCGCTCATCCAAAAAGGCCATCAAGCTATTACCTTGAAATATATCTTCGTAGACATCCTTGCTGTCAGGCAGTCCTACAGCTTTATCATCCATAAAAGGGGTGTCAGATTTTTTCATATTTCAGTTATACCATAAATTATTAATAACCAAAAGTTTTATCTATTGGTTGATACACACGTTGTGAAGCTGGATTGTAATCAAAAATGCTTGAACTACGTGGGCGAGACATAAGACCATAACGCAAAGCATCATAGGTGTGGTCATTCTTAACCTTAGTGTCTACGTCTTCTACATTTGTTTTATCTAAAGGTAGCGAAGGCAAGTCAGCAATGAGCTGAGTGCAGTTGCTAAAGATTGTCATGCGGGGTGCTTCGGTGAAGGGATCAATCTGCAAGCGACGATGAACCTCGTTCTTACCAGCCACACGGCTACCAGCACTCCTATCAGCAGGACGCCAACGGCACCCCTTCATAATCATACGTTCAGCAATAGAAGGACCAGTGTCGCCCCGCTTATGCCAGCAGCTACTATCCAACACACCGTAACGAATCGGTTCATTGTCTTCCATTTCCAGTACCATATCGGCTAAATCTTCTGCCAATACTTTAGTAACATAAAGTTCACGGTATACAACGATGGACTCATCAGGGGCAACAGCAAACCAAATAACAGCGGAGAAACTTCCATAACCATAGTCACAAGCCCTAAAACGTACCCAATCTCTTGGGATGGCATAGGGTTCTACAACGTGTATCGCCCTGTTAAACTCAGAGAATGCCGCACCTTCTGCAACATCCCAGTTACCATCAAGCAATTGCTTGCGCTGATGCTCTGGTAATGACAGCAACATCGTCTCATAGTCGCCAGTCTGTGCCAGATGCGGGTTGTCCACCAGTTTTGCTGGTATAAACCTACGTTTAAATAGGGGGTCTCCCTCTTTACTGTGTCCTTTAGGGTAGGTCATCACCTCCCCTGTCTCTGTATCCGTGGCCCAGAAGGACTTACCTGCTGGTGAAGGGTCAATAAAGGTCTTTTTAACCCACGAATGCCCCTTGTTACCGGGGTTTGTTGACGCTCTCATGTACACAGGCAGGTCTGGTGCCGTGCTACGCAAGCGTGAACGCATATAATTCCACGCAAAAGGCGTTGCCCACTGCGTAAGCTCGTCAAATCCTATCCAACTGAAGGAAAGTCCTTGATATCTTAAGACATCTTCGTCCCTATCTAGGTAGGACATCCACAATCTGCCCCCACTTGGAGCCTCCCACTGCATTTTTCGCTCACTCCACTTGATGCCGGGGTAGATTTTGGGGTATAGCTCTTGGCTTTTCCAAATAAGTTCCCGTAATTCCTCTGTGGTGTGGCGTAAAAGCAGCCCAGAGAACTGTGGGTGGGGCAAATACCGTAAAGGGTCTGCCAACATTGCGTATGATTTACCCCCACCAGCAGCTCCACCGTACAAAACCTCCCTATCTGCTGCCGCTAGAAACGCTGTCTGCGGTCCGGGGTTGGGAGCAAAGATAATATCTTCAGCTGGCGGGGCTGCCAAGCTCTGTAGCTGCCCGTTCTCTGAGGGTGACGTAATGATCGCTGCGGAAGAAGGGGTTGATTTCTTTGCGCTTTGTTTTTTCTTCGTACTCTTCAATTTTGTCGAGCGCTTTCGTGAGCCTTCGGGCAAGCTCCCTGTAGTATCTAGCTTTGCTCTTATAGGACTGCTCACTTCTTACCCTTTTTAATAACCCCGTGTAGGTGATGCTCCTGCCTGTTCTTGTTGTTAACCAAGCTGCAACCTGTCTGGCGCTGTATTTCTTTAAATGCTTCTTTGCCTGCTCTAGAAAGTCTAGCTCCAGCGGGATCGGCTTCCATACTCCCTCATCGTCTGGGTCCTCTTCGTATCCAAACGGTGCAACCACGTAGTTGATGGGCTTAGGAATAGATACCCATACATCTTTCTCAAGAGGCTGTGGCAATATCCAAGTACCGAAATCTCTTTCATTCTGCTGCATCTTTTGCGGGGAGAATCATGATGCCGTTGCTGGCCTGAATCTCCATCTTCTCTGTCTTAACAACACCTGCACGATCTAACAAATCCTTGGCAGCGTTAAGCTTCTCTTTGATGCCAAGCTCTGTTGGGTCAACCAACCCACTAACAACTGCCATTGCCGCTCTAGGAGCGTTGGTTGCAATGTACAGCTGTGTGGCTTCAATGATCTCTGCCTTCAGTGTGTCCATGATCATCTTAGTGGCGTAGCCTTCGCTGTAACCAGCAAGCTTACGAGCCTTAGCCGGGTTGCCACCAGCCTCTCCAAAAAGCACCTCAATGAACTTCTGTTGCTGTTCGTTTAATTCTCTCTTTGCCATATTATATCTCTTTATTGTCTAGATGAGGGGTCATAAAACTCTTCCACTGTAATGGTTGCGTCCATCGTTGAGCCTACTGGTGCGTGGAAAGTAAGAGTGTCCCCTGCGTTTAAAGTAAGGTAGGAACCGTCAAGCTTTAAATAGTTATAACCAGACACAACATAACCGCCAACGATAAAATAAGTTTCATCCTTGTGTTGGTCATACCATTGGATAGTGATGGTCTGATTACCACTACCTAAGTTAGCCACAAACAAAAGCTCAACGTGCGCTGTGTAATTATTTGGGCAGGTATAAACAAGAGTGTCGGCACCCGCTGTTAAGTGAGCGCCGATGCTCCTAGACTTAAAAATATTACGATCCATTACTTAGTCTCTTTACGAGCCTTCGCCTGCAAAGCTTGTTGTTTAGCCCGACGCTTATCTACGTCCGCCTGTGTCTCTAACTTCTTCAAAGGCTTTTTTTCACTAGCTTTAGCTTTCTTAGCGGGAGCGTCTCGGCGAGTTAAACCACGCTCCGCATTTAATAAATCCCTTAGCGTTTTATCTGCACCATTTTTCTTCTTAAAAGCGTCCAGCTCTGCTTTGCTAACAAACACCTTACCGTTCTTAACTTCTCTACCACCAAGCATTTTCTTTTCAGCTTTAGGGGCTGCTTTAGGGGCTAAGCTTCTCTGGGCTGCTTTAGGGGCTGCGTTTTCCCTTGCTGTTGAACCACTAGGTGCTACACCGCCACGGCGACCTTTAGCTTTTGATTTAGGTTTAGGTTTTGCTTCAGCTTTATCTTTAATCGCTGACGAAGCACTTACTCCTGCGGCGGCTGCGTTTGCTGCTGCCGCTGCTTTCGCAGCACCACTTGAACCTTTTGATTTTTTTGCTGCTTCTTTAGCAAGATCTCTAACAGGGCCTCCTTGACCTTTTGCTTTTTCTATCTGCTTTGTTATACGCAATATTGATGCATCAGTTACATCATTCATGTTTAGGTCTTTAAGCTTCTTACCCTTCTTTACGGCAGAAGCGCCTCTAGCGAGAAAAGGTGCCGCTCTAACTATTAGTGGTAATACCATTATGCTTTACTCCCTGCTGCTTTAACACTAGCTCCGCAATTTGCGTAGCCGCCTTTTGCCATCTTCTTGACTGGCTTCTTCTTATCCGTCAAACCTACCATCACAGCAACCACTGGTGACTGGCGGCTCATCTCTTTCTTCACAGCACCACCCTTTGCCATCTTCTTAACAGCGCCACCATGCTTCATGTCGCTGTCCTTCATCATACTGCCGTCTGGCATCTTATGCATGCCTTTCATTTTAGTGGCATCGCCTCCGTAGGCCATCTTCTTAACAGCACCACCCTTAGCCATTGTCTTACCTTCTTTAACAGCCTTGTCATAGAACTTAAGCTCAATGGCGTTAGCTTTATCTAACATCTCATTACGAGCTTCCTGTGGAATGCTCTTGTCTTTTGCTTGCGCTCTCAAGCGCTTAATCTCTGCTGCCGCTGCTTTCTTGTCCATTGTGTTTCCTTGGGGTTGTTAATCGTTATGCACGATACTTCTTTGCTTTATCAGCCACCTTCTGGGGCTGCTTAACAAACTGCTTACCTGCCTTATTGCCAGCGGCTTTAGCAGTATTCGTCGCCTTCTTCTCAGAGGCCGTCAACGAATTCCATGCCTTCTCAGGCAAATATCTTTTCTTCCCCTCTGACGGCTTACCATCCGAGGTTGTCCACTTCTCTTTTGTCCATTTGCTTAGGCTCTTCTGCTGACCCGTCTTAGCGCCGCTGTAGCCGCCACCAGCCTTCTTATATTCAGCTGCTAATAGTTGGGCCTTCCTAGCACTCCATTCACCAGCGTTGCCCCCTTTAGAGGACGCCATCACCTTCTTCTTCAGCCGCTCACGCAGCTCTGGTTTTGTATAACTCACCACTTAGCCTTATCTGCCCAGTAAGCTGCTGACATCTTGCCTTTAGAAATGTTAGCCGCATGACGGGCCTTAAAGCTTTTCTGTCTGGCCTTGTCCTTGGCTGTTGACGGCGCTGCACCAGCACCTTTAACACCTTGCTGTCCAAACCTGATTAGCTTGATGGTCTCACCTTCCTTCGCCAACACAGCATGGCTCTTCGTTGGGTGGTTGGGGGTTCGCTTTGGCTTGTTGTAACCTGAGAATTTTTCGCCGTTTTTTTCAATCATTTTGTAACATCGTAGTGACAGAAAGCAGTGAAAGGGTTTTCTTTGTCTTGGTTAACCAGCAGCACCTTGTTAACACACTCTTGCACTGTAGCTATAGAAATATTATGTACCACCTTAATCTCTCCTGTGGGAAAGAACAACATCAGCACCAAGGCTGTCTTCATTTCTTACTCCAGCCTTCAGCTCTCATAGCCTTCTCCACCTGTTGCAAAGCAAAGACAAACCCTAGATGCTTCTCTAAAGCAGCTCTAACATAATACACATCACTGTGGTAGAGAGAAACACTATCCATCTTATCTTTAGCAATAGCCGTCATAGCTGTGCTAAAGACTGAGAAGGGAGGTACGTTTAACAATCCTTCTTGTTCCAATTGCTGTCTTGTTTTAAACATAAACCTATTATACAGTAATACTTAAGCATTGTCAAGACATAGGCTTCCTAAAGGTGGTATAGAGCAGATGTCTATATCAACCTGTCCCAATGCTGTGTGGTCTGTAGATAAGAGATAAGAAGATAACCATTAGTTATTATCTTATGTTCTTAGCAACATTCTTTGTCAATATCACATAGTGAAATATTGATAAGATACTCAGATTAATAATCAATTATTAACCTATGCACAGCACCTAGAAATCCCATAAGGAATATGTTCTTTTATGGTAGTCGTTAGGTCCACCCCCACTGGCAACTACTTTTAACCTATACCCATATTAAGTTAGGTCTGGTCAGTGCAAGGTGTCAGCACTGCCAGTATACAAACGAAGCAGAGAAGTTGGCCTACCTCTCCACCTGTCCGTGTCTTTCCTCTTCAGCAGCCGATGCAAGCTCATTGTTTCATAGCACCCAGAAGGTAGGCTGTCACAGTAATCTGTGGCTATGGGGTATGTTATACAGATTTTTTGCAGCGGTGTCAACAAGTTTTTGTAAAAAGTTTTTATGGTCCTGTAGGGGGCCTTCTTAACGTCTCCGTTACTTGTACAAGTCTAAAAAAGAACCGTCTTAGTAATGGCCAATAGGGTGTTAGCATCCTCCTATTGTCACTAAACTAAGAGAGAGATTGTTATTTGTTCTATTGTTTATAACCTTTATTGTAGGTAATAGATTGATATGTAAAATTATTATGTCTGTTGTGCAGACGGACTGTACGTATACACAGTGTCCAATCTTAAAAACCCCGTGTGTGGGCGAGGCTGTATATATATAACGCCCACCCCCCACCTGTCCCACACCCCCGCCCCCTCTGGCAAGCCTGCGCTCGACGGCGCATGAGTGACTACGTCACAGCGCAGGTAGATCTTTATGGACTTCCTGAATTCACTTGAATACAAAGATCTTTAATGCATTCAAAGGGTTAGGAAAGCCTCGGTAACTGACTCAAAATCAGTGTCCTACGGAAATTGGGGACAGAAGGTTGCCTCTTTTTTAAGCACACCCCGTGAAAACCCTAAGTCGGTGTATAAATTTTTGTAGTACTGTCCGATGTAATACTTTCCAGCCTTTATTAACTACGTTAATAGTCTTTGATACTACCATTGGCAGAACCGTCGATTTCCCCTTACGAAGTAAAGAATCGTGCCAACTTTTTCCTCACAGCTTTGCTGTCATGTGTGACGCCTACATCATGATGATCGTGCGAGGCAAACCGACATCGCCGAAAAATGCCGCCGAAAACTACGTCTTTATATTTTTAATTTTTCTCTTAAGCAAAGCGAAAGAGGAAAAATTTAAATATAAAGACTTTAGAGAAAACCACTTTCAATCCGCCGAATATCGCTTCGGTAACAGCAAAGCTGTGAAGCATCGCTGACTGATCATTAACAATCTACGATTGCCGTCAGTATGCTCTGGTGACAGCAGAGCTGAAATTGGGCAACCTTGCTATGACATAGGTTAAAGTCATAGGCATTCTGGTAGATGATTCGGATAATCTGCCCATGCTACAGCATAGCTGATTGGGGTCGGTTGGCACTGACTGCTGTAGCAGAAAACAAAATAGGGGTTTTCCCTTATAGCAATGCCCTGAATTGCGTTGTTATAATGGAGGCTCTTCGGCAATGTCGCCGCTATTTATCCTGAAAGGATACACAATGAAACTCATATCCAAAACCCAAGCCACTATTGGCACTGGAGACTACCTTGTAAAGGTTTACAAGGACAGTGAGTGGAACGAATATGTTTGCCGTTTATTTATAAACGGTGAGGAATCGGTGGACAGTTCTTATCATACTGATGATAAGCAGGATGCACTGGACACTGCTAACAGTATGTTAGGGTTCTATCGGATTCGCTTGGAGTTAATCCAAGACGGCGTAATTTAATTCTTCCTGAAAGGAAACATCATGTACAAAACCAAAAACCTGCTTTCCGTAGGAAACGATGCCAAAACCGTTAAAGGTGAGGCACTGGGCTTTCTGACAGGTATTCTATACCTGTTGCCGTCAGATCAGTCTGGCTATCAGGTTTGCCCTATGGCTAAGAAGGCACAGTGCGAAGCACCCTGCTTGAATTCTGCTGGTCGAGGCGCTTTCAATTCGGTGCAGCTTTCCCGTCTCAACAAAACCTTATGGTTTTTTGAAGATCGTGACAGCTTCATGGCTCAGTTGGTCAAGAACATTCGTTCTTTGGTCAAGAAGGCTAACAAACTAGGTTTGTCACCAAGGGTGAGGCTTAACGGCACCAGTGATATTCGATGGGAAACCGTAAGGTTTGATTTTGTTGGCACTGACAACGTGTTCTATCAGTACGACAACATCTTTCAGATGTTCCCTGATGTTCAATTCTATGATTACACCAAGGATGCGAATCGCTCAGAATTGCCTAGCAATTATGACCTGACGTTTTCTTACTCTGGTGTAGACGAATTTCAACCTTATGTTGAAAAGGCACTGGATAAGGGCATGAGGATGGCTGTTGTCTTCCGTAAGGAAGATCAGATCCCTGCCACTTTCCGAGGCATCCCCGTTGTCTCTGGAGACAAGTCAGATGTTCGTGACCTTGATGATCAAGGTGTCATTGTCGGACTGTATGCCAAAGGCAAAGCGGTGTATGACACCACTGGCTTCGTTGTTTAACCAAGGAGAAAAATTATGCTTAATTTTTTACGTAAGTACTTCGGTTACCGAGTCTACGGATTCGGTTACTCAAAAGAACACCGCACATTCTCTCGCCGTGAGGCACTGGCTTGGGTCAGTTGCTATGACGAAGGGGCTTTGGTGATTCGCCGCCACAAGGTGGTGATGGTCAGACGTAGTCTGTTTGCTTAGGGTTTTCACCTATAGCATTGCTCTGATGCAGTGCTATAGAATGAATGTCCTAGGGCGATGTTGCCCTGCTCTTCCTGAAAGGAAATATTATGTCAGCTTCAAAAAACCCTATAGCTGTAGTAGTTACATACACCGATGAAATCGGTGAGACACAGACGGATACTCATGTCGTTATCGGTCTTGGTGTGGCGATTAGGTTGGCAATGGAGGAAAGCAAATGGGAGAAAACACTCCGTGTTGATATACCTGATTGTCAGATGGTGGCTATAGATGGGGAGCTAGTAGCATGAAAGTCTTCGTATACTTCAACCTGCACCGTAAGTGCTTCAGTGTTAAGGCACTGGAGGGTGCCAAGAAGGGGCGTGTCGTTGCTCATGTCAACGATGCCATCGTTTACAACCCCACCTTTAAGGTGTCGGAAGCAGGACGGCAACGAGTGCTGAGAGAGCGCAAGAAGAATGTCCATGCAGGAGTTGTTGGGCAGTGGTTTGAGGGTGAGTTCAACGCCAAGCGTTGTGCTGAGTTGATGGAATACACTGGCAGAGCCGTGACCTATAACCCTTATAGGTTTGACAGCTTTGTATACAAAAACACTGAGACGCCGATCAATGATCAGCCCCGTGTCGCCGCCTTGCACTCTGACGGGGTCAAGGCATCTATATTTGCTAACCTTTAAGGAAACACAATGAAAATAACTGAAGCCTTGGACATCATAGATGATGTTCGCATCAACCTGAGCCAAGGGTTGTTAGAGACGCTGATGATCATGGGGGAAACCCCTGATTATTTCAGTGACACTGAGATGGTTGCCTACCGTAGGGTGATGGTAGACTTTCGTAAATTACTTGCTCCAAAGGAGGACAGCAATGAATGAGTTGTATGGTCAAGTTGAGGAACTGTTAGACGAACACCATGAGGCTGAGATCAGCGCTCTGTTAGGTATCTCTGATACAGTCGCTAAGCTAATGGTGAGGGATATCCGCAGTCACATCACTGACTGGAGACCTGAGCGGAGCGGAGATGTATGGGCTATTTTCAGCGAGAATTATAGCGCT
>ENA-OUOG01002181-OUOG01002181.1-marine-metagenome-genome-assembly--contig:-NODE-2181-length-20888-cov-5.474461_pt1 | contig 20888 bp, 11 predicted proteins | sample MGYA00248635_ERZ508505 | MGnify/ENA primary metagenome ERZ508505 (study PRJEB26176, sample SAMN06267871) | marine metagenome | isolation source: Saanich Inlet, British Columbia, Canada | place: Pacific...
CAGGCGAGCGCGGCGAAGAAGGCGGCTTCCTCGTCCGTCGCCAAACCGGCGCTCGGCTCGGAAGCGCAAAAGCCCGCCGAGGCGAAGAAGAATGCCATGCCCGAGCCCGCGTTTCCCCCGCCCCCCGTCGCGGCGCCCGTCAAGACGACGCCCGTCGCCGCGAAAGCGCCCGCGCCCGCGCCCGCGCCCGCGCCCGCGCCGGCGCCCGCGCCGGCTGCGAAGGCTGCCGCGCCCCCCCCCACCGCGAACGCCGCGGCGGCGTACGGCGTGACGCGCTCCGCGACGGATCTCGAGGCGAAGGCTGCCGCGAAGCGTCTGGCGGCGGCGAAGGATGCCGAGCGGGAGAAGACGGCGGCGCTCGAGGCGCGCCGCGAACGCGCCGCCGCCGAGAAGCGCGCCGCCGAGGCTGAGGTTCTGGCGGCGAAGGACGCGAAGCGCGCGGCTTCCGCCTCGGCGGCTGCCGTGGCGGCCGCCGTGGACGAGCGCGTGAAGGCTCTGGAGACGCTTCACGCGAAGCACATCGAGACGCTGGTCGCCGAGCACGAGCAGGCGCTCGCGGCGGCGCGCGCCGCCGCCGCCGCCGAGCTCTCGGCGGAGCTCGCCGACTCGGCGTCCTCCTCCGAGCGTCTGCTCCGCTCGAAGCTCGGCGAGGCCGTGACGGCGCTGGAGGTTTCCAACGAGCAGTGCAAGTCGCTCAAGGCGAAGCTCGCGCGCGGGCGCGAGGAGCTGGAGAAGGTGAAGACCATCACCGCGAAGGCGGCGGAGGTGCTCGAGAGCCGCTCGGCGGACCAGCGTCTGATCAAGTCGCTCAAGCGCGAGCTGGACGTCGCCGTCGAGCTCGAAGCCGCCGCCGAGGCGCGCGCCGCCGCCGCCGAGAAGACGGCGTCGGCGCTCAAGAAGCAGATCGAGACGCCGCTCGGCGCGAAGCCCGCCTCGGAGCGCATCGCGGAGCTCGAGTCTGACTTGCAAGAGGCGAATGAGATTCTCGCCGAGTTCAAGCAGAGCTGGGAAGCCGACCGCAAGGTGATCGCGCTGCTCTCGAAGATGAAGGATGCGCAGGACGCCGACGCGGCCGACGCCGCCGCGCTGAGCGCCGCGGCGGCCAAGGCGAAGGACGACAGCGACTTGAAGTCCGCCGGCCTGTGGGGCCTCGCCAAGAAGTACGGCAAGAAGACGCTGGAGATTTCCTCCGAGCTGTGGTTCGGGGAGGGCAAAAACGCAAACGCCGCGGACGTCGCGCTGCGCGCCTCCGCCGCCAAGCGCAACAACACGCTCGCCGCCGCCGCCGCGGACGAGGAGGACGCCTACGCGCGCGTGGGCGGCTCCGCCACCGTCGCGCGCCTGCGCGCCAAGGCGGCCAACGCTGGAAGCGACACCAAGACGCGCGTGCGCCAGATGAGCTGGCTCGCCGCCGCGGACACCGCCGCGGAGGCCGCCGCCGCCGAGGAGAAGAAGAAGGCGGAGAGGGTCGAGGCGGCGAAGAAGGCGCCCGCGCCCGCGCCGCGCGCGCCCGCCGAGACGAAGGCGGCGGAGATTGTCGAGGCGGCGCCCGAGCCGCCCGCGAAGGCGCCCCCCACGGCGGTGCCCGTCGCCGCGGAGACGCAGAAGAACAACGCCGTTCCCCTGACGAAGGTTGGCGCGCCCGTCGCGCCCGCCGCGGAGCCGGTTGTTGCGGCGGCGGCGAAGACTAAGCCGGCGCCGAAGGCGTGGGGCGCTTCGGCGGCGTCGGCGGCGACGCCGTTCACGCCCTCCATCGTCATCCCGCCCGCCGCGGACGACGACGAAAAGCCCAAGAGCGCTGGCTGGAGCTCGGCGCACATGCCTCCCGGGCGCTAGGGGTCTTCCGGGGGATCTCTCGGATCGAAGGATGGCGTCGAAGACTGATCGCCGCGATGATTGATTATATTTTACGCATTTGCTCTTTTCAAGTCGTAAGGTTCTTCGCGTCGCGTTCGCCGACTTCGAAGGAGACGTCGAATCTCAACAGAAGACGCTCGTGAGCGCCTCCTGCGCTGCCCTTTGCCTCCCCAGTTTCAGCAGGTCCACCCCACACGCTTTCGCGATGTCCGCTTCCCGCTTCGCGCGCGCCGCCGGGTCGCTCGCGGCGTCGTCCCACCCCGGGTGGTGCGCGTGCCTCCCGTGCCCCCCCTCCATGAGTTTTCCGGCGCTCATCGGCACGGGCGCCGCCGTCGCCGGCACCGGAACAACCTGCTGCTTGTGCGCCGTCTGTGACCCCGGCGTGTACCCGAACAGACCACCGAATCCACGGGGATTGGTTTCGAATCCGTCTGATTTCCGTTCCCGCGCGTTCCCGCCCGCGCCCGGTCCGGGCGTCTCGTCCAGGTCCGAGACATCCGCGGACATGCGCCGCGGCGCCCAGGGATCGGCGCCGGGATCCTTGGGAGCCGTCTCGCCGTCGCCCGCGCCGCTGGTCCCCGCGAGCTCCCCGAGCCGCCGGTCCTCCTCGGCGTTCCGCTGCTGACGCCGCGCGATGTCGGCGGCGTTCTCGCGGCGGTAGGCCTCGATCTTGGTCTCCGTCGCGCGCGTCTCGACGCCCTCGCACAGGTTGAAGATGAGCTCCTCCACCTCCTCCAGGTAGTCGTTGTACTCCTTGAGCGCGGAGAAATCGGACTGGCGCTTGTTGTATCTGTCGTCGTATCACGGGAGGGGGAAACGAACGTTCGCGCGATTTGACGTGCGTGTGACGAGGTCAGACATCGACGCGTGCCGGGGTCGAACGACGACCGGGTGCCCACCGACGTTCGCGTTCCGACGCGCGCGGACGCGATCGTCCCGAAAAACGTCGAGAGGGTCGTGGGTCTTCCCCCCGCGGATCTCCACGGAGCGCGAGCGAGGAGGGAGGTTCGAGGAACGCGGTGCCGGGTCGGGACGCACATGGACTTGATTCGCGCGCGAACCTGCACCTCGCGGCCGAGGGTGAGCGCCGTCATCGCGCGGGAGGGGGATGCCCAGGCTCGCGCGCAGCCGAACCTGGACGAGACTCGCGAGAGAAAGCGCTCGTCACTTTTCGGGACGATTTTCGAACGAGTGACGGAGTCAGTAAATCAGTCGGCACTCTAAAGAGCAGCAAAGAGCAGCAAAGAGCAGCAAAGAGCAGCGCGCGACGCTGCTCCCCTCCCCGCGAACCCGCGCGTTTCCGCGATGGTCCCCGAGATCCGCGTCTTGCACGGCGGCGAGATCGCGCGCGAGGTGGCGCGGGACCTCGCGTCGTGCCTGGCGTCTCGCTCGAGACCGACGCGGGTTTTCGAGATGGCCGCTTACCTCGATTCGGGGTTCGACATCGTGGACGTCTCGGACGCGCCCGAGACCGCCCCCGAGACGTCCACGACCGCGTATGTGCTGGTGGTGGAGACCGCGGAGTTCGAGAACCCCGCGGACGGCGCGGTGACGCTCTTGCGCGACCTCCTCGCGGCGAACAAGAAGTCGCGGACCACCCCTCGTCGGTGGGCGGTGCGTTCGGTCGAGACGTCTTCGCTCGAGACGGCATCTCTCGACACCGAACGAAAAGAAAACGAAGCCTCCGTCGCGCGCGCGAAACTCGTGCGCTTCGCGGTGGTCGCCGTGGGGGACACGGACGCGATGGCCGAGCGCGCGGCGTTCCGTTCGAAACAAAACTGCGCGGGCGACTGTAACCAGGCTGGCCAGCTCGCCGACCGCCTCTTCGCGGCGTGCGGCGGCGTACGCGTCGCGCCGCGCCTGGAGATTGACGTCAGCCGCGGCGCGGCGGAGGCGCAAACCGAAAGATGGGTCGACCGAACGCTGCTTCCCGCGTTGACAAACGACGAAGGGTAGCGACGCGAACGCCGAGGTAGGAACAGGAACGCGCGCGCGCGCGCGTTCGGACGTCTACGGGGCGCGGCCACACGCGCGTATCGAGACGTGTGTGTCTCCAGCAGTAGTACAGGAGCGAAGGCGAGCGACCTCGCGACCGACGAGTACCCCTACTCCTTTCATCGTAGTTCTAGTTTAGTCTACCAAAAAAAAAAGCTCGCTCGTCCTCGTCACGACGCGGCGCCGTCGTCGTCTCCGCCGGCTTCGTTCACTTCCCGTTCCGTCCCGTCCGTCGCCGGCGCGTTTTTTGTCTCGCTTTTTTTTGTCTCCTCGCTCTCCAGCAGCTCGACGATGGTGCGCACGAGCCCCGCGGACTCGGCGTCGACGTCCAGACTCGGGTCGGCGATCTTGCGCATCAGCGTCGCGTCGAGTTCTTTGCGCAAATTCTTAAACAGCACAGCCACGCGCGGCGCGGCGCGGAATCTGATCCACCCGTCGCAACTCGCCTTGGCGTTTGTGTGGTCCACCTCGACCTTCCCCCCGAACAGAAGCAACGGGTAGGCGCCCACTAACGTGGCGTCGCGCAGGTACACCTTCGTGGTCTTCACCTTCTCGTGGAACAGCAGGAACCGTTTTTTGTGATCGGAAGTTTCAGCGCCGAACACCACCGACGTGGGGTGCAACGAAACCACGCCGTCGCGCTTGGTTCGGATCGTGCTCCGCGCCGCCGCCGCGAACCGATCGCGCGAGTTCATCCGCGCCGCGCTTTTCGTGTCTCTCTCCGACGCCCCACCGGAATTTGGGCCTTGAGCGTTCTCGGCGAGCGCGACGTTGGGGTAGAGCCCGGCGCAAATCACCGCGCGCACGAGCGGTTCGTTCGACGCGTTGACGCTCGCCGCCGCGAGCGCGGCGCGTAGTTCCGTCAGACGCGAAGAGTTTTGTTTTCGTTTTTGTTTCTTCCCGGAACCGTCGTCGCGTCGATCTCGAGACGGCGGCGCGAAAACAAACGGCGGCGCCGCCGCGGACAAACCCGAACCTTCTCCTTCTCGCGCTGAGACCGACGCTTCCATCGTCGCGGGCTCCGTCTGTTTCGAACCGCTCGCGGTCTCGAACAGACCCGCGCCGCTGCGCAAGAAACCGATCTGGTCCAGCAGCTCGACGTACTGCTGCCGCATCTCCGAGATTTGGCGCAGCGTCTGCGCGGAGAGAAACGCGCTCGACAGAAACGCGCGCTCGTGCGTTTTGCCTCGCGCCTTGGCTCGGATCCAGCCCGCGTACGCGGCGACGAGCGTGAGGTGGTCGGAGGTGGCGGCCGCGCCGGCTTTTTCGGCGATCCGGCGCTTCGCCTCGTCGGCTTCGTCCCGGCGGTCCATGGGCGCGAGGAAAGGCGACCGGAACCCGACGCCCGCCGCGATGGTCAGCACGGGGTCCAGGCACGAAAACATCGCGCCGTAAAGCATCATCTTCCCCAGGCGCGCGTCCACGGGGAGCTCCGCGAGGTGGTGCCCGAGCGGGGTCAGCTCGTCCGCGTGGTCCACCGCGTCGAGCTCCTGCAGCGAGCGCAGCGCCGCGGCCACCGCCGTTTCGTTCGGGGGCTCGATGGCGCGTCGCAGAAACGCGCGCACGTCGCCCAACTTCAAAATCTTAATCTGCAGGCACAGCGCGTCCAGAGGCACGCGCGAAATCTCAGGCGTCGCAAAGTCGGCGAGCGTTTTTTCTTTGCGGCTGGAGTAGAGGTGGAAGCAGTACCCCTCGCGGACGCGCCCGGCTCTCCCGCGCCTCTGCCTGCCCGACGCGCGAGAGCACCACGCCGTGACCAGACTGGACATGCGCGTGACCGGGTCGTAGCGCGTCTCGCGCACGCGCCCCGCGTCGATCACGAACACCACGTCGTCGATGGTCACCGACGTCTCGGCGATGTTCGTGGCCATGACGACTTTGCGCACGCCCGGCGGCGGCTTGGAAAACGTCAGCCTCTGCTCCTCGCTGCTCAGCGTGCTGTGCAGCGGGACGAGCGCGAACCTGTTTTCGACATCCTCCAGCTCCGCTAACAGGCGCTCGTGCAGCGCGCGGATCTCCGCCATGCCGGGCAGAAAGATCAAGATGGCGCCGTCCTCGTACTCGTCCGCGATGAGCGCGACGAGCGCTTCGATGAGCTCGAGGTTGATTTTCTCCTCGTCCACCGTTTGCAAACACCGAAGCGTCGCTTCCGAGTACCCCGGGTACGAAGCCCTCGTCTCCTCCGTCACGTCGTCCATCAGCGACGTCCGCTCGAGCGACTCCTTCGCGGCTCTTGACGCTTTCGCGGCTCGGGAAGAAGCGCCGCCGGCGCCGCCCACGCCGCCGGAGAGGGGATTAAACGTTCGTCGCGATCCCCCCGCGACGCCGCGCGCGTTGAAATTCGCCTCCGACCCGGCGGCGTATTCGCCTTCGGGGTCGACGACGTACCCGGTGGCCTCGATGGCGTCCTCCAGGCGGTACTCCGCTACCGGGAACGTGCGTCCCGGTATTTCGATACACCCGCACGTGCCGGGAACCTCCGCCTCGAAGTACCGCTGGAACAGCTCGGCGTCCACGGTGGCGCTCATCGCGACGAGCCGGAAATCGCGTCTGCGCGTCGCCAGCGAGCGCAGGATGACGAGCAGAAAATCGCTCAGCAAGTCGCGTTCGTGCACTTCGTCGACGACGACGTGCGTGACGTCGCTCAAGTCGGGATCGCTCTGTAAGCGTCTGAGTAAGATACCCGTGGTGCAGAAAAGCAAACGCGTGTCTTTGCTTTGCTTACTCTCGAGCCGTATGCTGTACCCGACCGTCGCACCGATTTTCTCGCCGCGTTCGGCGGCGACGCGCTCCGCCACCGCCATCGCGCTGAGCCGCCGCGGTTGCGTGACGACCACGGAACACTTTGCGCCTTTGTTTGCGTGAATCGCATCTTCCAGAATGAACTGGGGCACCTGCGTGGTTTTGCCGCACCCCGTAGCGCCGCTCACCACGGACGCGCGGCAGTCTTTGATTAACGACAACGTCTCGGAACGCAGAGCGTACGCGGGTAACGTCCGACGCTTCGCCTGCATTTCCAACCACGTTTTGTCGTTTTTCTTCGCCGTCTCGGCGTCGAGGAGCCGCTTCGATGTCTTCGCCTCGCGCTCGGCGGCGGCGGCGGCGGATTCCTCCAAACGCAGTCGGCTCGATAACAGACTCGCGCCGGATGACAGCGCGCGCTCTATTAACGCCGTGGTGGAATCCGGCTCGACCGAGGAATCGTCGTTCGTTTCGGTCGCGCCGGTCAACGAAAGACCCGAAAGGCGATCGGACCCGTCGTCGTCCCCGAACCCGAGCGCCGTGACGTGTTTGGTCAGCCACGAGGCGCCGCTTTTTTTCTTTCGCGTCGACGTCGACGTCGTCGACGCCGCGGACGCGGACGCGTCCTCCGCGCGTACTTCGTCCCCCCCGGACACCAAAGCGCGCCTCGCGTCCTCGCGCGCGCGCTCGTACACCTCCGCGCGCGCCTTCGCGCGCCTGCCCTTGGCGGTAGCGAGCGCGGCCGCCTCCGCGGCCGCCGCGGCGGCGGAGGCGGCGGCCTGAGCCCTCGCCTCCTCCTCGCGTCGTTCATCCTCCTTGGTGCGCGCCGTGTTCGGCGCGATCACCGCGCCATCCTCGATTTCGAAATCGAACGGTTTCGTGCGTATCTTCGCGCGCGCCGCGGCGACGCGGCGCAAATGCTCGGCTTCCCAGCGGTCGAGACGCGCGTCCAGGCTGGATTCGGCTTCGTCTCGTGAAGAGGGACCCGTCGCGGAGCCGCCGCCGACTTCTTTTTTTTCCACCGACTCCGTCGGTCCAAAGTCTTCCTCCGCGGCGCCGTCCCCGTCCTCGTCCTCGCCGCTTTTTTTCTTGTTTTCCACCGAGTCCCCCGCTTTCGCGTCGTTTTTCGCGTCGTTCCCCTCCCCCGTCGCCTCGTCGCCCTCCGAGTCGATGAGGAGGCGCAAATACGCCGCGCGGCGCTCCCTCGCGCGGTTCTCCTCCTCGCGCTCAGCCTCGCGTTCAGCCTCGATCTTGGCGAACGTGCGCTCGAACTTGGTGTGCCCCGCGAGAAACCCGCGCGCGTTCGCCGCCTCCGCCGCCGCCTCCGCTTCGCGCCTCGCCTCCTCCTCCGCCGCCTCCGCCGCTTTGCGCGCGGCGGCGGCCTCGTCCATCTCGCCGTGCTCCTCCAGAATGGCGGGCAGGTACTCGCGCAGCCACTCCGCGAGCGCGAACACCGCGGGCTCGCCGCGCAGGTCGCCGCAGGCGAGCGCGGCGAGCTGCGCGGCGACGGAGCGGCGAATCGCCGGAGGCACGTTGGGCTGCCGCACCGAAACCAGAGGCGGCGTCTTCGGGTACCGGTCGCCCGGGGGGAAGTGGATCTCCAGCCAGCACGGTCGCCAACTCGACGGGTCGTCCGCGGGAATCTGAACCGTCCACAGGCTGGGCTCAGACACGAACGCGTCCTCGAAGATGCTCTCCAGCGCCAAAGCCTCGTCCGCGCGCTCGGCGAGAACGGAGGCGTCGTCGGCGGCGTCGTCGTCGACATCCTCCGCGTCGCGTTCGCTCTCGCTCTTCGGGTGCAATTTCCGCAGCAACACGTACGTCGCGTCCTGTTCAGTCCATCCGGTGCGTTCGAGCGCCTCGCGCGACTCCGCGCGCGTGAACCCGTACGCGCCGAGCCGCGCGAGCATCGCGCGCTGCAGAAGCGCGACGTGCGGATCCTCTCGCGCCGCCGTACCCGCCAAAGCCGCGGTATCCTCCGCCGCCGCGTCGCTTTCTTCACACGTCGATTGTCTCGTCTGGTCGCGCGCCGTCGCCGCCGCGGCGTCCCGCGCGTCCTCCACGCGTGCCTGGGCGTGTCTGAGCGAAGCTCCCTCGGGCCCCTCGGCGACGGCGAGGACGCGGAAACTCTCGGGGATCTCGTCGCGCGGCGCGAAGACGCAGAGCCAGTCCACGCACTCCGCCAATCGCGACTCCGTCGCGGCTCTGCGCGCGTTCGTCACGCGATTCCGCCTCTGCACGGGCGTTAAAGTCTCGTCGCTTTCGAGTTCAGCGCGCAACGCGTCGAAGTCGAACGCGCCCTCTCGCTCCGGACACCGCGCGGCGGCTTCGAGCGCCCATTTTTTTTCGAAGCCCGCGTTGGTCAGGCGGCGGACGATCCCGTCGCGTCGGTCGGCTTTGTCGCGCGCCGCGCGCGCCTTTTCTTCGCGCCGAAGAGCCTCCCTCGCGGCTCGAGCGCCGAGCGTCACGGCGTGCGCCTCGTGCGCGGCGAGCTGATCGAGCACGGCGTCCGCGGAGGCGCGGCGGAGCAAAACGTTTCGCGAAGAGACGGACGCGGCGGCGCCGGAGGATGCGACGGTTTCGTTTTGGTCGAGACGCAAGCCCTCGGCCGGCGCTTCGACGCGCGTCGGCGCGGTGAGCGCCGCGCTCGCCCGCGCGGCGCGGGCGGCGTCCGCCTCGCGCTCCGACGCGTCCTCCTGGACCGGCTCCAGAGGCCGCAGGTTGCGCAGGAGCTCGGAAACCGCGTCCTGCTTTTCATCCGGCATGTGCAGAAGTTCCGGAGACACCTCGCCCTCGCGCTGCACCTTCGCCAGGCGCGAGGCGGCACCGGGGACGACGCCCAGCCCGTCGAACCCGCCGCCGTCGCCGAGGCCGCGCCATCCCTTCAGACTCGAGGGGTCGCGCGCCTCTTCCGCATCCGCAGCGGCGAAGTCTCGCGGGGGGGCGGCGCGCCGCGGCGGCAAGGGCGGCGGTTCGCCGGGGACCGCGACGCGGACGTTCAGGATCTGCAGAGCTCCCGAAGGCGCGGGGGTAGGAACCTTCGGCGCGCCCTTCTTCGGCCGCGCGGGGGCGACGCGGCCGCCGCCGCGGCCACCCTCGCGCGCTGCGCGAGCCTTCTCGCCGCCGCCCTTGTTCATCGCGAGGCCCAGACGCGCGACCCCGCGCGTCCTTCCTCTGCGAAGAAGAGGCAAGGTGCCGCTCGACGTTGTTGCTTTCTCGCGTCGGCTGATGACGCCTGCTGACCTGACGATTCCACGTCAGATTATTATTGCAAGGAAAGTGTCGGCGGTGAAACCCTCTCTCATAAAGCGCCGCGCGTCGCCTCCGTGTACGCGCTCGATCCCCGAACCGGGCTCGAGGGGTGTGTTTCGCCGCGGACTCGGACGCGCCTCTCGCTCTCACCGCCCGCGGGCACACCTCTGTTGCTTCAAGGTGACGGCCGGCTTTGCGCGATGGGTCTCAAGCAGAAAAAAGCGCTCGCCAAGAAAGAATCCGGGGACCTGAAGGTCGATAAGACCTCCAAGGCTGGGTACGACCGTTCCAACGTCGCGGAGGTGATCAAGCGCCTGAAGAAGATGGCCAAGGAGGACACGAACCGCTTCGACAAGATGGGTCTGGACGAAACCCTCGAGCGGCTCGAGGCGAGCGAGCGCGTCGCCGCGTCCGTGGACGCCGCGCTCGCGCGGGAGACGGAACGGAAACGCGCGTTGTTGTCTGCGTTTCTCGAGCGCGGATTGACCCCGCCCGCGCCGGAGATAAACGACGAGACGCCCACCGGTAACGTCTCCGACAACCTCTCTAAGGCGAAGACCACGGAGAGTGGCGACCCCGAGTCCCTCGAGACGGTTTCCGACGAGGACGCGGTCAAGATGGCAAAGACCCGGCTCGCCGAGACGCAGGCGTCGAGCCGGCGGAAACTCGCGGCCGCGAAACGCGCGAGACAACACAACGAGGCCATGCTCGTCGCGCTCGACAAGGAAGGCGTCGCCGCGCCGGAGGAAGCCAAGGCGGGCGCGGACATGTGATGACCCTCAGGAGCGCGTCGACAAATTGCGGGTTTAAAAGGGAGGCGATCGTACACGTCACGCGGGAGTATCGGGAGCTCGCGGCGGGTTGTCGTATTCGTAGTAGAAACGACTCGACGGATGCGCTGAATATGCATAAAAAACCAAAGTCGTATGTCCTCTCGTCGTCAAAAAGTCGTCGTTCGCGTCTCCGCGCGTCTCCGCGCGTCGCCGCGTCGTTAGTGTCGTTCGCGTCACGATATATACCCATCGCACGCCTGATCACTCACGCAAAAACGATATATACCCAGCCATCACGGCCCCGGGCCGAACATGCTGGTGGGCGCCTCGTTGCGCGCGGCGCCGTTTGCCGGGACGGAGTTGTCGCAGTCGGCGTACCGCACGTCGGGCATCACTCTTCCGGGCGGCGCGAACGGGGGCGTCGCCGGCGCGATGGCCTCGACGGTCTCGTCCACGATGACGTATGCTTTATTAGTGTCCTTTTGTTCCGTCTGAGAAGGCTTGTAGAAGTGCGTGATCGTGCCGTCCGGCTGAGGCTTGGGCTTGAAGAAGTCGGTGATGGCGGCCGCGCCGTCCGTAGAAGCGCCGGAGAGGTCGACGGGTCGCGAAGGGTCACCTTTGAGCGCGCCGAACGCGGCTTTCGCGACTTTTTCTTCGTCGGCGGCTTTGGCCCAGCCCTTGATGAGCTCGCCCTTGAACGCGGCATTCTGCCGCTTCGCCTCGGCGCGCTTCACGGCGTTAGAGCGGTCCTTCACTGCGTTCGGGTCCGCGAAGACGTCGCCTAGGATCTGCGGCGGGAACTTCAGCGCCTTGCCCACGCTGGAGTTTTGGTTGAATTTCTTGAGCGCCTCGGCGGAAACCACCGGAGCGGTGACGTTCACGCCGCGCTCGTTGACGTCGCGCCAGTGCTCGAGGACCCCGCGGCTCTGGCGCTGCGACTCCGTCGCGACGGTGCCCGCGAAGATGAACCGGGGGGCGTCTGCGCGTGGTCGGGGGCGGGGGGAGGAGGTGAGCGACGCGCGGAGGAGGACGCGGTAGGGAATTGGACGGCGGACGAAGCGAATTCGCATTGTCAGGGAATTCGATTGCGAAGACGGCGCGGGCGCGTACCGCTGGCGCCGCGTCCGGGGACGAGCGCGCGGCCGACGCCGGCGGAAAACGCGGGGCGGACGCCGGGGTCCTGCCACGCCGCCGAGTTCGCAGTGTCCGCCATCCGGTGCTGTGGTCGCGGGTGGAGATTGGCGCGACGACGAATGAGATGAGTGAATGCGCCCCCGAAGCGGTTTCGAGAATCAGCACTGTCGATCGGACGAATCTCCATCGTCGCAGCTCGCGTCGCGCGTGGGAAGCGTTATTTTGATAAACACCGATGTTCGAGCGCGCGCGCGGAACTTCCGCGCCCTTCCCGCAACCGATGAATCTCTAATGTATGCATGTATATATACACGCGCGCTTTCACGCGTTCGAGCACGTAGTCGTCTCGTCGTCACTTACGCGTCATACTCTGACGCGAAGCTTCTTTCGAAGGAAAGAAGCCTATCATCAGCCCGGTCCGACGTGGGATCCTCCGAAGTTCAGGCACCCGTAGCTATATCGCGGCTTTCGCGCGCGCGCCTCGGCGACGCCCCAGTCGACGATCTGCCACCCGCGCTCTTTCGCTCTCGCGCGAAGCCTGGCGTCCGGGTTCACCGCGACTGGTGTACCGACGTGCTCCATCAACAACACGTCGCTCATGGAGTCGGTGTAGAAGACGCAGTCTTTCAAGTCCACGCCGTTGCGGTCGCACCATTTTTTCGTCACCTCGTATTTCCCGTCGCCGTACGCGACGGTTTCGATCTTACCGGTGAGGCAACCCGTGGTTTCGTCGATTTCCATGACGGACGAGATGACGTCGTCCTCTGCCGTCTCCAGGCCGAAGAGCTTCGCCGCCGCGCGCGCGGGGTGCTGCCACGAGGTGGTGCATATCAAACACCGCGTGCCCTCCAAAGAGTGCTTCTCGATGGCGGCTTCGCACCCGGGTCTCTGCCGGTGTCGCATGTGCTTGTCGAAAAAGACATCCACCTCGGCTTCCAGATCGCTCGCCAACGTGCCGGCGTACAGCTCGGCAGCCTCCGCGCCCGCGCGCTCAGCGCCGGCGCCGAAGCCGGCGGCGTACCGCGCGAACCAGTAGATCGCGGTGAGGATCATGTGTGCGCCGACGCGGCCGGCGTGCATCTCGTGCTGCACCCAGTGCCACGACGAGTTCGTGTCGATCACTGTGTGGTCCAGGTCGAAAAACGCGACACCCCTCTTGTTGGCCGAGACGCTTATGGTCCCCTCCTCCGCGGTCGCCTCCTGTTTGGAACACTCCGCGGAGGAACTCACCGCGTCCTCCGCCGGAACCGCGCGCTCATCGCTCGTCGCGCGCGTGGACGAGATCGCGGGCGCGACGTCCTCGGGCGCGACGGGCGCCTTCATCGGCGTCGTCGCCTTGGGCGCCGTCTCCGTCACGCTCTTCTTCGCGGTGGCGTCCGCGGGGACGTCCCTGGGCGCGGGCGCGTCGAACGCCGCGCGGTCGCCCGGCGGCGGCGCGACAGGCGGGTCGGGGGACGCGCCACCGCTGCTCGTCGTCTCAGGCGCGGTCGCCGCCGCGTTCAAAGACGCGAGCTTCTTCTTGCTCTTGCTCTTCTTGTTGGACGGCATCCTCGGCGTGTCGATCGGCACCGCGAGTCGCTACGGGCCACAGAAATCGGGGGTCAGGCTCGTACGCCGCGGGGGCTCGGACCTCCCGAGCGCTCGAGTGACGCGACGCGCGGGACCGCAGTCGTCGTGCCGGCGAACGCGAAACGGACTCGGACTCGGCGTCGGGCGCTGCCTGCCCCTCGCGCGCGAGGCCTTGTGCCCACACGGGCCGCGGCTTGGGTGTTGGGCACTTTTCGGCCGCGGACCGACAGTTTCGACTTCGAGATCTCCGATCGACGCCGTGTCGCAGCGCGCACGCCTGCACTGCAACTGGTTTTCTGGGAGCATGACGACCAGAGGCGAGCGCGCGGCCGCTGACCCTCGGCGGGTTCGAGGGTCGCCGGCATGTCAACGCGTCGCGCGGCGTCGCGGCTAGCGACGCAGCTCCGAGCCGTGCGCGACGTCCCAGCGCCTCCGTCGTCGCGCTACCTCGATTCCCTTGACCGCGTGGGAACGTGCGAGACGCGAGCGCAGGATGACGACCGCCGCGCGAGCGCGAGCGGCGCGGGTCCCCTCCCCCGGGGCTTCGCCGCGTCTTGTGCGACGCGCTCGCGGAACGCGCGCGCCTGGACGCTTCCCCCTCACGCGGGCGCGGCGCGCGCGCGCGCGTCGTCGTCTTCCGCCGCGCGCGCCGAGTCGGCGGCGTCCGAGGCGAACGCCTCGTCGTCGGCGCGGCGGGTCGACGAACCGGTCGTAGACGCGAGAGAAACACGAGTCTCCGAACGGACGAAAGGCGTCCGTCTCGGCCACACAGGGAGCGACGACGACGAAGGACTCCCTTCGTCGTCGTCCAAACGTGACGGTTTCGGTTTTCGAACCTTCGAACGACTCCCTCCCGGCGCGAGCGCCGTCTGCGTCACGAGCGGCGTGTTGATGTCTTGCCACGCGTGCGTCGCTCCCGCGCTCCCCGCGTTCGCCACGCAGTTCGGGGCGAGCTTCTCGGAAGTCGGCGCGTGCCTCAGCGCGTTCGCGCTCGCCAGGCTGGTGTTGAACGTGCCGTCCGGTACGTTCGCGGATAAAAAAGGACGACGGCCGTTACTCATCTACGGTCCGTTGATCACGGCGGTCGGTATGTTCGGCAGCGCGCTCGCGTCGTCGTTGCCGGAACTCTTGGCGTACCGCTTCGTCGCCGGCGCCGGCTCGGCGGCGTACGCCAGCGGCGCGTCCGCCACGCTGGCGGACCTGAGCACGAGCAGAAACAGGGGGCGCGTGCTCGGCGCGAACCAGGCAGCGGCGCTGGCGGGAGCCGCGCTCGGACCGGCGCTGGGAGGGGCTATCGTTTCGGTAACGGCGCTCGCGCAGAAGAACGCGCCGAGTTTTTTTTTGGCGCAAGAAATGGGCGACGTCGCGACGCGCGCGCCGTTTTTCGCCGTCGGTTTAGGGTGTCTGTTCGCCGCGTTTCACGCTTTTCGAGTCGCGCCGGAGACGCTCGTGTTAGAGAGAGGGACGATGACGAAAGCATCAGCGCGCTCTTCGACGCGAGGCGTCGAAGAGCGCTCTGAGAAAACGGCCGACGACGACGGCGGCGGCGGGGACGCCGCGAACGGTTTCGCGGACGTCGCGAAGAGACGTCCGACGACGAAACACTCGGCGTTCCATTCGACCTTTGACGAAGACTCTTCTTTGTCGGAAGAAAAAGAAAAAGAAAAAGCCGAGCGCGTGCGTCGCGCGCGTCGCGACTTCTTCGCCGCCTCCGGCGTCAACGCGGCTCTTTTCTTTTCCGGGTCGGGCGGACGCGCGACGCTCGTGCCTCTGCTGGCCGCCTCCGTGCACGGCATGGACGTCGCGGAGATCGGCGCGCTGTTCTCGGCGATGGCGCTGACTTCTCTCCTGGGCGCGGCGCCCGCCGCCGCGCTCGCCGACGCCGCGCCGCGGCGCCGCGTCGTGTTCGCCGCGATGGGCCTCTCGAGCGTCGCCGTGTTCGCGACGGCGGCGGCGCCCACCAAGGAGCTCTTCGCGCTCTCCTCGGTGGCGTGGGCGGCGTCGCACGCGCTGATGGGGCCCGCGCCTGCGGCGTACGCCGCCGACGTCGCCGGCCCCCGCGCGACCCGCGGCGTCGCGCTCGCCACATACCGCACGTGCGGCGACGTCGGCATGCTCGTGGGCCCGGTGGCGCTCGGCGCGGCGGCGGACGCGTTCGGGGCGCCGAGCGCGCTCGGCGCCAACGGCGCGGCGCTCGGCGCGGCGGCGGTGGCGTTTCGCGCGACCGCCTCCGACAGAGACCACAGGGGCGGGGAGGCGAGACGAGCGGAGGAACGAGCGGCTTCGCGTCGATGACGGATGCGAAGGTCGATACGCGTAATTACGTAGACTACGATACGCGAGCGGCGGTGGTCAGATAGACTAGGTGTACTACGTATCAGTGAACCTACGTTTGTACTTTCCGCGTCACGAAGACACTCGTTCGCTAGCTCGTCTCTTCGTCCCGTTCCGCCTTTTCCGCCTCGGCCATCCCGACGGCCGCGACGAAGTGCGGCGCGCGTCTCCGCGTGCGCTCGGGCGCCACCGACAAAAGTCGCTCTCGTTTCATCGCCGCCAACCCGCTTTCGGCGGCGGCGTCGTCGGCGTCTGTGTTTACGATACGCGGTAAGTCTTCGCGTGCGTCGTACTCGTGGTCCTCGCCTATTGTCGTCCACATGGGCTCGAGGTGGTCGACACCCTCCACGGTATCGAGCGCGCGCACGAACCGCAAGATCTCGTTCACGCCGCGCGCCGCGTCCGCCGCGGCGGCGCCCGCGGGCGGAGGCAGATGCGCGCGCCGCGCCAAAGACGCGAGCGCCTCGGAACCGATGACGTCCTCCTCCTCGTCTCCGCCATCCTCCGCGGCGGGACCCCCTGCTTTACCCCCGGGGTCCGAGGACGGGAAAAGCAGCTCCCTCGTCGACCACGTGGGCTCCGTCGGGAACGCGGGGTGCGGCTGGTTCGCGCGGAGGCGCGTGACGTCGGGGGGCTTGCCGTACCCGCCCGAGCCCTCGGCGGAGAACAGGCGCCGCGCGGGGTGGATGGTTTTCGGGGAGGGATCGAGCGCACCGGCTGACGGTCCCGCGCCCCCGGACGTCGACGCGGACGCCGCGCGCGCCGCGCGGAGCGCGCGAAGCGCGCGCGAGCACGCGGGAGATGTCCCCGACATCGCGCCGCGCGGCGATCGGAGGGAGGTCTCGAGCGGGCGCGCGCGCGTCGAGATGTGAAGCGTCTTTCAGTGGTTTTGATGTCGAGGTTGTTTCCGTGGCGAGGCACTCTCGAATGCGCGTGGGCGCGCGCGTCTCGGCAGTCACCTCCTCGATGTCCTCGGAGGGGTCCGCGAGGCGCGGCGCGGGGCGCGGAGGAGGTCGCGGCGGTGGTCGAGGTGGTCGTCGCCCCGGACGTGGCCGCGGGCGCGGCGGGGACGCCGGCTCGCGAACCCTCAGCGACCGCGACGCCCCCGACTTCGGCGTGCGTCTTTCGAAACGGATGAGCCACCTGCTTCGGCACGGCGCCGTCGAGGCCGGCCTCGGGGACGTCATGGACGCGTCCGGGTACGTGCCCGTGCGCGACGTGCTCGCGCTGCCTCGGTTCGCGGGCATCACCGAGGCGGACGTCCGACACCTCGTCGCGAGCTGCCCGAAACGGCGGTTCGAGCTTCGCGGCGACGGAAAAACGCGAAGCGCGTCGGAGGAGTCTCCGTCGGACGGCGTCGCGAGGAACGACGCGACCATCTGCTCGTCGTCGTCGCTCTCGATTCGCGCCGCGCAGGGCCACACCATGCGGTGTTTCGCGAAGCTGGACGACGACCAGATGCTGACTCGGCTGGACCAGCGCGCCGCGGACGCCGTGTCCTCCGCCGCGCACGGCACGTCCCTCGCCGCGTGGGCGAAGATCCGCGGCGGCGGCATCTCTCGCGCTAAACGCAGGCACGTCCACATGGCGCGGAACGTTTTCGGTCGTCTTTCGCGCGGTCCAGAGGAGGGGACGAACGATACGGAACCCGAAGACGACGCGCGTGAGAGTGTGACGGAACGCGTCGTCGTCTCCGGCTTTCGCGCGGACGCGCGCGTCGCGGTGCTCGTCGACGTCGCGCGCGGCGTCCGCGAGGGCGTTCCTTTCTTCCTCAGCTCGAACGGCGTCGTGCTGTCGCCCGGGGAGGGGGACACGGGGACCATACCGACGCGTCTGTTCCTCCGGGCGGTGGACCTGAAGACGGGAGAGGCGTTGGCGCTCGTGGGTTCGAACGCGTCGTAGGCGCGACGAAGGCGTCGTTCGGTCGACGGTTGTGAAAATATCCAGTCTCGACACAGTTGTCGAACTTTTGTGTTGAACAAAACTGTGTGAAAACGCGTCGCGCCATCCAGCCTGGCGTATTCGACGACCGCGCGGTCGACGCGCACGCCGCGGGCCGGCGGGCTTGAAAGTAACGCGATGGCCTCTTCCGGGTACGCCCCGGGCTGGCTCGCGGACTACGCCACGGTGGCGTCCGCGCTCAAGGCCAACTACTCGGCTGTCGCCCCGTTCGAAGCGTCAGACGTGGTCATCGGAATCACGTACCTTCGCGACCAGGAGCGCGAGAAGCGCGCCGCGTCCGGCCCGGACGAGATTCACCGCGCGGACGCGGAGGGCGTGCTCGGACCCGGGCCGAGCGCGTCCGAGCTGCTCGACCTGCGCAAGCTGTGCGTCGCGGTGGAGGCGTCGTACCTGGAGGACAAAGCCGCGGTCGCGGCCGCGATCGCGCCGCTCGGGCACGTCGTCGTCGTTTCCAAGCCCGAGAGCAAGTTCCAGCAGCCGGCGTATTTCGTCTCCAAGAACGACGCGACCGGCGACATCCACCTCGTGATCCGGGGCACCGCCAGCCTGAAGGACGCGCTGACGGACATGGACTGCGACGCCGAGCCTCTGTTCACAGACGGACCGAAGACGCTTTTCCGCGCGCACCGCGGGATGGCCACCGCCGCGCGCTGGATCGTCGCCGAGACCGACGAGGTCGTCGCCATGGCCGTCAAGACTGTGAAGAAACCGCGCGTCACCGTGTTAGGGCACAGCCTCGGCGCAGGCACCGCCGCGTTGACCGCGGCTATCATGAGGCAAAACATACCCACGTTGCGTTGCGTCGCGTTCGCGACGCCGCCGTGTCTCGAATTCGACGCCGCGGAATCGTGCGCGCCGTTTCTCACGTCCGTCGTGCTTCACGACGACGTCGTGTCGCGCGCGTCGCTGGCGAACGTGCAGGACCTGCGCGCGCGTCTGCAGGCCATCGACTGGCGCGCGAGCTTCGAGAAGGACACGCCCAGGCTGCAGAGCGCCAAGCGAGCCGTGGGCGGCGCCGCGGACAAGATGGGCGAGGCGATGGAGAGCTTGCAGAAGCGCACGGCGGCGGCGGCGGAGAAGGGCGCCGCGTTCGCGGCGGCGGCGGCGGCGAAGCTCTTCAGCAAGGGCGGCGAGGGCGGCGGCGGCAAGGTCGGCAAGGTCGCGGGAGCGGCGGCAGACGCCGCCTCCGGAGCGGCCAACGCCGCCGCGGCGGCTGCGGGATCGCTCGCGTCGCGTTTCGGCGCGTCGCTCGGCCTCGGCGGAGCGAAATCGTCGGCGCCCGCAGCCGCGGCGGACGATTCCCCCCCCCCTCCCCTGTTCGTTCCGGGGCGCGTGTTCCACCTGCGGCGCGACGTGGCGGGCGCGGGCGCGTCCTCGGCGCTCGTCAGCAGACACGTCGGCACGCTCGCGCGCGTCGAGCTTTCCTCCTCGCTGGTGGCGGACCACTCGCTCTGCGAGTACGCGGAGGCGCTCGAGACGCTCTCCTTGCGCGCCGCGAAGAAATCCCCGCGGACGGAGGTCTCCGGCGCGCTCGAGTGGCGCGAGGTGAACCCGCACGTCGACCGCCTGAGCCGGAACGCCCCGCTGGTCGCGGCGCTCGGCGGGCTCGCGGTTTCCGGCCCGATCGGCGCGATCGCCATGGGCGGCGCTGCGGCGTACGCGGCGACGCAAAGAGGGGCGAAGGACGCCGCGAAGGAAGCGCTCGAGAAAAACGCCAGCCGTTGGACGAAGCGCGAGGCGTGTTTCGTGCTCGCGCACGAGACGTGCTTGAAGATCGAGTCCGCGGAGCCGGGGGAGCTGCGGCCGACGAAAATCGAGCTGTTTTTCGGAACCGAACCCGGGTCGCGGCGGTTCGCGGTCCGGCGAGTTACGACCGAGGAGACCGAGGCGGCGCGCGCGGACGGGGACGGCTCCGACGGTTCCGACGAGAGCGCCGAGAGCGTGATTGAGATTTACGAGCCGGAGGATGAGGCGAACGGCGAGGCGATCCGCGTGCGGGTCCCGGGCGGCGGCGCCGGCGTGGACGCCTGGCTCAAAGCGCTGGCACGGTGTTGCCGCGGGGAGAGGGGTGACCCGAAACCGGCGGCGCTCGCGTGAGGCGTATCGGCGTTTCACGTCGAAACGTCGTCGTCGCGACTCTCTCCCGGTGGCGTACGTATTGAAAGTAACGTTTTCTCTCAGCCGTCTCGCGTTTTCTTTCTTCGTGCCCATCGGAAATACCTCGGCGGACCACGAGTGCTCGCCTCCGGAACGCGTTCGTTCTTCGCGTCAGTGCGACTCAGCGCGCGCGCGCGCCGCCGCGACCGCGTCGCTCGAGGGGCGTCTCGAGCGCGTTGTCGGGCGCGGGATGTCGTCGGACGCCGCGGCGATGTCGTCGGACGCGCCGCTGTTTCTCACGCACGCGATCGCCAAGACTGACAGTCTGGCTACCATCGCGGTGAAGTACGGCGTGACCATCCGCGACGTGAAGCGCGCGAACGGGGGGATGATCACGGACGCGACGCTGCACGCGCGCGCGTCCGTGCGGATACCCAGGACCGCGCTCGCGGAGGGCGCGCCCCTTCCCGGGGGCGGGGGGCTCACCGGCGCGGCGAGGCCCAAAACCGGCAGCGCCGCGCTCGAGGAGATGCGGGAGTACTACGGGACGACGACGACGACGAGCGGTCGGTCATCCAAAGACGTTCCCGGAAAGAAGACGTCGCGATCGGCCTACGGCGCGGAGGACGGGCTCGGCGCGACTCGCGCGTTTGAAGGCGGCACGCAGACGGCCACGAAGCTGACGCGCGAGGTTCGGAGCGGCGCGGCTCCGAACGAAGCGCCGCCGCGGATGCTCGGCGGCGAGACGAACATCGCCGCGAGCGGCGGCGGCGTCTCCGCGTTGACGTTTCAAAGCCGGGACCGCGCGTTGATGTCCCCGCCGACGACGAGGACCGCGGCGGGAACCGCCGCGCCGGTCAGAAAACCAGCGCACGCGTCACACGCGTCGTCGTCGTCGTTTTTTTTCCCGGCGGTGTCTGTCGGCTCGCGGAGCGGCTCCGGCGCGTCGAAGGCGGTGGCCGGATTGTTGGAAAAATTCCGGAACGGCGTTTCGAGTCTCGCCGCCGACGCGGGCGCGAGCGCGAGTTTCGCGCGGCCGATCGCGTCGGCGAGCGAACGCAAGCGCGAGACGCCGCGCGTTGAGTTTGCGGAACGAAAGGGCAAGGGAGACTGATGATCGTTTAAACACGGGAGAGATGGGCTGTTCTGTTTTAATTAAGGCGCGGTACCGAA
>ENA-OUOG01002182-OUOG01002182.1-marine-metagenome-genome-assembly--contig:-NODE-2182-length-20881-cov-4.600173_pt1 | contig 20881 bp, 19 predicted proteins | sample MGYA00248635_ERZ508505 | MGnify/ENA primary metagenome ERZ508505 (study PRJEB26176, sample SAMN06267871) | marine metagenome | isolation source: Saanich Inlet, British Columbia, Canada | place: Pacific...
ACGCGATGTTTATGTGGCTTTAGGTCAGTCGCAATTGGCTTTAGATAATGTCGATGGCGCACGCGAAACAATTGCAAAGCTGACGCAATTATGTGGCGATTGCGGGCAATTAGCGATTTTGGAAAATGCTCTGGCGCTTTCGCTATCTGCAAAGAGTGACGGATCTGACGCTTCTGCGCTAAAACAATAAATATAAACGTAAGAGTAAATTATGGATAAGATTCTTATTGTCGATTTTGGCTCACAGGTCACGCAGCTCATCGCGCGTCGTGTTCGAGAAAGTGGCGTTTATTCTGAAGTTATCCCTTTTCAAAAAGCTGGTGATGTTTTTGAAACTTTTGCGCCTAAAGCGATCATTCTATCTGGTGGCCCTAATAGTGTTATCGATGAACTGGCTCCGCGTATCCCCGACAATATTTTAAAGAGCGGTTTGCCTATTTTGGGTATTTGCTATGGGCAGCAAGCGCTATGCCAACAATTAGGTGGCCGCGTTGAGGGAAGTGAAGAGCGTGAGTTTGGTCGTGCGACACTCAATATTATTGAGGAGACGTTACTTTTTGATGGTATCAATGGCACCGATATTCCGGTTTGGATGAGCCATGGGGATCGTGTTGCGTCTTTGCCTGAAGGTTTTGATGTTATAGGGCGCAGTGAACATGCGCCATATGCGGCGATTGCGGATTTGCAGCGCAATATATATGCCGTGCAATTTCACCCAGAGGTCGTTCATACGCCTGATGGCGCGCAAATTCTGAGTAATTTTACACATAAGATTGCAGGTTGCGCCGGTGACTGGACGATGGCCGCTTTCCGCGCAGAGGCTATTGAGAAAATTCAAGCTCAAGTTGGCTCCGGCCGAGTCATTTGTGGTTTATCTGGCGGAGTTGATAGCTCTGTTGTTGCGGTTCTCTTGCATGAAGCAATTGGTGATCAACTGACTTGTGTTTATGTTGATACGGGTATGATGCGTGCAGGCGAAAGTGAACAAGTTGTTGGGCTTTTCCGCGACCATTATAATATTAAACTTATTCATAAAGATGTATCGGCGTTGTTTTTAGACAAGCTCGCCGGTGTCAGCGACCCTGAACAGAAACGTAAAATTATTGGTGCCACATTTATTGATGTGTTCGAAGCTGAAGCAAAGGCCATTGGTGGAGCTGATTTCCTCGCACAAGGCACATTATATCCAGATGTGATTGAGAGTGTCTCTTTTACTGGTGGGCCAAGTGTGACGATTAAAAGCCATCATAATGTCGGGGGCTTGCCTGAGCGAATGAACATGCAACTTGTGGAGCCTGTCCGGGAATTGTTCAAGGATGAGGTGCGCGCATTAGGGCGAGAACTTGGACTAAGTGAAGCATTTGTTGGCCGTCATCCTTTTCCTGGACCAGGTTTGGCTATTCGTATACCCGGTGATATTACGCGCGAAAAACTCGATATTTTGCGGAAAGCAGACAGTGTTTATCTAGATGAAATACATAAAGCAGGACTTTATGATGACATTTGGCAAGCCTTTGCAGTTCTATTGCCTGTCCGAACTGTCGGCGTTATGGGCGATGGGCGAACTTATGACTATGTCTGTGCATTACGCGCCGTCACTTCCACAGATGGCATGACGGCGGATTATTATCCGTTTAGCCATGAATTTCTCGGACGCGTATCAACTCGTATTATCAACGAAGTGCGCGGTATTAATCGCATCGTTTATGACATCACATCCAAGCCACCCGGTACGATAGAGTGGGAATAGACATTTACTAATGCAGGTGTTTTTGAACGGTACATAAAAATTTAGTGTCTAAAGCCCTTATTTAAGTATCTGATCAATCGTCAAATATGTAAGCGACTAATATTATAGTTTGAAAAACTAAAGTGCCATAAGCAATGGGTGTTGAGGTATGCGTTTTATTTTGCGCTGTGCAGATGGATATCAACTCTGTGGATTTGTATATTCATTCTGTGGATGATGGTCTATCGGCTTAACTGCTTTTGCGTGTTTAAAGTCTGTGTCGAATATATTATACCTCAATGATCGTTAGCTATTGAGCTAACATAATGTTGAGTGAGTTAATATGGATCCAGTATCTCAAGGAACGGTCGGCGCGGCTTTTGCGCAAGTTGCGTCAAGCAAGAGTAATATTGTTAAGATTAGTGTTATTGGTTTTCTCGCCGGCTTAGCACCCGATTTAGATATTGTGATTAGGTCAACAACTGATCCTGTTTTATTTCTTGAATACCACCGGCAGTTTACTCACTCTCTTATTTTTATTCCCTTTGGCGCGCTGCTTGTTTCCTTTTTTTTGTTTCCTTTTGTTAGAGCCTCAATGAGTTTCAAGACGGTCTATGTTGCAAGCCTATTGGGTTATGCAACACATGGTTTGCTTGATGCATGCACCTCATATGGCACGTTGCTTTTTTGGCCATTCTCTAATGAACGCGTGACGTGGAATAATATATCTATTGTTGACCCGCTTTTTACTATCCCGTCTTTAATTTTAGTTGGGGTGGCGATGAAAACGAGAAATAGAATTTTTAGTTTTTTTGCCATTGGATGGATTATTTCTTATCTGATATTGGGCTTTGTTCAATATGAAAGAGTTTCGTCAGCAGCGACCGAACTCGCACGTTCAAGAGGGCATAATGCCGAACGCCTGACGCTTAAACCTTCTTTCGGCAATCTGATCTTATGGAAGTCTATTTATCAGCATGAAAACACATTTTATGTGGACGCTATTCGCACCGTTCACTCATCCACTTGGTGTTCGGGAGAGACGACGCAAGTATTTGACTATCCAAGCCATCTGCCGACCCTCGAAGAGGGCAGCCAGCAAAAGAGAGATATTGAGCGGTTTCGATGGTTTTCTCAGGATTATTTAGGGTTTGACGAAGTAAATAATCTTGTTACGGATGTGCGTTATTCTCTTCTGCCCAATCAGATAAGGCCAATGTGGGGGCTCATCATTGATGAGCAGCTCGAACCAGATGCGCACGCCACTTGGTGGGCCAGTCGCGCTTTAGATCAAGCCCAGTTAGACTCATTCAAAAATATGTTAAGCGGGAAAAGCTGCACATCGAGCTTTTAAATTAAGGCGCAGGAGCTAACTATTGAATCAATAGATGATGAAGAAGGCATATTGGAATTTACGCAAGAAATGCTTAGATCGTGATTTATAAAGGCGCATAGGCTCACAAAGAGCGTTTAGGGGGTTTACATGAAGGTATATAAGTATATTTTCCTATATATCATTTGATTTTCAATGTGCTTCTTAAAAGATCATAATGATCTTAGTAGCATTTGTGATAGTTTTCGTGATAGAAGCACGGCTAATGTAATTTTATAAAGCCAATGCGTGCTGCACCACATTAATGGAGAAAAGATAATGTCAGATATTCGTCCAACCTATGATGATGAAATAGATCTATTTGAACTTATCGAAACATTGTGGGATGGAAAATGGCTCATTTCAGCTTTTATTGCTATCTCTATTCTTCTAGCTGGCAGCTTTCTTTTAAATAAAGAGCCTGTTTACGAGTCAAAAATTGTCTATGATGTCGACACGGTGCCCCCATTTTATAGCAATGCAAAAGCGTTCTCAGATTTTAAGAAGATGTTTTATGATCGGTCCGTTTTTGAAGACTGGAAGGGCGATCATAATGGCTCTGACCTTGTTTTTGATGATTTTAGTGATACAGAAGTTTTTGAAGGTTTCGTGGTCTCTCGGGATGAGGATGACCTTTTAGCTGCTTTGACATCAGCAAAAAATATAGGGTCTTTTGTCCTTGTGCGCGCCAACCAATTAGCCTTGCTTAATGACTTTCAAACTTATGCTTCACATATCAACAGATTATTAAAATCTGAATATGTTTTACGCTCACGTGAGGAGCTTAATATTATTGAATCACGGTTTAAAGATTTATCGTCTTCGAGTGATACAATCATCCAAAATCTACTGGCCATTGATAGATATATTGTGGCTTCTGAAAAAGGTGCTAATGTGTTGCGCATTCAATATCCGACACGGCCAGAGAAAGTATCTCCTAAGTCTGCTTTGACGCTTGTTTTGTCTGTGTTGCTTGGTGGCATGTTAGGTGCCGTATATGTGTTGATTGCCCAGGCCATTCGTAACCGTAAGGCTTAGATTGCTTTAAAGCGAGAGTAGGTTTTATATTTGGATCAGGGCAATCAGGCATCTAAATTCTTTCTGATTATCGGTAAAATATTTACCTGCCCATTGTCACCATTGGTGGTGCTATATTTGTGTGCATTTGTCATGGATCTATTTTGGGCTCCAAGACAGCGTCATAAACGCCTCTTAGTTTTATAAGCATTGAGTAGCTCGCGTTTGCTCTTAAGTATAGCCCGTTTCACGGGTTATAATGGAGGTCTTTCCAAATCCGCTTATCTTTTGTTACTTCAAAATACTCCTTATTGGGTTACGAAGAAAACCTTATGGAAAAGCAATAATAATGAGTAAATCCAAACAGATAACAAACTCTAACCGAACTTTATCGAGATCTCGTATAACTGATTGAAAGCAGTGTAATTATCTTTTGTTTTGGTTGATATTTTCAGCTTGCATGGCGGCAGAGAAGGGATTAAAGCGGAATTAGGTTCGGTTAAAAATTGTCAGTTTCAAGAGAGCTGACTGTCTTGGTCTATTTTTCTAAACAATGACGCGGGTTTTGAAGGAAAACTTGAGTGAATACAAATTTTGAAGTTCGGGAGGCTCGGCTCTCAGACCTCGATACAATTGTAGCGATCGAATATGCAAGCTTTCGATACGATAGAATGTCTCGCCGTGCTTTGCGTTATGCCCTGAAAAGTGAAACCCAAATAATATTTGTCGCATTATCGGAAAACGTTGTTATTGGCTATGCCTGTTTGCAATGGAGGCAGGCTGGTTCAGCTACACGACTTTATTCTATTGCGGTTTTAGATTCTTATCGTAAGCAGGGTGTGGCCAGTGAATTATTTAATTACATTTTCAACTTTAGTCGTGATTTAGGGCATGCGCGTATCACATTAGAAGTGAGAGATGATGCGCCACGTGTCATAAGTTTTTATACGAGTTTAGGTTTCTATCCCATTGGGTTAAAGCGTAATTATTATGAAGATGGTTGCCATGCCATTAAAATGGAATACAGATTCCAGCCCTCCAAGAAAAGTGAATGGCGGCGCACCAATAGAAATAAACTCGTGATTGTTGTCCCGCGTAGCCAGGATATTTCTGCAGTTTCTGAAGTCACAAATATTTTTTCACATGCGCAATTGATGACAGTTCGCCAGTTTTTAGCTGCCCAAGACTTATTGGGAAACACCATACGGATTATAAATTTATGCCCCGCGGATGAATATTTATCATCTGGTTACTATGTCTCGCTCATCGGCGAGGCAAGGGGAAACAAAACACTTGCGTCCATTCATTCTCTGTCAGGTCTTGTTAGGCGTAAGCTTTATACGGAGCATCTTGAAGAGCTTAATCGTCTATTGCCGTCGGCTGATATTATTGAGGGTTTTATTGGCAACCAAAACATTCGCAAAATATCGCTTGAGTTTTATTTTGGTCAAACGGCATGTGATTGGGCGCGTCGTTTAAGCAAGCGCTGCTATAATTTATTCGCAGTTCCAATTTTAGAGGTACAAATCATTTATAAACAAGGCCGGTGGCAGGTTGACTATCTATGGCCATTATCTATCTCTTCTGTTGATGATAAGGATCGGCCGCGGTTTATTCAATCCTTACAGGTGGCCTTGACCTCAAGATTACCAAACCCTTCTATTGCAAAGTCTTCTTCCTTTGAGCTGGCTATTTTAATTGATAAAGATGAAATGCTTCCGCCGTCTAATCCACGTGCTTTAGCGGCTTTTACAAAGGCTGCTGCTGCAGAGAATTTACACGCCTCATTTATAACCAAAGATGACTTTTCGCGTCTGTCTGCTTTTGATGCATTATTCATTAGAACGACAACACAGATTGATCATTACAGCTATCGTTTTGCGCTAGCGGCACAGAGATTGGGTATGCCGGTTATTGACGATCCCCAATCGATTTTACGATGCTCGAACAAGGTGTTTTTAACGGAGGCTTTGATGCGCGCCTCGATCGTTACGCCCCGCAGCTGGTTGGTGATGAGATCTAATTTAACAGAACTTTCTGACCAATTAACCTATCCAATCGTGCTTAAAATACCTGACGGGTCTTTTTCGCGAGGGATGCATAAAGTTGAAAATAAGGATAGTTTTATTGCGCGCTCTAATGAGATGTTGGGACAGAGCTTTGTCATTTTGGCACAAGAGTTTTTGCCAACTGTTTTTGATTGGCGCATTGGGGTTTTAAATGGAACCCCTCTTTACGCATGTAAGTATTTTATGTCGCGCGGGCACTGGCAAATTTATCACCACAAAGCCAATAATAAATACGATACAGGTGGATTTGCCGCTATTGAATTAATGGATGTGCCGGAGCTTGTATTACAGACTGCAATTCGTGCTAGCTTAGTTATTGGGCATGGTCTTTATGGGGTAGACCTTAAAGAGATTGACGGGCAAGTATTGGTGATCGAGGTTAATGATAACCCAAATATCGATTATGGTATTGAAGATAAACTAAAGGGTGCAGCACTCTATAGCGATATCATATCTGTGTTTAAGAAACGTATTTGGTCCCGTATGGGTATCTCTAATACGGATATCATTCCATAAAAGTGTAAGGTGTAAATCTCAAATCCATAGCGAAACACTATAGGAAGTATTTCGCGGCAGCATGATAAATTGGAATGCCCAATATAACATTAAATGGAAATGTAATCCCTAAACTTAGGCCGAGATAAATACTGGGTGAGGCCTCGGGAACGCTTTGCGAGAGGGCTGCGGGCACGGCAATATAGCTGGCGCTTGCTGCGAGCACCATGAGCAAAACTGCATTCCCGAATGAGATGTCGAGCAGGACACATGCACCTAAAGCAATTGAGGCGTGTAAGACGGGTGCGATAATCCCATAAACTAAAAGAATTAAGCTTTTATCTTTAAGTTGCGGAATATTCTTTGCGACTTGGAGTCCCATATCAAGTAAGAAAAATGCGAGTAATCCTGTGAATAAATCACTGACGAATGGTTGCATGACCTCAGCACCGCTTGGACCAGCGATAATACCGATCATTAATGACGCCAATAATAATAAGCTTGCCCCTTCGGTTAAAGTCTCTCTAAGGGCGAGCCCTATATTTGTGCTCGCATTATTGCGCAGTCTGTTGGCGGCAAGAATGGCGATGAGAATAGCAGGGGCTTCCATGAGCGCCATTACGGCACTCATATATCCGTCATGTGGTATTTTTGCGGCAGTCAGAAATTGAGCTGCGGTTACAAATGTAACCGCGCTAATGGATCCATAAGTAGCGGCAACGGAGACAGCGTCAAAACCATTAAGGTATCGCCTTAAAAACCGGTATGATACGATTGGCAACAATAATGATAACCCAACCCCAACCATCATTGCTTTGCCAACTTCAATGGTTAGTCCGCTTTCAGCTAATGAAGAGCCGCCTTTAAGGCCAATAGCCATTAATAGATAGAGGCTTAAAAATTTAGCTAACTGTTGAGGTACTTCGAGGTTACTTTTTATCAGACCTGCCAAAACGCCAAAAATGAAAAATAATATGACGGGATTGGTTATGCTTTCCATAATACGCTCCTCGAATTCATAAATGACTAATCGTTAAATATAAGAACTATATTGCATGTGTTCTATGAGAGGTATAGGCGACATAATGACATCTTAGTTTCTGCACTATTGTGACCGCGGAATGTCATGAGACCTATAAGATTTTCGGAGATTTGAACTAAAACCATGCGTTTTATGACTATTTAGTTCATTTATTATGAATAAATTATTCAATATAGCTATATTTGAAACTGTTTTGATTAGACTATGATAAGTGTTAATAATGGTGCTTATTGCAAGGAAACCATGATGTCTGAATTTTCTAATGTGCGCGTAAGCCGAGAGGCCAATGTTTATTTTGATGGTAATGTAACTAGTCGATTGATCACTTTTCCTGATGGAAGCGAGAAAACACTTGGTGTTATGTTGCCAGGTAATTATGAGTTTGGCACCGACCGTGCTGAGGAAATGGATATTTCCTCGGGTAAATTGGAGGTTCTACTTCCTGAAACGGATGATTGGCAGCATATTGATGGCCCAGCATGTTTTAAAGTGCCGAGCAAATCCAGCTTTCAGCTAAAGGTGCACACCATTACCAATTATTGTTGCTCTTATTTTGACTGAGTTTGTCGGCGACAAAGATCTGCCTTCTTTAAACCAATCCTGCAAAGTGTTGTTGTAACAACAGTTTCATGTCTTGTTTCTAGGATAGGACTGAATCTAGATGTTTTTGGATTTCGTCAGACAATCTGAGGATATATTTACTGCGTTTTTTCTGACTGACTGATTTTTCTAAATATTTATGCATAACAAGTTGTTCAACGAAATTAGAAAAGGCAGCCCGACGGGGTCGGTTTAAGGAGATGGCGTCAAAGGTATCATCAATTCCGTTATCGGCGTTTTGACGCGCAAAATTGTCTAGCAAAAGAAGCAATTCAAGCCCGTATGGCTTGGACAAAAACATCCTACAACCTACGTCAGAACCCAACTTTAATAATAATTCTAATGTCATAGGCTCTTCTATGTTAAGTTTCCAAGACTAACAATTGCAATTAATAAGTACGTTTATTGGAACCTTATTAAATCAATTATATTGCGTTCTTTTTTTCGATATAATTTAAAAATTCTATCTTCTGATTTAAGATGTAAATTATCTTAAAACAATCGGTTAGAAGTCGTATGGTGGAGTGAGTGCAATTTATAGTTTGTGCGCCGCTCTATGACCTGACTGTTTTAAGGCAGAATTCACAGTTTAACGTCGATTTAGTCTTTGCCTATTATTCCCGTCATTTAAGGGATATGAGGTTTTTTATATTAAGTTGAGTTCAGGCGTGTTTAAATAGTGTATGTAATGGATGTCAATTTTAGGGAGTTATGACGATATGCCGATGGTTAATGTTAAAATAGCTAAAGACGGTGCGACAGCCGAGCAAAAAAAACAAGTCATTGCAGAAATGACAGATGTCCTTGTGCGCGTTTTAGGTAAGAATCCAGCCACCACGATCGTCATTTTAGAAGAAGTCGACATGGATAGCTGGGGTATTGGCGGGGAAACTGTTGCAGAAAGACGCGCTCAGGGTAAATAATGTTTTCTAATCTTTGATGTTTGCTTGTTATGCGCAATTGCGTTAGTTTTCAGTCACATTTTGATCAAAATATTATTCATTTCTAGGGTAACTTAAATGTCTCTTCAAAGCCGTATTCGGCGACAGACAATTCCACAGATTATGGCTCGCAAAGGTGCTGAGCCGTTGGTGTGTTTAACAAGCTATCATGCGCATACAGCCCGATTAATCGACCCATATGTTGATATTCTTTTAGTTGGCGATAGTTTGGGTATGGTTATGTATGGCATGGACAGTACCTTGCCAGTTACACTCGATATGATGATTGCACATGGCGCCGCTGTTGTTCGCGGTTCTGAAAAAGCCTTGGTTGTTGTCGATATGCCTTTTGGTTCTTATGAAGAAAGTCCCTCTGTTGCTTTTCAAAATGCAGCTCGAGTTATTAAAGAAACAGGCTGTCAGGCAGTTAAACTTGAGGGCGGAACACGTATTGCTGAGACAATAAAATACCTTGTCAATCGCGGCATTCCGGTTGTCGGGCATATTGGGTTAACCCCGCAAAACGTTAATGTTATGGGTGGGTTTAAAACGCAAGGTAAAACGCGAGATGAATGGCCTGAACTGGAAGCAGATGCGCTTGATGTTGCCAGTGCTGGAGCTTTTGCACTTGTCATTGAGGGGGTTGTCTCTGAGCTTGCTGATCGTATAACGCGGCAGATTTCGATTCCCACTATCGGTATTGGCGCATCTGAAAATTGTGATGGCCAAATATTGGTGACAGAAGACATGCTAGGTCTTTCTCCAAGCGTGCCAAAATTCGTTAAAGAATTTGCGACTCTTGGGGCACAAATTGCTGGCGCTGCCGAGGCATATGCCACTGAAGTGCGCGCTAGACTGTTTCCAGCAAAAGAAAATTTATATGAAGTAGCAGGCAAAACGCCCAAAGCGTCTTCTCAACAAGAAGGACAGGAGTAAACTGTGAGCGATATTTTTCAAGAAATAGATAACGAACTCCGTCGTGATCGGCTTTCACGCTTTTGGGATCAAAATGGGCTCGTCATTATTGTGGCTTCGGTTGCCTTGGTTCTTGTTGTGGCTGTGAGTGTCATTTTTTCGTCGTGGCGCGCCAGCCAGAATGAAGCTTCTTCTGAGAGATATGAGCAGTTGCTAGAACGCTTAGATGACGCCTCTATAGATGAAAAAGTAAGTGCCTTAGAAGCGTTCATTCGTGAAGAAGATCGTGGCTATAAAGTCCTCTCTCAAATGCGCCTTGCAGCTTTAATGGCTGAGTCAGGTGATTATGAGACGGCAGCAAGAATGTTTGAGGAGGTTGCGGCCAATGGTCAGCTCCCACTCGCTGTGAGAGATTATGCAACATTACAGGCTGGAGCTGCCCTTGTCTCTGTGGTGGCGCCTGCTGATATTGAAGTTAGATTATCTAAAATATTACAAAACCAACATGGTATGCGTGGGCAAGCCCGTGAAATTCTTGCTCTATCTTATCTGCTTGCTGATCAGCCGCTTCAGGCACGTGATCTTTTACTTGTTCACCTCGATACAACAGCTGTTAGTCAGGCTATGAAGTTACGGGCAAATATATTGCTGGATGAAGCTCTTAAAAAATTACAAACACGTGACCAGTAAAGGCACAAAAATGCAATATTTCGGAAAATTAATGGTTCTTTCTGCGCTCGTTCTTGTGACCGCATGTGGTAAAAGCGAAGAAAAAGTAGATATTGAAGGCGACCGTATCTCGATACTTTCTTATGATCGGGAATTATTAGTTGATCCGCGTCTTGAAGAAACGGACATTCAAATTCCCCCAGCATTCAATAACAGCTCTTGGACCCAGCCCGGCGGCTTTCCAAGTAATGCCCTTTACCACCTTGCGCTTGGTGAAGTTGAAGAGCTTTTTTCCGTTGATATTGTCGAAGGAAATAGCGCCCAAACACGAATTATGGCATCGCCACTTGTGGCGGAAGGTCGTGTTTTTGCAATGGGTGCAGAGCTTGATATCGTAGCAGTAGACGCAAGTACGGGTAAAAAAATATGGGAGCAAGATGTCGTTCCTGAATGGACGAAAAAGAATACAAGTTTAACCAGATTTCTTGGCTTTAAGGAAAAGAAGCTTAGCCCCGATGACGGTTTTATGGGGGGCATGGCCTATGAAGCTGGTCATATCTTTGTTGCCACAGGCTTTGGTGAATTAGTTTGTATTAATGCCGGAACTGGCGAAATTACTTGGCGGGTGCGCTCTGATGTGCCTTTTTCGAATGCGCCAACGGTGCGTGATGGGAAAATTTATATTGTCGCTCAAGATAGCCGGCTACAAGTATTCGCAACTGCTGATGGAAAGCGTATATGGGATTACCTCGCTATTACTGAGACGGCAGGTATTTTAAGCTCATCGAGCCCTGCCGTTTCCGATCAAGTCGTTGTTGCCGGATTTAATTCAGGTGAAGTTGTTTCATTGCGAACCCTAAATGGGACTGAGAACTGGTCAGATAGTCTTTCTGCTCGCTCGATGCAGGTGACACCAATTTCTGAGTTAACTGCGATTGTTGGTCGTCCTGTCATTGATCGTGATCGCGTGTTTGCGGTTAGTCATGGTGGTCGTATGGTCTCTATCGATGTTAGGTCTGGAGAACGCGCATGGACGGCTGATGTGGGTTCTATTGAAACCCCTTGGGTTACGCTGGATAGTGTTTTTGTTGTAACAACTGACTCTAAAGTTGTTGCTCTCACGCGTAACCTTGGGCGTATTCGTTGGATCAGCCAGTTGCCTGCATTTGACGATGAAGAAGATAGAGAAGGTCGTATTAGCTGGGCTGGACCTGTTCTCGCTGGAGGACAATTAATAGTCGCATCCTCTGAGGGTGAGGTATATTTCATGTCTCCTAATAATGGTGACATTACGCGTCGCATTGATGTCGGTGATCCCATTAGTGTTCCACCAATTGTTGCCAATGAAACACTTTATATTTTAACAGATGAGGGCGAACTTCTCGCCTATCGTTAGGCGTCCTATGTCAGAATCCTCTTTTTTACTCAGTGTTGCAATTGTCGGCCGTCCAAATGTTGGGAAATCGTCATTATTTAATCGACTTGCCGGCAAACGGCTTGCGATTGTTGATGATCAACCAGGTGTAACACGCGACAGAAGGTCGGGTGATGCACGTTTAGGAGACCTGCGCTTTCGGATGATTGATACTGCCGGTTTTGAAGAAGCAAAGGCAGGGTCTCTTGAAGCTCGGATGCGCGAGCAAACAGAAGCCGGCATTGCCGAAGCCGATGTTATTTTGATGCTGATTGATGCGCGGGCAGGCTTATTGCCCGAAGATAATTTCTTTGCACGTATTATTCGAAAATCTGGAAAACCCGTTATCCTTCTTGCAAATAAAGCGGAAGGGGGTGCTGGGGGGCACGGCGTGGCCGAGTCTTATAAACTTGGTTTGGGTGATCCGATTAAGTTTTCTGCAGAACACGGCGACGGAACCCAAGAACTTTATGAGCGAATTCGCGCTAAGATTGAAGAATTTGACTATGCCAATCATGTTGATGCGCTTGAGGAAGAAGAAAATATTCCCTTTGATCCGGAAGAGCCTTTCGTTGATGACACGACTAAGCCACTCCGGGTGGCTATTCTTGGCCGTCCCAATGCAGGTAAGTCGACATTGATAAATGCTTTAATTGGCTATGATCGTTTGTTGACGGGTCCAGAAGCGGGCATTACCCGTGATAGTATTTCGGTCGAGTGGCAATATGTTGATCATGGAGGCAGTGCCCGCCCTATAATATTATGGGATACAGCTGGTATGCGCAAAAAAGCGCGCGTCACTGAAACGCTTGAGAAATTATCAGTGGCGGATGGATTACGCGCAATTAAGTTTGCCGAAGTTTGTGTTTTGCTCATTGATGCCAGCAGTCCCTTTGACAAGCAGGACATTCAATTGGCTGATATGATAGAGCGCGAAGGGCGCGCACTCGTTATTGGCATTAATAAATGGGACTTAAAGCTTAATAAAGAAGAAGTGCGTTCGCATATAAATGACATGCTTTTAAAGTCGATGCCGCGCTTGAAGGGTGTCCCTGTTATAATGATGTCTGGTGCGACTGGCCGCGGACTAGAAAAACTAATGCCAGAAGTGTTAAGGCAATATCAAATTTGGAATATGCGCATATCGACGGGTAAATTGAACCGTTGGTTAGGTGAAGTTGTGGATCGTCATCCGCCGCCTGCCGATAATGGACGGCCTGTTCGTCTACGTTATATAACGCAGGCCAAATCCCGCCCACCGACTTTTGTTACATTCTCAAGTCGTGGAACAGCGGTTCCTGAAAGCTATAAGCGTTACTTATCAAATGAATTACGCTCTCAGTTCAAGCTCGACGGTGTGCCTGTCCGAATTTTTGTTCGAAAAACAAAAAACCCATATGGAAACTAGTCTTGCCACATAGCTCACGCATGCGGCTTTTCCAGCAATAAAATTAGCGTTTAAAATCGAAGATTGTACCGGTTGCCACTTGGTCCGAAGATAAAACATCAAGAAATAATGGTACTAGATCGTCTGGGCTTGGTAAGGTTTCTGGTGCTTCGCCGGGCATGGCTTTTGCGCGCATTTGGGTTCTGACCGGCCCAGGGTTAATTAAATTAACTCTTAATTTGTCATTTTTATGCTCTGCCGCCCAGCTTAAAATAAGCGCATTGAGCGCAGCTTTACTGGCTGCATAGGATGCCCAGAAGGGGCGAGCTTTATGTGCGGCCCCTGATGTTACGAACACGCATCTTGGAGATTCAGATTGCAGTAACAAAGGCTCAAAAGCACGAATAAGACGCATATTGGCCGTTGTGTTAAGTGCAATCGTTTTTTCAAATTCATCGGGATTGGAATGGCTTAAAGGTGTTAATTGGCCAAGAATGCCTGCATTGCCAACAAGTATGTCTAGGCGACCCCATCGTTCAAAAATAGCTGCGCCAAGACGGTCAATTGCGTCATAGTCCGTCAGATCAATCGGAACACCAGTCGCTTCGCCACCTTTAGAGGTGATCCGATCATATAAATTCTCAAGCGCACTTTGTGTGCGGCCTATCAAAATAACATGGGCTCCGTGTTCGGCGAGTTGTCGGGCAACGGCATAACCAATTCCGCGCGTTGCACCGGTGACCAAAGCAACTTTGCCTTTAAATGACATGCTTAACCTTGCTCAGCAAGAAGAGAGAGTTGTTTAACATCATCGCCGCGGGATTGATCAATTAATGGTGTTGGATAGTCACCAGTAAAGCAATGATCAGTAAAAGCGGGTTTGTCTGGGTTGCGGCCGTTCTCATGCCCCATAGCTTTGTAAATGCCATCAACAGAAATAAAGTTAAGGCTATCGGCTTTGATATAGTCGCGCATTTCTTCAAGCGTATGTGTTGCTGCTAGGAGCTGATCTTTCTTTGGCGTATCGATTCCGTAATAGTCAGGATGCGTAATCGGCGGTGAGGCAATCCGCATATGCACTTCTTTTGCACCTGCATCGCGCATCATTTGAACAATTTTGAGTGAGGTAGTGCCACGCACAATTGAGTCATCGATAAGAATGACACGTTTCCCGGCAACAATACCTGGGTTGGCATTATGTTTTAATTTGACCGAAAAAGCGCGAATAGACTGTGTGGGTTCAATAAATGTTCTGCCGACATAATGATTGCGGATAATGCCTAGTTCAAACGGTATGCCAGAAACTTCCGCATAACCAAGAGCTGCCGGAACACCAGAGTCGGGTACAGGAATAACAACATCTGCATCGATATGGGTTTCTTGGGCCAATTGTCCGCCCATAGCCTTGCGGACATTATAAACACTGCGTCCATTCACAATACTGTCTGGCCGCGCAAAATAAATATATTCAAAAATACAGGGGCGGGCATCCATTGGCGGGAAGGGTTTGTGGCTTTCTATGCCTTGATCCGTGATAACGACAATTTCACCATTCTCGATTTCTCGGACAAATTTAGCGCCAATAATATCAAAGGCGCAGGTCTCTGATGCTAAAATATATTTGCCATCTATTTGTCCTAAAACAAGCGGACGAATACCCAGCGGATCCCGCGCACCAATTAATTTCTTATTGGTCATCACAACAAGGGCATATGCGCCTTGTATGTTGAATAGAGCATCAGTGAAACGCGCAAGAGTATTGCCGCGACGACTTCTGGCAACAAGTTGCAAAATGACTTCAGTATCTGATGTTGACTGGAAGATAGAACCCTGATTGACGAGTTCATTGCGAAGCGTCAAGGCGTTGGTTAGGTTGCCGTTATGGGCAACGGCAAAGCCACCACCGGCAAGGTCTGCAAACAGAGGTTGAACATTGCGTAAAATTGTTTCGCCCGTTGTCGAGTAGCGCACATGCCCGACAGCTGATGAGCCAACCAGGCGATCAAGCACAGAGGCTTTGGTGAAATGTTCGCTAACAAGGCCCATACGTCGTTCAGCTAAAAAATGCTTACCGTCATAACTAACAATGCCTGCAGCCTCTTGGCCACGGTGTTGCAATGCGTGCAAGCCCAGCGCGGTCAAAGCGTCTGCATCTGGATGATCATGAATACCGAAAACGCCGCATTCTTCGCGTAAGTGGTCATCATCTATCACGAAACACATCCCTATTACTTATGACATTATCGCTCAGGCCAGCAAGCAAGGCGCGAATTGCCAATATATTACGCTTTCCGCGCGTTACTCTTGACCTTGCACGCCTTTTATGAGGCTTTCTAACGTTGCGCGATCACTATCTTTATAGCCTTTTTCAGATTGTCTGTCTTTGTCTTTGTCAGAAGAATTGCCAGTAACATTCTCTTTTATATCGCCAACCGTTTTTTCAATTTGGTCGATCAGCATATTTTTACCAGCATTATTGATATCCTGGCGTCCCTTTGAAACGGCGTCATTTAGTTTTTTCTGATCTACGGGCAGACTGCCGTCGGGTATCGTTGCTAGCAAAGCGGCAGATCCAGTTTGAATTGCCGGATAAGAGCGCGCTTGTGTTAGCCAATCTGGCTCCTCGCCTTGAGGGACAATGAGTACCAGTAAAAGATATCCCAAACAGGCAATGACAAAGCCGCGCAAAGCACCAAAAACTATACCAAGTGTCCGATCTAAAGCGCCGATACTGCTGTTTTGCAGACTGTTTGCTAGCCGACTAATAAGCAATGAGGCAATCACCATCACAGCAATAAAAATAATGAAATAACCGATGATGAGAGCCAGAGTTTGATTGCCAACATAGGGCATGACTAAGGAGCCAATATAAGGGCCCAAAGCAAGAGCCGCATAAGCCGATAAAACCCAATTTGCAATTGATAAAACTTCGCGTGTAAACCCGCGGAGAAAGGCAAGAGCAGTACTAATGAGAAGTATGGCTAGAATGATATAATCTAACACGAAAAGCCCTTGCATGTTTTTCTCTCTCTTAGCGCTCTATGATAACATTCGTCATTTAGGGGGTTTGAAATCCGCATTTACTTATAAGTGAGGCAAGATCTTGTATAGCAGAAGTTTCAATATCATGTGATGAAATTTCGTCACCATTATTCGTAGGTTTTGCTGAAATAGCCATTTCAAAGCCAAGCTTTGCGGCTTCGCGCAGACGCAGTGCCGTTCGCGAAACGGGGCGAACTGCCCCTGAGAGACTGATTTCGCCAAAAAAGACACAATTCTTAGGCACACATTTATTGGAGAGCGAGGAAACAAGCGCGGCAGCAACAGCGAGGTCTGCTGCGGGTTCAGTTATTTTCATTCCACCGGCAATATTTAAAAAGACATCGCGACCAGCAAATGAAATGCCACAGCGTGTTTCTAAGACAGCAAGAACCATGGATAAACGATTTCCGTCCCAGCCAACAACCGCGCGGCGCGGCGTTGCTAAAGATGAAGGCGCGGCCAAAGCTTGAATTTCAACTAAAACTGGTCGCGTTCCTTCAATGCCTGCAAAAACGGCTGCGCCGGCAACTTTGTCGTCGCGGGTTTCTAGAAAGAGGGCAGAGGGGTTTGAGACTTCATGAAGTCCAGTCCCCCGCATTTCAAAAACACCTATTTCATGGGCGGGGCCAAAACGGTTTTTAACAGACCGTAAGAGCCGGAATTGGTCGCCAAGATCGCCTTCAAAATAAACCACAGTATCGACCATATGCTCAAGAACCCTTGGTCCAGCAATTTGCCCATCTTTGGTGACGTGTCCAACAAGAATAAGGGCAGTATTGTTTTTCTTGGCGAAATGAATGAGCTCCTGCCCAGCAGTTCTGACTTGTGAGACGGTTCCAGGGGCCGCATCAAGCGCGGGGGACCACATGGTTTGAATAGAGTCGATGATCACGAGATCGGCTTTGCCGTGCCCTTCGATGGTCTTAAGGATATCGGCTATGTTTGTTTCAGCGCCGAGCATAACCGGCGCATCGGCAAGCCCAAGCCGTGCGGCGCGCATCCGCAATTGCGCAAGCGCTTCTTCGCCAGAAATATAAACAACTTGCCCACCCTTTTGGGCAATACTGGCCGCAGCTTGAATAAGCAGTGTGGACTTACCAATCCCCGGGTCGCCTCCAATTAAAATAGCAGAGCCAGGCACAAGCCCACCGCCTAGAACACGGTCGAATTCATGAATGCCTGTGACCGCACGCTGCGGTTCAGGCGCATTTCCAGATAGGCTTGTCAGGTCAATTTTTTTGCCACGAGAGGATTTTGCGCCCTTACCAATAGGGGGTGCAGAACTTGCTGTTTCCTCAGAAATAGAATTCCAAGCCCCGCATGCATCACATTTACCAGACCATTTGGTTGTGACATTGCCACAAGACTGACAAACAAAGCTCACACGCGCCATTATGCTGTTGCCCCTTCGACACGGATAGGACCTTCTGGCAATCCTTCCATGAATTGGCGTAAATAGGGATTATCATTATGTTCGAGTTCATCTTGTGTCCCCGTCCAGATAAATTGTCCTTCATAGAGAAATGCTGTGACATCTGCGATTGCGCGTACGCTTGTCATATCGTGCGTTATGGTCATTGTTGTGGCGCCTAGGTCTTTCACACAATCGACAATGAGATGATTGATGACATCTGTCATAATCGGGTCCAGTCCCGTCGTTGGTTCATCAAAGAAAATAATGTCTGGTTTTGCCGCAATAGCACGTGCAAGGCCAACCCGTTTATGCATGCCACCTGAAAGTGACGCGGGATAGAGGTCGAGCACGTCCTCGCTTAATTCAACCCTTTCAAGAGCATCGCGCGCAATTGCCCGCGCTTCATCTTGCGAAATGCCGCGGGATTGAATGTCAGCAAAAGCAACATTTTGCCAAATTGTTAAACTGTCGAATAAAGCACCATTTTGAAAAAGCATACCAATGCGCGCATCAATATCGGCGCGCGCACGTCTTGAAAGTCCGACTGTGTTGCGTCCATCAATAATGATCTCACCTTTATCTGGTGTCATAAGACCAAGAATATTTTTTAGTAAAACCGATTTTCCAGACCCAGAGCCGCCAATAATAACGACAGACTGTCCTTTTTCTATATTCAAAGATACCCCGCGCAGGACCTTCTTTGTTCCAAAGGATTTCTCGATATTTTTGATATTTATCATGATTTAAGAGGCAAACAATAATGAGGTCATGAGATAGTTTGCAGCAAGAATAAGGATTGATGCACTCACGACGGCGTTTGTTGTCGCTCGGCCAACACCTTGAGCGCCGCCACTGCTATTATATCCATGGTAACACCCAAGCAGGGCAATGATGAAGCCAAAGGCCGCAGCTTTGATGAGCCCAGACGTAATGTCACCAAGCTCGAGAAAATTATATGTTTTCTGAACATAAATGGCAGAGTTAAAACCCAAGGATTGCGTGCCAACAGAGTAGCCACCAAAAATACCAATGACATCTGCAACAAAAGCAAGAATTGGCATACATATGGTTGCTGCGATTAAACGTGGCGCAACCAAATATTTAAAAGGATCTGTTGAAAGCGTGGTCAGCGCATCGATTTGTTCCGTGACGCGCATAGTGCCAATCTCAGCAGCAATAGCGGCGCTGACGCGCCCAGCAACCATAAGACCGGCCAAGACGGGGCCCAGCTCTCTGGTGATACCAAGTGCAACAATAGAGGCAACAATAGATTCTGAATTAAACTGGTTTCCACCATAGTAAATTTGAAGGGCGAGCACGCCACCTGTAAAAAAGGATGTGAGCGCAACCACGGGTAGGGAGTAATAGCCGATACGCATGACTTGTTGCAAAATTATACGTGGGTAAAGAGGCGGCACAAAAACAGCGCTAAGACCATGGAATGTAAACAGACTTAAACGACCTGACGCCGCAAAAAACCCAATGAAGAACTGACCAATGATTGCAATATATGACATGTTAAATAATAGGCTTTCTACGTTATAAACATATCCGCTTATAGCGGTTTCCTAGCCCCGTGAGAAGCTCATATGAGATTGTCCCTGCTTGCGATGCAACAGCGTCTATTAAGCTTGTCTTGCCCAAAAGCTCAACCATTGTGCCTGGCTCTATTTGATCTTCGATTGAAGTTATATCGATGGCAAGAAGGTCCATGGAGATCCGACCAATAATGGGGGTTGGGTGTCCGTTAATATGTGCCAGAGCATAAGGTGGGTGAGCATGCCCAGTTGAACGCAAAAAACCATCCGCATAGCCGACAGAAACAATGGCAATTTTCTGCTCGGATTGGACGATATATGCAGCGCCATACCCAACAGTGTCGCCTTTACTCACCTCTTTAATTTGGAGGATATAGCCATAAAGGCTCACAACGCTTTCTAGTGCCGTATCCGTTGATTGCGGGGCGCCGCCATAAAGGCTGATACCGCAACGGGTGAGATCAAAGTGGAAATCAGCTCCCAAAAGCACGCCAGCAGAGTTGGCTAGCGAGCGCGGTGCAGGGGGAAGCATTGCCGTCATGTTTAAAAACCGTTCGCGTTGCGCTTGGTTCATTGGATGCGTTGGCGTGTCAGCGCAAGCAAGATGGCTCATAATCAGGTTAAGCGTCCAGCCATTCCATAAATCATTTGTCTCAGACAAGGTCAGAATATCAGCTTCGCATAGGCCCAAACGGTTAAAGCCCGTATCAATATTAAGACATGCTGGAAGTGCTACACCGAGTTTTTGACACTCTGTCTGCCACAGTATGAGTTGGTGTAAACTATTGAGACATGGAAAAATTTTTTCAGATTTAAAAACATCGATATCTTCACCCGTATAACCGTTAAATATATATATATCGGCTTTGGGTGCATGCTGGCGGAGGGAAATGGCTTCAACGAGGTTAGCGACAAAAAATGCCTCACATCCATGTGATATGAGTGTCGGGATTACGTTTTCAAGACCCAGACCATAGGCGTTAGCCTTGACCACTGCGGCAGTGCGCGCCGTACCTGACTTTTGTGACATTGTTTCATAATTATGCGCGAGCGCAGAACGATTAATCTCTAATCGACCCATGGCATTGCTAACATCAGAAACAGTGTTAGTCGAAATATCGTTCAGGAATTCTGTCATCTTCTGCTAGGTCCCCAAAGCGGGTAAAGCGATCTTCAAATGACAAACGGGCGATACCAATAGGACCATGCCTGTTTTTGCCAATGATAACTTCGGCCG
>ENA-OUOG01002184-OUOG01002184.1-marine-metagenome-genome-assembly--contig:-NODE-2184-length-20866-cov-4.889653_pt1 | contig 20866 bp, 11 predicted proteins | sample MGYA00248635_ERZ508505 | MGnify/ENA primary metagenome ERZ508505 (study PRJEB26176, sample SAMN06267871) | marine metagenome | isolation source: Saanich Inlet, British Columbia, Canada | place: Pacific...
CCCCGCTTTGAAACCCGATTGCGCGCAGACTTCGGCTTGGGCGGCTACGGTTTGGCGTTCGAAAAACGCCCCATCCGGCAAGGCGTCCATCACCTCGAAAAACAACGGGGCCGAAGATTCCACCCCGATCAACCCCGGCCGCCCCTCGTTGTCCGCGTTCCCCGTCCACACGACGACCAGCCACCTCCCGTCCGTCCCCACGGCCCACGCATCGCGGTGCCCAAAACTCGTCCCCGTCTTCCAAGCCACCCGCCGCCAAGGCCGCCAATGCTCCCAAGCCCGCGGTCGCACCAACGTGGTCATCACCTCAAGCGCTTCGAAGACGGCCTCCCCTTCCATGGCCCCATCCGAAGCTCGGATCGGCTCCCCGAAAACCGTGCGCAACTCCGGCAATTCCGGGCAAAGCGGCTTCAACCAATTCGCGTACGATCTCGCCACCTGCAGCGGGCGAACCTCACCGCCGCCGAGGATGAGCGCCAACCCATAATGTTCCGCGTCCTCGCGCAGATCCGTGAATCCGAGGCTCCTGAGTTGGTGGTGGAAGCGCTTCAACCCGACATCGCGAAGGACGTGCACCGCAGGAATGTTGAGCGAACTCCGAAGCGCCGCCTCCACCGTCACCGCGCCGCGGTAAGTCCGGTCGAAATTGCGAGGCGTGTAGTTTCCGATGCGAGTCGGCACATCCGGAACCAAGGACTTCGGCCCCAGCCTGCCCTCCTCGAAGGCCGAAGCGAACAAAAACGGCTTCAGGATGCTGCCCGTTGAACGGGGAACCCGCAACATGTCAATGGCCCCACCCGGGACGCCAGGCATCGAGGTGTTGCCCACGTAAACCGGCACCTCTCCGGACTGCAAGTCCACCACCATCGCAGCGGCGTTGTGCACTTCGTTGCCCGTTGAGGCGCGCACATGCCGGTCCACGATGTGCTGAACGTCCCGTTGCCAGCGCGCCGCGAGGGTGGATTGCACGCGCTGCCCTGCGCGCTCCGCTACGAGCCGATCGAGCGCATGGGGCGCCAGGTGCGGAAGGGCAAGGGGTTCCCGCGGGAGCGGCTCGAGGCGGGCAAGGTGCCACTCCGCGGAATCGAGCACGCCCCGACCGAGCAGCTTGTCGAGCAACCGGTTACGTTTCGCCAGAAAGGCAGCGTCAGACCGCCCCGGCAGGATGGTGCTCGGAGCATTCGGAAGCACCGCAAGGGCCGCGCTCTCCGCCCAGGACAAATCCCAACTCCCCCGGCCAAAGTAACGCCAACTCGCCGCCTCAAGCCCCACCACGTTCCCCCCAAACGGCGCGTGCGCCGCATACAACGCGAGGATTTCCTCCTTCGAATGGCGCACCTCCAAGCGGACCGCCCGGAACATTTCGGTCAGCTTCTCAACGTACGTCCGGGGCGGATGATTCCGGGACAAACGCACCACCTGCATCGTCAGCGTCGACGCACCAGAAACCACTTCGCCCCGGGTCACGTTGAGGTACACCGCGCGCGCCAACGCCACGGGATCCACCCCCGGATGCCACGCAAACCGCTCGTCCTCAAACGCCAGGATGGCCTGCCGGAACTTCATCGGAACGCTGTCCACCCGCGGGAAACGCCACTGACCATCCGCCGCAATCCGAGCACCCAACAACTGCCCCTCCCGCGATTCGAGCACCGTGGAATGCGGCACATCGAACAACGTCGCGGGCACGGAAAACCACCACCACAGGAGGACCGCCGCCCCCGAAATCGCAATCAGTTTTCGCGAACGTCGACCCATGATCCCGGCTCAACCGCTTGCATTCCCAAATCGTACATGCCCTCAACGCGCACGCCGGGCAAATAAAACCGTCCTGGATACGTCGCAATGAGTTCAAATTCCAGCTCGCGCACGTTGCCGTAGGCCAAATCGAAGTACGTCAACACCCGATCGTCCCGGAAATCCTCGTGTTCCACCCCTCCATTCCCCGCTCCCCCACTCAACCGCGTATTCGTCACCTCCCACCCATCGGCAAGCGGCACCGTGCAGGCCATGCGCTCGAAATCGTCCCCGACCTTCGTCCGCTTGACCCGCATCCGAATGCGCATCGTCGAGCCCACCCGCACCGAACTCGGGTCCATCGGATTGCCGTTGCCATCGAAGTACGTCACCACCATCTCCAAGCCCGATTGCCGCGCCGATTCCTCCCCGTAGACCGGCACCCCGCTTCGGGTCACGGTCACGAAACAGCTCCCGCTGCACCGAACGCTCAGCGATTGCACTTCGTCCGCATCGGGCACCGGCACCTCCACGATGCGCCGATCGCTCACGTACCGCTGCGAGGTTCCGCCCAAACCGACTTCCACGTCAAGCACCGCGTCGGGCTGGGGTTCGAACACCTCGCTGAGCACGTTCAATCCGAAGGCGATTTCCTGGGTGGACCGCCAACCCGTCCCCAACGCTTCTGCCAAATCCAGCCCCAATTGCACCGCCTCATCCCGCCGCCCACAGCGATGCAGCGCCTCGACCCACATCGCCAAATCCCGCACGGGACTGCCGAACGTGGCGTAACCAAATCGGTTCGCCCCACCAGGTAGCGCGCAGGCACCCAGCAATTCCTGGGCCCACCGCACTTCCCCCGCCGCCGCATACGCTGCCGCAAGGGTGAACCGCGCCCGGTTCGACAACGCTGAGCGGTTCATCAACCGGGTCATCGCCCCGAGTTCGGGCTGTTGGGCCAACGCGAGAACGTAAAGCCGGTAAGCTTGCGCCTGATCGCTGCTGCCCTCGCTCGATGTCCAGTTGCGAGCCGCCTTCCGCTCATGGCTCAGGTGCGACTTCAACATGCCCACGGGCAGGTCAAATCCGCGCTGCTCCGCCATGATCAAGAAGTGGCCGACGTACGTGGAAGCCCATTCGTGCGCCGACGTGCTCGAAGGCCAATACCGAAACCCGCCATCGGGCAGCTGCCGCGTCCGCAACGCATTCATCGCCGCCACCACGTGCTCACGAGCGGCCGAAGCCTGCTCCGCATCGAGTTCCAGCCAGTCGCCTACGTTCAGTTGGGCAAAGCCCCGGGACGCGATCTGCTCCGTGCATCCGTGCGGATAGCCCAACAGGTACTCGATGCGCTCGGTCAGCCGGAGGCTCGGGAGTTGGCTGATTTCAAGAACGGCGGTGTTGCTCGTCGGAATGCCCATCGGCGCAAGTTGCAATTCGAACGGCTCCGCATCGAGGAACGTGGTCGTGCTCTCGTGTTCCCGCGCCAGCGGATGACGGACCACCACGCGTTGCTCGTCCGTGCTGGTCAAACGAGCGGAACGCGCCGTGGCCGTGAAGGTGGCCGTGCCCACCGCACGGCGAACCTTCCCTCGGAAGTACAGGGTTTGTTGGCCCTCCTCGCGGAACGTCACGCGCTGCTCGTCGGATTCGAATTCCACGAGGTCGTTCGATTTGACCTGCACGTCCACGGTCCCCAGTCCATCGCGCATGGCGAACACCGTCACGGGCACCACCACCGTTTCCTCGGGCGCCAGCTGGCGCGGAACCGTCAGTTGCGCCATCAGGTCTTGTTTCACCCGGACGTTCGCGTGGGCGCTGCCGACGGCGCGGTCGGCGTTCGCTGCGACGACCATCACGCGGACGTTACCGAGGTAATTCTGAATCGGGATTTGGTGCGTCCGCTGCTTCCCTGCATCCAGCGTGAAGGGGCCCAAATGCGCCACCACCGACTTGAAGCGGTCCGAATTGTCCTCCTGCTCGCGCAGCAAGGCCGCGTCGCCGCCCACCGCGAGCACCCGCTCGAGCCGCCCGCCGAACGCGTTCATGACCCATTCGTACACGTCCCATGTCCGAACCCCCAGCGCCTGCCGCTTGCTGAAGGCCGCATGCGGGTCCGGGGTTTTGAAGTTCGTGAGGCCCAGCAAGCCTTCGTCGACCACCGCCAAGGTGTATTCCATCGGGGTGCCCGAGCGCTCGCTCACCGACACTTCAAGGGTCGTGTTGGGCTTGACTTCTTCGGGCACCGCCACCTCCACTTCGAGCTGGCGGTCGGGGTCGACCACTTCGATCGGGCAAATGCCGTAAAGCCGAAGGGGCAGGTCGTTCGCTTTCCCGTCGAAGGGCTGGATGATCATCGCGTGGGCGTAGATCGTCGGGGCCATTTCCGCGGTGAGCGGGAAGCGGACGGTGGTCGTCCCTTGATCGGTCTCGATGAGTTGGTCCCAAACCTGATCCCGGCCATTCTCCAAGCTCAGGAGCAACCGCCCGCCGGCCGCACTGGGCACCTTAAGCGTGACCGTTTCACCCACTTCGTAGCGCTCCTTGTCGAGGGTGATGGCAATGACGCCGGCTCCTTCCTCGCTCGCGCGCTCCGAACGGTCGCGGTCATCGGACCAATCGAAGTAGCTGTACGCCGTCGCCTGGTGGCTGCCCTCCAAATCCGTCACCACCACCAAGACCCGGCCCCAATCCGCATCCTTCACCTCGATGCCCGCGCGGCCTTGGCCGCTCGTGAGCTGAATTTCTTGCGACGAAAGCAAGCGGATTGCGTCGGAATTCAAGTACGTGGATTGGCCGTTGCGCCGACTCCACCACCAGTTCCAGGTCAGCCCGTACACGTCCACCTTCACCCGGCCCGGGGCCAGTCGGCCTTGGGGGTCCACTCGAACCAGTCCGAAATCGTGCGATTCGCTCGTATTCAGCCAACCCTGCTCGCCCTCCTCTGGTGCTTGGATGCCCACATAAGCGGCGTGCGGGTGCAACGGAATCGCATGCGTCGCCACACTGAACCGGCCGCTGGGTTCGTACACACGGGTGTAGCTCTTGAACCGCAGCGGACCCGGTTGAGCCTCCAGGTTGCCGACCTTCAAGGTGGCGATGGTTTGGCCCAAACCATTCAACTCGCCCTCGGCCAACACCTCATCCCCCAACTGGCTCACTTCCTGCAAGTCATTGAAGAACGCGTAGCGCGGCCAAGCCTCCTTGAACGCCTGGACATCGCGAACGAGCGCGCCCTTGATCTCATAGTGCAGGTGCGGAGCCTTGGCGCCCGTCAACCACTCCGCGGTCAACCGCGCAATGGCGCCCTGGTTTTTCACCTCGAGCATGCCCGCCTCGACCGCTTCCAACCGCACGTCCAACCGGTTCGGCTGAATGGATTCGATGGACAGCGATTTGCTGAACGCCTTCGAACCGACGACCAAATCGGCCCGGTAGCGGCCGGTGGCCACGTCCTGGTCGAGGAAGAACCCCAAGTTGAAGATGCTGCCCGTCCCGCGGGTCAGGACCTTGCGTTGAATGAGCTGATTCGACGGGGAATAGACGTTGAGCACGAGGGGGTGGTCCGGCGGAAGCGGGTTCGCGGAATCGTCGATGATGGCATCGAGGTGAATCGAATCGCCCGGGTGCCAAATCCCGCGCTCCGCATACAGAAACCCCTGGATGCCATCTTCGACGTGCTCGCCACCGACTTCGAAAGCGGAAACGGACAAGCTCGCTCCGCGTTCCAATTTCAGGTAGGCCCTTTGCTCCCCGATGGTGGCGATGGCGAGGAAGGGGGTGCCGTCGAGGGGCAGGGTCGCCTTGCCCGAGGCGTCGGTGGTGGCGCGGGCCATCGGCTGGCCTTGGTAGTTGCGGAACTCCACTTGGGCTCCGGCTTGAGGCGCGCCCGAACTGAGGTCGCTGACGTAGGCGTGCCACGCTTCGCCCCCGCTTTTCACGATGAGTCCGACATCGGAAACGAGCACGTTCTTGCGCACCTTCCTGGCCGCGGTGTAGTAACTGACGTGGCACGGGTTGTCGCGCTCGCTGTACCGATAGCCCGGCACGCGCCAAGGATCCCAGTAATCCTCGTCGAAGCGGTCCGGGTTGGGGGCCTCGACTTCGGGGTCTTCAAGGACCTCCGTGCACGGGTACAGGCTATACGACGGGCGGAAGCCGAGTTCCAATCGGTAGATCGCGCCGGGCTCCCGTTCAACGATTTGGTCCAAATCCAATCCGAAGTTTTCCCATCGGCCCCCTTCCATGCCGTCCAACTCCAGCCTCCGTTCCGCAATGGGCCGGGCCACGCTGCGCAGGGCGTCGTCCCCGCCGATGGCATTGGCCTGGAAGAACTGGTGCACGTTGCTTTCGTAAATCTGGTAAACGCGGACGTCCACGGCGCGCAAGTTCACGGCCGCAATGGGCACCACCGCATCGCCCGTTCCCGCGACGATGTTCCCCGACGACGCGAAGCGCACGGCCGGCTTCTCCGCATTGAAAAACGCGCGCCCGTTCCAGTCCATGCTGAGCGCCTCACCCCGGGAACTTCGGAGGCCCTGGGCCACGCGGTAGGTCACGTCTCCTACGATCGGCTCGGCCGGGCGCAGCGTCACGAGGGTGCCACTGACCTCCACGTCTTCCACGTCGACCCCGTTGATTTGGAACATGCCATCAAAGCGCTGCCGGCTGGCGACGGGGCTCGAGAAAAAGAGGCGGAGTTCCTGGTTCGGCAACTGAACGGCCAGTTGGTCCAACATGCGGAAATCGCTGATCGACGGCAAGACCAGCGTATCCAAAGGCTCGCCGCGGTCCGTCACCACGAAAACCTGCTCCTCCGCCACCCGCTGCATCGAGTCCACGTTCATCGTAAACACCTTCGCGCCCGCATCGCTTTCCCACTGAATGCGGTCGCTCTCGATGCCTTCCAACGCAATCCGCTTCGACACCTCATCGATCGAACTGACGTCGTTTGCGATGAGGGTGGCCTGCAGTCGGTTCCACGTGAAATCCGCTTGGGAGTAAGGATTCAAGCGGAATTCGCGCAGTTCGAAGCCCTGCTCAATGGTCTGCACATTGAAGGCCAAATCCCGAAACGCCGCCGGCACCTCCTTCAACTTCCCCAAATGGAACGTCACCTCATACAGCGTTCCCGACGCCAAAGGTTCATCCGGCAAAAACGCCAACGCGTTGCTCGACTTCCAAACCACCTTTCCGTTCACAGCTGGCCGGAACGTGAACACCTCCTCTTCCAATTCTGTGCCCGGTTCTATGCCGATGGCCAAATCTTCCGCCAGCCGCACCACCACTTCGCTGCTCGCCGACACGATGCCCGCGCTGTGCTCCAGGACATACGCGTGCGCCGCCGGATCCATGTCCTTCAGTTCCCTCCCGGTCTCGGAGCAAGAAATCAACAAAAAAAACAGCCCCCCGATCAGGGGCAGCGAAAAAGGGAAGGTTCTCATCAAAGCAGGTAAATGGATAAGGTGACGTTGCGGCGTGATGGTAACTCACATCACCCGTTTTTATTATCCAAGACTGCGATTTTTTTTCAAATCCAATCCCTGCGCGCGGCGCACGAAAAAAGGGACCCGCAATCGGGTCCCTTTTTCAGGTTGGTCGTGTTCAATGCCGGTGGAGCGTGAAGCCCCGGGCTGTTTAACGCTCGATGCCTTTGTGGCGGCGCTCGCTGCTCACCGTGAGCTTCTTGCGGCCCTTGCGGCGACGTGAAGCCAATACGTTGCGGCCGTTGGCAGAGGCCATGCGCTTGCGGAAGCCATGCTTGTTGCGGCGTTTCCGTACGGAGGGCTGGAATGTCCTTTTCATATCGAGCTGTTTCTACCGGCCACGGCGTTTTTTTCCGTTTTCGGGAGGGCAAAGATAGACGAAGTTTTCACGAATACCAAAACCCGACTGTGAATTTCTTTTCCTCGTGCGATGTCGGAGGAAATTCGGCAGCGTGGGCGCGTTCAGTGGCTGCAAAGGTCGCCTAATTTTGTACCATGGCAAGGCACCAAACCGATTCCGATGGCAAGAAGTTCGAATGGAAGAACTGGTCGCGGGTCAAGCGCGTCGGCCGCTACCTCCGACCCTATGCGTGGGGGTACGCCGTCGGCATCCTCATCATTTCCATCAGCAGCGTCCTGACGCTGGTCGTCACCCGGATGTGGGGCCAGCTCGGAGGCGTGGGCGTCAGTGGGGAAGCGGCAGCGGGGCCGGACATGTTGGGCGGGCTGGGCATTGACATGGGGGACTTGCAGGCCATTGGCTGGGCGATTTTGGCCATCCTCGGCGTACAAGCGGTGCTGAGTTTCATCCGCGTCTACCTGTTCGCCCACATGACCGAGAACATGATGCTTGCGATGCGGCGCGATGCGTTCCAAGCGGTGGTGAGCCTGCCGATGTCCTATTACGACACGCACAGCGTCGGCGATTTGAACAGCCGCATTTCAGCGGACGTGACCGCGGTGCAAGATGTGTTCACCACGACGTTGGCGGAATTGTTGCGCCAAATCATCATCGTCATCGGAGGCATCGCAGCCCTCCTTTACTTCTCGGTCCACCTTACCCTGTTGATGCTGGGGACACTGCCGGTCATGATTTTGGCGGCCATTGGGTTTGGCCGATTCATCCGCAAGCTGTCCAAGCGGACCCAAGACCAAGTCGCCACTTCGAACGGCGTGGTCCAAGAATCGCTGACGGGCATGGTGAGCGTTAAGAGCTTCGCCAACGAGGCGCTTGAAATCCTGCGCTACCTGGCGAGCATTCGGGAAATCCGGACGCTGGCGATGCGCGGGGCGATTTGGCGCGGGGCCTTCGCGTCGTTCATCATCCTGTTCATCTTCGGGGCCATCACGCTCGTGATTTTCCGCGGAGCCGATTTGATGGCGCAAGGCGGACTGGCTTCGGAGCACTTCTTCACCTTCCTGCTCATGACGGGCTTGGTGGCGGGCTCCATCGGCGGTCTGGCGGCGCAATTCAGCGCGCTGCAGCGGGGGTTGGGGGCCATCGACACGTTGATGGACTTGCTGCACGAAGAGCGGGAACCCGTCCGAACGGCGACGGAACTGCCGGCCACTGGAAGCGAGCCGGAGCACCCGAGCGATTTGGAGGCGGCGGCGCGGGATTGGCTGCAACCGGCATCCCTGCCGAAAATGAAGGGCGAAGTGGTCTTTGATCACGTGGCGTTCCACTACCCGAACCGGTCGGACGTTCCGGTGCTGCGCGACCTGAACTTGCGCATCGCAGCGGGCGAGCAGGTCGCCCTGGTCGGCCCATCGGGAGCGGGCAAGTCCACCATCGCCTCCCTCCTCCTGCGTTTCCACGAACCCACCGCGGGGACCATCGCCGTGGACGGAAAGCCCCTCTCGGAATACCCGCTCACGGGGTACCGGCTGCGCATCGCGTACGTTCCTCAGGAGGTGATCCTCTTCGGCGGGGACATCCGATCGAACATCGCCTATGGCAAGCCCGGGGCCACGGATGCCGAAATCGAAGCCGCTGCGCAGCAGGCGAATGCGCACGACTTCATCCTCGGCTTTCCGGAAGGCTACTCCACCCTCGTTGGCGACCGCGGCGTGCAACTCAGCGGTGGGCAGCGCCAGCGCATCGCCATTGCACGGGCCATCCTCCGCGATCCGGATTTGCTCCTCCTCGATGAAGCCACGAGCGCGCTGGACACGGCATCTGAAAAGGAAGTCCAAATCGCGCTCGAGCGCCTCATGACCGGCCGGTCGAGCCTCGTCATCGCCCACCGGTTATCCACGATTCGCCACGCCGATCGCATCGCCGTGCTCAGCGACGGGTCGGTAGCCGAAGAAGGCACGCACGATGAACTGATGGCGACGGGTGGATTGTACCGGAATTTGGTCGAGAACCAAGAACTCATCAGCAGTTCATGAGGCCCCAGCCCGCTTGGATTGCGTAACTTGCAAGGTGTGGGAAACCCATCCATTTGCAAAAAGACAATTCATGAAGCGTGCGCTGATTACCGGGATTACGGGCCAGGATGGCTCTTATTTGGCTGAATTGCTGTTGGACAAAGGATATGAGGTGCACGGCATCAAGCGCCGAGCTTCTCAGTTCAACACCGACCGCATTGACCACATTTACCAAGATTTGCACACCACTGGAGCGCGATTTCGGCTCCATTACGGGGACTTGACCGACTCCACCAACCTCATCCGGATCATCCAGGAGGTCAAGCCGGATGAAATCTACAACCTCGCGGCGATGAGCCACGTCAAGGTCAGCTTTGACACACCGGAATACACGGCGAACGCGGACGGCATCGGCACCTTGCGCATCCTCGAGGCCATCCGCATCCTCCGCATGGAGCGGGACGTGCGGTTTTACCAAGCGTCCACGTCGGAGCTCTATGGGCTGGTGCAGGAAGTGCCGCAGTCCGAGACGACGCCTTTTTATCCGAGGAGCCCGTATGGGGTGGCCAAATTGTATGGGTTTTGGATCGTCAAGAACTACCGCGAATCCTACGGCATCCACGCCTCGAACGGCATCCTGTTCAACCACGAGAGCCCGCGGCGGGGCGAAACCTTCGTAACGCGCAAAATCACGCGGGCGGCGGCGGCGATCCACCTCGGACTGCAGGACCGGCTGTACCTCGGCAACCTCGACGCCCAACGCGACTGGGGCCACGCACGGGATTACGTGGAGGGCATGTGGCGCATGCTGCAGCAGGACACGCCGGACGATTACGTGCTCGCCACGGGACGAACAGTGGCCATCCGGGAATTCGTGAACCTGGCGTTCGCAGAAGTGGGCATCGCGCTGGATTGGCAGGGCAGCGGGGTCAACGAAATCGGGGTGTGCACGAAGACGGGGCGGACCCTCGTAGCGGTGGACCCGCGGTATTTCCGACCGGCTGAGGTTGAATTGTTGGTGGGGAATGCGGCGAAGGCGAAGCGGGTTTTGGGCTGGGAAGCCACCACGACCCTAGAAGCGATGTGCAGCGAAATGGTCGCCTCGGACATCGAACTGTTCCAGCGCAGTGAATTGCTCAAGGCGGGCGGTCACACCACTTACATCCCCCAAGAATGAACGGATACGCGAAAGGGCTTCAACAATACCGGTCGGCCCTTGCCGATGTGGATGCGGCTCGGCAAGCTTGGCCCGAAGTGCGGTCGTTGCTGGAGCGCACGTTGAACGCCATCGGCTCGGAAGAACGGGTGGCTTGGGAAGTGCAAGTGAACGACGTGTTCACGCACCGGGAATCGGTCATTGCGACCTTGGGGCGGCGTCCTTCGCCGTTCCAATACAACCCGGATTCGCCCATTAACCAAGTCATGAACAACGACGATGTGCTGCACAAGGAATTCGGCGCGCTCGTGTTTTCCCAGCTGACGAATGGCCGCGTGGCGGCGTGGGTTCAATTCCCGCAGTGCGATCAATTTGCCAGCGAATCGGACGAAGCCACACGGGTGCTGGGCATCGGTGGCGCGGAGGAATGGGACGAAGCGCGCATCCATCGCGTGGTCGGGGCGTTCTTTGAAGCCCTTGCCCATTGGGAGCAAGACACCCAGGCCACGGATTCTCCCTCGCCAGTGGGCTTCCAGATCAACCGCAACGAGGCGTCGCCCGTGAACAGCAGCGAGGCGACGGAATGAATTGACAGGTGTTTTCGTCGTGATATTATACGATTCTGTCGTATATTTATAACATGACACGGACGAAATGCATGCTTTTGGCAGGGGCGTTGCTGACGTTGGGGTGCGGATTCGCCCAAGAGGGTCCGGTGGCCATCGCGGAGGTGGAAGAGGAGCTGGTGTTTGGCCCTTTGGTGGCTCCGCTCGAGGTGATGGAGCGGGATGGTTTGGCTTACCAAACCACGCCCTTCGATTGGGGCGTTGCACCCCTAGGACCGATGGATGCCGAGGCCTGCACCTATGCGTGCACCCAATTGAACGGGAAGCTGATTTGGCCCTTTGAGATGCAGGTTGCGGCGCGGCCGGTTCAACGCCACTTGATTCGGATGGGGTACCGGCCGGATGCGGTTTGGGTCGACACGGGCAAGGGCCCCGAAGCCCGACCCCTCCCGTACGACGAGCAGGCCAAGGCCATCCGCATCAAGCGCACCGCCTATCAGCCGATGTGCCTCTGCACGGGCGCCGTCATCGACTGACCCGCTCTGGCCGCAGCCCTCCAGCCAGCCGCTGCACTTCAATCGACGCAGCATTCCAGGCCGCGAGGACTTGCAACCGCCCGACCTCCGCTTGGAGCAGCGCCAACTGCAGTTCCCGCACATCCAACGACGTCAGCGCACCGAAGGTGTAGCGGTCGGATGCAATGGACACCAGAGCTTCTGCGTTCTCGACCGAGCGGTCCGACAGCGCAAAGAGCTGAGCTTGGGATTCGAACCGATCCACGGCATTGCGCAGTACCACCAAGGTGGACTGGACTTGGTTTTCCGTCGCCGTGGAGGCGAGGTCCTGCTGGATGCGCGCTTGGTCGATGGCCCGGCGGGTGGCGCCCCCATTGAACAGGTTGAAATTGAGGGTGAGCGCCGCAGAACTGTTCTTCACGCGGCTCTGACCGTTGAGGGCACCGGCGGAGATTTGATTCGACTGGTCGGCGTAGCTGGCGGTCAGGCTGAGCACCGGATAGAGCCGAGCATGCGCTTGGTCGAGCTGGGTTTCCGCCAGGGCTTCACCGAGGAGGGCGTTGCGGATGCTCGTTTCGGATTGCGCGATTTGGCTTTCGAGTTGGGCCAAATCCGGAAGCGCCCCCGGAATGCCCAACTCCGAATCGAACGTCCAATCCACCTGCTCCTCCTCGCCCATCAGCAGATTCAAGTTCCGAACGGCCGCCCGGCGCGCCAGCTCTTGCTGGATCCAAGCAGTGCTGTCCGCAAGCAACGCGTTCTCGAACTGCAGCCGATCGAAGGAACCCGCCGCACCCACCGCCTCGCGGTTTTCGAGCCAACCGATGCGGTCCTGAGTGAAGCGCATGGAACGGGAAAGGGCTTCGAGCAAGGCGTCTTGCACCAAGACGGCGTCGTAGGCCAGGAGCACGGCCTGAGCCGTTTGTTCGACCAGCAACTCGACCTCTCCGCCCGCCTGGGCTTCCAACAAATCCAGGGCGCGCTTATTCGCGAACATGCCCATCCCGTCGAACAGCGTCCAACTGGCCTGTCCCCCGATGTTGAATCCCGAGGATTCCAGCCGTTCCTGCAGGAAGGCCGCAGGGTTTTCGCGCTGATCGGAAACGGAACTCGATGGCGTGGCCGTGAGGGTCACACGGGGCAACGCCCCGGCCGCGCCCCAGTCGTTTCCGGCCGCGGCGAGGTCCGCCCGCAACTGCACGAGCTTCAAGCCGTAATTGTGCTCGAGGGCCCGGGTCAACGCAGCTTCCCGCGTCAAAGACTCCTGCGCCAGCGCAGCATGCGTGCCCAACGCCAAGGCGACGACGAGCAGCGTCGAGGGGATCAAGGATCGCTTCATCGGTTTCATCAGTGGTGGGTCATGTCGTCCAAATCGACCAGCTCCCTGCGAGCCGGTTCCGCATCCAACGGCGTCAGCCAGTCCCCCCGTTTGACCCACACCCAAGAACGGTGCAACGGGTTGATCCACTGCAAGAAAACCGGCAACAGAATCAAGATGATGACCGTCACAAACAGCAAACCGAACGCAACCGAAATGGCCATCGGGATGAGGAATTGCGCCTGGAAACTCTTGTTCAGCATCAGCGGAGCAAGGCCCGCAACCGTCGTCACCGAGGTCAGCAAAATTGGCCGGAAACGCGACATCCCCGCTTCCCAAATGGCCTCCCGCACCTCCATGCCTTGCTTCAAATAACCGTTGAACGCCGCCACGAACACGAGCGCGTCGTTCACCAAAATCCCCACCAACGCCAGCATCCCAAGGATGGAAAACAGGCTGATTTGCGCCCCCATGAACCAGTGGCCGAGGCTCACGCCGATCAAGCCGAAGGGAATGAGCCCGAACACCGCGAGCCCTTGCAGCGGCGAGCGGAACGTCAGGATGATGATGAACAGCATGATCGCGAACACCAGCGGCATCACGGCTTGGATGGAACGCTGGGATTTCGCTTGCTCGCGGTTTTGGCCTTCAAAACTGGCCGTAACGGAAGGATAGTGGGCCAAAATCTCCGGCACCACACGCGACCGAATGTCGGCGTTCGCATCGGTCGCCGACACCCACGGGCCGGCCAAATCCGCCCCCACCTGCACCTCGCGCTGCCCGTACAACCGATTGATGGCACTGACCCCGCGGCCCATGCGCAACTCCGCCACCTCCGTCAGCGGCACGAGCGCGCCCGTCACCGTGCGCACCCGGAAGTTTTCAAGCGCACCCACCGAAGCCCGATCCCGCTCGTCAATGCGCACCCACACGCGCACTTCATCGCGTCCGCGCTGCAACCGCTGCACTTCCGAACCGAAATAACCCTGACGGATTTGGGACATCACTTCCAACTCCGTGAGCCCCAACTGATAAGCTTGCGGCTTCAGCTCCACCTCCACTTCTTGCGCCCCCTCCTGGTTGTTGTCGGTGACGTCCTTCAAATCGTCCCGATTCAACATCGCCTCCTTCAGTTCCTTCGTGGCCGCCTCCAGCGCCTTCAAATCGTTGCCCAACAACGACACCGAAATCGGCCGCCCAAACGGACTGAACGCCGCAAAGCTCAAGTTCTCCGCCCCGTACACCGGCCCCACCCGCTCCCGAATCATCGCGCTGATGTCGGTCGACTGCATGCCACGCCGCTCCCCATCGAGCAGCTGCACGTTGATGAGTCCGTTGTACGTGGTCGGCCCGAGTCGCTTGTCCACGGCCTGGATCATTTGCAGGCCATCCTCCCGCTGAGCACTCAGCTCCTCGTTCACTTCCCACACCACCGCTTCAATGCGATCGAGTTGGGCCTTCGTCACGCCTTCTCGCGTGCCCGATTGCATGGCCAAATTGATGGTCAAGTTGTCCCCCTCGATGAACGGGAAAAAGGTCGTCTTCACGAACCCACCCCCGATGAGCCCCGGCACCGACACCAAAAACACAAACCCAATGATGGCGAACATGATCCACGGCATCCGCAGCGCAAACCGCAACACCGGCGCGTAAACCCGATCCCGCAGCCCCTCCATGAGGGCCCGCATCCCCCGCTCCAACGCATTGGGCTTGAAGTCCTTGCGCAGCGCCCGAGAATGGCCGATGTGGGCGGGCAAAATCAACGCCCCTTCCACCAACGAAAACACCAGCGTCAAGATGATGACCTTCGCCATGTCCGTGAAGAAATCCCCTAACCGGCCTTCGATGAAGAAGAATGCCGAAAAAGCCACCACCGTCGTCAAGATGGCCGAGAACACCGCCGGCAGCACCTCGAGGGTTCCATCGATGGTCGCCCGCACCCGCGAAGCCCCCCGTTCATAATGTTGGTAGATGTTCTCCGCGATCACGATGCCATCGTCCACGAGGATGCCGATGACCAAAATCATTCCGAACAACGAGATCACGTTGATCGTGATGCCCACATAATCCGCCACTAAGAACATGCCCATGAACGACACGGGAATGGCCAAGGCCACCCAAAACGCAATCCGCACATTCAAAAACAAGGCAAGGAACAGCACCACCAGCAGGAAGCCCACCACCCCGTTGTTCACGAGCAGGTCGATCCGCTGGTTGAGCACTACGGACGAGTCGCGGATGACCTCGATGCGCGTGTCGCCTCCGCGGGCGTTGTACGCCTCGATGAAATCGCGGATGTATTCCGTGATGACCAAAATCGATTCCGAGTTCAAGTTGTTCACCGTAACCACCGCCGCCGGCGCCCCGTTGAACCAGTTCCGCGACGGGTCGTTGTCGGCCCACCGATCCACCACCTCCGCCACGTCGGCCAGCCGCACCACCCGGCCCTCTCGGTCCGCCCGCACCACGATGTCCTTGAGCTCCTGCGCGGTGTACTCCCGGTACCGGCCCCGAATGATGAGCTCCTCGCTCGCCGTCTTCAACCGCCCGCCCGTGGCCTCAATGTTCGCCGCGCGCACCGCCGCCGTCACTTGCGGAATCGTCAACCCCAGTTCCATCAAGGCGTCCTCCCGCAACCGGATTTCGATCTCCTCCTCCGGAAAACCGCTCAACGCAATCTGCGAAATGCCATCCACCGAACGGAGCTCCTGCTCAATCAACCGCGCCTCGCGCTTCAACACACGCAAATCGTCCACGCCCGTGATGGCGAAGGTGAAGGCCACGCCGACCGCATCCTGCTTGTACACAATCGGCGGTTCCATGCCCACGGGGAAGCTCGCAATGCGGTCCACCGCGTTCTTCACGTCTTGGAGGATTTCGTCCGTCTCGCGGGCGTCGAGCACTTCGATGGTGATGCTGCCGGCGTTTTCGTTGCAAACGGATTTGACCTGGTCCAACCCCGCAATCCCTTGGAGGTTCTCCTCAATCTTCGCGACGATGCCTTCCTCGATCTCCTCCGGCGAGGCGCCCGGGTACACCACTTGCACCTGGATGGTCTTTGAAGCGACCTCCGGGAAGAAATTCGAACGCAGGTTCATCAAGCCGATGTAGCCCCCGATGAGGATGGCGATCATCAGCATGTCGCCGGTCAAGTTGTATTTGACGAAGTAGCGGATCAATCCTTGCATCACTCGGCGGTTTTCACGGCCATGCCGGGGTAGGCGCCGTTGACCGGCTCGGCGAGCAGCACCGTGCCCTCGTCGAGTCCCGTGATGATGGCCGCATCGATGGACCGGAAGGCCACTTGCACCGGGCGTTTCACCAATTCCCCGCCTTCAATGGCGAAGACCGTGTTGTCGGGTTGGACCAAATCCAATCGCACCGCCATCGCCTCCGGCACCGCCCCACTGCGGATGGTCCCGCTCAGGTACCGACCATCGCGCAACGTGGCCGAACTTCCGTTCACCGGAGTGACGGCACAAAACACGCTGGCGCTTTGGGTCGAGGCATCCACGTTGTTCGCGATGCGCATCACCTCCCCAGTGGCCACCACTTCCCCTGTTTCTTCCACGAACTCCACCTCGTCCGCGGAGCGAATCCGGTCGAGGTAGCGCGCGTGAAGCGCCGACTTCACTTCGAACGCATCCTCCCCCACGAACGTTCCGACCGGCTGCCCTGCGCGAACGAGCGCCCCGGGCTGGACGGCAGCGGTCGTGACCGTACCGTTGAACGGCGCCCGCACCGTGTACTTTTCCAGCCGCTCTTCCGCCGCTCGGATGCTGTGGTACGCGCTCAAGATGCCCCGGTTCGCGAGGAACAGCCGTTCGCGATCGCTCATGAACTCCGGCAACGGCGCCAACGCCTCATCGACCTGGAAATTCGTGACGTACGCCTGCCAATTTGGCCAGGCGTCGCCGTAATCGAGGCGCAGGTCCGCGAGGCTCGTGCTGAGCAGTTGCAGGAGTTGGCTGCGCTGCGACACCAGGGCCGCCCGGGGCTCGCTGTCGTCGAGGCGAAGCATGACATCGCCCTGGCGGTAGCGCGTTCCTTCGCGAAACTCCTTGCCGCCCAGGGCCAAAACGCCATTCACCTCAGCGAACACGTCCATGCGATGCAGGGCATCCACCCGGCCCTCAATGGGCGTCACGGGCACCACCTCCCCGGGAGCGAACGCCATCGCCTTCACCGGACGCGGCTGCACGGGGCGCGTAGAAATCGGAGCCTCGGGTTTCATGCCGATCAACGTGCGGGCCACCAACAAGCCGGAAGCGAGGATGGCCGCTCCCGCGACGAAGCGCAGGATGCTTTTTAGGACTGGGGACATGCGGACAAAGTTCGTGACATTTTCGTGACAACCAAGGTGAGCGGGCTCACTCTGGCAGAATGGCTTGGGACGTGGCCAATCGGCCGACGAAGAAGTGACCGAGCGCCTCGTTGGACCAGTGATTGGGCGGGTTGCCCGGAACGCCCGACGGACCGAAGGCCCCCAAGATGCTGCTCAGCGCCAGCCAGTAGTCGTAGGTGTCGTCGGAAAGGGTCCATGCCCAAACCTGAACGACCTCCTCCGGATTGAACAAGCGCTGGCTCCAACCGAGCGGAATCTCCGTGATTTCCCCTGGCGTGGTCTTCAACCCTTGCAGGACATCGGTTTGGAGCTCGCCGTTCACGAGGAACTCAACGAAGAGGTTGCGCGATTCCTCGGTCGCTGGGAAGTACACGTAAATCTCGTACTGTGGGCCTTCGAGGCTATCGGGGGGTGGGCCAAACGGAAAGCCCTCAAACTCCCGAACCTGCACCGAGTCGATGGGAAGCAGCTCGGGAATCGCATTGAACGCGGTGTATTCCTGCCCCACGCGGACCACCCGCAACCCGACGGTATCCCCCGTGTTGAACGTGCCTTCGACCGTGCCGAGATACAGCGAGTCCGGCAGCGGGCTGATGGCGGTGATGGCGCCGTCGGGCGCGATGAACTCGACGGCAGCCGAAGTTTCCAGCATCGGCGCCGTGGGGCTGTAGAAGTCCACCGACTCCGAAATGGTGCCGATGACCTGACCAGCGGAGGCGTTGAAGCGGAAGGAGAAGACGGGCAGGGTTTGGTTTTCATCCAACTCCAACTCGATGACTTGCTCGCAACCCGTGAGCGCGAACGCCACGAGCACGGCCCCTGCGAAGTGCTTAAAACTTGAAATCATAGCTGATCGATGGAATGACTTTGAACAAGGCCAAGGACACGGCTTGGGTTTGGGCCGGATCTTCTTCGCTGGGCTCGAAGTTGATGAGGTACGTGTTTTCGCGGCCGTAGGCGTTGTAGCACGAGAACGTCCATTCGCCTCCGCGGAAGGCCTGCCAACCGGTCTTGCCTCCTCCTGAGCGCGCTACGCCGTCCTTGCTCTTCAAGGTGATGCCGAGGTCGAGGCGGTGGTAATGCGGGAATCGGCCTTGGTTGCGGCGCGAATACTGCGGGACCAACTGGGTTTCGTAGAGGTACCAGCCGGTGGGGAAGGTCGCGGGGTCGCCCGTGTGGTATACCCAGTTGGCAGAAGCCGAGACCCGCGGCGAAACCTGCCACATCGCCACCAAGCTGATGTCGTGAATGCGGTCGCTCGCTGCAGGAAACACCAACCCGTCATCGATGGCATCGAACGTTCGGAACGAGCGGCTCAGCGTGTAGCTCACCCAACCGGTGAAGTCCCCGCGTTCCTTGCGTACGAGCCATTCGATGCCGTACGCCTCGCCGTCCCCCGAAACCAGCTCCGTCTCCAAGGTGGTCGGGGCGAATACGTCCGCACCCACTTTGAATTCCAGCAGGTCCAGCATTCGTTTGTAGTACACCTCCGCGGAGAGCGACCACATGCCGTCCTCCGTGTTCGTGGACCAGCCGCCCGCGAACTGATCGGCCACAAGGGGCGCCACGTTGTTCGACACCGGCAGCCACAGGTCCGTCGGGTTGCCCGCGGCACTGCTCGAAACCAGGTGCAGGAATTGGCGGTTGCGCTCGGCCGAGAACTTCAGGGCGTGCCGCTTGCCGACCGCGCCTTGCACGGACAACCGCGGTTCGAGGCCGCCGGTCCCGAAGCCCGCGTCGGCAGCCTCGCCCGGGTCGCCCATGAGCTCGCCCTCCGCATTGAGTGCGTACACCGGACCGCGCACGAGATCAAACCGCGCCGCCCGCAACCCCGCCACCGCCTTCCACCGCGGGGCAAACGACCACTCGTCCTCGAGGTACAGCGCCGTTTCCCAACCCGCGCGGTCGGGCGCCGGTTCGGAGTCGATGCTCACCACGTCGCTGAACGTGTGCTGGATCCACTGGCCGCCGAACCGCACCGTGTGCGAGGGGTGGGCATACCAGGTGAAGTCCTCCTTGATTTGGACATCCTGAATGCCTGCATCGCGGAAGAAGCCCGTGTCCTCTGGGCCAAACCCCACGCGGTACGCATAATCCGACCACACCACCGACGTGTTCAGGAAGATCTCATCCGACAGCAGGAAATTCCAGCGCAGCGTCGCGGTGCGGTTGCCCCAGCGCAGCAGGAAGGCCTCGGCGAAATCGAAGTCATCGCGGCCGTTGTAGAGCGAGAGGTAGAGGCGGTTGCGGTCGTTGATGCGGTAGTTGACCTTCGCGTTGAGGTCGTAGAAATAGAGGGCGGTGTTCTGGAGGTTCGTGTCGGCGCTGAAGTTGAGGAACAGGTCGCCATACGTGCGGCGGCCGGAGATGAGCGCGGACCCGCGGCCATCCGCCAGCGGGGTTTCGATGGTGAGGCGGCTCGAAATCAAACCGATGCCGCCGCTGACCGTCGTCTTGCCCGCGTTGCCATCTTTCATTCGGATGTCCAGGACGCTGGAGGCGCGGCCGCCGAACCGAGCGGGGATGCCCGATTTGTACAGTTCCGCGGTGTTGAGGGCGTCGCCGTTGAAGACGCTGAAGAAGCCGAGCAGGTGGCTCGGGTTGTAGACCGGGGCTTCGTCGAGGAGAATGAGGTTTTGGTCGGCGCCGCCGCCGCGGACGAAGAAGCCGCTGCCGCCATCGCTGGTGGCCTGCACGCCGGGCATGAGCTGGATGGCCTTGATGACGTCGCGCTCCCCGAACAGTTGCGGGATGGAGCGCGCCTCTTCGGGCCGCAATTCGAGGGTGCCCAGCTTTTCAGCGCGTTCTTCGGGGGCGCTGCCTTCGGCTTCGATCACCGCTGCCTCCGTCATGATGGTGTAGGGCTGGAGCGACACGGAAAGTCCCGTTCGCGAGGTGCCACTGACCTCGATGGTGTCGGTTTGGTAACCGATGTATTGGACGCTCACGCCCGGGCAATCGCTTGGCACCTGCAGGTTGAAAAACCCGTAGCCGTTCGTGAGCATGCCGCTTTGTGTCCCCAAACCGTAGACCTGCGCACCGATAAGCGTCTCACCGGTGGTGGCGTCTGTGACGGTTCCGCTGACCGTTATGCGGGTTTGGCCTGACGCATGCGCCACCCACAACAACCCGAAGCAACCTGAAAGCAACCACCTGAGCATGGGCATAAAATTTGGGCACAAAAGTCCGTCCCAAATCGACCCCTTTCCCGCCGAAGGCCCATCAAATCCACACGCAAGTCCGATGATTTAACAAACCTTCGCGTCCGCCATCAAAACGAATCCAAATCGATGGGGCGCATCACGCCGAACCACTTGAGGATTTTCTCGCCGACGCCGGGCACGTCCACGTGGATGATGTAGACGCCGCC
>ENA-OUOG01002190-OUOG01002190.1-marine-metagenome-genome-assembly--contig:-NODE-2190-length-20835-cov-5.932171_pt1 | contig 20835 bp, 10 predicted proteins | sample MGYA00248635_ERZ508505 | MGnify/ENA primary metagenome ERZ508505 (study PRJEB26176, sample SAMN06267871) | marine metagenome | isolation source: Saanich Inlet, British Columbia, Canada | place: Pacific...
CTTGGGAGGGGGGGGCGGCGCCTCCTCCTCCTCTTCCTCCTCCTCCTCCTCCTCCTCCTCCTCGGGCTCGGGCTCGGGTTCGGGCTCCTCTTCCTCCTCCTCCTCCTCTTCCTCCTCGGGCTCGGGCTCGGGTTCGGGTTCGGGTTCGGGCTCGGGCTCGGGCTCCTCTTCCTCCTCCTCTTCCTCCTCTTCCTCCTCTTCCTCCTCTTCCTCCTCTTCCTCTTCTTCCTCCTCCTCGACAATCTCCTCTTCTTCTTCCTCCTCCTCTTCCTCCTCCTCCTCCTCGGCCGCGACGACCGGCCTGGCGCCCTCGGCGAAGGTGACACCGTTGTACCCGCAGTTCTCGCGCGGGCCGATGTCCCAGAAGTTGGTGTACATGCGCGAGGGCAGGACGTCGAAGTCGCTCATGAGCGCCGTGATGGCGCCGCTGAGCGCGGTGTTGTTCTCGTAGTTGATGCTCCCGAGCGAGGCGACGTTGCACAGCGCGCACGGCGAGTCGTCGCCACCCCAGATCATGTCCTGCTCGTCCAGCACGGCGACGACGACGAAGCTCTCGGGCTTGCCGAGGCAATCCGCCACAGCCTTGGAGGCGGCCTTCATGAAGTCCTTCTTCTTGTCGCCCATCTTGACGTTGGTGTGGAGCACCAGCGACGGGTCGCCGGGCAGCTTGGACAGGTCGGACAGGTCGCACGGGGACGGGCCCGCGCCCGCCACCGTCGACGCGCGCCTGCAGGTGCGGGGCAACGGGGTGACGAGCGCGCGTCTCGGGACGACGCGCCTGGCGTCGCGGGCGCCGACGCGGGCGCCAGCCTTCGCCACGAAGGCGGTGTGGCTCGTGCGGAGCACGGCGGCCATCGCGGTTCGTCTAGGGATACGACGGAACGGAGCAGGTCCCGCGCGCGGCGAGGGAATGGCAATGGGGATTGCGATTGATTCGAGGGTTGCCCTGCAGCGCACCGGCGACAGTCGGTGGATAATGTTTCCCCTGCGAGCGAAAGCGTTCACGGTCTAATCTTGAGTCAACGTCGCCGATCATGAAAAATTAGGGAAAAGTTCAGAAAAACGGCGCAGGTTCTCGCGAAACGCCGAAAGCTGAGCCGCGAAAAAAACAAATTCTCGAGAGCACTGCCATTTGGCACAAATGCCAACCGCGTTTCGATTCCCAGACCTCGTGCAGCCTCGTTTCGTGCGTTTCTGTCGCGCCTTCCCGTGTTTCTTCTTGTCGCTCGCGCGGTCCACGGCGCGCTCAGCCCGAGACGCGCGGAAGACGCGCGGGGAGGATGACGCGACACGCGCCGAGATCGTCGGCGCTTCGCGTCGCGCTCGTCGCCGCGCTAGTGGTGTCCGCGAGCGCGCAGTCTGCCGATGCGCCGTGCGCCGCGGAACGACTCGAGCGTCTTCCCCGGCTGTGCGAGCCGAGGGAAGCCGCGCCCGGGCGCGACGCGTCGTGCTGCGCGGAGCTGGCGGCGCTGAACGACGCGCGATGTTTCTGCGGCGAGTCCATCGCGCGTCTCTCCGGTGAAGCGCAGCGCGCGCTCGTGCCTCCGCTCGCCGCGGCGCAGACGTCGTGCGGCGTGAACCCGCGAGTCGGGGAGCTGTGCGCGTCGCTCGCGGAGGAAAAGACGCGAAACCCGCCTCCTCCCCGCGCGCCGTTCGCGCAGCCGCTCGTGCTCGCGCCCGCGCCGGATCCGGCGCGCGCGGTATCGAACCCGGAGGCACCTTCACCCCGTCCCGCGGCCCTGGCCACTTCCCCGCCGCCGGCGGCGTGCGACGCCGCGACGCTGCTTCGGCTGGTGCAGGACGGATGCGCGGGCGCGCTTCGAGCGAGGACGCTGTCGGAGTCGAGACGACGGTCGGACGCGAATCGACTCGCGGACTCCTGCTGCGACCGACTCGAACGACTCGACGCGCGAACGGAGGGCCCGTGTTTTTGCGAGCCGAACGCGCTCGTCGCGTTGCGCGCGTTCCCGGCCAACTTCCGCCAGATGTTCGAAAACGCGGCGGCACAGGAAACGTGCGGCCTCGTCGTGCGCGGCGGAAGAGCGTGCGCGCCGTTTCCGCGACGAGACGTCGGAGCCTCCGTCGACGTCGACGTCGACGTCTCAGTTCCAGAAGACGCAATCGACGTCTCTCAATTGACCTGGCCTCCGTTCCCGCCGTACCCCGCGGCGCCGCCGGCGCCGCCGACGCCCAGAAGCTCGCCGCCGCGCGCGCCGAAAACGGCGGCGAATGACTCGTCCGCTTCGGAACCGAGCGAGAGCGACGCGACCATCGTCCGCAGAGTGTGTCTCCGCGAATCGCTGGACGCGCTCCTGGAGAACCGGTGCGACATCGCGTTGCGTCGGGGAGCTGTGCGCATCGACGCGGCGTCCGACGATCGGATCGACGCGGACGCGTGTTGCGAGATCCTGGGGCTGCTGAACGGCGCTTTGTGTTTCTGCGCGGACGCGTTCGCGGGAGGCTCGGCGCCGTCTCAGAACGAAGAAGAAGCCGCCCGCCTGCGGAACGCGCTCGCCGCGACGCCGGAAACGTGCGGCTTCGTGATGTATTACTCCGCGCAAACGGAATCTTCGGACGGAACGGGGACCCCTCGACGGTGCGTCCCCGTTTTGTCGCCGTCAAACGTCGCGTCGCCGCCGTCGCCGCCGTCGCCGCCGAGCGCGCCTCTGCCTCCCTCCCCGCCGAGACCGCCCGCGCCGTCCCCGCCGCCGCCCCCGCTGCCGCGCGCGCCGCACGGCCCCACGGGCCCTCCCGGCCCGCCCGGACCCGAGGGCGTAAGCGTGGCCGCCACGCGGAACGGCGGCGGCGAGTACTTGTATTCGTCTCCCTGGGGCGACGAAGAGTACTCCGAGTACTCGAAGTTCGGCTCGGCGGGGTTCTTACTCCGCGGGCGAGGGACAAAAAACGACGAACGCGAGACACCGACCGCGCTGGATCTCGTGGCGGGGCGTTTCGCGTGGAAGAAGCCAAAGGCTCGTTCGGGGACGGACGCGTAGTACGAGCGAATACATAAAAAAAGAGTCGCGCGCGTTTCGCGCGTTTCCTTCCGCATCACAACCGCACACCTCCCCTCGACATCACGGGGTCACAGGGACCCGAACTTGTCCCAGAGCTCCTTCACCGCGGGTCCGCCGCCGTTCACGACGTTGGTGTACCCCTTGGCCTCCAGGAACTCCTTGGCTTTCTGTCCGCGGCCGCCGCCGCCGCAGTGCGTCACGATGGGCGTCGCCAAGTCACCCTTCGTCTTGGCCTCCACGAGCTCGATCGGCAGCGCCTTGGCGACGCGGTCGAAAGCCGCGTTCACGGCGTTGGGTCGCTTCTCCGTGCCGCAATCCGCGATCGGGGCGCTCCCGTCCGGCCCCCCGAACTTCTCGTCGTCCGCCTCGACGCTGAAGTCGGGGTTCCTCGCGTCCACCACCACGATGTCCTCCCGCTTGTTCGCCGCCAGGAAGGCGTCGAACTCGTCGTCCGAGCACACGCCGGGCTTGCGCGCGTGCGCCATCGTGCGGGACGTGCGGATCGAGCGAGACGAACCGGGGCGCGCGGACGGGAAGCACGCGCGGAGGGCGGGGGTGCGGAGCACGGCGGCGCGCATGTTTGTGTCGCGCGATCAAAAGGAATAAAAACTGTCGTCGAAACGCCACCCTTCGTGTTCACGAAGCGACGACGGGGCGCGAGCGCGGCCTGAGTTTCCCAATCTCTGACCAAATCGGTCTCCACCAGTCACACCAGGGAAAAAAACGCCTCAATAATCGTTCAATCGGTCCCGATTGCGCCCTCGCGTCCCACGAGACTCTCCACCGCTACTCTGCCTCGCGCGTTCGCCGACGGCATCGACACGCAGACGCCCTTCTCGCTCGCGCGTCTCCGTCGCGATGTCGCTCGCGGCCGCGCCAGCCTCGGCCACCCGCGCCCGGATTCGAACGGGCCCGGGATCGGCGTCGTCTTTTTCCCGCGGGATCCGAGTCAGATGGGGCGCGAAAATATCGACCATCGCCGCGCGTCGTCCCGTCGCGCCGCGCGCGGTGGCGACCCCCCCCAGGGAAGACGCCTCGAGGAACCGCGAATCATCCGGCCGGGAATCCGAAACGCGCGACGCGACCATCCTCGGCCCCGTGGATGCGCCCTCCCTGCGGTGCGGCGCGCGCCGCGCGGAGGTGCCTTATTTCGGCAGCCCGAGCGATCGGGTGGTCTTGGTCAACGACGCCGCGCGCGACGCGATTCGCGCCGCCGGCGCGACGAGCTTCATCGCCCTGCCCGAGGCTGACGAGCCCAACCTGGTGGCTCTGAAGCAGGCGATGAACGAGGGGTGGCAGAAATGCGAGCCGCTGGGAAGCGGGTCCGCGAGTTTATGGCCGGAGCTCTTCGAAGCCGGCGCCGCGTTGATTCGAGCCACCGTCTGCGCGGACGCGTCGTGGCCCGCGGACGCCGTCGAGATCTTGCCCGGTACGGGCTGGCTGGCTTCCGCTTCCGCTGCTGATGAGAACACAGGTAACAGCTCTTCGAATTCGCGAAAAATGCGCGCGTCGGAGGACCAGAACATCGACTGGGTGATTCGTCGTCCGGAGGGACACGTCGTGAGCTCGAAGACTCATTTCGCGACGCGCATGCACCGCGACCCCGACTCGTGGACGAATCCGAAAACGCCGCAGCGGCCGAAGGACGGCTGGACGGAGCTTTCCATGCCTGACAGAGGCAAGTACGCGTACCGCTTCATCAACGTCTGGGTGGCGCGCTCGGCGATCGACCCCACGGGCCAGGTGTGGGGCTCACCGCTGGTGGTGTGCCTGCCGCGCGAAGGCGGCAAACGCGAGTGGGCGTTTGAGAAGCGAACGCTCGCCATGGACGACGCCGAGGCGGAGAAGGAGTTCGCGGTCCGCGGGATCGATCCGATCGACCCGAAGACGTGGATCCCAGGAATCAACCGTTTGTTCCGCCCGCTGTGGAACGGGGGGCCTGGCGGACAAGACGAATCCACAAAACGCGAGACTCCCGTCTCCGAGACAGAAGGCGCGGATGATTCGAAATCAAGTTCCCCGTTTGAGTTCCCCGAGCTGACGCCGAGCGAGAAACACGTCTTCGTTGCCGCGCCGGTTTTGGTGTTCGACTCGTTCGACCTTTGGCACGGCGCCGCGAGTTGGTCCGACGACGACGACGCCAAGAAGACGCTGCGCACCATAGACACGAAGGGGAGGCAACCCTTCCACCGCGCGCGCTGTTCCGTGGAGATGCGCTTCCGCGTGAAGATCGACGTCGAAAAGGCGACTGTAGGCCGAGACGAAAACAAACAGCGCGTCTCGCCGTGGGGGCCGTTCGCGGCGGCGGTGGCGAGCGGCAAGTTCAGACACGACGGGCTCAGGGACAGCGAGGCGCGGTACGACCTGGAGAAGGGCGACAAAAGCGCGTGACGGCTTCGCGGCTTCGCGGATTCGCGGCTTCGCGAAACGTCTGTAGACTATTAAAACGCGTTCCCGCGACGGATACGGCGCTTACGTGATTTTGATAAACGTGAAAAAATCTCTTCGTGTTGGGTCCGAGAAAAATTCGTCCCCAAACGCTTCTTCTCGCGTCACACGTCTTCTCACATCTTGGCCTCCACGGGCGCCTTGGCGCCGACGCGGCGCGTGGGGTCGCGCATGGTGACGAACTCCTCGGCGGAGGAGGGGTGGATGCCCACGGTGGAGTCGAACTGCGCCTTGGTCGCGCCGCACTTGAGCGCGATGCCGATGCCCTGCATGATCTCCGCCGAGTCCGGACCCACCATGTGGCACCCGACCACCTTGTCCGTGTCGACGTCCACGATGAGCTTCATGAACGCCTTCTCCACGCGCCCCGCGAGCGAGATCTTCATGGGCGTGAACGTGCTCGTGTACACGTCGCAGGTCAAACCAGCGGCGATGGCCTGCTCCTCGGTCATGCCCACGGTGGCGACGGGCGGCTGCGAGAACACCGCCGACGCGATGTTCTCGTAATCCGGCTTGGTCGGCTTCCCGAGCACCACGGTGTCCTTAAACGCCATGCCCTCCATGAGCGCCACGGGCGTGAGGTTCATGCGGTTCGTGACGTCTCCCACCGCCCAGATGGAAGGAACGGTGGTTTGCGAAAAATCGTCCACCACGACCGCGCCCTTTTTGTCAAGCTCCACGCCCACCTCCTTTAAACCGAGGTCGGGGCGGTCCGTGTTGGGCACGCGACCGGTGGCCCACATCACCTCGTCCACGACGAGGTCCTCGTTGTCGCCGTCGAATGAGACGACGAGCGAGCCGTCGTCGTTCTTGACAATCTTCGTGGGGTTCACGCCGGACATCACGCGCATACCGCGGCTCTCCAGGTTGTTCGCCACCGTCTGGCGCACCTCCTCGTCGAACCCTCTTAAGGGCAGATCGGCGCGGTACGCGATGGTGGTCTCGGTTCCGAACCCCTGGAAGATCCCAGCAAACTCGACGGCGATGTACCCGCCGCCGACGACCAAAACTCGTTTGGGCTGCGTTTTCAGCGCGAGCGCCTCGTCGGAGGTGATGCCGTAGTCCGCGCCGGGGATGTCAGGGTACCACGCGCGGCCGCCCGGCGCCAGAAGGATGTTCTTCGCCGTGTACGTGGTCTTAGTGCCGTCCACGGCGGTCACCTCCACCGAGTGCGGACCGGTCACCTTCCCCGCGCCCTCAAACTTCTCCACGCCGTTGTTGTCCAGGATGCGCCCGTAGATGCCGTTCAGGCGCTCGATCTCATCCGTCTTGGCGGAGATGAGCTTCTCCCAGGAGAAAGAGGGCATAGACCCGCCGTGGTCCCAGCCGAAGCCCTGCGCGTCCCGAAACTCCGCCTCGAACTGCGCGCCGAAAACCAGAAGCTTCTTCGGGACGCAGCCGCGGATCACGCACGTCCCGCCCAAGCCGCCCTGCGTCGCCGAAGAGATGGCGTTGTACGGGAGCTCAACCAGGCCAACCTTCGCGCCCGCCGCGGAGGACATGCGCGACGCGCGCACGCCGCCGGAACCGCCGCCTGCGACAAAGAAAGGTCCGGGAGCACGGAGTGTGACGATCACGGATGGGAACCGGGCGGTCAGCAGCGCACGATTCGTCCGCGCGGCGGCGGGCGAGTTGGGCGAAGGAAAAAAAGCGCTTTTCAGCGGCACACGCAGCCGGGTTCGTTCTTATCCGAGAAAAAGCGCGTTTCCGGTGATCTTCTCGAATCGTCGGAGGAGGCGCGTCGCGGCGTCGCGCGCGCGCGTGTCGAGGTCGCTTCGAGCGTGCTTCGCGGGTTCGCACGGATACCGACGCCGAGCTCGTGCTGAAACGCTCTGCGGGACACGCACCGATGGTGAAGATGTCGTAGTCGTACTCCATCTCCGCGCGGGTCTGCACGGTCACGCCGCGCACGTGGCGGGCTCTCGCCGGGTGCCGAGCGTACTTGGAGGTGAGGCCGCGGACGTTCGCGCGGGCGCACGAGGAGAACACGGGGAGGGCAGCGGCGCCGTGGCGAGCAGCGACCGTGAGGCTCATCGATCGGGTCGGACCCGGGACGAGTCGGACGTGTGTGGTCGGCGGGCGACGAATGGGGCCCGTGGGGTTTTCGGAGAAGCCTTTCTTCAGCGCTGCGAGACGAGCGCTTTCAGCGACGTCGGGCGACGTGTGCGCGCGTCGAGCCTCGGGTGTCGGTGCAATCTGATCAAAAAAAAAAAAACTCTCTCACCCCTGAATGGATACGATCTCGATGGTGAACACGAGCGCGTCCCCCGGCTTTATGGACCCACTGGGTGAGCCCCTCCCCCCGTACCCCAGCTCCGCCGGCACGTACAGCTCCCACTTGTCCCCTTCCTTCATCAGCTGCATCGCCTCGGTCCACCCTTTGATCACCTGCCGCGGCGCGAACGTCGACGGCTTCCCGCGTCGGTACGAAGAGTCAAACTCGGTGCCGTTCAGGAGAGTGCCCGAGTAGTGACACGCGCACGGCGTGTCCGTCTTGGGCGATCGCGTCCCCGTGCCTTGACTTAACACCTTGTACTGCAGACCGCTCGGCAACACCACGACACCTTCCTTCTGCGCGTTCGCCTCTAACCACACGTACCCTTCCGGTTTGGTTTTGTTGGGCCCATCCGCCGCGGCGTACCGACGCGCGCGAAGGCGCATGGTGTTCGATTCCGAATCCGACCCGAGCGCGTCCATGACGTCGTCGAACTTCGACCCGGGAATGTCGAAGTTTAGCTCGTTCGCGCCGCAGGACAAAAGCACGTCGCCGACGCGTAGCGTGCCTTCGGCCTCGGCGTTCCCGCCCTTCACCACCTCCGCCACGTACGCGCCCGTCTCGTCCAACCCGCTGTTCAGCACCAGGCCCATCGGACGCGTCAGCTCAACCTCGAAGGTCTCCGCGAACGCGCGGGGGGGGGCGGGGCCCCGCGCCGCGAGGGAAGGCGCGGCGCGGCGCGCGCGACGGAGCGCGCGCGCGGGAGCGCCATTTCGCGCGCCGAGGACAAGGCGCACGGGGGAAGACGTGAGGCTGAGCATGGGACCGCGCGGGTGGGAGTGACGTGAAAGCTCGTTATCTCGGTTTCGGGTTTTCTTCGTGCGTCAGCGCGTCCGGCGGGGTGCAGGCTCAGTCGCGACGCCGACAGCGAACGACGCGGGAGAAACCAACATTGCGCGTTTAGGGATCTCGCGCTTCCATCGGCCGGGCAGACGCGCCCGCGCGGGTGGGCCCCAGCGGTCGGTGCCTCCCTCGGGGTTCGGGAGTCGGGCGCGGCGCGATGTTCGCCGAGTTCGAGGATGACGAGGACGACTACGACGCCGTCGAGGAGACCCCGACGGTGGGCGTCGCCGGCGCGTCCGGGGCGCCCCAAGCGCCGGGCGTGGTCGTGCCCACGGTGGACGCGATGAAGGCGACCGCGGCGGCGGTCGCGATCCCCCCCGCTCCGCCCGCGGTGATGGTCTCCGTGCCCGCGGTGGCGGTGCCGTCCGCTTCCGTCGCGGCGGTGCCCGCGGTGGCGACGCTCGCCGCCGCGGTGGCCACCGCGAAGCACGTCGCGAAGCCGCGCACTTTGGAGGAGCGAGGGAAGATCCTGCGATTCACCGATCTGTCCCACGGCGCCAAGGCGAAGCGCGCGGCGCCGCCCGCGAAGACGCACAGAAAGCGCAAGACCGCCTTCTCCACGCACGATGACGTCTTCGAGGAGGACGACGAGGTGGAGGACGACTCGGACGAGGACGAAGCGCCCGACGACCGTTTTCGACCGCGCCGCGGCGCGACGAATGACGAATGGGGCTCGGACGATTCGGACGCCGACGAGTCCTCCGACGCCGACTCGGACGCGGACTCCGACGGACCGGAGACGTCCGCTCGACGTCGAGCAGACGGTCGAGACGTCTCATCGTTCGACGACGACGTCTCGACGAAGGCTTCCGGCGACGGGCACTTCGTGCCGCCGCGCTCGCACGTCCCGGCGGAGCACGTGGATTGGGAAGACGGCATCGCGTGGGGATCGGACTCGGACTCGGAGGAGGACGCGCCGCCAAAGCCGCGAAAGCCGAAGCCGGAGGAGGCGATTCCCGCGTCAGTCGCTCCGCCCGCCACCGATCCAGCCGAAACGGTGAAGCCGAAACCGAAGAAGATGATCGTGCGGTTCGGGTGCAAGCCCGTCGCCGCGGCGACTGGCGCGCCCGGAGGCGGAGGCGGCGGCGGCGGCGGAACCGGGAGGCCCGGCGGAGGAGCGCCCTCGAACGACCGCGAGCCGTCGCGAAATGTCACGAACCCATCGAAAGCGTCGACGACGAATCACACCGCGGGCAGCGCGCGCAGTACGGACCGTTCGAAAGCACACGTGGTCGTGACCGCGCGCGCGCGCGGCTGGTGGGGTGACCTCCCGGAGACGCCCCTGGACCAGGCGTCCGTGCCGTTCACCCGGCACGCGCAATTCACGCGGCTCTGGGGCGAAGAAGCGGCGATTGACGAAATCGACGCGAGAAACACACAAAACAACGCGAACGCGGAGACGGACGTGGATGACGCGTCCACGCTGACGCGCGAATCCGCGTTGGCGCGCGGCGTCGGGGCGGGCGCGTTCGGACCTGACGTGCCGGGCGACGTCTCGTTCATCGCGAGCCAGCCGGGCGCCGGAAAGACGCTCCTTTTGCGCCGGAACCAAAAGCTCACCACGGGTGAGTGGCTGGACGACGTCTCGTGGGCGCCGGCGGACGAACAAAAGCGGCGACGCGGCGCGTCGTACGCACCTCCCCCCGTGCGCATCGACCCGAACGACCCCAGGATGGTCCTGCGGTGGCACGCGCCGGAGAAGGCGGAGGAGACTCCCGACGACGAGGCGCGCGTCGATACCGACGCGGTGTCTGCCCGCGCCGCGGCGCCGGGTGTCGCTCGGGACGCGGACCTGCCCGGCTCGGCGCCCTGGGCGGGCGCGCTCGCGACCGTCGCGCCCGGGCGCGTGCTTCCCGGCGTGGAGGACCTGGACGCGTTCCTGCACATCTCGCTGGACGGCGACGAGGACGAGGCTGGTCCCGGCGGCGCGCGCGGCGCGTCTGAGCGCGACGCCAAGAAGGACAAGGGCCTTGTCGGCCGCCCCGGGCGCATGGAGGGCATCTACAACACCGGCGTCGTGGCCGGTCCCCCCTCGTTCGCGCCTTTGTCGCACGTCAAGCACCACCCCAAGCCCGCGCCTCTGTTCGCGCCGGCGCCGTACGTGCACCGGAACAAGGTTGGCCTGGCGCTGAACCTGGGCGGGAAGAAGAGCGCGGGCGACGACAAGTTTTTCGTCGCCGTCAAGTCGCTCACTGTCGAGTCGAGCGCGCTCAAGATCGGCGTCCACCCGTTCGACACCGTCGACGGGCTGCTCCGACGCGTGCGCAAGAAGTGGCCGGACCTGCAGGGCGCGCTCGAGGCGCACTTCCCGGAAGGGGACGCGCACAAGAAGCACGTCGCGGCGCGGGAGGCTGCGAAAAAGGAGGGCGCCAAGCCGCCGCGCGCGCCCGGGTTGGACCCGCGCGCCACGCTGGAGCAGTGCGGGATTCGGCGTCGCGTCCCCGAACCTCTGGTGTACGTCGTGGCGCCGGAGTGCTTCATGCTCGACGAGTCGAGCGTCTCCGAGCAGAGGCCCGCGGCCGTGGCCGCCGCGCAGGCGGCGCTGGCGCGCGCGATGGGCGAGGAGACTGGCGCGGAGGCGGAGACGAAAACCGCCGAGGAGATTGCGGCGGCGGCGGCGGCTGTGGCGGCGGCGGACCCGGCGGAGGCGACTGCGAACGCGATGACCAAGCCTTCGGACCTCTCGGCGACCAACGGGCGCATCTTGCTGGTGCAGTACGCCGAGGCGAACCCGCCGCTGATCGCCAAGCCGGGCATGGGCGCGAAGCGAGTCACCTACTACCGCCGGCGGACGCAGGGCGATACCTCCGGGCGGAGTCTGACGCAGGGTGGAAAACGCGTCGTCGTGGATCTGCGCCCGGAGGCGTCCTCTCCGTTCCTGGGCGAGCTCGCGCCGGGACAGCCGCAGGAGTCGCTGGAGACGACGACGTTCCGCGCGCCCATGTTCCAGCGGAGGATCGAACGCGACGAGGGTCTGTTTCTGCTGATCCGCTCGCCGCACGGAGGCTTCTCGATGCGCGAGGTGACGGAGTACTTCGTGCTCGGGCAGCAGGAGCCGCACGTCGAGGTGTTCCAGCCCAACACCGACCGGTGCCGGGACTTCGAGGAGCGCGCCATAAACGCGGCGGTGATCTTTTCGCTCGTCAAGCAGCGCGCGGAGAAGGTTCCCGAGGAGGACATGCGCGTCAAGGTGTCGGACATCGAGCGGCAGTTCAACGGGGCCATCGCGGACAAGGACATCCGACGACGCATTCGCCGGAAGATTCTTCTTCCCGTGCGCGCTCCCGGCCAGCGGCGAAAAGCCAACGACGACTATTACGACGACGACGCCGACGAGTTCGAGCTCAACCCGAGTTACCGATTCGAGGACGATCTCATGCTCCACCGCATGTGTCCCCCGGAGGATGTCGTGGCGTACGAGTCCATGCGCGCCGCGCTGGCGAGGCTGCAGGCGGGGCGGGACGAGCGCGGCGCGGCGCGGATACGGCGGCTCGCCGGTACCTCGCAGACGCAGGCGCTCCAGGCGTTCCAGGCGACGTTGCGCGGCGCCACCCCGGCGCAAAGAGAGGGCCTCACGGACCTCGAGCTCCTGCTCGCTCTGCAGCCGTGGGCGCAGACCACGGAGTTCTTGGCCGCCGTCGGCGGAAGAGCCGTGCTCCACCTGGACGCGTCGCGGCGCCTGCGCGAGAAAACCGGTAAGTTTTACCACTACGTGCGCCGGCAGCCCCCCAAGGACCCGGAGGGCGCGGCGGCGCAGCCCAAGATCAAGCCCGGCACGGTGACGGGCACGGACGCTGACTTGCGCAAGCTCACCATGCCTCAGACGGAGCGCATCCTCACCGGGTTCGGGGTCGCGATGAGCCAGATCAAATCCCTGCACCGCTGGAAACGCATCGGTTTGATCCGGGAGCTCTCGGGCGCGGCGACGGCGGATAACAACGCCGAGCACAGCGGTTTGTCGCGCTTCGCGCGGTCGCTGCGAGTGGGCATCCAGCAGCAGATGACGGAGCAGCGCGAAGCCGCGAACAAGATTTTCAACCGCGTGCGCCGGCTTCTGCAGGACAAGAGGCAGCGCGGCCTGCGCGCGTTCCAGCGCCAAGACGCGGGGTCCTCGGACGACGACGACGACAGCGACGACGACGACGACGGCAGCGACGACGACGATTCCGAGTCCGAGTCCGAGCCGGACTCGCTGGCGGATGAGCTGGAGGGCGCCATGGACGAGGACACCAAGGGCAAGGCACCGGACGAGGACGAGGAGCGCCGCGAGCTGGAGGAGATGCGCGCCATGATGGACGCTGGCAAGGAAGGGGCACACGCCGCGCCGGGCGCCGCGCCAACGAAGGTGGGACCCTCGACTGTGCCTCCGGGCAAGAAGCTCGTGTTGAAGCGCGTGGTGACCAAGTCGTACCCCGACGGCCGCGTCGAGAAGATCGAGGACGACGTCGCGGCGGATGTCGGCGAGGCCTGGATGAAGCACCGCAAGTTCAAACCCGACGGGTCCGTGGATGTCGGCGCGAGCCGCGACGCGGTGATGAAGATCCTGTACCCACACGGCGTGGACCCGCCCGCGTACGTCTCCGGCGGGTCCGTCGGCGGCGGCGGCGCGGGAGGGATGGGCGCGGGCGGCGACGCGTCGCTGAACCGAACCATCAAGGCGCCCAACTTCCAGGGCACGGCGGACCAGAAGGCGGATCTTCTTCGGCTCCGCAAGCGCAAGATGGAGCTCCTTCGGCGTCGCAAGAAGAAGGCGGAGCAGCTCCGCGCCGAGGCGGGCCTGTCGCAGCAGGACCTCGCGGCGATGGCGGAGAAGGCGGAGAGCGCCGAGGGGGGCGCGCCTAAGAAACTGAAACTCGCGCTCTCGTTCAAGCTCGGGGGCGCGTCGGGCGCGGGCGCGGGCCCGTCCCGGTTCGCGCCCAAGGAGGAGACGCCCTTAACGAAGCCGACGACGTCGCGTTTCCGCGCGACGAGCTCGCGTGACGACGTGCTGTGCCAGATCGCGGAGGGTCTGGCGAGCGTTCCCGCGTACGCGGCGTTCGCGGTGCCGGTGACGAAGAAGGCGCTCCCGGATTACCACAAGTTTGTGTCAAGAAAAATGGATCTCGGCACCATCGCGCGCGCCGCGAAGCGCGCGGGCGGGTACGAGAGCGTGGACGCGTGGATGCGTGATGTTCGGCAGATTTTGACCAACGCGCGTCTGTATCACGAAGCCGACGAGGACGTGTTGATTCGCGTTCCCGCGATCGTGCACGCCGCGGAGGCGCTGGTGCGTGACGCGGAGACGGCGCTGGAGGCGAGGGCAAACGATATCGCGCAGTTCGACAACGCGTTTGACCTGGAGAAGGTTCTCGGGAGGACGACGAATAAAAGCGAGGCGGAATAGTCGTCGTACAAGTAGTCGTCAAATGGCCGTCTCGAACACAGATCGTTACACAGATCGTACGTTACACTTCCTTCGCGTCTGTCTCCGCCTTAACATCCCGGCGGCCAGCTCAGCTGCTGGCCTCCCACGACGTGCAAATGCAGGTGGTACACGCTCTGGCATCCCTCGACGCCGTCGTTAACAACCACGCGGAATCCCTTGTCCAGCTTTTCCTGTTTCGCGACAGCCTGCGCGGTGTACAGGAGATGCCCCAGCAGCTGCTTGTGGTCCTCGTTCGCCTTGCTGAGCTGGGTCAGGCCGGCGCGGATCTTCGGGATCACCAGGAAGTGCGTCTTCGCCTGCGGCGCGATGTCGCGGAACGCCATGCACAGCGCGTCCTCGTGAATCACGTCCGCGGGGATGTCCCCGGAGACGATCTTGTCGAAAAGCGTGGGCTCGCCCGAGTCGGCCATGCCTTTCAGGTGCGCCTCAAGAGCGGCGGTCTGCTCGTCCCCGGGGGCGGCCATGGCGACGGTCCTGGAACGAACGCGAGGAACCTGCGCGGAGTTGCGCGGCGGAGCGCGGGGGGCACCGGGGCGGGTGACGGCGAGGACGGAAGAACGCAGCACCTGGCGTGCTGCGTGCATGTCGGAGTGGAGCGGGGTACAGAATTTTTTCCTGATTTGTGAAATTCTCGTTCGCGCGCGCGAAACTCGCGACGGCGGCGAAACTAACAACGAAGCGCGGCGCGTCTATGACCTCTATGCGCGTCCTATGCCGGTCTGAGCAACAGCGTCGCGTTCGGCACGAGACCCGCGTCTCGCAAGGTCACGGTATCGTCCGTGAACGTCCTCGGGGGGTACGCGTTGCGTATCTCGAACCCCCCGGAGGGCGCGTCGCCGTCGCCGGCGACGGCGCTCTCCAAATACCGCCGCAGCTTCCCGACGGTGTCGTCGGCGGCGAGCTTCACGATGTACATCTTCTGCCCGTCCATGCCTTTCACGCGGAGCGTCGAGCGCGACGAGACGTGAGGCTCGTGCGCGTCGTCGGGCGAACGCTCGAAGGTCGAGTCGTCGAGAACTCCGCCGTCCGCGGAAGAACGAATCCCCTCCCGCTCGAGGAGCGCGCGGAAACACCCGCGCGCGACGGTTGTCTCGAGGACGGTCTGCGTCGAGCTCTTCGGCGCGGCACCCACGCTTCCACCGCGCATCGCCGCACCGACGCTCTCGCGGACGTGCACCACCGCGCCGTCGCGCACCACGACGCGCGGGAGCTTCTCCAGGAACGAAACATCCTTTCGGTTCCGGTTCGGTTCCGGTTCTTTTTTTATTTCGCGCAAAAATTGCCCGCTCGTTTCCTTGGACGCCTTCCCGTCGAGTCGCGCGCCGCCCCCGGTGAACGCGACGAAAGCGTCCGCGGGCGCGCCGTTTTCCAGGCTCTTGTCCACCAGCTTGAAAGGCACGCCGTTGGGGTGCGCCTCCTTGTACTCGTACGGGAAAAAACCATCCACGAGGTCGCGCACGTACGACCGGTTCGTTTCCTCCGCGAACGACCGAAACGTCTTGGGCGCGTCGTCGACGACGAAGCCGTCCCGGAACAGAGTCAGAGTCTTCGCGTTCGGAGCCTCGAGCCTCCGCTCGCCGTTCGCGCCCACCACCACCGAGCTTTTCCCGTCGCCCGCCACGGCGTTGAGCTCCGCGATGGACGCGAGAAGCTTCTCGACGTCCACCGAAAAGACCGAAAAGGTTTCCGTCGTCGTGGCGTTCGTCGCGGCGACGCGTCCGGGAATCGCCGGCGCGTTCGCGTTCGCGCCGGTCGGTCCCAGAACGGCATCCGCGGAGTGTTTGTTCGCGCGCGCAGCCTCCGCACGCGCCCTCAGTCTACTCGACTGCACCTTCTTACCTCGCCGAGCCCCGAAATCGTCGTCGGGGCCCGTCTCGTCTCCGCGCGCGCCGACGGAAGCGTCGGCGGAGCTCTCGTCGCCCACCCACGTCATGCCGTAGTCCCGGAGAAACTTTTTGAGCGACGCATTCTCCGCCAGCGCTTTGCTCAGCGCGTCCTTCTCGTCGTCGGATCCGCCGCGCTCAGGCTCGCCCGCCTCGTTTTGGTCGAGCTCGCTTCCCGCCCCGCTACCGGAGGAGGAAGGGGAGTCGCCGCGCGAGCTCTGGCCTCCGAAGCCGGGGCTTCCGTCCCGGGTTCGGCCCGCCTCCATCTTCAGTCGGAGATTCTCCTCGCGGCTCTCTTCCAGCTGCTTTTCCTTTTTCCGCAACTCGCTCTTCACGCCGATGAGCTCGCGCTCGAGGCTCGCCTGCGGCGGAGCGACGCGCGAGGCGCGTGGGGATGGGCGGGAAGGGCGCGGCGCGGTCGGGGAGGGGCGGGTGGGCGGGTCAGCGCAGCGGGGACGGGCGGGGTTGGCGGGTTCGTTTTTCCGTTGGACGAGGGGACGACGGAACGAAGCGGATGACATCGCGGGAGGAAACGTACCAGCCTGCGTGCCATGGACGAGAGCACGTCTTCGCCTCCGCCGCGGGCGTTCTTCTTGGCTTCGCCCAAGGGGACGGCGTCGGGACCGGACCTGTGTGGGGCGGGATTGGGTCAGGCTCGACGGTCGGATCGGATCGGCGGTGGGCGTTTTTCCCGGGGGACGCGGACGAACGGGATGCCGAAAGTTGACCGGGGACGTACCCGCGCATATCCGCGAGGAGCTTGCGCTCCATCAGCCCGTCCAGCTTGTTGGCGCGCCTGTGCATGACGAGCGCTAGTCGTCGCGCGCGCGGGAAGAGATGCAGCCCCGGGACGCGCGGTGCGCACTGGGTTCGCGAGCGTCTTCAGCGAAGCTTTTCTAGTCTAATGAGCGTAGACTACACGGCCTGTCTTGTCAAGACTCACGAAGAGCGACACCGAAAAGCGCGACTCGTCTTCGCGCGACGGCGCGTTTTCAATGAACCGTTTCTCTCACCTCTCACATATCGACGTTCGTCCCCGTCCCATCCCCGGGGACGTTTCAAGAACCTGCGTCAAAGACTAGATCCCGACGCGTCCCCATCCCTTCGCGGGCGCCGGGTTGCGCCACTCCAAATCTTCCAGGCTCGCGTCCGCCTCCGCGGCGACCAGCGTTTGATACGCGAAGAGCTTATCGGCGGCGTCCTGGCAGTTCCCCATAAGTCCAAACGCGGTGACTTTCTCCGTGGCGAGGCCCTCGTCTAGGAGTTTCAAGGCGTACAGCACGTCGATGGACGGCGGCGCGCGCGGGTCGTTGACGCACGAGTAGATCAGACACAGGGGGTCATCCGGGTTATCGAAGTCTGGCCTCAACAGCCGGCCGAGCGGACCGCTCTTCTCGGGTAACAGTTTCCACAAATCTTCCTTGTCCCGCGCGAAGGATGACTGCACGCCGGCGAGGTACCGGTCGGCGCCTCGCGAGGTGGCCCAGAACCTGCCGAGCTCACCGGAGTGCAGCCTGGCCTTCAGCGCGTCTTTAGACTTGGCGCTCAGAGGCGCGTAAAACTCGGAAAGCTCGGGGTCTTCGAAATAAGTCGGGTCGTCCGGAGACGTCTCCGGGACGACGCGCGTCGCATCCGCGCCGGCCAAGTCCGCCAGCGTCGTAGCGATCTCCGCGAGCTCGGAAGCGGCGCGCTCGAGCGCGGCGCTGTACTCGGCCAGGGGCTTGAGCGGCTCGTTGACCGCGGCGGAAGACAGGGACACCGAGCCGATGTCCGCGGCGGGGCTCGCGCGAGGCGCGAGCGCCGCCGCGGCACCGGCGGCCAACAGCACCGCGCGTCGCCCCGAAACGTGTCGCCCCGAAACGGGCGCCGCGACGTCGACATGTCCGTCGTCCTCCCCGCTCCTCGCCCGCGTGCAGAGACGGTGTCCCGACGACCCGCGTCGCGATACGCGCCTCGCCATCGACACACACGTCGCCGTCGTCGCCGTCGTCGCCATCGTCGCCGTCGTCGCCATCGCGCCGCGTCGAGTGGCGCGCGCCGACCCTTCCGGCTCTTATCCTCGTCGGGGATGTGGGGCGTTTTCGTTTTCGTAGTTCGCGGCAAAATCGTTTCAACAGTCCGGCGCATCTCTCTCGAAGGCTCCTACGGTACGCTACGCGCGCGTCCCCGGCGCTCTCCTCCCCAGCGCGACGCACACCATGGCGTGCAGCCGAATCGCTCGCGAGCCGATCAGACGCAGGGCGACGCTTTCGTGTGGCTTCGCGGGATCCGGGGCGGTCGCCGCCTCGGCGGCGGCGCGCGCGGCGTCGAGGCCGGCGCGCGCGAAAGCCGCGTTTCTCGCCGCGTCGCGAGTCTCCGCCGCGGAGAGAACGTTTGTTTCCGCGTTTGAAACCCTCAGCCTCTGTGCGGCGCGTTCGGCGACGGAAAACACGAACCCGAGACGCTGGCACTCCCCGAACTCGTCCAGGGTGCGAGACGCGCGAGTCGCGTAGTGACGGTCGTCGTGACGGTCGTCGTGACGGTCGTCGTGACGGTCGTCGGGTTCGCGAAACCGCGCGTTTTTTTTTTCGTCCGAGACCGCTTCCGGGCGGCTTTCGGCGTCTTTGGTCTCCGTCGCGCGAAAAAAAAAACCCGCGGACGGCGCGTTTCCGCACGTTTCCTCCGTTACGCGTCGCCGCCGTTCGCGGAGCGCCAAGACGCCTTCCCGGATCCTCGTCGCGCACACGACCAAAACATCTCCGGCGAGAACGTCCGTGTCCGCCACCTCCGCGAGCGCCACGCGCGAGAGCCGCGCGGAGGTGACGGCGGAGGCGGAGGACGCCGACCAACAGTGAAAATCGGTCTCGACGTTTTCTTCTTTTTGTCCCGGAGAGGCGACGGGCGCGGCGGCGGCGAGGAGCGACGCCACCACGTCTCGCCGCAGCGCGTCGCTCGCGGCGGCGACGTCTCGCGTGAAGAAGGACGGAGAAGAAGGGCTCAAAGATGACCCGTCTTGTGGACTGACTGACGTACGAGCCGCGTGCTCGAGCGAACGCGCGAACCCTCGCGCCGCCGCGACGACGCGCGCCTCGGCTTTTTTGGCGTTTAGAGCGTCTCTTTTTCTGTTTCGTTTCTTCTTTTCCTCCGCGGAGTTCTCGACGCGCGGTACTACGCGCCCGTCGCGCGTAGGCACGTCCGCGTAACCTTCGGCGACTTTTTTGTCGTCGCCATCCGACGCAGGCATACTACCGGTAGGCACATCGCGACCGTTCGCGTCGTGATCGTCGTTTCGAGACAAACAGAAAGCGGGTTCTTCGCGCGAAGAAAAAGAAAAAGAAACGCCGTCATCCGGCGCGCTCGTTTGAACGAGCGTCAGGAGGAACGTCCCCGCCGCAAACAAAGCCGGCGGGTCATCGGCGCCGCGCAGCATCGCCGTCGCGCGCTTTTCGGCGCTCAAACCCGAGTGGGACTTTCGTTCGAGTCGCGGCCGTTGAAGCGCGGCGGCGTGCGTTTTATCGGTCGAACCGACCGGTCGCGAGTCTTCTCGATCGGGGTCCTCCGACAGCGCCAGCTCCGCGAGCCGGAACGCGCGCGCCTCGCGCACAAACGCGAAGGACAAAGACGCCTCCCGCGCGCGCGCCTCGCAGGCGGCGCAACGGTTTTCAGGTTCGAAAACGGGCTTTCCCTCGCGAGGCTCGCCGCGCGCGCGGGAGGCGCCGCGCGCCGCGTCGAGCATGAGCTCGCGCGCGGCGTTTCTGCCGATACGACCGTCTCGCGCGTCCTCGCCGTCGCCCCCGGAGGCGGCGGCGGCGGTCGCGGCGTCGCACAGAGCCGCGAGACGCGCGCGAAGCTCCCCGCACTGCCGCAGGGTTCTTTTCAGACGGTCGAGCTTGCGCGCCGCGCGCCGGTCAGCCGCCTGTCTGCGTCTCGCCTCGAACGCGAGCGCGAACGGGAGGGCCTCTCCGAGGGTTATCGCCGGGCGCGCGTCCGGGAGCGCGAGGGTATCCGCGGGCGCGCGCTCGGGCGCGTGCATGGTGCGAAGGACGAACGGGCGCGCCTGACACTGTGCGCCCCTTTCCAGCGCACCTCTCAAAATTTCTCCTCGAAAAGAAGAGCCCGAGAGCGAGGGTTTGTTTCGATTCATCATAAGGCGTCGCGCGAGACTCCGCGAGCGCCGCGGAGGTGGTCGCATGCGGCGTGCTGGGTGATCGCGGCATAGTCTCGCGCTTCGGACGTGCGACGCGCGTCGGCGATACGCGGGATAAGGTACGCGTCAGCCGCCCCCGGCCCGGAATTCGGGAAGTGTCCTTTTCCGCCCTCGCGAAGCACGACCCCCTCGCGTCCTAACTGAACAATCCTAAGGTCGCGACGCCTCACCGGCGCGACCTCTTACCTGGACGCCACATCCTCGATCACCGCGGCACCCCTCGGGGCTCGTCTCTCGGAGAGAATCTGTTTCATCCGAGAGCGTCGCGGCCCGGCACATCTCAACACGAACGCACACCCGCCGACACCCGAACGAATGTCCTCGGATTTTTTTTTCACGAGCCTGCGCTCGAACGCGCGCCCGAAAGTGTTTATCGCAAATTGACCGCGCGCGTCCGCCGCCCTTCTTCTCCGCTTTCCTAGACGACGGCATACGCACGGATGCTTCCGTACGACTCGGACGAAGAGGCGGACCGCCACGCCGGTCTGCGAACCCGGGCTCTGCCCGTGGCGGACCTCGGCGGCGACTTCGACGACGACGCGCCGCCGGCGGATGGGCTCGAGTACCTCGCGCGCGTGCGGAGGGAAGCCGCTGGCGTGCCGGATGTGATGGTCGCCGACGCCGACGCTCTTAGTGCGCACGCAAATTCGTCCGACGCTCTTCCTTCCGACGTCATCACCGCCGACGCCGATACGCGCACGGCAGGTCCCGCGAATTATGGACACGATGTTGACGAAAACCACACGACGACGTATCGA
>ENA-OUOG01002191-OUOG01002191.1-marine-metagenome-genome-assembly--contig:-NODE-2191-length-20834-cov-4.936889_pt1 | contig 20834 bp, 16 predicted proteins | sample MGYA00248635_ERZ508505 | MGnify/ENA primary metagenome ERZ508505 (study PRJEB26176, sample SAMN06267871) | marine metagenome | isolation source: Saanich Inlet, British Columbia, Canada | place: Pacific...
CCGCCATACCCGTACAGATAGTTGCAACATCTGGTGTGATGTACTGCATGGTATCATAAATCCCTAGACCAGCATAAACACTTCCGCCTGGAGAGTTGATATACATTTGAATGTCGCGTTTAGCATCGACAGATTGTAAGAACAATAATTGTGCTTGGATAATATTGGCAACTTGATCATTGATCGCTGTGCCCAGAAACATGACGCGATCCATCATTAAACGGGAAAACACGTCCATTTGTGCAACATTCATTTGACGCTCCTCTATAATGTAAGGCGTCATGCTACTTGTGATTTTATCGTAGTACATGGCATTGATGCCATGGTGTTTGGTTGCGTATTTTTTAAACTCTTTCCCGTAATTCATTTGGACTTTTTTAAATATAAACTAAATGTACATAATTTTATTTTGCTGAACCATATGCTTCTTTTACAAAGGCTTCATAGTTCACTTTCTTGAGCTTAAGATTGGCGTTTTCTTTGTAGAATTCCAATAGTTTTTGACTCATCAATTGGTCAGACAAACGTTTGGTTTCTTCTTGATTACTAAAAATACGTGCTGCAATATCGTCCAACTCTTTGTCGGCTGGGTTTAATTGTCCATATTGCGCCATTTGCTGTTTGATCATGTCTTTGGCAAAGCTTTGCAATTCTTCAAATTTAACCTGTAGATCATGATTTTTGATCAAGCTGCCTTCGATCAATTGGTAACGAATTCCTTTTTCAGATTTGTTGTATTCTTCAATTGCTTCTTCTTCGGTCAAGGGTTGTTCCCCACTATTTTGCAACCAACGAATTAAAAATTCTTTTGGTAAATCAAATTTTGTTGCATCAATTAAACTTTCGGTTACATCGTTGAGTAACTTTTGGTCGGTTTGCTGAACAAACTGTTTTTCAATGCCATCTTTGATTTTCGCTTTGAGTTCAGTTACATTTTTAACCGTTCCTGGCTCGTAGAGTTTGTCAAAGAGTTCTTGATCCAATTCAGCAAGAATTCGCTTATTGGCCTCAGTTACGGTTAAACTAACTTCGGCAGGAATATCTGCTAAAGCATCTGCGGTAACGCCTAGTGCACGTGCAGTAATATGATCTTCAGTAAATAGACCTTTGGTTTTAACAGTAATGGCCTCGTTTAGTTTTGCAGCTTTCAAGGCATCTTTATTTTTCTTTCCTTTGAATTGGTCAAATTCAATGGTAGGAGTGGTGTTAATGGCAGCTTCTTCGTTGATGATACTCAAGGTAAGTTCAAAACCTTCATCAATGCTTGACTGCGCTTCTAGCTTTCCATATTGCTTTTGTAGGTAGTTGAGCTGTTCATCAATCATTTTTTTATCTGCCTCAATTTGAAACTGAGTGATGGCTTTCTTTCCTTTGATATTAACATCAACGTTGGGAGCAAATCCTAATTCAAATTCAAACGAGAGTTGCTCTGCCTTCCAGTCAATTTCATCTTGGATAACGGGCAATGGATTACCCAACAATTCAAGTTTTTCTTCTTGTATGTAATTAGTGAGGCTTTCCTGCAATAATTTATTGACCTCCTCGGCCATGACAGCCGTTTCATACTGCTTTTTGATCATGCCCATGGGTACATGTCCTTTTCTAAAGCCGGGTATATTGGCGTTTTTTTTGTAATCTTTTAAGATGGTTTCTACTTTCGAAGTAAAATCAACTTGTTCGATTGAAATAGCAACTTTTGCATTCAGGGCATCGACGTCTGTTCTGGTAATTTGCATGAATTTTTTCTCAATAAATTAGGGCGCAAAAATAAGGTTTTAAAATGGTTCTACAAACCCGAGTCAGTGGAGATTTCTTTAAATCGATATATCTCTGTAAAATATAGAAGTTTCTTATAAAATAAAATAGTACATTTGCCGCTTAATTAATAACCCGAGTGTCGAGTACGCTCACAATTAATATGATATGCCAGTAAAAATTAGACTTCAAAGACACGGTAAAAAAGGAAAACCATTTTATTGGGTCGTTGCGGCCGATGCACGCGCAAAGCGTGATGGACGTTACCTAGAGAAAATAGGAATCTACAACCCAAACACCAATCCTGCAACCGTTGAGATCAATGTTGATACTGCTGTAAAATGGTTAGAAAATGGGGCTCAGCCAACCGATACAGCAAGAACATTATTGTCTTACAGAGGAGCATTATTAATGCATCACTTGAACGGTGGAGTGCGCAAAGGGGCACATACCCAAGAAGAAGCTGATGCAAAATTTGAAGCATGGTTAGCGAATAAAGAAATTGAAATTCAAGCTAAAGTGGATGGTTTAACCAAAACTGAAGCTGCTGCTCGCAAGAGTGCATTAGATGCTGAAAAAGCGGTAAACGAAAAACGTATTGCAGATGCAAAAGCACTGGTTGATGAGGCCGCTGCTGTAGAGGCTGCTGCTCAGGCTGAAGAAGATGCTGAACAAGCTGCTGCAGAAGCTACAGAAGAGACAGCTGCTGCTGAGGAAACTCCTGCTGCAGAAGCAACTGAAGAGACAGCTGCTGCTGAGGAAACTCCAGCTGCAGAAGCAACTGAAGAGACAGCTGCTGCTGAGGAAGCTCCTGCTGCAGAAGTAACAGAAGAAGCACCTACTGCTGAGGAGGCTCCTGCCGCTGAAGCAACACAAGAGGCGCCTGCTGCCGAGGAAGCTCCTGAAGAAGACAAACCAGCTGCTGAATAAATTTGTATGAAAAGAGAGGACTGCTTCTATCTTGGAACATTCGTCTCGAAATTCAGTTTTAAAGGAGAGTTACTAGCCAAGCTAGACACCGATTCTCCTGAAGACTTTATACTATTGGAATCAATCTTTGTAGAAGACAAACAAAGATTGGTTCCTTTTTTTGTTGAAAATGCTTTGCTTCAAAAATCAAAATTACTTCGCCTAAAACTTGAAGATGTCGATACCGAAGCTGAAGCCGATCGCCTTATAAAAAAGGACATTTACCTTCCCCTTACCATGCTTCCAGCTTTGGAAGGAAATAAATTTTATTACCACGAAATTATTGGTTTCACCATTGGAGAAGAGGGGCAAGATGCTATTGGTAAGATAAAAGGGGTGATCGATCAAACGGCTCAGGCTTTGTTTGAAGTCGTTGGAGAATTTGACGTACTTATTCCAATACATGACGACTTTTTGGTAAAGGTCGATCGTGAAAACAAGCATATTACGGTAGCCTTACCCGACGACTATTTGGATTTATACCGATAATGAAATCTTCTTTTTTTCATTTTCAACAATTTTCCGTTCGCCAGCAAGACAGTGCCATGAAAATTGGTACCGATGGTGTCCTGCTTGGAGCATGGACAAAACTTCGCGCTGAGGATAGGGTTATTTTGGATATTGGAACGGGCACAGGTCTCATTGCCTTGATGATTGCTCAGCGCTATCCAAACGCAACCCTCGATGCTATCGAGCTGAATGAAGCGGCTGCACTAGAAGCCGAATTCAATTTTAGGAATAGCCCTTGGCCGAATCGATTAAATGCTTTTCTAACATCTGTACAAGACCATGCCCTAAATGCAAGAATAAAGTACGATCATATTGTATGTAATCCACCTTTTTATCAAGGGGCTTATCCTATTAAAAATAGTGCAAGAGACAAAGCACGCAACAACGCTTTCCTCCCCTTTTCCGAATTATTTCAATCAATCAATTCCCTCCTAAATGCTAATGCTAGCTGTTCGCTAATTGTTCCCTTTGCCGCTTTTGAAAAGGTGATCGTTGAGGCGGAAAAAAATGATTTGTGCTTAGTTCGCTCCACCAAAGTGAAAGGATGCGAAGGGGCTTCTTTCAAACGAGTATTGCTTTCTTTTTCCCGCGAGAATAAAGTGCCTGTAGAAAACGAGCTCTGTTTAGAGCTTAGTCGAAATGAACGTACGCCCGCGCATCAAGAGTTGGTAAAAGCCTTCTATTTGTCTAAACCCTAAAAGTCAAAGACAAAACCAAACGATGGCAATGGTGTCTGAGTCCTGTCGGTGTCAATAACAACTAAATTCCTGGGTTGTACTTCCATTCCGTCATCTGTACGTTCCAGTCCATATTCTAGAGGACGTGGAACCGCTTGCGCCAAAAAGTTTTGAACCTCTAAGTAAAAGTTGAAAGATAAACGTTTAAAGTTCCATTTCTTATCTATGCGTATGTCTCCTTGGCTAAAGACATCTAAGCTTAGGTCGCCTAAACGATTGTAGTCCAAAACAATTCGTGGATAGGCCGCTAAGCTTGCAGCAACGTCTGTTGGGACATAGGGTGTTTTTCCAGCATAGCGATAGCGTAAAGAAATCTCCCAATTTCGTTTAAGTTTATATCCTCCAGTAAACGAGAGTAAGTTTCGACTATCCCATACGGTTGGAAGTAAAGGGCCATTTTCGCGGCTAAATTCACTAAAGAAATAAGTGTAGGCAAGCACTCCATAAAAGTTTTTGGTCAACTTTTGTTGGAATAATACTTCCATTCCAAGGCTTTGGCCTTCTCCCGAATCGATGACAGGTTCATTGCCTAAAACTTCAAACCCTCCTCCTTTATTGGCCAAAGAAACTTGATCCAACACTGAAACAGGATATTGGCTGTAGTCTTTCAAAAACCCTTCAATGGTTATTCGTGAGGTTGGTGACCAATTGTATTCAATTCCAAGAACATAGTGATCACTCTGCGTGTAACGATTGTTTTTATTGGTGAAGTTTCCATTGATGTCCTGGAACCCAAGCATGGTATAGGTAGGCATCTTGAAGTAGCGTCCTATAGAAGTATTTATTTTCCAACGTTCATCTTGGGTTATACGGTAACTAGCGGCAAATCTGGGTGAAAGATTGTCAATCAAGCTTGATCCAGTGGTGAAACTATCTGCATCAAGACGTAACCCTAGTGAAAGGGATAAGCGCTCGTTAAAATAGGATCGGCTGGCCTTCCCAAAGAATCCATATTTTGTAAAATTGATGGATGTTGCATAATTAAAGTTTTCTAAAAGGGATAAAGTACCGTTAGAATATTTCGACAGTTGAAGGTTGAATCCGTAACTATATTTCCAGTCACCAGAATACCGAGTGACTTTTGATCGTAATTTGGTTTCTTGTTCCACCGCATCATTTTCAAAAAGTAATCCGCTTTTAGCCTCATTGTCTTCAAAGCGGCTAAATAAATTTTGTAAACGATTTGTGCTCAATGTAGTTAGCATGAGTCCATTACCGTTTTTAAATTTCCGTGTCCACGAAAGGCCAAGGGTAGTTGTTCTTTGCTGTATAATTGGCACCTGTTCGATGGTAGCCTGTTGTTCGGCATCAAACTCATCTGGGGCAACAACCGAGAAATCATCGATGGATCCCAAGCCGATAAAACTGATGCTATTGTAAGTATCAACGGTATGGGTGAGCTTCCATTGATAGTCCCAGTAATCTGGACGAATGGGTAAACCAACTAGCTCGAAAATAAATTGCAAATAACTTCTTCGTGCAGAAAGCATCAGCGTAGTATTTGATCGTTCTTTGTCACCTTTAAATAAGGGGGTATTGATTGTAATTCCTGCTTCACTCGCTCCAACGCGTACTTTTGCGGCAAAATCTTTGGTGTTTCCATCGCGTTGTTCGAAGGCCAAAACACCAGAAAGTGGGTTGTCATATTCTGCACCAAAGGCAGAAGAAGAAAGGGTTACATTTCGAATGAAGTCTACATTGAGCATTCCAACTGGACCACCAGCACTTCCTTGGGTACTAAAGTGATTAATGTTGGGAATTTCTATTCCATCTAAGTAATAAACGCTTTCATTTGGTGCTCCACCACGGATGATGAAATCGTTTCGAAACCCTCCAATGGAAGGGGAAATTCCAGGAAGACTTTGTGCTACCTTTGCAATGTCATTATTTCCACCTGGATAGGTTTCTATTTCAACAGCCGACAAAGATTGTGTAGAAAGAGGGGTTTCTTTTGTTGTTCTAAAAGAACTTTTGACCACCACGACTTCGTCGAGTATTTGGTTGTCTTCTTCTAGCTTAAACAACAGGTCGGCAGTTCCCACTGATTTGACAATTACATTGAACTTTGTTTCTGAGGTGTAACCCAAAAAACTTGCTGTAATTTTATAGGTTTTTGGAGGGATGTCTTGTATGCTAAAATATCCTTCTGCATCTGTGACAACCCCAATGGTTGTTCCTTCAACAAGGATAGTGCTCCCTTCAAGAGGGAGAAGTGTTTTGTTATCAATTACTTGACCCGTTAGTGTTCCATTATTCTGGGCATATACCATGGAGATTAACAAAAGAAAAAGGGAAGTTAGTAGACTTTTTAGCATCGTATTTTTTGACAAAAATAGGCGAGAAGTAGTAATGGAACAAAATTTTGTTTAACTTTTTTAATTAAAAGATTAAACAATTAATTTTTTCGTCTTCGTCTATTTTTTTTCGACTTGTTAAGACGTTCAAGTTCTTTTAGTTTTTCCTCTTCTTGCTCCAAGTCATAGGCTTGTCTCAGGCCTTCAATATCATCTGTACTAATTGTCTCTTGGTCGGGAGCTTGAAGTGCAATATCTTCGACAGTGAAGGCTTCCTTATTGGTTTGGCTTCGCATGATTTCCCTGGCAGCATTGAGGTTGTAATAGACTCCAGGATCAATCATTTTATTGGCAACATAGTTTTCTTTTTTCTTTTTATCCCAACGAATAAAGAGGAAACCACCTTCTGTTTTTTCGTTGTATTTAACCCGATATACCCTTGCATTATTGGGAAGTGTTTGGTAAACCTCAATGGTTTCAATAATGTATCCAGCCAAGTCGAGCAGATCTTGAACAAATAACATTTGTCCCTCTCTACTTTTATCATTTAGTGGCTCAACATATTCTTCTTCTGCGTATTGTTCATCATCTGCGAAGTATTGATCGTTGGTTTGTGCAGTTACCAGCCCAAACCCCAACAGTATAAAAAGAAAATAGAGCTTAAAAGTCACTTGTTTTTTTTGTTTTAAAGTACAAAAAAATAAAATAAAGTGAGGGGGCATAAAATAAGGTTTCTAAAAACCGCAATGGGATGAGGGTAAAGTAGAATCGATTTAATCCAATAATACTGGCGGCAATACTGAGACTAAAGAGGCCTAGACAAAAATAGAGGGATTCCTTTGTTTTGTTGTTAAAGTAGACTACAAAACTAAAAGCACAGGCAAAAGACAGTGAAAGTGCGTAGATAAAGGTAGGGATAAAAACATCCCCCATATAAGGTTCAATAAAATACATTAAAAAAATAAAGTAAATTCCATAAATGAAAAAAGGGAGACTCATTTTTGATTTTTTAAGGGCTTCGCTCATGGAAGTTTCCAATTCTCTATAAAGTGAAAAGCTAAATAAAATACTCGCTCCCCAATAGGCTGTTAGGCCAGAAATAAAATAGTTAATGTCTGAGCCAAGAATCATAACATCGCCAATAAAGCAGAAGAAAAAAGCAAAATAGATTGTTTGATCAATTCCTTTTAGATGATAGTATAGGGCAATTAAAATTAGGGGTGGAAGTGGTGTAAAAGCATATTCTAGGATTGGCCATTGGGCTATTTTTGCAATCCCTATAATTAAAAAAGAGATCCAGAAGACCGATAAAAATATTTTTTCTCTCCAAGTTTTAATCATTTTGCAATGTTTTTAGGTTATGTTCATAGGTGAAATAAAGGCAAATTAGCAATTGTGCCAAAATGTAAAGTCCCCTAACTGTCACTGAAATGATGATACTATCCTCAACAAACAATTGATAACAAATTATACTTGCATCTACAAAAAGAATGAGAATGCCCAAGAGAAAACTCAGTCGGAATATATTTTTAAGGTTTTCCATTAAAAGCAGGCTAACGATAAAACCTAAAAAAGCAAGGGTAATGGCATAAGCAAATATGATAAAATAATAATCACTTAAATACGGGCCTAATACCCACATGATTCCAACAACGTAGGTTGTAAATATGATTAAGGGAACAAATGTGTTTCTTTTTTTTAATTTTTTTTCTAATGATTCATTTAAATCAGTTATTGTTAAATGGGAAAATAGTAAAAGTGTTCCCCAAAAACAAATTAAGCCTGCAATTGTATAGGTTGGGCTTTTCAACATGAATAAAAAATTTCCAATCCAAGAAATGAAAAGAATGAATAAATAGGCACTACTTCTCTCTTTTTTTTGCAAGTAAAAGCCCGCCAAAAAAATAATGATCAGCGGTTTTGTTAGCCATTCCAAGAGCAATAAATCATGGTACAATGCGATAAGATTTATCACAGCATTAATAGCGAAAAAATAAAGTAAAAAAAAGGAGTAGTTCTTTTTTAAACGCGATTCAATAAACATATTTAAATATACAAAAAATTAATTCATTGAGATTTTCTCAAGAACAGGCTTATCAAATACTGTGCAGGAATATAGGTAATCATTACCCAGTAGGTAAAAAAGCCCTCTGAAAAATAAAAAGCATCAAAGGCAATCATGCTGTCTGACAACATAAAAAGGAAGCAACCCATGGCCAAATAGGCGGTTTTTTTTGTTTTTGTTTCTCTCCAAAGAAGAATGCCCAAGAATCCAGTAATGGATAAAGTACAGGCGTAAAGGCTTACGGGTATTAAGAGTTCACCTAGCCTAGGAAACATTAGATAGATAATGCTGACCAGGTATGCGCCAACCAAGAGTAAAGGCAGAAGTGCTTTGCTTTTCGAAAATTGTTGCAGAAGTGTTCCGCCTAATTGCGCTAACATCAAGGAGCAATACAGTAATTGAGTTACCCAAAACGCAGCAATTCCGGCAATAAAAAAGGGAGTTCCTTGAGGAATTAATAATACGTCTCCCAACCAGGAAAAAAACAAGGCAATGATATATTTTTTAGAAGGGTTGCCTTGTAAAAAAACCAAGGCAATCAATGCTGGGATGATGACTGTTTTACTCCCTGCGGCCAAGAGGTCAAAAGCATTTACTTTTGCCCAAACATTAACACAACTCACCAATAGAAAAAAGCCTAAAAAGAATTGTTTTTTTTGCATTGCTAGATCAAGTTAGATTTTTTTAACCACATATGTGACCACCCCCCAAATTATAAGTTCATTGTCTTCAGTCACCTTGATCGGTGGATAATTTGGATTCTCTGCCATAAGGTAAATGCAGTCAGCTTCAACCTTGAGTCGTTTCACTGTAAATTCTCCATCGATAAAGCAAACTGCAACGGCATTGTCTAGTGGTTCTTTACTTCGATCAATGACCAATAAATCCCCATCGTCTAGTCCAGCACCTTGCATGGATTGACCAGCGACACGTGCATAAAACGTAGCTTCTTCGTTTTTAACCACTTCTTGATCAATACTAATGCGGAGTTCTTTAAAATCATCGGCTGGAGAAGGGAAGCCAGCAGATACGCCTGTATTGGCTAGAGGGATATGGTGTGTTTTTTCTTCAGCAGGTTTAAAAAAGATTAGTTTTTCAGTCATTTTATTCATGGTTTTTTTCGGGATTGATGCGAATGATCTCACTCAGTTCTGTTGTAAAACGAGCAGAAAGATGCTCTTGCCGCATTTTCCATGTTTTATTTAAATCTTGGTTGGCCAATTTAATGCGATGAGGACCAAAACGCAAATGAAGTTTGTCAATTGTTTGCATTAGGGTGTCGTGTTTGTTTTGGTCGGTGTGAAACAGGTTCAATTGTTTTTCGTTTGAAGGACTAAGCCCCATTAAAATCACACCTGCTTTTTTATAATCGACCCCATCTTTATAAATACTCTTTAAGCCAAAAGTAGCATATTTTGCTAAGGTGATGCTCGAGTCTGTTGCATAAGGAAGGGTCACCACACAACTGTTGCGGTACTGTTGGCTGTTTTTATTGTGCGGGTTACTCCTAACGAAAACGAGTAAGGCAGTACAGCTGCTTTTTTGTTGCCGTAATTTTTCAGCACAACTAACCGCATAGGTGGTGATACGTTCTTCTACTTCCCAAAATGTGCGAAGAGAGGAGTTAAAACTTCGTGTAGTGGCAATGGATTTTTTTGCAGGCTGTGTTTCATCCAATTGTATGCAGGGAATACCCAAAAGGTCTTTTTTTAGCCTTAATTCTAGTACACTCATGTGTTTTCGTATCCATGTGTCGGGTAGATTAGAGAAATCATAAGCTGTTTTTATTCCCTGTTTTTCCAACCTTTTGGTATGGCGCCGCCCAATGCCCCAAATATCTTTTGTTTTGGCCCACTTCAATGCTTTTATTCGCTGTTCTTCAGTCTGTATTAGGTAGACACCAGCTGTTATATCAGCATATTTTTTGGCAATCTTATTGGCAATTTTTGCCAAGGCCTTGCTGGGCGCAATGCCCACAGATACTGGAATGCCAGTCCATTGTTGTACCTGTTTTTTCATGGCCAAGCCTTGGGCGTTGAGGTCAAAATGTTCAAAGCCATCGAAGAGCAAAAAAGCCTCGTCTATACTGTAGATCTCAATGGCAGGCGTATAGCTTTCTAGAATTTTCATGACTCGACTGCTCATGTCACCATAGAGAGGGTAATTGGAAGAACACACCTTTATTTTTTCTCGCGCAAAAATGTCTTTGTATTGAAAGGCTGGTGCTCCCATGGGAATACCTAAAGCCTTTGCTTCATTACTTCGCGCAATGACACAACCGTCATTGTTGGATAAAATGACCACGGGTTTGTTTTCTAATTGAGGTTGAAATACCCGCTCACAAGAAGCATAAAAATTATTACAATCGACCAATGCAAACATCTTTCAAAAATACATATTTATACAGCCAAGTTATTGTCGTTTTTTGAGAGAATGTGAAGAAAAAAATGGAATGCTATTTTTTGATTGAAGAGAATTGTTTTAAAAATCACGTTTTGACGGCTAAATGAAAAACAAAAAGTAGAATAGTCCTCCATATCCTTGAATTAAATATTGTAATTTTGTTTACTAGATTTGACTAGATCGAATATAAATGGATAAATATTCTTTTTTAAACGCTGCACATACCGGTTATTTTGCGCAATTGTATGACGAGTATCTACAACAACCGGATAGTGTAGAACCAAGCTGGCGTGCCTTTTTTCAAGGTTTTGACTTTGGAATGGAGAACAGTTCGTGTGGTGAATCCGCTGATGTTTCTACGGAAATACCGGCGCACTTACAACGTGAATTTAAAGTGGTTCAGCTCATCGATGCTTATCGTACACGCGGACACCTGTTCACCAAAACCAATCCAGTACGCGATCGTCGTACTTACACCCCCAACCTAGACATAGAAAATTACGGCCTAAGTAAGGCAGATTTGAACGAGGTCTTTAGCGCAGGAGAAACCATGGGAATTGGGCCAAGTACACTGGCTAAAATCATAGAAAATCTCGAACAAATTTATTGTGCGTCCATAGGGGTTGAATACATGTATATTCGTGATCCAGAAAAGGTAAGTTGGATTCAAAAAAGGTTGAACATTAACAACAACCACCCTAGTTTTTCAGTAGAACAAAAGAAACATATTCTCAAGAAACTCAATCAAGCCGTTTCCTTTGAGAATTTTTTACACACCAAATACGTTGGACAAAAGCGTTTTTCGTTGGAAGGAGGAGAATCGTTAATACCTGCGCTAGATGCAGTTGTAGAAGCCGCAGCAGAGCAAGGGGTAGAAGAGTTTGTTATGGGAATGGCGCATCGTGGTCGCCTCAACACCTTGACCAATATTTTCGGAAAGTCAAGTCGCGATATTTTTTCTGAGTTTGACGGCAAAGACTACGAAGAAGTAGTTTTTGATGGAGATGTAAAATATCACCTTGGTTGGACCTCGAAACGCCTAACCGATACCGGCAAAAAGATCAACATGAATATTGCACCCAATCCCTCTCATTTAGAGACGGTTGGAGCTGTTGTTCAGGGAATTACCCGAGCAAAGCTAGAAAGCAAGTACAATTTTGACACCAATAAAGTGCTTCCAATCATTGTGCATGGAGATGCAGCCATTGCTGGGCAAGGTTTGCCCTATGAGATTGTGCAAATGGCGCGACTCAAAGGATATGGAACAGGAGGTACGGTACATATTGTTGTCAATAACCAGATTGGGTTTACCACCAATTACTTAGACGCACGCTCTTCCACTTATTGCACCGACGTAGCCAAAGTAACCCTTTCGCCCGTATTGCACGTCAATGCTGATGATGCAGAAGCAGTAGTTCATGCAACCTTATTTGCTTTAGATTTCCGAATGAAGTTTGGACGAGATGTATTTATTGACCTTTTAGGTTACAGAAAGTACGGCCATAATGAAGGTGATGAACCGCGCTTTACCCAACCCAACTTATACAAGGCCATTGCCAAGCATAAGAACCCACGCGACATCTATGCCGATCAATTAATTGCACAAGGCATCATTAGTCAGGCAGACATCAAGCAACTTGAAAAAGATTACAAAGACTCTTTAGAACTAGATTTGCAGGATTCTCGAAAAATAGAGAAAACGGAAATCACTCCTTTTATGCAAGATGAATGGAAAGGTTTTACCCGTGTGGACGAATCGGTGATGATGAAAGATGTACCTACTGCAGTTTCAGTTGAATTATTAACTCAAGTTGCTACTTCAATAACAGCATTACCAGGCGATAAAAAATTCTTGCGTAAGATTGAAAAACTCATTGGCGATCGTAAAAAAATGTTTTTTGAAAACGATGCGATGGACTGGGCAATGGGAGAACTCTTGGCCTATGGAAGTCTGTTGGCTGAAGGCCACGATGTGCGAATTTCAGGACAAGACGTTGAACGAGGAACCTTCTCTCACAGACACGCTATTGTGAAAGCAGAAGAATCTGAAGAAGAAATAATTTTACTCAATTCCATTCAAAAAGATCAAGGTAGATTGCGTATCTACAACTCCCTTCTCTCAGAATATGCTGTTGTTGGCTTTGACTATGGATATGCCATGGCCAGCCCTAATGCACTGACCATTTGGGAAGCACAATTTGGTGACTTTTCCAACGGAGCGCAAATCATGATTGATCAATATATTTCTGCAGCAGAAGACAAATGGAAGTTGCAAAATGGAATTGTACTTCTTCTTCCGCATGGCTATGAAGGTCAAGGAGCAGAACATTCTTCTGCCCGAATGGAACGCTATTTACAACTCTGTGCAAAAGACAATATGTTTGTTGCCAATTGTACTACACCAGCAAACTTATTTCACCTTTTACGCCGTCAAGTAAAATCAAATTACCGTAAGCCATTGGTGGTCTTTACCCCCAAAAGTTTACTCCGTCATCCAGCGGTTGTTTCTCCTTTAAAAGAGTTTAGTACGGGTCATTTTAGAACAGTAATTGGCGATGATAAAATAGGACCAAAAGAAGCAAAGAAACTTGTTTTTTGTACAGGGAAGTTTTACTATGACTTGTTAAAAGAACGAGAAGAAAGAGGTATAAATGATGTTGCTTTGGTTCGTGTAGAGCAATTGTTCCCGCTACCAATAGCCGCCATTCAAGAACAATTGGCTGCCTATAAAAATACGGAAGATGTTGTTTGGGCACAAGAAGAACCACGCAACATGGGGACTTGGTCTCATTTGTTATTGCATATGCCAGGGATAGACCGTTTCCGTCCAGTGAGTCGACGTTTTTACGCTACACCAGCTGCAGGAAGTGCCACACGTTCTGCCAAACGCCATAAAGGAGTCATAGACTATGTCTTTGACACTTCAAAAGATAATTTTATTCGCACAAAAAAATAGAGCTAAATTCCCTTCCGATGATATTAGAAATGAAAGTTCCTTCTCCAGGAGAATCGATAACAGAAGTAGAAATTGCCCAATGGCTTGTTGCCGATGGTGACTATGTAGAAAAAGATCAAGCAATCGCTGAGGTTGACTCTGATAAAGCAACCCTTGAGCTCCCCGCAGAAGTTAGCGGAACCATAAGCTTAAAAGCAGATGAGGGAGACGCAGTAGAAGTTGGACAAGTTGTTTGCCTAATTGATACAGAGGGTCAACCTACCGAGGGATCTGCCCCAACCACAGAGGAAACTGCTCCAGCAGTAGAAATACCTAAGGCTGAAGTGAAAGTTGCTGCAGCGACAAGCTATGCTAGCGGAACAGCTTCTCCTGCCGCAAAGAAAATTTTAGATGAAAAAGGAATTGAGTCCAAAAGTGTTCAAGGCACTGGTCGCGATGGACGAATTACCAAGCAAGATGCCGTAGATGCGGTCCCTTCTATGGGAACTCCTCCAATGCACGGTAGCCGCGAAACTGGACGTAAAAAAATGTCTTTGTTGCGCAGAAAAGTAGCTGAACGTTTGGTGAGTGCAAAAAATGAAACGGCTATGTTGACTACCTTCAACGAGGCCAATATGAGTCCAATTTTTGCTTTGCGTACTGAATACAAAGAAACCTTTAAAGAAAAGCATGGTGTGGGTCTTGGTTTTATGAGTTTTTTCACCAAAGCCGTTGTTCGTGCATTGCAAGAATTTCCAGATGTAAATTCAATGATCGATGGAGATCATCAAATTAAATTTGATTATTGCGATATTAGTGTAGCCGTATCTGGCCCAAAAGGTTTGATGGTTCCTGTTGTTCGCAATGCTGAAGGATTGTCTTTCCGTGGGGTAGAAGCAGAGATAAAACGCCTTGCTATACGTGCCCGCGATGGACACATTACTGTAGACGAAATGACTGGTGGTACCTTTACCATTTCTAATGGTGGTGTCTTTGGTTCTATGCTTTCTACGCCAATCATCAACCCTCCACAATCTGGAATTTTAGGGATGCACAATATCATCGAGCGTCCCATAGCGGTAAACGGAAAAGTTGAAATTCATCCAATGATGTTTTTGGCCTTGTCCTATGATCATCGAATTGTTGATGGACGTGAGTCAGTTGGATTTTTGGTGGCGGTAAAAGAAGCGCTAGAAAATCCAGTTGAATTATTAATGGGCAATGACATTAAAAAAGCACTGGAACTCTAAAACCAACCATTTTCTTTTAAAACAAGGCAAGGCTGATCATAATCAATGCTTGCCTTTTTTTTACGCAAAAAATCAGCACCGATGATTCCATCAATTCTTTCATCACCTTGTTGGACAAGGGCAGCATTAATGGTTTCCATGTCAATTAACATAAAAGGAATGCTGGCCAATGCTTTATTGGCAATGCCAATTGTACTTTTCTGACTCCCTAGAGCATTTAGTTTTTCATTCCCTGCGCTGGTCAAGGGGAGTTCCTCTCCTTCTTCGATGACAGAAAATTTTGCAGTGAGGGTATTGTCTAAGCAGCTGTTGGAAGCGCCAGTATCGATTAGAAAACAACCTTCAACTCCATTGAGAAATAATTGACAGATGAGATGTTGACTGTTGGTAAACCGCAAGGGGATGGTATAGGAGTCTAGACTACTTTTAAATGGGTTTTTCATCTAGACTAAAGATAAGAAAATAGCTGATGATCAAATGTCAAATCCTTATTTTTGTTGCATGAAGATGATAGATACCCATACCCATTTATATGTAGAGGAGTTTGACCAAGACAGAGCAGAAGTGATCGAACGTGCCCTAGCAGAAGGGATCGATACATTTTACTTGCCCTCAATCGATAGTACCTACACAGAACGAATGCTTTCACTTAGACAGGCTTATCCAGACCACATACGCTTAATGATGGGCTTACATCCCACACATGTAAAAGAAAATGCTGCAGAAGAATTGGCGCATGTAAAAACGATGTTGGACAAGCATTCTTTTTTTGCGGTGGGCGAAATAGGGATAGACCTCTATTGGGATAAGACATTCTTACAAGCGCAGCAAGCTGCATTTGATCAACAAATCAAATGGGCCAAAGAAAAAAAACTACCCATTGTTATTCATTGTCGCGATGCTTTTGATGAGGTTTTTGAAGTATTAGAGGCAAATAAAGGAGAAGATTTATTTGGAATTTTTCATTGTTTTACGGGAACACTTGAACAGGCAAAACGTGCGATAGGGTATAATTTGAAGCTAGGTATTGGCGGAGTAGCTACATTCAAAAATGGAAAAATCGATCAATTTTTAGCGCAATTACCCTTAAGCTCCATTGTTTTGGAGACTGACGCACCTTATTTAGCTCCCGTTCCCTATCGGGGAAAAAGAAATGAAAGTGCTTATTTGGCAATAATAGCCAATAAATTAAGTGAAATATATTCCCTACCCCTCCATGTGATTGCTGCCCAAACCACTGAAAATTCCAAGCTAGTATTTGAGGCTAAGAATTAATCTGTTTTTTTATGTAGAATAATTTCTAGGGGAAGTATTTTTTTTGTTATTTCGGGGACAAATTAGAGAGGTGGCCGAGCGGTCGAAGGCGCATGCCTGGAAAGCATGTATACGTGCAAACGTATCGAGGGTTCGAATCCCTTCCTCTCTGCTGGAATATACCAGAACCCCATTTATTATGGGGTTTTTTTTGATTGGTTAGCAGGGTTGATTTTTAGTTGCTTTTCTAAAACCTATGGCCAGTAACAGTTTGATGATCTTTTTTAAGATAAAATCCCCTCTACATGAACTGTAGAGGGGATTTATTAAAATAGAGGTCTTTTGCTTAAAGAGCTGTAAAAATAAAGTCAGTCTTTTTCGCTAAACTAAAACTTCAATGAGTAACCTAATTGAAAGGTAGTTCCAATTCTCCTTTGTGAATATAGGGCAGGAGTTAAGCTGAAAAATTCATACTGACTCTCTCTATAATCATCTAAAATGTTATTTATTTGAAGCGTAAACACCTGTTGATTGTTTGGACCAAATCTCTTTTTAGCTACAAAATTCAATGCATTAAAGGGTACACTAAATATATCTGCAACGTTGTCATTTCCTACAAGTTGAAGTGTTTTTCCCTGCACATTATAGAAAAGATTAAATTCTGCATTGTTGTTTTTTGAAATATAATTCAAAGAACTGTTAATCAGATAGGGTGACTGTCCTTGCAACTGTCTGTAGTTTTTTAGGCTTTCTCCTTCTGGAAGTCTAAATTCACGCGTGGCCTTTTCATCTTCGCTAAGAATCAATCTTGATTCAATAAGTGAAGCATTAAGATTAAATGATAAAGTGTTTTTTTCTGTGTTTAAAAACTTCTTTCTGATTTCAAGTTCGACACCATAAACTTGGGCTTCTTCGTTATTATCGGCCCAAAAGAGATTTGGATCTCTATTGTAATTTTGAACTTCAATAGGGTCTTGGAAGTTTTTATAGAATAAGCTGAAGGCAACAAAATCTCCATTTTCACTATATCGTTCATGTCTTAAATCTACATTTGATATATAGGTAGGGGTTAAGGTTGGATTCCCAAAAAATTTAGTTGTCAAGACAGGGTCATACAATACAATACTAGACAGTTCTTTAAAAGAAGGTCTTGCAGTTGTTCTATAGAATGATGCGCGAAATTTTCTGTTATCATTTACAGAGTAGATTAGATTTGCCGAAGGGAAAAAGTCTGTGGTGTTGATAAACTCATCATTGTCAAAAGTGATATTACCAATGGTTGTCCCTGTATAATTGATTATGTATTTTTCAACGCGAACACCGACAAAAGCTTTAAATTTTTCTGAAAAATTCAATTCTTCTGAAATAAACCCACCGTATTTATTGTTTTCTGATATGTATTGATTTTCTTCTTGGAAAGCACCATATACATAGGCTCCTGTTGGATTGTTGATCGACCAATAATTATTGAACATATTGTTTGGATCACCATTCAGTTGTGCTGTATCTCCTTCAAATGCAACTTCAAAATAATCAGATTCAAAGGTTCTTTTTTTGTTTAAATAGAACACACCAAATTCAGATTGAGCGTTTATTTTTCCCAATGAATGCTTTAATTTAAAATTCAATCGACTATTGAGGGCATTTTCATCTAAGCTTCTCCAGATTCTAGAAGGGAATCCAACTAAATTCCTACTAAAACGATACACCCCATTGTTAATTCCAAAAATGGAGGTTTTTAAATCTTTGTCTTCCGATTTTACAAAAGTTGGGGCTACTTTAAACCCTATATTTATTTTTCCTTCATTGAGCACCCATTTTGCACTGAATGGATAGCTAATTACTTGTCGTTGTACATAGGATTTTGTTTGTCCTTCACCATCGTATGGATTTTCTATATATTCTGCATAAGAACCTTTAACAGAAGTTGATTCCCCATTTTGTACATATAAACCGGTTAATTTATATTTTGCATTTTTTGTGATAAAGGTTACCCCAAGCAAACCGTTAACATATTTTTGATCATTTCCTAATCTACCTTGGTTTAATCTTTCTTCAGTAAATTCAGTAGTACTAAATGCATATCTCGATTCTATATAATTTTCAAAAAAAGAAACTTCAGAACGGTAGTTTAAGGCTGAAATAAATCCTATCCTATTATCTTGGCCAACATCATAACTATTACTTGCCGACAAAGCGATGTTATAGTTTGGTAAGCTTTGTTTTTCAGCAACATTTAAATCACTATCAAATTCAGGGGTGTAATATTGAAGACTATTACTTTCTGGATTGGAAGTGTCAGGTAAAGGAAGACTCACATTTCTGTTAATTGGAAGTGCTCGATAGCCGTCATCAAATCCAAATATATCTGTTGCACTTCCTTTATCATAAATATAGTTAGCATTAAAATGCATTGTAGCATTATATCCAAACCCTACAGAGATTGAATATTCTGGTTTAATGCTAAAATCTTTTAAATTTAAATCTACAATCCCTCCGCTAAAATCTGCATCATAAGAGGCGTTTCCTGATTTTATAACTTGAACATTTTCCAAAAGATTGGTAGGAAAAATATCTAATTGCAGCGTATTTTTATCGGGATCTAGTCCAGGCAACTCCATACCCCCTAATATGGTTTTAGAATAACGATCTCCTAATCCTCTCACGTAAACAAACTTTCCTTCTTGAACAGAAACTCCTGGTACCCTTCTTACGGCAGATGCTACATCGCCGTCTCCTGCTTTTTTAATGCTTTCTATGGAAATCGCATCCATCAAAACGACAGCATTTTTTTGAATGTTGAGCACAGCAACCTCACTGTTTTTGGATAAGGTAGTGGTAACAATAACTTCACCAAGATTTTCAGCAGCAGGCGCAAGTGTTATTTCGATGGTGAAAGAATCACTTTCAGCAATGTTGATTTCAGATATTTTTTTTGTTTGATAACCCACAAATGAAGTTTCCAAGAGGTATATACCATCATTTAGATCTTCAAAAACAAATTTGCCATCAAAATCTGAGGAAACTCCTCCTATTTTTATTTCATTGTCACCCTCTTGAACATAAAGTACTACAGATGCAAAAGGCAAAGCACCACCAAATTCTCCATCGATAATTGTCCCTTCAATTATTTTTTGAGCGTAGATAGATTGAAAAGAAATTAGGGAGAAAAAAAGCAGATAAATAATGTTTTTCATAATTGGTATTTTACGTAAAAAGGTCCCCTTAAAAAGGGGACCAATTAAATGGTATATATTTAAAATAAATGGTTAAACTTTTAGAAAGAAGCTGACCATGCAGTCCATCCACCAAATTCATCTGGATCTGCTCCTTCAGAACCAACTAAACTAGATCTATCAGCAAGTATAGTACACCAGCTAGCAAATGCAGTATTAACATCTGTATAACCACTAGAGTCTACAGTGTTTCCACCAACAATTTGAGCTTGAGTCGATGCGCCAATATAAGTAAAGTCATCGAAGATAATATACTCAGTTCCAGCAGCAGCAGTCCCAAACGATTGGTGAACCCCAGTTGCTACACCTTTGTATGTCCCGTGATTATTTTTCATTGATTCTAAACCTGAATCAGCCTCTCTTCCAGCTGCTACATTAACAAGAATGTTGTTAAATGTTGAGCTTAAGTTTTCTTTTAACTGTCCAAGTTGAGGAGTGTCCTCAGAAGTGTTAGCACCAGAGTAACGGATGTTAACAGTTACATTTTGCGTTACATTTTTTCTTCCTAATGCTGCACGTGGTCCGTCATATTCGAAAGCATTATCTGTATAATCTAGTATTTCAATAACAGCATTATCAATCGTTCCAGACCATCCCTCGTCAGTATCAAGTGAATCATCTTTCGCTCCAGTAACCACTACATTGGATAAATTAACGCTACCTCCAAAAATTTCTATTCCGTCATCATCAGAACCGAAGCACTCAACGTGATTAATGGTAGTACCAGATCCAACTCCACCAAGAGTTAATCCTTGGATCTCGTTACCTGGAGCAAGTGAAATACCTGTATGTCTGATAGAAACATAATTGATTGTACCCGAATTGTCGGCATCATCAGAACCACCGTATTTATTCCATGTTTCACCAGCTGGAGGATCAATTCCTTCGATTGGACGCTCCTCACCACCTTCATGAGAGATCAACGCTTTCCCTAAGACAATTAGTCCACCCCATTTTCCTCTATCGCTAGCAGTTCTGTTAGAACTAACAACTCTTCTGTTGGCAATATCTTGACGTGTAAGCTGATCATTGATGTCGGTCATTACGATTGGTGCAGCAGCAGTTCCGTTTGCATTAATTGTACCACCTCGCGCAATAATTAAAGCAGTAGCGTCATTGAAAAGACCTGAACGTGCTTTAACGAGTGTTCCAGCTTCGATGTTTAGAGTAGCACCATCCATTACAACTACTTTTCCACCTATGATATAAGTTGTATCAGATGTCCAGTTAATTGTTCCAGTTAATTTTGTAATTTCTCCAGTTGCACCAACTTCTTCAACTGTGTTAGCGTTTTGTGCAGCCAGTGCTTGAGCAACAGCTTCTTCAACACTTATACCACTATCGATTGCAGCTATAACTGCAGTTGTTACTTCGGAAGCGATCTGAGTTGATGAAGGAATGTTTGCATCTGCAAGTGCAGCGGCAA